>Ga0180433_10000057_pt1 | contig 172009 bp, 166 predicted proteins | sample SS_ome_8_FD_132980 | JGI IMG/M metagenome (GOLD analysis project Ga0180433, IMG submission 132980) | Hypersaline lake sediment archaeal communities from the Salton Sea, California, USA - SS_1_D_1 metaG | ecosystem: Environmental > Aquatic > Non-marine Saline and Alkaline > Hypersaline >... | reverse complement strand
TTGTTGAGTACCATAAAGTACCCCCACCAACTGCAGCGGCTAGGATAATAACTATTAAGAGATATTTAATATTTGTCATTATATTACTCTACCAAAAAATCCTGCCTGACGGTAGGCAGGCGCCTTCTTGGCGATTTTGCTAGGGTCGTCTGGCGTACGATGTTAGAACCCGTCTATCATAAAAAGAATTAACCTTTATTGGCTAGCCCTCGATTAAACATTTCTCTTATTCAACTAATAAGTTTCTTACACCAAAAATAAGTTATAACAAAATAACCCATATCAGCTACGATAAATTGAGTATAACTAGTTAAGGTGGGGTTCATTTTTAAAAATAGAATAATCAATATCGTAAACACAAATTGAAGAATTAAAGCCACCATAGCAACCCCAACGCTAATCTTAATTATATCTTCTTGTGAAATCACACTTTTTTTAAGCACCGATTTTACCCCTAATCTAATTGCATAAACAAATACAGAAATCGAACCAATCCAAACTAGTATTTTCCATAGCCATCCTTTTGTGAATAATAAACCAGGTAAGCCAAATAATTTAGCTATCAAAAAATTTAAAAATATTAATAGCACAATAAAAATTATGGTAACTATAATTACATTTGCCCAAATAGTTGCGATAATCCAAATTTTACTTTTATTTTGTTTTTGAGAATTATCTTGAATATTCATGGTAAGATTATTAATTTCTATTGAGCCTCAAGCAGTGTTCCAAGCAATTCTTTACATTTTTCCGAAGTCCAAATACCTCCTTCTTTTATTTTTTCGCAAATAGATAAATCTTTTTTATCAACAGCAATATTAAAAATACAAAATGAAGGATCATCCATTTTTTCACAAATATCTTCATCTTCTGTAAACGACGCCATATTACTATAACAACCTTGTCTCATTTCACCCGTAAAGAACTCATCGCATTTTTCTAAATAGAATTGTTTTTCCTCTTTTGTACTTTCCTTAGTTGGATATTTGTCAGTTTCTTGAAAAACTTTATTCAAGAAATCTTTTGTACTTGGATGCAATCCAGGGCCATAAATTTCTTCCCAAGATAATGATTCTTTTTTTTCTCCTTGTTCCTCTTTTTCTGAAAGATTTTCTGGGTTTTTTTTCTGAAGATAAAAATATAATCCTCCACTTAATAAACCAACTATAATTAAAGCAATAATTATACTAATTGAAGATATCCCCTTATTTGGTTTTTCTTTTAGCATATTATCCTACCCTACCAAAAACCCGTCTATTATACAAGACGGATTTTACCAGGGTGACCGACGCGATTTGAACGCGCAACCACCGGGACCACAACCCGATGCTCTGCCAGTTGAGCTACGGTCACCAAGAAAATAGGCGTCCCTGGCATGACTCGAACATGCAACCTACTCCTTAGAAGGGAGTTGCTCTATCCGGTTGAGCTACAGGGACAAAACACATTATATTATATTTAAAAATCGCTACTTTGTCAATTCTTCCTTTAGCTCATTGAGTAATTTATCGTTTTGGCTGCGAAGACCAAAATATTCTCCGGCTAAACCAAGCCCTTTTTCTTCCCATATTAAAGATCTTTCCGGAATAGAAGGAAGCCATTCTCCTTTTATGGCGTAAAAATCAAAAAGGGTTTTAGTTTTTAGGAGAAGATCTACGATTTCTGCCGAAAATTTTAATTCCGCTCCTTCTTTTGGTGACCCTGTCTCGGGTGTTGTTTTTTCGCCTCCCGGATGGAAGGGATTTAGATATTCTTTAGCGTCGGCACTGTTAAATTTTTCTTCCTTTTCTCCTAAAATTTTTACCACTTTTTTAAAATTTTTTTCATTAAATTCCAAGGTCCTGCCGGTTGCCTGAAAATCTTCTTTTTTAATTAATAAATCAGTTTGATAAAAAATCAAAGCGCCCAAAACTAAGGCTAAAAGCAAAAATACCAAAAAAGTCAAAAAACTGTGAAGAGCCATTGCTTTAGGCAATTTTATTAAAAAAGCTTTTATTTTTTTAAATTTTATTAATTTTATTTTTGCCATAAAAAAATTTTATTCAGCGCACACTTTTACTGAAAAATTGGCTGAAATTTCTTCAATTAATAGTTCTTCTCCTTCCAAAGATTCACCTGTACCCCCCGAAATTTCATTTTCTCTTGAAGTTTTACTTATGCTAAAATCTTGAACCTCAAGCAGATAAGGAGATGCCTCCATTTTTTCTAAAAACCTTGAAAAATTAAGAAAAGATCCTTTTGAATTTATCCTAAAAATTAAAGAAGGCCGGGTTTCTTTTTTATCTTCACTTTCTTTGAAAGAAACCAATGAAATTTTATTTTCCAATTCATATTTCATTGTTAGACTTTCAAAAAAAGCAATAAATTCTACCGGCACTTCAGAAGAAATAAACAAATTATCAATTTTATCTAAATCTGGCTCGTATTCCTGGTAAAGATTCTTAAATTTTTTTAAATTTTCCGCTTTCTCTTCCAAGTTGGCTATATTTCCTTTTAAAGCAACTATTTCGTTGGAATTCTCTTTAATTTCGTTTAAAACAGGGCGGATTACAAAGAAAATCAACAGAAAATAAACTGCCAAAAGAATAATTACTATTGTTGTTTTCTTTTTTATTGCCATTTTATCTGAAAGTTAACCGAGAAATTAATATCTTTGGCTTCTATCCAGCTCGAAGGAGGAAAATTGATACTTTCAAAAATTTCTTCTTTTTCTAAATTTGCTTTTAGTACAAGCAGGTTGTCACGGGTGGGGGCGAAACCCTGAAGGGAACAAATTATCTTTTCCTCCCCTCCTTTTTCCTGCTGGCGTTTAATAGAAACATTGGTTGCGTAGACGTCAGAGGGCAGGGTTTTTGAAATTTTTTCTAAAATTTCCGTAGGACTAAATTGATTTTGGCAGAACGAGCTTATCTCGGAAATTACCTTATTATAATTTTTTACTTCATCTTCAAATGCTTGAATATTTGATTCTTTAAATACTGCTTCTTTTTGGTCGTATAATATTTTTTGAGATTCTGCCTCGCCTGAAATATAAAATTTTATAGAAAACAAAATAAGAAATAAACAAACAAGGAAAACCAAAAATAAAATTCCCAAAATCATCGTTATCCTCCAGTTCTCTTCTTTAATCAATTCTCTTTTTTCTCCTGGCGGCAGAAGATTTATCATATTTTTAATTTTTTTTAATTCCCTTTAAGGCCAGACCGATAGCGGTAGTATAACTTAAAGATTTTTCAAAAGATATCCCAAATACCGGCTTTTTTATCTTTATCTTATCGGGTTTCGGTTTAGGTAAAATATTTATCCAAGGATTCCCCAGTTCAACTGGAAGATTTAGTTCTTGAGAAAGAAATTTACCCAATCCTTTAAGGTTTGCTCCTCCTCCGCAAAGAATAATTTTTTTGATTTGTTTTCCGTTTTTTGGCAAGTTACCGTTTGCGGCATGGGTTTGGTAATAGTCCAAATATTTCTTAATCTGCTCGGTTAAATCAGTAAGGGCTGGAATTAAAGCGTTAAAAATTTCCTGGCTTTCCCCCGGCGATTTTTTTTCTATACCGTATTTTATTTTCAACTTTTCTGCTTTTTCTAAATCAATATTTATTGTTTGGGAAATGGCTTCGGTAAGCTTATGACAAGATACGGGAATTGAAGAAGTAAACCTAAGGGCTTTATCAAAAAAAACAATAAAACTCGTTTGGGTGGCACCCAAATCTATTATAAGAACCGGGGGAGTGGACGCCTCGTCTTTTATTAAAGCCCTGGCAACTGCTATAGATTCCACCTCCAAAGCCAACGGCTTCAAGCCCGCCCTTTTTAAACAAGATGAGTACGAATCAACAATTTCTTTTGAAATGGCTGCGATTAAAATTTGGTAGTGATCTTTTTTAGTTTTAGGAAAAGAAATAATCTGATAATCCAAATAAACATTTTCAATGGGTAGGGGAATATAATTTTCAGCCTCATAAATTACGGCCGACTTTAAGTCTTCTTTCGGCAGGGGAGGCATTTTAATTACCTGAAGAAAAGTTTTTTCTTCCGGCAAAGAAGCTATTACGTATTTTGTGTTTATTTTTTTCCCTTTTATCTCAGAAATTACTTTTTTAAATGCCTTTATCAATCCGTCTTCCTTCTTCACTTTTCCTTCCCTTATTATTCCTGGTTTTATTTGAGTTTCGCCAAAAGAAGCCAAATTAAAAAATTTCCCTTTTTTTTGGAAACCGACTACTTTTAAAGACAAATCGGATACATCTAAACCGAATGCTTCTGGTTTTAAATTTAAAATTTTAAACATTTTCTATCTTTGGTGTATTTTAATTATAAATTAATTTTTTAAAAAATATAAGTTAATTTCCCTAAAATTATAAGTTAATTTTTATTAATAGGATTCTTCCCAATGATCCACCGTGATTATTGGTGAGAATATAGGATCTATTACATCTCCGTTTATTTTATACCCTAAACCATATAGTATTATTTCGTCATCTAAACTAAAATTAAACCATTGCCACACACTACTGAAAGACAACTTCCTAGAAATTATCCCTCCTGTCACGGTAAAACTGTCGGGCAGGCTTACAAATCTTATTTCATCATTAGCATAAATTACACCCGTAATTTCAGCCGGCAAAAATGAAGAGTATAAACCAAAATTTATTTTTCTTTTAGTTAAAAGACCGGAAGCCGCTGTCTCGTTTGGCCTATAAATATTTATCTGAGAGAATCCTTCATCTTTTTGCCCATCGTTAGTCCAAGAATATCTTTCTCCAATATTTATGGTGCTGTCTGCTATTAAACTTCCGTAAACTTCAACTCTTCTACCTCCTCTGATTTCAACTGAACCAGTAATATAAAAAATGCCAGGATTTGTGGGGTTATTTAAAGTTAATGTGCCGTCTTCGCCGGCAGCCCATAAAAGATCTTCAAATTCTTCATCATCAAGAACGCATTTTGTTCCACCTGCACAAGGACTTCCTTCACACATACAAAGGGCTCCATTGCATAAAATCTCGCATTGACCACTATCTTCCAAAAATTGAGCCCGGCTCTTAAAAGAAGTGAGGCTTTCTGAGTCAAAATCAACCAAAGGTACTGAATTAGGCTCTGGCCTGCACATCCCTGCTTCGCACTCTTGAAAAAATTCCGGCTCTATTTCGCAACCGCAAGTTTCAATAGTTTCGCACATATTTTTTGCACATTTGGCGAGAGCAATAGCCTGACTGGTCCATGAAATATCAAGATTTTTCACCACCAAAATCTTACCCTCTATTTCTTCGGTTGTTTCACTATCGTTAATTTCAAGCACGCTTCCAAATTTAAGATTTAGATTGTTATTGCAAAAAATATTACCAAAAACCCTTATATTGCTACCACTAATATCTATATTTTCACTGCTTCCCCCTGAAAAAATAGCGGCTCCCCCCGTGGGACCAACTAAGGACTTAAAAACCGATGTCTTCACTACTCTTTGCGCTTTTTTCTCTCCAGAAAGATTTATGGTGGAAGTAGCGGTGATATTACCTCTTCCGCAATTTAAATTCTGAATAGTAACAACAACACTGCTATTTGGTATTAGTTCATCGGTATTTTTTGTAAATGTTGCTGCCCAGGTATCGCAACTACCGCAGGCACCGTTGGATTCGACAAAACAGGTTGCCCAAGGATCATCTCCGTCTGTTTCTGTTTTATCGTATTTTAATTTCCATATAGCCTGATTTATCCCAGCCTCTGCCAAGTGATAAGATTTTGTGCCTATCCCTTGAGTTTTGGAAATTTTATTTTCCGTTAAAGCAAAAGATAAAAAATAAACACTCAAGAGCAACATAACCACTAAAGTTGAAAGGGCAATTATTGAAACAACTCCTCTTTGAAAAACTCTTTTGGACATATATTAAAGATTTCTCCCAAAAACTTTTGTTTTTAAAGTTAAGTTTTTAGAATTTTTTTCTAAATTAATACGGACATTAATATTTTTTGTTCCCCAAAAATCCAAATCAACAACATATTCTCCTATAGCGTCGGGGCCGTTGAGGGTTAAGGATTCCAAGGTTTCGCCCGGAGGGGGTATAGAATTCCAACTCACATAAGTATCGGGGTTTTCGGGATCACCAGAAACAGAAAAATAATAAGCGACTTCTTCTCGATAAATTATATTTTGAATATCGTCTATAAAATATTTTATATAATTAACAGAGGAAATATCGTGCCCGTTTTGAAATTCAACGGAATCCACTGCGCCAACTTCACTATCTGACAACTCAGTGACTATTGTTTTTGATTGCCGAATTTCCCTAATTATTCTTTCTAAAATAACTCTTCCATTTTGATTAATTTCAGCTATTGATTCGCTTTCCCTATAAGATTTTTGGCTTAAATTATAAACAGAATAAATCGCTGTAATAATTATTAGAAAAATTGCAATAGTAACCAAAAGTTCGGTTAAGGTAAAACCCTTTAAATTATCTTGGAAATTAAATTTACTTTTCATTTTCATTTTTTACTAATCAAAGTTGCTAATTTTAAATCTCTTTCTAAAATGGTAAGGGATGATTTCCAAAAAACGGTTACTTCCACTTTTTTTAGGGGCTGAACATCATTAACTGGGTCGTAATCACAAGCAACTTCAGTTAAATCTACGGGTTCAACGCAATTTACTTCTGTTACCCTTTTAAAATTGTTAAAATCAGACATGTCGCCGTAATCTTCAGTAGATATCCCTATTGAAATTTCATTGTATGTTTTTGAAAACTCTTCTTCTAATTTTGCCTGAGCGAGTTGAGTAGCAATGGTCGTCATTTTTCCAGACCTTACCACGTTTATTCCCAGGGGGAATGTTCCAAAAACTGCAATTATTCCGATTGCTAAAATAAATACAGCCAAAAGCAACTCAATAATAGTAAAACCTTTATTATTGTTTAATTTTATCTTCATAATTAATAAAAATTTAATCGCTTATTTTTACAAAACCAGATGGTCGAATATCTACGCTTTTAGTATTATTTTTTGAATTTTTTAAAGTTATTATTCCCGAATCTGCTACCGCACCGTAAGGATTGTATTTTGCTTCTTTATTTGAATCCGCAATTGTTAAACCAGAAACGGTGATTTCAATAATTTCTTCTGGTAAAATTACTTCTTTGACAATAGAAATTGTTGGACCGTATTTTTTAATCTGATATTTCTTTTCTGCTGCAATAAAATAAACGCTGTGTTCTATCTGTTCTGCAACTGCTAATTGTTGGGCATAACGAAGATCTGATGTTAAATTTCTTATACTTCCGTTAAGTTTTAATGTTGGATTGTATGTTCTAAAAGAAAAAACACTTATTGAAACTAAAATACCAATAATACTAATAACAACGAGAGTTTCTATTAGTGTTAAGGCAAGGTTATAATTCGTCTTTTTTTTTATCATTATATTTCTCCTAACATTGAATACATTGGCTGAACCATTGAAATGGCAAAAAAACCGATTACTCCTCCGATTATCAGCATTAAAACAGGTTCAATTATAGCAGTTAAGTTTTTAGTGGCGTTGGTAACTTCTTCTTCAAAAAAAGCGGCTAATTTTGATAAAATTTTTGAAGTTTCGCCCGTTTCCTCTCCAACTTTAATCATTTGAAAAACTATTAAAGGATAGATGTCCTTGTAGGGGCTTAAAGCATCTGATAATTTCTCTCCCTTTTTAACCTTCTCGCAGGCCGCTATAACTGCTGTTTTATAATAAATATTCCCCAAGGTCCCGGAAGTAATTTCCAAAGACCTGACAATGGGAACACCCGAGGCGATAAGCGAACTTAAAGTTCTGATAGTATGGGCAGAGTTTGATTTTTTTATTAAAGTGGAAAGTACCGGCATTTTTAAAAAAAACTTGTCTATTATTTTCTTTCCTCCTTTTGTTTTTTTAACCCGCCATAAAAGGAGAAAAAGAATAAAAATTCCGCCGAAAAAAAGATACCATTTTTCAGCTAAAAAAGTACCCAAACCCATTACCAGTTGAGTGGTGGCCGGAAGCTCAACTTCTAATTCTTCAAAGGTTTGAGCCAATTTGGGAACCACCATAACCAACATTAAAATACCAATGCCTATCATTGCTGAAATTATTACTGCCGGATACATAAGGGCTCCTTTTATTTTTGACTTTAACTCGTGCTCTCTTTCCATTTGTTGGGCTAAAATTTTTAAAACTTCATCTAAATTGCCTGCCTCCTCCCCAACTTTTATCATACTTTGAAACATCTCGGAAAAAATATCGGGATGTTTTAATAAAGTTTCAGAGAAATTATTTCCTTTGATTATTTCTTCTCTCATTTGTAAAAGTGCTTTTTTGAATTTTTTGCTTTTAACCTGCAACGACAATGTTTCCAGGGACCTAGGAAGAGGAAGACCGGAAGCTATCATCACCTGAAGATTTCTAACGAACATTAATTTTTCGGTAAGAGACACTCCTCCCAAAGAAATTTCAAAATTTAATTTCTTTTTTTCTTCGCCCGCAGGTTCTGCCTTAATCAGAATAAAGCCCTGCTTTTTTAAAATCCCTGCCAAATGGTGCGTATCGTTGGCTTCAATTTCTCCTGATTTTTCTTCCCCCGTTGGCGATTTAGCAACAAAAATATAACGCATATTAAAATACTTTTTAAAAAAATCTTTATTCTACTATTACTCTCAAAACTTCTTCAATTGAAGTAACCCCTTGAGCGGCTTTAACAAATCCGTCTTCCACCATAGTCACCATTCCTTCTTTCTGAGCCCGAAACTGAATTTGATCAGAGTCCGCCTCTTTGATAATTAATTCTTTTATCGTTTCGGTAACCGATAAAACTTCGTAGATTCCAATTCTGCCCTTGTAACCGTCAGGGCAATCCTTGGAGGGTTTTGGCCTGTAAAAAATAATGTCCTTTAAATTTTGTTTTTGTTTTATTATTTTTTCTTCTTTTAAAATTTGTAAAATTTTTTCGGGGTCGCAATATTTTTTTAAATTTTTAATATCAGATTCCTTCAAATTGTATTTCTCTTTGTCTTTATGAAGCCGCCTGACTAATCTCTGAGCCAAAATAACACTTAGGGTTGAAGAAATTAAAAAGGGCTCTGTTTCCATGTCAATTAAACGAGGAATGGCTCCTGCAGCTGAAGTTGTATGCAAAGTAGATAAAACCAAATGGCCTGTTAAAGCGGCGTTAATTGCCAAAGATGCTGTTTCATTATCTCTTATTTCACCCACCATAATAATATCGGGGTCTTGCCTTACTAAGGAACGAAGTCCGGAAGCGAAGGTTAAGCCGATTTTGGGATTTATCTGAGTTTGATTAATTCTTGGCATTCTATATTCAATCGGGTCTTCAACGGTTGAAATATTTACCTGGGGCGTATTTAAAATTTCCATCATAGAATAAAGAGTAGTAGTTTTTCCAGAACCGGTGGGGCCCGTTACTAAAATCATTCCTACCGGTTTTCTTAAATTATCTTGGATGTCCTCCAAGGCCCTACTTCTCAATCCTAATTGTTCAAGAGTTAATGATTTTGATGTTTCTGGCAAAAGACGCATTACTATTTTTTCTCCATCAAAAACCGGCAATATTGAAACCCTAATTGAATATTTATAGTCTTCGCTCATTATTCTAAACCTTCCGTCTTGAGGCAATCTATGCTCGTCAAGCTTTAGGTTTGACAATACTTTTATCCTTGCCACTATTCCGGAAGCTGCCTGCTTGGGTAGGGTCATTGTGTCTCTTAAAATCCCATCGATTCTATATCGAACTACAACTTCTTTTTCGGTTGGCTCAATATGAACATCGGATGCTCTGTCCAAAATAGCGTGTTTTAAAAGAGTGTCAACAATTCTAACTACCGGCAATTCTTCTGCCGCTTTTTTAAGTTTTTCCTTTTCTCCCACCACTTCTCTTTCTTTTATTGCTTTTATTCCTTTAACTTCTTCTTTAATTATATCGCCAAATTCAGCTTCTAAAGTTTTTTGATATTGACGAAGAGCGTTTTTAATGCTTTCTGGCGTAGTTAATCTCGGTAGGATTTTTAAGCCCGGCTCTTTTTTCTTGATAAATTCAATCGTCCTCAGGTCTTCCGGATCCAACATCGCCACCTCTAAATTATTATCTTTTTTTCTGAAAGCGATGATGTTATGAGAACGGGCTATTGGTTCTGGAATAATTTTTAAAAGATTGCTGTCAATTTTTTCTTTCTCTAAGTTTACGAAAGGAATGCCCAAAATGTAAGCCTCCAATTTAATCATTTCTTCTTGAGATATTAATCCCTCGGAAACTAGAATATCGCTGACTTTTTTATTATTTTTTTGAGCCCTTTTTAAGGCCTTATCGAAATCTTTAACTTTTATCAAACCGGCATCTAACAAAAACGCTTTTAATTGTTGGGGTTCAACTTTCATATTTTAGGAAAAGTTTTGGATAAATAATTACTCACTTAAAGTTTTTTTAATTTTTTCTAACACTTCATCTAAAGAATACTGGGCTTTTACCAAATAAGTTTTAGCTCCCAGCTCAATTGCCTTGTCGATATCTGCCATCCCTTCAAGATTTGTTAAAACAATAACTGGAATGTCTTTTGTTTCTTCGTCTTCTTTTAGCTTCTTTAACACTTCAAAGCCGTGAATTTTTGGCAAAATTAAATCAAGCAAAATCAAATCGGGCCCTTCAGATAAAGCCAACCTTAAACCAGTTTCACCGTCTAGAGCTGAAATCACTTGATATCCTTCTTTTTCTATAACTTCTCTAAAAGTTTTTTGAAGAGTAGATTCATCTTCAATAAATAAAATTTTTTTCATATTTTTAATTATTAATTGGCAAGGTAAACCAGAAAGTCGACCCTTTGCCTTCCTGGCTTTTAAAGCCTATTTTTCCTTCTGATCTATCTATTACTGATTTGGCAATATAAAGTCCGAGTCCGGATCCTTCGGTTTGATATCTAAGAGCGTTTTCTGACCGGAAAAATTTCTGGAAAATATATTTTTGGTCCGCCTTCGGTATTCCCACTCCTGTATCTTTAATTTCAAAATAAATATTTTTATTCTGTTTCTTTAAACTAATTTCTATTTTTCCTTTCTCTCCTATATAACGAACGGCGTTATCCAAAAGATTCTCAATTACTAGTTTTATTTGATGGGAATCGCTTGTAATCTGAGGCAGGGATTTTTGAGAACTGAAATTTATTTCCACATTAGAGGCTTTGGCAAAAAATTCCGTTTTTTTAATTGTTTCTTTTATTAAATTGTCCAAAGAGAAATTTTCTTTTTTAAGCGGAAATTTTCCCTGCTCTATTCTAGAAACGATTAATAAATCTGAAACCAATTCTCCCATTCTATCGCTGTTTTCTTTTAAAATTTTAAAATAATCCAGCTGGTCTTTGGAAACCGAAGAAATTCTGCCCGACATTAAAAGTTCGAGGGTCCATTTTAAATTGGATAGAGGGGAACGAAGCTGATGAGAAACAATACTTACAAATTCTGTTTTCATCCGGTTGGCTTCAGCCAATCTCTCAAAAGAACGAGTAATGATTACAGATAAAATAAATAGAACTAAAGTAATCAAAATAACGATCAGAGCAACCTGATAGGGATCTTCAATATACCTACTTCCTATTAAGTAGGCTGCCAAAGTTGAACCGATAACAATTATCCCCATTAACAAAAAAAGAAATTGGGGACACTGCCAAATAGAAAGCCCGTATTTTTTGCATTGGGCGAGAAAATTGGCTTGCGCGAAGATTTCTTTAAGATTCATTATATTAGTATACCATATCAAGAGATTGACCAAAATGTAAATTTAAATTAAAATGGGGCGTAGCGGGGCATGGTGTAACGGCTAACATTTGCGCTTTGGGAGCGTACGATTCTGGGTTCGAATCCCAGTGCCCCGATGCGGGTGTAGCTCAATGGTAGAGTATCTGCCTTCCAAGCAGACTACGTGGGTTCGATTCCCATCACCCGCTTCAGTATCAAAAAAGCGGCGGATAATCCGCCGCTTTTTTGTTTTCTTTTTTTATTTTGCGTACTCTATCACTCTTGTTTCCCTAATGACGCTAACTTTAATCTCTCCCGGATATTTCAATTCTTCCTCAATTCTTTTGGCAATATCTCTGGCAAGATTCTTTGCCGCCAAATCGTCAATTTCTTCAGGTTTTACGAAAACTCTAATTTCTCTTCCGGCCTGCAAAGCCCAAGCTTTTTCTACTCCGGCAAAATTTAAGGCAATATTTTCCAAGTCTCCCAATCTCTTAAGATAGTTTTCCAAGGTATCCTTTCTGGCTCCGGGTCTGGCGCCGGAAATCTGGTCGGCTGTCTGAATTAGCATCGCTTCAATGCTTTCGTAAGGATATTCTTCGTGGTGAGATTTCATTGCGTCAATAACTTCTTTTTCTACCCCGAATTTCTCTAAAATTTTAATTCCGATATCAACGTGGGAACCTTCTACTTGATGATCAACCGCTTTTCCGATATCGTGAAGAAGACCTGCTTTTTTGCAAACCAGAGGATTAGCCCCTATTTCCGAAGCTAAAGCAGAGGCCAAATGAGAAACTTCAATTGAGTGAAGTAGTACATTCTGGCCAAAACTGGTTCTAAACCTTAATCTTCCTAAAAGCTGAATTAATTTTGGGTCTAAGCCAACAACTCCGGTTTCGTAAACCGCCGCCTCGCCCGCTTCTTTTATTTGAGAATTAATATCTCTCTGTGCTTCTTCGACTTTCTCTTCTATTCTGGCGGGCTGGATTCTACCGTCCTGAATTAGTTTCTCCAATGCTAATTTGGCAACTTGCCTGCGGGTCGGATCAAACCCCGTGATTAGAACGGTTTCCGGAGTTTCATCAACAATAATTTCAACCCCGGTTAATCTCTCCAAAGTTCTAATGTTTCTTCCTTCTTTCCCGATAATTTTTCCCTTCATTTCTTCCGAAGGAAGATTTAAAGAGGTGGTGGTTAATTCCTGAGCCTGACCCAAACCCAGCTTTTGAATGGCAACTGCCAATAATTCTTTAGCTTTTTTCTCATACTTTTCCCAACCTTCGCTTTCAAGCTTTCTTATTTTTTCTAAAATCTCCTGCTGATATTCTCTTTCCAAATTTTGAAGCAGTTCTTTTTTGGCATCATCTTTAGAAAGATTGGTAATTCTTTCCAAATTACTTAAAGCTTCCTGCCTTAAACCCTCCAAACTTTCTTTGACTTCTCTTAGTTTTTCTACTTTTTCCTGAAATTCTTTTTGTCTTCCCTCAAAATCTGAAACTCTTTGGTTTAGAATGTTTTCTCTTTTTAGTAAAAAACGTTCTGTTTTCAGGGTTTGCTGACGTCTTTCATCCGCTTCTTTCTTCGCCTCCGATATAATTTCTTCCGATTTCTTTTTTGTCCCGGTTAAAATTTCATCTGCTTCTTGTTTGGTTTTCTGAATCTTCTTTTGAAGCTTGGCCTCTATTGTGCCAGCTTGTTTCTTTGCAATCGACTGCCGGGCATAGTATCCCAAAAAAGTGCCCGCCACTACGGCAAATATGCCTACGGCAAGTAGGATAAATTGATTCATATTTTAAGTTGAAAAATTGAATATTTAGCATAATTCAGCTGAATTTGCTGCCAAATAAGCAAAGTCCAAGATTAATTTAATTCTGAAAATATTCTAACAAAATATCTCCAAAGTGTCAAAGCCCGCCAAAAATTCTTTGGCGGGCCGAATTTTTTTTCTTTATTTTTTTTCTTATCCGCCGAACAATCCTTTAATAATATCCGGTATACCTTTGGCAAATAGGGCAATGGCTATTGCTACGACTGTCCAGGTTATTACGGTTTTGGCTTTGCTAATTTTCGCCGGATCGCCGTGCGCGGTAAGTAATAAAAAGGCAGAATACAAAATTAAAACAGGGGCAAGAAGCATAATCAGAAAGAAAAAAATATCAATAAATGCTTCAATTGCTTCTTCCAGCGTTTCAGCGTTTAAAGGATTTCTCAACGGTAAACCCGATGCTCCGCTTTGGGTTTTACAACAACAAGGTTCATCTTCAGGGCACTCGTACTCGCCGTTTATACAAACACCCTTTATTTCTCCGCAACCTTCTTCAGTCAAACAAACGTAAGGACAATTAGTATAGGGCTCATCTTCAGTTTTAAATTTATATTCATCAGAATAATCAACGGGTTCGCCTTCCTCATTATAGGCAACTATCCGCCAAAAGTATTCATCTGCATATTCTATATTGCCAATAGTTAATTCTAAAAAAGAAAAACTGCAAACTCCTTCAAAAGTACAAAAACCTTCAGGCGTAATATTGTCTTCTGACTGAGTAATTCCTTTAATAGATAGATTATATTGAACAACTCCAGAAATAGAAGATTCATTCCATCTAAAATAAGGTTCAACTTCGCAACCTCCTTCTTTTGGTTCTCCGCCTATACAAACATTTTCTGCGCCATTAACCGGAGAAATTAAGTTAATTTTTGCCGAACAGTCGCCAAAAAACAAAAAAGAAAAAGAGAAGGTTCCTAATATTAAAAAAAATTTAAGAAAATTTTTAGGCATTATTTAATTGATTATATCATGGTTTGTTATTCGGCAACAACGACCCATGCGGTAGAACATTTATCCTCTCCCCCTTTTCCGTCTGAAACAGCAATTTTGGGCTCGTAGGTTCCCGAAGAAAGATAATAATGGGCTGGATTTTCTTCTTCAGAAGTTTCTCCATCTCCAAAGTCCCAAGAAAAATTTAAACTATCGTTATCTGAATCCTTAACTCCTACTTCAAAATAAAACACTGTTCCCTTTTTGCCCTTAGTAGGGCTTACTTTACAAAAAGATATTTCCGGAGGATGATTTACGCTCGCTTTTGCTAAAACCGGCTCACCGTAGGCGATATTTCCGGCTATATCAACACAACCAAAATTTAATAAATGTTCTTTTTCAGAATCAAAAATATAATTTACCGAAATATAACAATCTGCTTCATCCTGACATGGTGTGGGCTGAATTTTTACTTTTTCTTTAATGTTTTCATTATCTACAAAAAACCAACAGCCTGTAATCTTGCTATTATCTGAAATTTTAGCTTCGAGAAGATAATTTTTATTTAGTTTTAAATCTTTCGGCAAAATAATTTTTCCGATATTAGGTTTAATTAAATCAATATTAAAAATTTTACTTTTCCAACCGCTTTCGTTACCCGCCCTATCAAAAGCCTTGGTAGATAGTTTGCATTTTCCCTGGGCTTGATTTCCTTTATCGTAAGAAGAAGAACAAACTTTTTCCTTACCCACTCCTACTGTAATCTCTGCGAAACCACATTTTCTAAAACCTCCGCTTACCGCACCCGTTCCCAAGTCTTCAATAATAAAATAGCATCCCTTTTTACCGACTGAAAAATCTAACAGACCGGCCCCTAAATCTGAATCTCTGATTTCCGCATTAAAATCGCTGTTGTGCCAAGATTTATTTTCAGGATAAACAACAGCTGTAGCGGGGGGGAAATCATCATCCTTTATATCTGAAGGGATATTATCTGATGAGTAATTTTTTTCTGAAAAAATAAAAAATAAATATAAAAGCCCCGTTATAATTAGGGCTGAAATAAATAACCAAAAATTTTTTGATTTCCAAAGTTTTTTCATTTCTGATTAATTCTTTGCTTTAATCACTTCGTCAATTATACCATATTCTTTTGATTCATCGGCGGAAAGATAAAAATCTCTGTCTGTATCTTTCTCAATTTTTACCAGAGGCTGACCGGTATGCTTTGCTAAAATATTGTTTAGTTTTTCTTTAATTTTAATTATTTGCTTTGCTGTAATTTCAATTTCTACCGCTTCTCCAGTAACGCCGCCGGCTACCTGATGAAGCAGAACTTGGGAATTGGGAAGAGCAAAACGTTTTCCCTTGTGGCCGGCTGCCAAAAGCGTGGCGCCCATAGAAGCCGCCAATCCTATACAGACGGTGGAAATTTTCGGTCTCACATATTGCATTGTATCGTAAATAGCCAAACCGGCAGTCACCGAACCGCCGGGAGTATTAATATAAAGCTGAATGTCTTTTTGGGGATCTTTGGATGCCAGAAATAAAAGCTGGGCTATTACTGAATTGGCTACGGGATCTGTAACAGGACCTGCCAAAAAAATAATCCTGTCTTTTAAAAGACGAGAGTAGATGTCAAAAGCCCGTTCTCCGAATTGTGATTTTTCAATTACGGTTGGAATCAAATTCATATATTTAAATATAATAATTTAATCTTTTAAAGTCAAGCGTTGACTTTATTCAAACAGGTGTTAAATTACAAATGTTGTTATTTTACAATTGGAAAAGCAATAGAAAGGAGGTAATGACCGGATTGGCAGGAATAAAAAAGTTAAATCGCCGTTGGTTAAAGTATGGCGTTGGCACAGCTCTTGCTGTTGCGATAGTAGTTGGCGGAATTTTTCTTATAGATCTGACGAGCCCCTACCTTAAATGGCTGGGACAATATGGATATCTGGGAGTCTTTCTCGGTGCTTTTTTGGCAAATGCCACAGTTATTTTACCCGCTCCTTTTGTTAGTATCACTTTCCCACTGGCAATTGGTTTAGCTTCTCAAACCGATCCATTTTCGGTTTCAGCTGTCTATGCTTTAGGGGCAACATTTGGTGAAGGAATAGCTTTTCTTTTGGGACGGGGCGGGAAAAAAGTCTTAAACAAAGACGAGAATTTGCTCTACCAGAAGGCGGAAAGGTGGCTTAACAAATACGGAAAATGGTGGGCAATAATGATTTTGAGCGCCCAACCCGTTTTTCCTTTTGATATTGTAGGAATCGTGGCCGGGGCTTTGAAATATCCCTGGTGGAAGTTTCTAATTTTTTGTTTTTTGGGAAGAATCCCCAAGTATCTGATTATTATCGGTGGAGGGTTTGAATTCTGGAAATTCCTCAATCATAGTTTTGACTAAATAGCGCCCGACTTTTTACGGGCGCTATTTTTCTTTTTATTTTTATTTAACCGACTAGTATTATTTTTAAATAAGCAAAAACAACGGGACGAAAATTAAAGCCACTTTTCCAATTAATTTTATTAATATATTCAGAGAAGGACCCGAAGTGTCTTTGAAAGGATCGCCAACCGTATCTCCGACCACGGCCGCCTTGTGAACATCCGAACCCTTTCCGCCTAAGTTCCCGGCCTCAATATATTTTTTTGCGTTATCCCAGGCACCGCCGGCATTCGCCATCATTATGGCCAAAAGAAAACCGCTAATTAAAGCTCCTACCAGAAATCCGCCAAGGGCTTCAAGTCCCAAAAAAATACCAACTAAAATCGGAAATAATATTACCAAAATTCCGGGCAAAATCATTCCTCCAAGGGCTTTTTTTGTAGTAATATCTACGCATTTTGAATAATCCGGCTTTGCTTTTTCTTCCATTAAGCCAGGTATTTCTTTGAATTGGCGCCTCACTTCATCAACTATAATAAAAGCTCCCTGACTAACGGTTCTCATCACAAGAGCGGAAAAGAGAAAAGAGATCATTGCCCCTATAAATAATCCCGCTATTACTTCCGGATTCATCAAGGAAATTTCTTTTAAATTAGCCACCTTGAAAAAAGCAGCCAACCAAGCCAAAGAAGCAAGACCTGCCGATCCTATAGCAAAACCTTTTCCGGTAGCCGCTGTAGTATTTCCAACAGAATCTAAAGCATCTGTTTTTTGTCTAACAGAATCTGAAAGCCCCGCCATCTCGGCTATGCCGGCTGCGTTATCAACAACCGGACCATAACAGTCAGATGATAAATTGATTCCCAACACGGCTAAAATCCCCACCGAAGCCACCGTTATCCCAAAGGCCCCGGCAAATTTAAAAGCCAAAATCATTGCTATCGCAATTCCGATTGCCGGAACAACGGTACTTATCATCCCCTGGGACATTCCCTCGATAATATTTATAGATGGCCCGCTCTTGGCAGACCGAGCGATACTTAAAACGGGCGGCTTTCTATCGGAAGTATAATATTCAATGGACTTACTGATTAAAATCCCCAAAACTAAACCGACTAAAAAAGCATAAAAAATTCCCAAATCATCAAAAAGATATTTTGAAAGGAAAAAGGCCGCAATCACCATTAAAAAATTGGCGACCAGTATTCCATTCTGCATTGCCTTTCTTATTTTTTCCGTTTGCTCTCCAAAAGAAAGATTACCAGCTTCGGGCTTTATTCTAACAAAAAAAGTTCCGATAATTGACGCTAAAATTCCGGCTCCTGCCAAGAAAGTTGGAAAAATTACCCCATTTACACCATAAAGAGGAATACCCAAAACAGCGGTTGCCACTATAGCTGAAACGTAGGATTCAAAAAGATCTGAACCCATCCCGGTTACATCTCCAACGTTATCTCCAACAGCATCGGCTATAACGGCCGGGTTTCTTGGATCATCCTCTGGGATGTTTTTTTCAATTTTGCCCACCAAATCAGCACCCATATCGGCTGACTTTGTATACATTCCTCCACCAACTCTCAAAAAAAGAGCTACCAAAGAAGAACCAAATGCATAACTTATCAATAAGTCAACATCTTTAAAGGAAATCCAAACCAAGATTATTCCCAAAAGCCCTAAGCCCACCACCATCATCCCCATTATTGTTCCGCTGTAGTAGGCGATTTTAAAGGCTTTAGCAAAAGATTTTATGGCAGAGTTGGCAGATTTTACATTGGCTTGAGTGGCAACCCACATCCCCAAAAATCCAGCCAAAGCTGAAATAACTGCTCCAAGTAAAAAGGTGAAAGATTCGGAAGGTTTTGTTAAAAAACCTAAAAAAATCGCAAGAAAAATTAAAACTATGGTTAAAATTTTAAATTCTCTTTTCAAAAAAGCCATCGCTCCTTCACGAATAGCCTTTGAAATCTCGATCATTTTCTCCGTGCCAGAAGGGGTCTTTCTGATTTCTTTAATTAAAAAATAAGCAAAAACTAAACTAAAAATTGAAGCTAAAATAGGCAAAACAAAAGGCATATTTTTTATGTTGATTTTTTAGTTGACTTTTTTTTAATTTTTTCTTTTTTCGTTTCCTTCTCTGGTTCCTCTGTTTCTATTTCTTTTTGCCCTTCCCCCCTAACGTCGATTTTCCAACCGGTTAGCTTTGCCGCCAACCTGACGTTTTGTCCGTCCTTGCCAATAGCCAAAGACAATTGGTCTTCGGGAACAACGGCCAAAGCCTTATTCTTGGGCATAATTTTTATTTCTAAAACTTTTGCTGGAGACAAAGAATTTGTAATATATTTTTCCGGATCGTCCGAATACTCAATAATATCAATTTTCTCCCCGCCCAATTCATTAATTACGGCCATTACTCTTGTCCCTTTCTGGCCAACCATAGCGCCTATTGCATCAATGCCTTCCTGAGTGGGGAATACGGCAATTTTTGATCGGGAACCTGCTTCTCTGGCAATTGATTTTATTTGTACCTGTCCCGCTGGAATTTCCGGGACTTCCAGCTCAAAAAGTTTTGAAATAATTTTAGGATAAGCTCGGGATAGAAAAATTATCGGCCCCTTTGGGGTTTCTTCAACTTTTAAAACATATACTTTTAACCTCTGGCCTGGACGATAAAATTCGCCGGGAACTTGCTCTTCTCTTGATAAAATTCCTAAAGTTTTACCGATGTCCAAAAAAACACTTCTACCTTCAACGCGTTGAACTATACCGGAAATAATCTCTCCTTCTTTTTCTTTATATTCGGCAAAAATTCCCTCTCTTTCAGCCTCTCTTAACTGTTGCATAATTACTTGTTTGGCTGTTTGGGCAGCAATCCTTCCGTAGTCTTGTTTTGTTTCCAAAGGTATTTCAAGATCTTCTCCAATTTTTATTTTGGGGTTTATTTTTTTTGCTTCATCCGCCATAATATGTTTCTCAGGATTAAAACGTAATTTTCCCCCTTCTTCATCTTTTTCTTCTTTTTTATCTTTCCTGAAACCTTCTTTAAGTTCTATTTTTTCTTTAAATTTTTCTAATTCTTCTTCAGAATAAATCATATCCTCATTAACCACTAATTTAACTTGCCAGAATTTAATTCCTTCCGAGCCGGGCAAAATTTTAGATTTTATAACTTGCCCTTTTCGACCGTAGTCCTTTTTATAAGCGGCGGCAATAGCCGTTTCAATACTCTCTATAACCTTTTCCGGAGAAATGCCTTTTTCTTCGGCAATTTGAGCAATTGATGATGAAAAATTTTTAATATCCATATTTTTAAAAAATGCCCGCATTCTGCGGACTGATTTTATTTTAATAAAATATAATTATTTGTCAATAGGATAAAACGCTATTAAAACTGCGCCCGGTCCCGTGTGAACGCCGACAACCGGGGAAATAGAAGAAATAAACATTACTTGTGCTTTTAGTTTTTTTTCTATTTCTTTTCTTAATTTCTGGGCTAATTCCAAATTATCAGCATGAGCAATAGCAACTTTAATTTCAGAATTGCTGGTTTGTTTTTTTATTTCTTTTGTTAAAATATTATCTATGTTTCTACCCAACCTCAATCCCAAAATGCCAACTTTGCCGTTTTTTAACATAATTAACGGATTAATTCCGATTCTTTGAATTAAAGATAACGGTTTAATTAATAATTTTGGCAATTTTACTCTTCCCCCGTGTACCACATATTGATAATCTTTAAGGTAACCAAAAAGGACAACTTTCGGACAAAAAGTTTTAAGCTCTTCTACAATTTCTTCCATATTCTTTCCTTGAGAAATTAACTCCTGAGTTCTGGCAACAATTAAACCTTCGGCTACTTCTCCGGTGAAAGTATCAAAAACATATATGTCAAGTTTTTTTGGTTTTTTAAAAATTGACCTAGCGATTCTGGCTGAACTATAAGTGCCAGACAGTTTTGAAGAAGCCGTTATCACCAAAATTTTCTTGAATTTTTCTAGGGCCTTTTTATAAGCGGAGAGAAAATCATTAAAAGAAGGGGCGGAAGTGGTTGGGAGTTTTTCACCCTTCATTAAAGATTCTTTCATTTTTAGATAAATATCTTCTTTTGAAGAAACAATTTCTCCATTTGGAAACCTTGCCTTAATGGGAACTTCTTCAATTTTATATTTTTCCAAGAATTCTTTCGGTAAATCGGCTATCTCGTCTACCACTAATCCCAACTCCTTCTTGGAAATTATCATTTTTTGTTTTTCCATGTTTTCAATACGAAAATTTACTTCTGGAAGATTTTTATATTTCTCCTTTATTATCTCTGGCTTATCAGTGTGAACATGTATTTTAATCTTTTCTTCGGATTCAATTATATCCAGACTGTCACCGAGGGCAGATAATTCTTTTTTTAATTCTTCTTTTTCAATTTTTTGATTTTTCTTAAAACTGAATATAACTTCATAGGGGAATTTTAATTTTTCTTCGGTTCCTTCCGGCTGAATAGTTTCGGAAATTTCAACTAATTCTTGAACGGGCGGCAAAATCCCTTTTAGGCTTTCTATCCACGCTTCCAGGATTTTTACAAAACCCAAAGCTCCGGCGTCAACAACGTCGTTTTCTTTTAAAACTTGGAGTTTTTCCTTGGTTTCCTTTAGGGTTTCTTGGCTTACTTTTAAGGCGGCCTCCAAAATTTTAATAATATTTTTTTCTTTTTTAAATTTAACAAAATTATAAGATTCTTCACCGGCGGCTTTAATAACATCTAAAATGGTCCCTTCCACCGGGTCGATTATCGAAAGTCGGGCTGATTTTATCGCTCTTTTCATAGCTAAAGATAAATGAAAAGCGTTTATTGATTCTAAATTTTTAACTTCGTCTAAAATTTTTATTAAATAACCCGTATAAATCATTCCGGCATTACCCCTGGCATTAATCATTGCTGCATCTCCTATATCTTTTGTTAATTCTTGAAAACTTGAGTAATCTCTTCGAGAAATCGTCCCTTCGATACCCAATAAGGTGGCCGCTAAATTATAACCTGTGTCTTTGTCAGCCACTGGAAAAACGTTTATCTTATTAATCTCTTCTTGATGAATAACAATTTTTTTTGCTGCCGCCGTCATCATTTTTTTAAAATCTTCTGTTTTTATTTCGGTTACTATTTTTTCTGTTTGACGAAAAATTAACTTTTCGATAGGCTTTTTTGCTATTTTTGCGCCAAATTTTGCCGCTTTCCACCCAACTCTTGGAGGGAATAAGAGGGGTTTTGAAAGAGGTTTTATAATTTTATTTATTCTGCTCGGATTATTTTTCTCTCCTTCAATAATTCTTTTAATCCTGAAACTTATAAGGGCTTTATCGTTATCGAAAAGAAGCCGATTTTTAATTAGGTTTAATTTGTTTTGGCTTTTATTAATTTCTTTAATAGGGCTCAATCTTTTGATAAAAATTGGGGCCAAAGAAATAACTCCGAAAAAGCCAACTGTTTCAAATTGATTAAAACGAATCGAAAGAAAAATTACAACCGCCAATGCCAAGATTGTGCCAATGGAAGCGTTCCAAATTAAAGTAAGAAGAGCCAATATAATAAGTGCTATTCCAAAGATTAAAGGATGCATTGCTATTAAAGCTCCGGCAAAAGTCCCTATTCCTCTTCCCCCGGCAAACTTTAAAAACAAAGACCAATTATGCCCGGTTACCGCCGCTACCCCCGAAAAAACTTGAATCTCCGAACTAAGGCCTAATTTCTGAGCTCCGTAAACAGCGGCATACCCCTTGGCTATGTCCAAAAGGCCGGTTAATACGCCCTGCCACTTTCCAACATTTTTAAAAACATTGGAACCGGATGTCTTTTTCCAGCCGATTTTTAAAATGTCTTTTCCTGAAAATTGAGAAATTAAAAAACCAAAAGGGATGGAACCCAATAAATAACTAAATATTACCCAAAAAAAAGAAAACATTTTCTTTATAAGATTTTACCACTTGTTTTTGTGTAGCCCAAGATGAAAACCCAGTCTATTCACGGTAATGTGTAAGAAAAAAGTGATTATAAAAACAGAAAGCCAAATACTAATATCCAATTCTAAAAATGGATTTAAAAATAAAAAGGCACCGATGACATAGTTTGTCTGATCAAAAGGAATAAAACGCTGCCCCGGTTTCATTCTTAATCTGCGTTTTAAAAAAGCAAATATCAGATCGCCGAAAACTGCCCCGGTTGAAATCAAAAAACCAAATAATAAAATATTTATTCCGGAATAATTTAAAAAACTTATATTTTTTATAAAGGGAAACTGATAGAGCCAAACTTGAAACCAAAAAAATAAAATACCATTTAAAATACCAAATATTACACCGCGCCAACTTTTGTGACAACCGAAAACAAACTGACCTAAAAATTTCTTATTAAAATCAACTGGCTTGTCTAAGAAATTAAAAAGGCCGGCTTTTTTTATCAAAGGGGGCGTCATATTAGTAACGTAAGCCGGGAAGAAAAAATAAATACAAGATATAATAAATTGAAGCATATTGAAGTATTTACTAAAAAATAATTTAAGAATATATTAATGTAATAAAGGTATGTTGGGAGATAAAAAAGAAAATTTTAAAAATATCGAAATAGCAGTAGCCAAATTTTTCTCTAAGTTAAGTAAAAATCCAAATCATTTTACTTTTTTAAGTTTATTTTTCATCATTTCATCTTTTTATTTTTTGATAAACTTCAATTTAATCTTGGCTTCTTTTCTTTTTTTGACAGCTGCTTTTTTGGATTTTATTGACGGGGCGGTAGCCAGATTTTTAAAAAAAGTTTCGAAAGAGGGGGCTTATTTGGATACGATTTGCGACCGTTATATTGAAGGAATCATTCTATTGGGATTTCTATTCTTATCTGTTCCTTCTTTTCTGCTACCGGCTTACTTTTGGATATTTCTTTCCCTATTTGGAAGTATTATGACTACTTACGCCAAATCAGCCGCCAAAGAAAAAGAAATAACGGTTGTTAAACCAAAAGAAGGTTTGGCGGGTAGAACGGAAAGAATAATAATTATTTTTTTTGCTATATTTTTGGGCTCTTTTAACTTATCTTTTACCCTTTATTTAATTGTAATTCTGGCTGTTCTTTCTAATATCACTGCCCTCCAAAGGATATATTTTAGTTTAAAATAACTTCTCTAATTAAAAAAAGCATTTGGGAAATGCTGAATTTTGGCTTTTTTTGTTTCAGGATTAATTCTTATTGAAATAACATCAATCTGCCACTCACTGTCCAAGGATATTTTATTTTTCAACAACCAACTTTCGGCAGTTTTTATTATTTTCTTCTTTTTTGTAAAATTAACTTTTTCTTCCGGTGAAAAATATCGATAATTAGAATTCAACGTTTTAACTTCGGAAAAAACAATAATATTATTTTTTTGATTTTTAGCTATAATATCAACTTCCCCGCTTTGAGGGCTAAAATTTAATCTTAATTTATAATTTTTATCTAAAATTTTATATCCTTTTCTCTTAAGATAATCTTCGGCAATTTTTTCTCCCAAATTACCCAATTCTTGAGTATTTTTTAATCCTTTAAGCTGTTTCTTTTCCATTAAACTTTTGTGGACCCAGTGGGAATTGAACCCACGCTCTCCCCGATGCGAACGGGGTGTTTTACCGTTAAACTATGGGCCCAAATTAATCTACCGGCATCCAGGCAAGAATCAAAGTGTCGGCTCCTAAAATCGTACCCAATATATCATCCACTAAGTTTACAAATAAAACTTCTGTGTTTTTCAATTCCCCTTCAATTATATCTTTTAATTTTTGGGCGTTATTTAAATTATCGCCGTGGGTAATTACTGCCTGAATTTTTTTTCCTTGCGAGCGCAATTCTTTGGATTTTGATTCTAATTCTTTAAATAAGGCCGCGGGCATATCTTTTACTCCCGTTTTAATTCCAACCGCTCCAATTACCCCTTTTTTAATTCCCAATAAAGGTCTTATTCCGATTTTTTGAAATTTTCTTACCCAATTGGATAAATTGTGTGATATTCTTCCCGATGCCTCCAGCCATTTAGGGTCTTCAAGAAGAGCATAAAGACGAATTTCCGGGATTAAACTTTCTAATTCTTTTAGAATATCGTCTCTTGATTTCCCTCTTTCAATTGAACCCACCGCTTTTAAAACCAATAACCCCAAGCCACCCGTTGCATTTAAAGAATCAATTACAAAAACTCGTTTTCCGTCTTTTTCGCCCAAAAATCTTTTTGCCTGAAGGGCCGAATTAAAAGTACCAGAATGTTTGGAAGTAATGGTTAAACATATTATTTCTTCAAATTTTCCTAAATTTTCTTTAAAAACATCTAAAAAATCCTTTACTGAGGGTTGAGATGTTTTGGCAAAAGTCTTTATATTTCTTTTTTCTGCTTCTCTCATTTTCTGGAAAATATTTTCTCCGGGCAAGGTTTCAACTTCGGGCCAATTCGCCTTCAGGGAAACTACGCCTATTTGATTTTTCTCAATTATCTCTGAAGGTAAATCTGCTCCTTCGTCCGTAATGATGCCTAATTTTTTCATAATTTTTTATATTTTAAAATTTTATTTTAAGTCGGAGTGCTGGGAATCGAACCCAGTCTGCACCCTCCCGAAGGGTGAGTACTACCAGTATACTACACTCCGTTTTTTTAAAATAGTGAAAAATTGAGGAAATTTAAAAGGAATAAAATGGCTTTCAACGTGCTCAAGGTTAGAATCTTTTATAATTTTTTTAATTTTAGAAGGATAAATCTTATGAAGATGAATTTTTCGGCAATAAAATGGATTTTTAAAAATAATTAAAGCGGCAACTATTGCCCCTATTCCCCGAATCAGCTCCCAAGGATAAACCAATAATACTTTCCCGCCGGGTTTTAGAATTCTATCTATTTCAGAAAATAGTTTTTTTAAATTGGGGACATGCTCAATGGTATGAAGGGAATAAATTTTATCAAAACTTGCCGAGGGAAAATTAGTATTGGTGGCATCGGCCAATTTTATTTTTGAAGAAACGCTGTTTTTAATTGCTTCCGGATTTACGTCAATTCCCACAGCAAATTTGGTAAATTTTTCTATTTTTTTAACGAAAAACCCTCTGCCGCATCCTATCTCTAAAATTTTTTCGTTAAAACCGGGCTTAAGATATGTAAGAGTTTTATTGAATAAAAAATTATCTCCTTTATTAACTAAAGCAAACTTTTTGGACCTATAATAATTATTAATAATTTTATCCTCTTCCATAATTTAATTAAGTCACCCAATATTTTTTCTTTGTCATTTCGTCTCTTTTCATTTCTAATTTTTCTCTTTCTTTTTTGGCTCTTTGGGATAACACTTTAAGGTTCTCCGGTGATAATTTTCCCAGTTTCCTTATTTCTTTTTCCAAAATTTCTTTTTTGTTATTCTTTGGATCGGCTAAAACGTATCCGAGCAGAATGTTTAAAATGTGGCCAACTTGAGGCCCTGGTTTAATTTTTAAAATTTTAATTACGTCATTTCCAGAGATTTTAATCATCTTTACAGATATGGGGTCCTGAGAAACTTTTTCAATAATATATTTTAGATGTCTTAATTTATATGGTTCGGCTTTTGGAACTCCGGAACCAATTCTATCTGCCATTCTTAACTGAAGCAGTTCTTCCATGTTTTCAGGACCAACCTGTCGTACTAACCTTCTAACCGAACCCTCGGAAACTTCGCCAACATTATAATAAAAAAGGTGATATCTTACCAGTTTTACAATTTTTTCTATGTCTTTTTTAGAAAATCTTAATCTGTTTAGAACTTGCGCTGTCATTTTCGCTCCCACTATTTCATGGCCGTAAAAAGTAGCTTTGGGGCCCTTGCCTCTTTTCGTTCTGGGCTTGCCAACATCATGCAAAAGAGCGGCTAATCTTACATATTTGTTAAATTTTTTTTTAACAGCGTATTCCAAAGACCTAAGAGCATGTTCATAACATTCATATATATGGTGTTTGTTTTGGTCTACGCCAAATCCCTCTTCTAATTCGGGTATAATATATTTTAATAAACCGGTTTTTCTTAAAAGCTCAATTCCTTCTGATGCTCTCTCTGACATAATAATTTTCATAAATTCTTCTCTAATTCTTTCTTTTGAAATAGCCTGAAGCCAGGGAGAGTTTTCCTTTATGGCTTTTGCTGTTTTTTCTTCTATCTTCCAATTTTGACCCAAAGTAGTGGCAAACCTCACCGCCCTCATTAATCTCAAAGCGTCTTCATTAAAGCGATCTTTGGGCTTACCGACTGTTCTGATAATTTTATTTTTTAGATCTTTTTTCCCTCCAAAAAGATCTATTATTTCTGTTTTTTTACCCAATTTTCCGCTTTTAAAGGTTAAGGAAATGGCATTTACCGTAAAATCTCGGCGGGCTAAATCTTCCCTAATACTTTCGGCAAATTTTACTTCGTCGGGATGACGTTTATCGGTGTATTTCGCCTCCCGCCTGTAGGTTGTTATCTCAATTTCTTTTAATTTTGGGTTTTTGCTTTCCGTTTTAACGGTAACCGTTAAAAATTTATTTTCGTAAAAGTTTTTAGGAAAAATTTTTTGGATTTCTCTTGGCTTGGCATTAGTGGCAATGTCCCAATCTTTTGGCTCAACTTCCCTTAAAAAATCTCTAACACACCCCCCAACGATAAAAGCCTCGAAGCCTTTTTTCTTTAGCTTTTCAATTGTAGAAAAAATCTCTTTAGGGATGTCCATTTCTTAAATTTTAACTTAATATTTGCTTTTTTTCAATTATTTTTGTAAAATCTATGAAAGCGCCCGTAGCTCAACTGGATAGAGCGACGGTCTTCGGAACCGTAGGTTGTAGGCTCGAATCCTACCGGGCGCACTATGAAAAAATTTTTTTTAATATTCTTTTTATTTTCAATATCGCTTTTTAGTTTTTCTCAGGCCTCTGCTTCTTGTACCGGAGGAATAGTCCCCTGCGGAACCGAAGGATGTCCTTGTACTTTTTGTCATATTTTTGAGTTAATTCATAATATTATAAATTTTCTTTTAATTCCGTGCGATTTCAATCATAACTTGCCGCTTATCCCGCTTATCGCTGTTTTAATGCTGATTATCGGCGGATTTTATTTATTAACTGCAGCCGGTGACCCTGAAAGATTCAGTAAAGGAAAAAAAATAATTACAGCTGTTGTCGTCGGAATAGTTATTTGTTTTTTGGCCTGGGTGTTTTTAAATACTTTTTTTGTGAAAATAGAGGTGGCTGATTGGAGCGATATAGGAATTGATTTGAAAAAATGGTATGAATTCAAGTGTAATTAATAACTTTTTACTCGGCACCCATAGCTCAACCGGTAGAGCAGGGGCCTCTTAAGCCCAAGGTTGCAGGTTCGATTCCTGCTGGGTGCACTAAAAAATAAAAATATGTTAAATTCAGAAGAAAAAACAAAAATCATCAAAAAATATAAACTGCATAATTTGGATACCGGGTCTCCAGAAGTCCAAATTGCTTTAATCACCGAGGAAATCAAACAGTTGCTTTCTCACTTAAAAAAGCATTCAAAAGATTTCCATTCAAAAAGAGGTCTTTTAAAAATGGTTTCTAAAAGAAAATCTCTTTTGAATTATTTAAAAAAAGAGGATACCAGAAGATATAACAGTCTTATTAAAAAAATTGGGTTAAAAAAATAAAAAATTATGCCAACTATTAAACACGAAGGGCAAAGGGTGGCGGTTTTAATCGACGTCCAAAACCTTTATCATTCTGCTAAAAATATTTATGGCTCTCGGGCAAACTTCCGAGAGATTTTAAAATTAGGAGTTTCTCAAAGAAATCTAATTAGGGCTTTCGCTTATGTTGTCAGAACAAAAACCGGCGAAGAAAAACCTTTCTTTGAGGCTATTACTAAATTAGGGATTGAAACCAGGGTTAGAGATTTACAAGAGTTTTATGGCGGTTTGAAAAAAGCTGATTGGGATGTAGGAATTACAATAGACGCTATCAGAATTTCACCGAGCGTTGATGTTGTGGTTTTGGCTTCGGGTGACGGAGATTTTATTCAATTAGTTGAATATCTTAAAAACCAAGGCAAAAGAGTAGAGATTATCGCTTTCGGAAAGTCAGCTTCTTTAAAACTAAAAGAAATAGCTGACGAATTTTTAGATTTAGAAAAAAATCCAGAAAAATATTTATTAAAAAAATGAAAGAAGAAAGATTCACTTTAAAAATTGAGGGGAAGGATTTAAAAATAATAATTAAGAATTTGGCTGAGCAGGCTTCAGGAAATGTTTTGGTTCAATACGGAGAAACTTTGGTTTTAGCTACGGCAGTAATGTCAGAAAGAGAAAAAGAAGGTGTTGATTTCTTTCCTTTAACTGTTGATTATGAAGAAAGATATTATGCTGCCGGTAAAATTTTAGGTTCAAGATATATAAGAAGGGAAAGTCGTCCTTCAGACGAGGCCATTTTAACTTCACGGCTAATAGACAGAGCGATTAGGCCTCGCTTTCCCAAAAATTTAAAAAGAGAAGTTCAAGTGGTGGTAACTTGCCTTTCTTGGGACAGAGAAAATGATCCAGACGTTATTGGTTTGATCGGCGCTTCCTTAGCTCTTTCTGTTTCCGATATCCCTTGGTCGGGACCGGTAGCAGTCCTAAGAATTGGCCAAGAAAAAGAAGGGGGGAAATTTATTCTAAACCCAACTTACTCAGAAAGAGAAAAGAATAAATTGGATTTAGTAGTGGCTGGAGTAGAATCTCCTCTGGCAAAGTTTTTAGGAAACAAAAAAAACGATAATTTCTTAATTAATATGATGGAGGGCGAAGCTGAAGAAGTACCAGAGAATACGATTTTAGATGCTGTAGAATTTGCCCGCCCTTTTTTAAAAAAAATTATTGATTTCCAAAATGAAATAGTTAGAAAAATAGGTAAAGAAAAAATAGAAATAGGAAAAAAACATCAAGATTTAGATTTAGAAAAAGAAATTAAAAGTTTTTTAAGCGATAAATTAGAAAAGGTTCTTTACCCGTCGGAAAAAAATAAAAGAAACGATGAAATAAGTCAATTAAAAGAAAATTTAATTGATTTTGTAGAATTAAATTATTCCGGAACGGAAAAAAAAGAATTAGCACAATTATTTTTTGAAGATGAAATAAAAAATAAGCTTAAAGAAAAAATTATTAAATCAGATAAAAGACCTGACGGACGGAAAGCTGATGAGATTAGAGAAATTCAAACAGAGGCCGGTCTTTTACCCAGAACTCATGGTTCTGGTCTTTTTGTCAGGGGACAGACAAAATCTCTATCTATTTTAACTTTGGGCGCACCCGGAGATGTAAAGCTGTTGGAAGGAATGGAAATCAGCGGCAAAAAAAGATTTATGCACCATTATAATTTTCCCCCCTATTCCGTAGGAGAAGTTAGGCCGATGAGAGGACCGGGCAGAAGAGATATCGGGCATGGAATGCTTGCCGAAAAAGCCCTCACTCCTTTAATACCAAGCTCTGAGGATTTTCCTTATACCATAAGAATTGTAACTGAAATTTTATCTTCAAACGGCTCTACTTCTATGGCCTCTATTTCTAGTTCCAGTTTGGCATTAATGGACGCCGGAGTTCCTATCCAAAGAGCGGCTAGCGGAATATCTTTGGGACTAGTCCAGGATTATAAAGGGAAATATAAAATTATAACAGACATCCAGGGGCCAGAGGACCACTACGGAGATATGGACTTTAAGGTAGCCGGCACTAAAGAAGGAATAACCGCTGTTCAAATGGATGTAAAAATTGATGGAATTGGAGAAGAAATTTTAAGAAATTCCCTTGAACAAGGCAAAAAAGTAAGGTTTCAAATTTTAGATAAAATGATGAAAACAATTTCTGCTCCCCGACCAAATCTTTCTCCCTACGCCCCAAGAGTTTTAGCTATTCAAATTAATCCGGCTAAGATTAGAGAAGTGATAGGGCCGGGAGGAAAAATAATCAACGAAATTATAGAAGAGTGCGGTGTTTCTATAGATATTGAAGACAGCGGAAAAATATTTATTACCTCAGAAAAAGAAGAGGCAGCCGGAAAGGCGGTTGACTGGATAAAGAACATAACCCGAGAAGTTAAAGTAGGAGAGGTCTTTCAGGGAAAAGTAAAAAGAATTTTAGACTTTGGGGCTTTTGTTGAAATTCTACCGGGCCAAGAAGGACTTGTCCATATTTCTCAATTGGCAAACTTTCGGGTAGAAAAAGTGGAAGATATAGTAAAAGTAGGAGATATTATTCCGGTAAAAGTAGTCTCTATCGATGAACAGGGAAGAATAAACCTTTCATTAAAAGAAGCTAAATCTCAAAATGCAAAATAAAGATAATAATTCAGATTATAATTTGCCTTTAAGGCCGGCTGATTATACTCAACCGCCTCGGAAAATCTCAAAGCGGGAAGAAGAAAATTTTAGTGAAAAATTAGAATTTCTTAAAAGAGAGGAAATTAGGACGATGCAAAAAGATTTAGCAAGATTAAGAGAAGGGGAAGCCCAAGAAGAAAGAGAGAGAATTGCGGGTTTAACGCCGGACAAGAGAGAAAAAGAAAGAGAAAAAAGATTAGAAATTGCCGAAAAAGAAAAAGAGGAGTCGAGGGAAGAAAAAGACAAAATAATCTTCCTAAAAAGGATAGAGGAGGAAAAAGAAAAAGTAAAAAAACAAAAAGAAAAAGAAGAAAAAGAAATAAAAGCTTTCACAGGAGAACTTATAGGGTTAAAAGGCGTTTTAGAAGAAACTACACAAGACAGAAAAAGATTAGAGTCTCAAAAAGAAGACCTTACCCAAAAAAGTACTCAAATAATTCAAGAAATTTCGATAATTTTAAAAAAAGAAAAAGAAATCGAAGAAAAAGAACTGGAGATCGAAAGAAAAGAAGAAGGGGCAAAAAATTCAACGGAAAGACAGGAAGCCGAGAAAAAAAGATGGCAAATTCAAGAAGAAAGAAAAAAGATTGAATCAGAAAGATGGCAAAAAGAAAAAGAACAAATGGAAATTAAAAATAGGTTAGAGGAAATAAATTTAAAATATAGAGAGATTTCAGAGAGAGAAAACGGATTAAAAGAAAAAGTTAAAAATATAGAATCCTTTGTAAAAAAACCGCCGGAAGATGAAAAATTAGAAAAGTTAATGAGCTTAAAGGAAAGATGGAAAGGAAAAGAAGAAGAAAAAAGAGAAATTAAAACATTCGAGGAAAAAATTAAAAACGGGGAAGGAAAAATAAAAAATATTGTACCAGAAGAAACCCGAGAAGAAAAAGAAATTAAAGAAGGTTTAATCCCTGCACTTCCAAAAAAACCGCCGGCTTTCTTGGGCGGGTTATTAAGAATGGGGGTAATAATTATTATTATTATTTTAATTGGGGGGCTTGTTTACTGGCAATTTGGACAAAAAAACCCCCAAGGAGAACCTTCGCCGCAACCCGTAGAACCTATAGAACCCGTGGAACCCCCTAATGAAGATGAGCCAATAGTTCCTCCCGTTTTAATTAAAACTTTTTCTACTGAAACATTAAAAATATCAACCGTAGAAGAAATTCCTCAAGCCTTATCCCAATTATTAAATAAAATCTTTGAAAAAGATGTTTTAATTAGAATTCTAATCGAAAATGCAGAAAATAATAAAATTTTAGGACTAAAAGAGTTCTTTGAAGCTTTTTATATTACAACGCCTTTTGGTTTTTTGGAAAAAATAAATAATGACTTTACTTTATTTATTCACTCTACCGGAGAACAAAATCGCTTAGGATTTATTGCTGAAATTGAAAAGAAAGAAGAATTATCCAATCTATTAAGAAGCTGGGAAAAAACAATAGAAAAAGATACCGAAAACCTCTTCTCTGTATTGGGGAAAAAAGGTGCTCCTTTGGTTTCCTATTTCAGACAAACTTCTTTCAAGGGAAAGGATTTTCGCTTCTTAACTATTTCTAAGGACGATTTCGGAATTTGTTATACCCTAACCGATGAATATTTAATATTCACAACTTCTTTCGGAGGAATGCAAAAAACGATTAATGAAATAGGGTCTCAGAAAATAAATAAAGACATTGGCCAGTTATTTATTATTGGTTTTGAAGGAAAAAATTTAACCCCGGATTTCGAAGAAGTTTTCAAGAATTATCATCCAGGAGGAGTGCTTTTACTTTCCAAAAATATTGAATCTGAAGGACAATTAAAATCTCTAATTAGCGACCTTCAGGACCTTTCTCTTAAAGAAACCGGACTTCCTCTTTTTATTGCCGTCGACCAAGAAGGAGATCCTATTTCTCGTATTGGTTTTTTAGAAGAGAAAACTCCTCAGTCGGAAATTTCAAGCCCTCAAGAAGCTTATCAAATTGGTTTTAAAAGAGGAACAGAACTTAAAAGTCTGGGAGTAAACATTAATTTAGCTCCGCTTTTGGATAATATGAGAGCAGAGGATTTTTATTTTAACCGGTCTTTTCAAAAGACTCCGGGTGTTTCCGGAGAAATCGCAAAATCTCTAATCTTAGGACAGAAAGAAACCGGCATCTTCACCGCTATTAAACATTTTCCAGGATATGTGGGCGTTTCTTTCAATCCGGAAAGTAAGTTAGCTGAAATTAATCTGCCGGAAACATCCCAATTTCAAAAATCAATGGAGGCTTCTCCTAAATTCGTGATGACGGCTAATGCCGTTTATCCGGAAATTGATTCTGTTTATCCTTTAGTTTTCTCCGCTTCAGGAATACAGTTTTTAAAAAATAATTTAGGTTCTGAATTTTTAATTATGTCGGACGACCTGGCTCAAAGCTCTTTATTAAATGAATATTCTATAAATGAAGTGGTGACAAAACCAGTTCTGGCCGGAGTTGATATTCTAATTTTTTCGGGCTGGAGAGCAGAAACCACTGATGCTTTGGATTCTTTTTACGAATCTTATGAGAAAAACGAAGTTTCGAGGACTGAAGTTGACAATATTGCTTCAAAAATAATTAATTTTAAACAAAATTTTTTACAATGAATGAAAAACTACTAAAAGAAATGAAAGAAAATTTGGAAAAAAAGAAAAATTCAATTGAAGAAAGTCTTAAAAGTTTTGCCCAGAAAGATAAAAATATAAAAGACAACTGGGATACCCGTTTTCCTCACTGGGACGGCGATTCGGGCAGTTCTTCTTTAGAAAGGGCTGCTGATGAAGTCGAACAATACAGCACTCTTTTACCAATCGAATATTCTTTAGAAACTCAACTTAAAAATATAAATTTAGCGTTGGGAAAAATAAAAAAGGGGAAATATGGAAAATGCGAAAATTGTAAAAAGGAAATTGACGAAAAAAGGTTGAGAGTTTATCCAGAAGCAAGAACCTGCGGTAAGTGTAAATAATTTATGCTTTCAAAGGTTTATTCTGCCGCTATTTCGGGCTTGAACGCTAAAATCATAGAAGTAGAAGTGGACGCCTCTTATGGCCTCCGCTTTTTTAGTATTGTTGGTTTACCCGACAAGGCGGTAGAAGAATCAAGAGAAAGAGTAGGATCTGCTATTAAAAGCTCTTCTTTTAAAGCTCCTTACCAACAAGCTCTACGCGTATTGGTTTCTTTGGCTCCGGCTGACCTTAAAAAAGAAGGTTCCCTATACGACCTTCCAATAGCTCTTGGTTTTTTATCGGCTTCAAAACAAATAAATTTTGATTTTGAAAATAAAATTTTTATCGGAGAACTCGCCCTTGATGGAAATTTGAGAAAAATAAAAGGTGTTCTTCCTATCGTTTTAACCGCCAAAGAAAGGGGATTTACTGAAATTATATTACCGAAAGAAAACGCTTCAGAAGCTGCTTTAATAAAAGGCATTAAATCTGTTGGCGCGAAGAATTTAAAAGAAGTCGTCGGTTATTTAAAAGGAGAAAAAGAAATTTCTGCTTTAGAAATAAAAAAAGAAGAAGTCTTAAAAGAGGTTGAATATCCAATTGATATGGGCCACATAAAGGGTCAGGAGTGTGCCAAACGGGCAATAGAAATTGTGGGGGCTGGTTCTCATAATATATTTATGTACGGTCCTCCGGGTGCAGGAAAAACGCTCTTGGCCAAAGCCATCCCCTCTGTCTTACCTCCTCTTTCTTTTGAAGAAGCATTGGAAGTCACAAAAATCTACAGCATTGTCGGGCTTTTACCTGAAGAAAAACCTTTGGTTAACTTCAGACCCTTTCGTTCTCCTCATCACACCTCTTCCGAAGTGGCTTTAATCGGAGGTGGAAACCCTCCCAGACCGGGAGAAATTACTCTTTCCCATAGAGGAGTTTTATTTTTGGATGAATTTCCGGAATTCCACAGAGATGTTTTAGAAAGTTTAAGGCAACCGCTTGAAGAAGGAGAAATTACTATTTTAAGAGCCAAACAGTCTTTAATATTACCGGCAAATTTTACATTGGTGGCAGCCTCCAATCCCTGTCCCTGTGGTTTTTACAAAAACCCCGACAGAAACTGCACCTGCACTCCTTCCCAAATTGCTATGTATCGCAGAAAACTTTCTGGTCCATTAATGGACAGGGTTGATTTATTTATTAATGTCCCCCAGATAAAATATGAAAAATTAGTTTCTTTTGATGAAGAAAATTCAAGCCGGAAAATACGGAAAAAAATAGAAAAGGCAAGGCAAATTCAAAAAGAGAGATTTAAAAAAGATAAAAATTTTACCAATTCAGAAATGGAGATTTCCCAAATTAAAAAATACTGCCAAATTGACAGTAAATCCGGGGATCTCCTAAGAAAGTATATTGATTCCGGAAAGCTTTCTGCTCGGGGTTATCATCGAGTTTTAAAGGTTGCCAGGACTATCGCTGATTTAGATAATTCGGAAAAAATTCTATTCAACCATCTTTCCGAAGCTTTAATGTATAGAATAAGGGAAGATTTTTAATAATTTATCCCGTATAATTTTATCTCGCAATTTTATTTTGCAAAAGGATTTTTAGCTCCTCTTACATCAAAATGAACATGGCAACCGGTTGACATTCCCGCTCCCGGTGTCCCCGGCTGACCTCCCATATAAGCTATAATCTGGCCTTGGGAAACTTTTTCACCGGGCCCTACTAAAGCAGCTGCGATATGACCGTACATTGTTACTACTCCGTTGGGATGTAAAATACTTATATGATTTCCGGCTCCACCATAAGCCCATTTTGATGTGGAGTTGGTTAATTTTACTTTTAAAACTTCTCCGGCCGCGGCAGCGTAAATCGGTTCGCCGCATTTTCCGTGGCTGAAATCAATAGCGTTATACCAGTGAAGTCCCTGAGTAATGGTACAGGGCGAAGAAATAGGACAAATAAAATAACTGTTTCCTATTGGTACCAAATCGGGGGAACTTTGAACATAAGTGGTAACGGAGGGCATTTCGCCACCTGGAATTATAATTATGTCTCCTGCGTAAATATCTGCTGCGCCGGAAAGATTATTAAAGTTAATTATTTCGTCTGATTCCCCCTTATATTTTTGAGCAATTTCTGAAATTATATCGCCGGCTTTCACATAGTAAATTATTCCGTCGGTCGGAGGAATAATTAATTTTTGACCTGGCTGAATTTTAGAATATTTATTTAAATCATTTGCCCAAAGAATAGATTCCAAAGAAAGACCAAAGTCGTCGGCTAAAGACCATAAACTATCTCCTGACTCTACGCTATATTCAACGATTGCCTTATTGTCGCTATCTGAGCCGTATCCGCCAAATAAATTTCCCAGTACCTGAGGAGAAAAAGTGGTGGGAGGACAAGATCCCTTCAAACTGCTGTTTTCAACCAACAGAAGCTCGGGCGATTCCGGTTGAAATTTTTCAAGCGGTGTTATGAATAAGCTATTTTCATTTGATTCTTCGAACATCTTTGAAGCAGCCGCTATTAAAAAATCCCCTTTATCAGACAGGGATTTTGAGAATAAACCTGAGCCAAAACAAACAGAAAAAAACAATAAAACTGAAACTATTTTCAAACAAATCAAAGGATCTTTTAAAGACCCTTTTAGTTTTCTCTTTATTTTAATTAAAAAATTCTTCGGGCCAAAAAGCCCTTTAGAATAGCTATACATTATTCTTTTTCCTAATTTACTCTTTTAAATAAATAAGTCAAGGGTTTATTATCCACACATGTGAATCTGTGATAAAATAATTCAAATGAATTTTTTCTCAAAAAAAAGCGTCAAAATCCTGCTCCAGAAACATAAAATTTCTCCTTCAAAGAAATTGGGTCAGAATTTTTTAGTTGATAAAACTGCTATTAAAAAAATAATAAAATCGGCTGATATCCGGCAAAACGATATTATCTTGGAGGTCGGTCCCGGTATTGGAAATTTAACCCAAGATTTGTCTAAAGTGTCAAAAAAAGTTGTGGCAGTGGAAAAAGACCGGAAAATGATTGAAATATTAAAAGAAATATTAAAAGATTTTAAAAATATAAAAATTATAAGAGGAGATATATTAAAATTTTCAAATTTCCGACCCTTAAAACCAAATTATAAAATAGTGGCTAATATTCCTTTTTATTTAACGGCTCCCTTAATCAGAAAGTTTTTGGAGTCAAAAAATCCTCCAAAAGAAATGGTTTTAATTGTCCAAAAAGAGGTAGGTCAAAGAATAATATCCCGACCACCAAGAATGAACATTCTGGCTTTGTCCGTTCAGTTTTATGCAAAAGCCAAAGTTGTTTCTTTTCTTGGGAGAAAATCCTTTTGGCCGCAACCCGAAGTTGATTCAACTGTAATTAAAATAGTTCCCAAAACGAAGGGAATAAAAAAAGAAATTATTAATTTATTCTTTAAAATTGTAAAGGCAGGATTCTCTCAACCAAGGAAACAAATAATCAATAATCTATCAAGGGATTTAAAAATAAAAAGAGATGAAGTTAATAAATGGCTTCGGGAAAATAAAGTCCAACCCAACCAAAGGGCCGAAACATTGGATATAAAAGATTGGCTAAGTTTAACTAAAAGTTTTAAAATAAAATAATGGTTAATTTTAAGTTTTTCTTATTTTTTATTTTTATTTTTTTAACTTTTCCTTTTCTCGCATATTCTCAATTACAACAACCGAACATTATTTATCCAACATCAAAAGATTCGCCGGTTTACGCCGGAAAGATAAAATTTGAATGGACAGAAACTGGCGCGGAATTTTACAAATACCATGTCGACCTGCCAAACGGAGAATCACACGAAGGAATCACCAACGAAAATCATTTTTATATCTACAGTTTAGAAAAAGGAATCTACTATTGGGCCGTTCGCTCCTGCGGTGACGAAGAAGGAGAGAATTGCGGAAGTTGGAGCGAGGCAAACTTTGAAATAATATCAGCGCCACCGGGGTTCTTGGGAGGAATTGTTCCCTGCGGAAGAAACTATGACGACGAAGCCACTCCTCACATTAACGAAGCCGAACCCTGCCAATTCAGGCATCTTTTTTTACTTTTAAAGAATATTCTTGACTTTCTCTTGTGGAAATTGGGAATAATTGTACTGGGGATATTGGTAATAGTAGTCGGGGTTATGTTTTATTTTTCCTGGGGAAGTGCTGAAGTTTTAACAAAAGTAAAATCTGTTTTCAAATCGGCTCTGACCGGCTATATCTTAATGTTTTTTGCTTGGTTGGCTCTTAACTTGCTTTTGGGGCTATTGGGTTTTCAAATTGATATTTTCGGCAGATGGTGGTTATGGTAAATGGTCTATAAGCTTGGTATAATGTTATAATCAATTAATGACTGATTCTCATAAAAAACTATTTATTAACAAATGGCATAAAGTATTTTTGCTGATTTTTCTGTTTTTTTTGTTTTTTATACCATTCTCATCAGAAGCATATCACAAGATTAATGAGGTGGGAACAGAAGAAGGAGTATATCTTTGTCTTGCTGAGAATTTTGGAGGCCCTTGTCTATATCTTTCTGAAGGAGAAGAAATTGCTAATCTTGATTGCGATGCAGGAGATTTTAACGATGAAGTTAGCTCAATAAAAATAATAGGGAATTATGAAATTCAAGCATACCGACATGATAATTTCGTAGGAGATGAGAATCATGCTTATATTTGTTTTAATTCTTCAGTACAAAACCTTGGTCAATATTATTGGTCGCCCGCACGAATATCAACTGAAAGTTGGAATGATCAAATTAGTAGCGTACAGATATTAAATTCTGGGAGTTGTTTAGACCCCGGTGTGTCTCATGGAGAAGAAAGCGACGCCTCGATAGGAGATGTTTTGGGAGCAATAGCAAATATCGCAACTTATATTCTTACTTTACCCGCTAGGGTAGTTATGTTTTGGGTCGCCCTCGGCTTGTTTTTAATTGCTTTAATATTAGGATTTTTATTCTTTTTATTCGCCAGTTTATTGAAATGGATAATGGCTTCTATTCTTACAATAGGGATAACGCCCCTCGGCGATGCTCCAGGGATAGTAACCGAGGGATGGGAAATTACTCGGGATTTTGCCAATATGTTTTTTATTGTAATTTTGGTTTTTATCGGCTTGGCTACTATTTTAAAATTGAAAGATTATGAAGCAAAAAAAGCCCTCCCGTTATTAATCCTTATTGCTCTTTTAATTAATTTCAGTCCGACTATGGTTGGATTTGTGGTTGATATCGGAAATGTCTTTACACATTTTTTCTTCACTCATACAAAAATTGCAAGTATCGGTAACGTCTGGGACTTATCTTGGAATTATTTCAGCACTAGCGTGGCCTATCTCTTTACTACTTTAGGTAACCCAATAACCGTTTTTGCTACTTTCGTAGGTATCGGCGTTTATGGAACAGTTTTGGTCGTTTTTTATGGATTTGCTTTTTGGGTTTATTTTATAATATCAATTCTTCTTTTCGCTCGAGTGGCTATTCTTTGGACTTTGATGATTTTGGCTCCAATGGCTTTTGCGAGTTATATTTTGCCTCCAACCCGAAAACTTTGGTCAAAATGGTGGCAAGAACTTATTAATTGGACGATTATTGGAATTCCTTTGGGTTTTTTCCTTTATATTTCAAGCGAAATGATGAGCAGTATGACGGCTCAAAATGTATTTGGTGATGCGCCAAGTTTTAGCGACATTTCAGAAATGGAAGGATTTACCGGCGCCATCTCAAATCTTGTAACAAATATTATCGGTCCTTCGCTTGCTTTAATATTTCTTTATATTGGATATAAATTAAGCAGGCAATTTGCGCCGGCGGCTGCAAACCAGATAATAGAAGGAACAAAAAAGGCTATAAAAACAGTTGCTAAAATTGGAGTAGCTGCAGCTACGGCCGGCGCCGGATTAGCGGCCGGAGCTGCAGCAGGAGGGGCAACAGCAGCGGCCGGGGGAAGAATTGCAGCGAGTGGAGCATCGGTAGCTCGTTTTTCAGGAAAAATGGGAAAATTTGGCAAACCGTTAAAGCTTTTTGGGAAAACAATGCAAAAAACAGGAGAAGGTGTTGAGGGTTTAGGAAAAAGATGGAAAGTAAAATCAGAGGGATCTATTTCACGTAAAATTGAAGATCAAGGAGAAGAAATCGTCAAAAGGAGATTAACAACAGAAGAGTTGGCTCAAAGATTAAAAGACGCTGACAGACCAGAACTTCCCGACTCTTGGAGAATGACTCGCAGAGCACCTATTGTCTCCGCTTTATTAGAAACCGGCAAATGGAACGAAGCGGTTGAACGAGGGCTGATAAGAGAAGACAAGGAAGAAGTAAAAGAAATGGGAAGAGAAACTGCAAAATGGATGTGGGATAAAGGTGTTAAGAACCCGGCGAGGTGGATGGCCGATACAGAGCTGGTTAAAATGATTTATCCCACAGAATGGAAATCAAGCGAGGACAAATTAAAAGAGGCTAAAAAAGAAATGCAGGAAGCGGAAAGATTAGAACGGCAAGGAAGTCAAGAAGGAGTAACAGAAAAACTTCAAAAGGCCTCAAGCCTTGAATTGGAAGGCAATAAGTTTAAAGAAGACTTGGTTGGAAAATTATTAGGAAGAATAAAAAGCGACGATATCGCCCATATGAGCGAGGATTCTTTAAAAGATAACCTGGTAAAGAGTTATGTCGTTCATAATTTTGACGGCAATAAATTAGGCCAAATCGCCAGAAATTTCGGTAAAGACGTTGTGGAGGGCATCCAGCAAGAAATAGAGAAAGAAGGGCCAAGATTAGCCCGTACAAATCCAAGCGCTTTCTTTTGGCTTTTTGGCAATACGGCTCAAGACTTAGGATTTGCGCCCCCTCAAGAATTAGCCGGCCTTTCAAGAAGAGAAACAAGGAGTTTAGTTGCTAATGCTAGAATATTATCAAGAGGAAACAAGGAAGAAAAAAAACGAAAAGTAAGAGCAGAATATGAAGGCAAAGAGGAATTGATGTTTAAAGATTATTACCAAAAAGAAACAGCGCCGGAAATTAAAGATTTAATAAAAGAAATTGTCTCAGAAGGGGGAAAAACAATACCCTCTGAAGTAAAGGTAAAAGAGCTGATAAAGAACTTTGAAGACAATATTAAAAAATTAGATGAAGAAATAGAGAAGCTTAAAAGAGAAAAAGAAATAGCGAAAAAGAGATTTAACGATGTAAAAACAGCTCCTATGGCTAGCGAGAGAGATAGGGAAGAACTCCGAAGCGCAAGAGAAATTATGAGAAAAACGCAAAGAAAATTCGAATCTGAATCTTCAAAATTAAAAGAAGAAAAAGAAAATTTATTAACAGAAGAAAAAAGAAAATTAAAAGATCTTTGGTAACTTAAAATGAGAAGAGGGTAGAAGCGTTGGACGCTACTACTCTCAGAAGGTGATACTACTGAGATTGCTGGAGATCTTCGATCTTTTGGTGCAACTCCTGAAGAGATTCCTGAAAGATTGGAGTTCCTGGCTTCCGTCGAAGTACCTTCGCCGCCTTTTGGCGAAGGCCCTCGATGACTTCGGTCTCTATGTCCTGACGATCGCCGACGATAGCGATCGCCTGCCGACATAGTCGCCGGGCAGCGGTCATGTCAGACTCCATCTTTCTCGCCCGTGCACTTCTTGCGAGGCGGTCCAAGATGAGAATATCTCTTCCCATCTTTTTCCGCATCTTCTGAGCCCTTTTCAGGGCCCGGTTAGCTCGGGCGATGGCCCGCTCTCCACTGTCGTCCCCTCCTTCAGACTCTTCCGGCCCTAGGGCGCGGAAAAGCCTTCTGTTTTCCCGGTCTTCACTTCTCCAGAACATTATACTCCTTCCTTTCTTTCAACTAAACTGATAAAATCAGTTCAATCGAAAGACTTATTTTATTTGCTACTTATATTACATCATAAAAATTAATTTTGTCAATAGGTATATGCCTGACCTATCAAAAGACCAATACTGGAAAGTGTTTGAAAAGCTTTCCGACGAATTAAAAGAAACTATTTTTTCTCAAGAAACGGCTGAGAGTATTTTTGACGTTTGCGACAAAAACGGCTTAGAGATAGAAGAAATTCCCAAAGTCGCCCGCTACGCTGGCAGAGTTCTGTTTGGTTTATTACCCCCCGATGAGTTTCAGAAAACCTTAGAAGAAGAAGTAAAAATTAAAAAGAGTTTATCTCAAAAAATAGCCGGAGAAATTAATCGTTTAGTTTTCTATCCAGTAAAACCTGCCTTGGAAGAACTTTATAATATAGAGATTGCGCCTCCTGTCAAACCAACAGAAACTATTCCTCCCACGGAAAAAAAACCTACCGCTCCCAAAAAAGACACCTACCGAGAACCAATAGAATAATATGAGATATCAGCTTCCCCAATTTATTGAATACGAGCCGAAAATTTTCGGGCCATTTACCTTCAGGCAGTTTGTTTATGTGGGAATAGCCGGAGCCGCCTGTTTTATTGTTTATTTTGTCGCCCCTTTTTATCTTTTTATTCTCTCTTGTATCTTTTTGGGGGGAGGAGCCCTGGCTTTCGCTTTCCTGAAAATCGGCGGCAAGCCCTTATCTATTGTCGTATTAAATTTTCTAAAGTTTAATATTTCTCCTCGCCTTTATATATGGAAAAAAAGAGAAAAAACGCAAATTACCATATTCAAAAAAGAGGTAAAAAAAGAAAACAAAAGAAAAGAAGAAGAAAAAGAAGAAGAACTTCCTTTAAAAATAGCGGAAAGAAGTCAGCTTAAAAAATTACAAACTCAAATAGAAACTAAAACCAAATAAATTATGCCGAAAGCCTCTACTCAACAATTTTTAGACATAGATCAAATTAGAGAGGGTGTGGTTGTTTTAAAAAATAAATCATTGAGAGGAATAATTATGGTTTCCTCTTTAAATTTTGCCTTAAAATCAGACGAAGAACAAAAAGCAATTATTTATCAATTCCAGAGCTTTTTAAACTCTCTGGATTTTTCCATGGAAGTTGTAGTTCAATCCCGTAAATTAAATATCACCGGCTATTTAGATAAATTAAAAGAGTTGGAAAAAACTCAGGGAAACGAATTGTTAAAAATTCAAACCGCCGAATATCGAAAATTCATTAATGATTTAATAGCCGGGGGAGCGATAATGTCCAAGAATTTCTTTGTGGTAGTACCGTTTACTCTGATTGAAATCCCAGGCTTAAAGAAGGGAGGGGTTTTTGGTGAAAAAGGAAAAAAAAGCCCAACGGAAACCCAGTTCCAAAGAGCAAAGTCCCAACTTTGGCAAAGAATGGAATTTGTCGCCCTGGGCTTGAGAAGATGCGGTCTTCAATGTGTTCCATTAAACACCTCTGAATTAATTGAACTTTTCTGGGGCCTATACCATCCGGAAGAAGCCGAAGTCGGTTATTATCCGGAAGTTCCAATGGAATTAACTCAATGATAAAATTACCTTTTTTAAAAAAAAGAGAAATACCCGAAAAAATATTTGAAGCACCAGCTATAGGCGCAAAAGATATAATTGCTCCTTCTTCTATTGCGGTAGCTTCAGACCATATTAAATTTGGAAAAAGATTTGCCAAATCCTATTTTATTTTCTCTTATCCTCGATATCTCACCACTGCCTGGTTTTCTCCGATAATTAACTTGGACACGCCAATGGATATAGGTCTTCATATTCATCCCGTTGAATCGAGCCAGATTTTAAAACAATTATGGAGAAGGGTCACCGAAGTCCAGTCAGAAATCGCCGAAAGAGAAGAAAAAGGATTAATTCGCGACCCTTCTCTAGAAATTGCATATAAAGATTTAGAAAGCTTAAGAGACAGATTGCAAACCGCCCAGGAAAGAATGTTTAAAATCGGCCTTTATTTGACGGTTTACGGTAAAAATTTAAAAGAATTAAGAGAGGTTGAAACTACTTTAAGATCAATTTTAGAATCAAGATTGATTTATATAAAACCTGCTTTTTATCAACAAAAAGAAGGGTTTTCAACCTCTGCCCCTTACGGCTTGGATCAATTGGCAGTCCATACTTCAATGAACACCGGCTCTCTTTCTACGGTTTTTCCCTTTGTTTCTTTTGATTTAAGTTCAAATGACGGAATACTATACGGAGTAAATAGGCATAATAATTCCTTAATTTTATTTGATAGGTTCTCGTTGGAAAACGCAAACAGTGTTGTTTTTGCCAAAGCCGGCAGCGGAAAATCATATGCGGTAAAATTAGAAATTCTTCGTTCTTTAATGCTGGGAGTTGACACTATTGTTATTGATCCGGAAAACGAATATAGGTTTTTATCTGATGCCGTAGGGGGCGATTTTTTTAATATGTCACTTGCCTCCCCAAGCCACATTAATCCTTTTGACCTGCCTCGTCCGAGAAAAGATGAAAAATCCGGCGACGTTTTGAGATCCAACATTATAAACCTGGTCGGCTTGTTAAGGATAATGTTAGGGGGTCTAACTGCAGAAGAAGACGCTATAATCGACAGGGCTTTAACTGAAACTTACGCTGCCAAAGATATCACACCAGAAACCAACCCTTCTCTTTGGAAGGAAAGGATTCCTTTAATGTCTGATTTTGAAAATGTTTTAGAAAGTATGGAGGGAGCTGATTCTTTGGTAAGAAGAGTAAGAAAGTTTACCAAAGGAACTTTTTCCCAATTTTTTAATCAACCAACAAATATATCAATGGATAAAAATTTTGTGGTTTTTGGTATAAGAGACATGGAAGACGAATTAAGGCCGATGGCAATGTTCATTATTATGAGATATATTTGGAATCAGGTCCGTTCCGAACTTAAAAAAAGGATTTTAGTAATTGATGAAGCCTGGTGGTTAATGCAGTCAGAGGACGGCGCTTCATTCTTGTTTGGAACTTGTAAAAGAGCCAGAAAATACTGGCTGGGAGTAACAACTATAACTCAGGATGTGGGCGACTTTATGAAGTCGGCTTACGGCCAGCCGATTATCACCAACTCCTCTCTGCAACTTTTAATGAAGCAGTCGCCGGCAACAATTGATTTGGTTAAAAAAACATTTAATTTAACGGAGGAAGAAAAATACTTGCTACTGGAGGCGGAAGTAGGAGAAGGAATTTTCTTTGCCGGTCAAAAACACGTGGCGATAAAAGCGGTCGCCTCTTATACTGAAGACCAAATAATTACTACCGCCCCGGAAGAAGTTTTGAAAATAAAAAGGGCCAAAGGAACTATTTAGATTTATAAAATTTTCGAAATTTTTATGATATAATAATCCAATCTATGTTAAGATTTCTATTTTTATCCATTTTAATAGCTTTTTTATCTTACCCTCTCAGTTCTTTAGCATTAGAACTTAATTATCCGAAATTCGGGGGGTTTGAAATGAAATTAGATATGAATTTAAACCAATTAATTGCTTGGTTTTATTATTTTATGGTAGGCGTTGCGGGAATAGCTACGTTCGCCATGCTCGTCTGGGGAGGATTTAAATGGATAACCTCAGCTGGAAATCCAGCTCAACTATCCGAAGCAAAAAGCCGAATCACCTCGGCTCTTATAGGATTGTTTATTGTTTTAGCTTCTTATCTAATTTTACAAACAATTAATCCAGAGTTATTAATATTAAGATTTCCAGCTACTTAAAATTTTTTAAAATCGTGGCCTTATCACTACTTTTCTTTCATCTCCTTCGCCAGAACTTTCAGTAATGACGTCTTCTCTTTTAGATATCTCCAAGTGGATAATCCTTCTTTCATAGGCTGGCATCGGCGCCAGTTCTTTTTCTTTTTTTGTAATAGCCACCTCGTCTGCGAAAGTACGGGCCATCTCTTTTAAATATTCTCTTTTTTTCTTTTTATATTCATTAATGTCCAAATCAATATAAAAAATTTCGGGTGTTTTTCTTCTTAGCATCGCTTTTAAAAGCCCTTGGATTTCCAATAGGGTCTGCCCTCCTTCTCCAATTAAAATCTGGGGATCTTCCATTTTTATATTAACAGAGAGAGTTTCCTCTGTTTCCGGCAAAAACTCAACTTCAACATTAAAAGTCATTTTTTTGAAAAAGTCGATGATAGTTTTTTTAATTTTTTCTAAACTTTCTTTTGAAAGCATAATTTTCTTCTTATAATTTCTCCGGCTTATTTTTTAAAACTAAACGTTGTTGAAAAATTGAAAACAAGGCGGACACTACCCAGTAAAGGCCGATGGCTGAAGGCAACCTTAGAAGAATTAAAAAGGTTATGACAGGAAAAAAATAAACCATTTGTTTTTGCATCATTTCTGAAAATTGCGCTATTTGTCCTCCCTTCTCACCGCTCTTTTTTATTTTAGGAACCATCATTTTTGATTGGAAAAATTGCGCCATGGCGGCAAAAAGGGCTAAAATTATGGATGCCTCTGAAAGATTTATCAACCCCAATAAAGTAGGATCTATTACTCCGGGATGAGGAACAAATCCATAAAGATAATTCATTGTTTCCGGCTGAAAGCCCATCCAAAAAACGCGGTAGAGAGCAATCAGGATTGGAAGCTGAATTAAAAGAGGAAGGCATCCTCCAAAGGGGTTAATTTTTTCTCTTTGATAAAGAGCCATCATTTCTTTGGCTTGTTTTTCTTTTTCGTTTTTGTATTTATTCTGAATCTCTTTAATTTTAGGCTGAAGTTCGGATAGGACCTTTTGTGATTTTATCGATTGTATCATTAAGGGATAAAGTAAAACTCTGATTAAGATCGTAAGAACAATTACCGCTAATCCAAAGTCGCGACCGGGAAGATAGTTATAAATCAAAATCAAAGCATTAAATAAGGGCTGATAAAGTATTGTATTAAAAGTAGAAATAAAAAAATCCATAATTAAATTACGGCAAATCTATTCCCCCCCCGTTTAAAGGATTACACCTTAATATTCTTTGGCTCCCCCTTTTTATTCCTTTAATTATCCCGAATTTTTGAATTGCCCGAAGGGTGTATTCAGAACAAGAAGGATAAAATCTGCAATTTTGGCTAAAATTGGGGGAAATAAATATTTGATAAAATTTAATTAATTTAAGAATAATTGTTTTTATCATTTGATAATTTTACTTTTTTAAAAAGTTTATTTAAGGTTTCTTCAATGTCCCAGAAGTCTTTTTTCTCTATACCGGGCACCGCTATAATTAAGACGTCGAATCCATTTTTCAAATTATTCAATTTTGATCTTACCAACGACCTCAGTCTCCTTTTTATTTTATTTCTAATATTTGCTCTTTTTGAAATTTTCTGAGAGACAATAAACCCAATTCTAATTTTTTTTAAATTATTTTTTGCTTTTTTAAAAATTAAAAAATCCTCTTTAACTCTTTCTCCTTCTTTTAGAACTCTTTCAATGTCTTTTTTGTTTTTAAGACGGTTTTTTAAAGACAACATTTAAACCGTAATCTTCCATCTTTTTTTTCTTCTTCTTTTAGATAAAACCCTTCTACCCCCAACTTTTTTCTTTCTAAGCATAAACCCGTGTTTTCTTTTTCTTTTTTTCTTTTTTGGACGCCAAGTTATAGACATAAAATAATTTTTTTATAAACTATTATATATGATATTAAAAAAAACAAATAAAGTCAATTTCACATCTTATCCACAAAACATTAACAAATCGGGGTTTTTTCTTTTATTTTCCTTTAATTTGACATTGTGGTAAAATAGCCTCAGAATAATTTTAGACAAAAAGCTATGATCAAAGAAGAGATTTGGCAAGCTGTTTTAGCGCAAATTCAGTTAAATATCTCTCAGGCAAATTTTACTACCTGGTTTAAAGACACTGAAATAATTTCTCATAAAGAAGGACAAATTTTAGTTTCAGTTCCCAACACCTTTGCCAAAGAGTGGCTGGAAAACAAATACGGAAAGACAATTTTTAAAATCTTATACAATCTAGACAAAGAAATAAAAGAAGTAAAATATATTGTAGGTAAAACAAATTTAAAAACACTTAAAAGACCTTCTGTCGTATTGTCCGAGGTCGGACAATTGGAATTTGAAGAGTTTAAAATAGACAAGGAAACAAATTTAAATCCGCGATATACTTTCGATAATTTTATTGTTGGTCCTTTTAATGAATTAGCTCAGGCAGCCGCCTGGGCAATTACCAAAAAACCAGGTTTAGTTTATAACCCACTTTTTATTTACGGAGGAGTTGGAGTGGGTAAAACTCATGTCCTGCAAGCTGTAGGAAATGAAGTTATTAAAAATTATTCTCAAAAAAAAGTAAGGTATATTTCTGCGGAAAAATTTACCGCAGGAGTTGTATCTTCTATAAGAAACCATGATATCGAAAAGTTTAAAACAAAATATAGGGCCATTGATGTATTGATTATTGACGATATTCAGTTTTTAGCCGGAAAAGAAAAAACCCAGGAAGAGTTTTTCCATACTTTTAATACTCTATATGAAAAAGATAAACAAATTATCATTTCTTCCGACCGGCCGCCAAAGGCGATTCCAGCCCTAGCGGAAAGGCTTCGTTCTCGTTTTGAGGGAGGGATGATAGGTGATATAGGTTATCCAGACTACGAAACAAGAATAGCTATTTTAAAGGCAAAAAGCCAAGAAAAAGGGATTAATTTCTCCGATGAAATTTTAAATTATATTTCATCAAATATTCAAAAAAATATTAGAGAATTAGAAGGGGCTTTAAATAGATTGGCGGCTTATCAAAAAATGAATACTCAGCCACCCGACTTGGAAATTACAAAATCTTTATTAAGAAACATTCTTTTATCTCCGGCTAAAATGATAAGTATTAAAAAAATAATTCAGGCCGTAGCCGATTTTTATGACTTAAAAGAGAAGGAAATTTTATCTTCCTCAAGGAAAAAAGAGGTGGTAAGGCCTCGCCAAATAGCTATGTTTTTATTAAGAAAAGAGTTAAAAAGCTCTTTTCCTTTTATCGGTAGAAAATTCGGAGGAAAAGATCACACCACGGCAATTCATGCTTGTAGAAAAATATTGAAAGAAACAGAAAACAATGAAAATCTTAATAACGAATTAGACTTGATAAAACAACGTATTTTCAGTGGATAAAATGAGGATAAAAAAAATATATAAAATTTCCCCAAATAATTAACACTTAATTTTCTAATTATTAGTCTTTTAATTTACATTAAATCATTACTAAATATTATTTAATCCACAATATTAATAACAATAACTATTTATGAAATTAATAATATTACAAGAAAATTTTAAAAACGGAATAAATACTGTAGAAAGAATAACTGGGAAATCTTTAAATCTACCCATTTTGAATAATTTATTAATAAAAACAGAAAAAAACTTTTTAAATTTATCCGCTACCGATTTAGAGGTAGGAATAAACTGGTGGTCTTTAGTTAAAACAGAAAAAGAAGGAAAAATTGCGGTTCCGTCAAAAATACTCTCAAGTTTTGTTAACTTCCTACCCAATAAACCAATAAATTTAGAATCTAAAAACTTAAACCTCAAATTAGAGTGTGAAAACCATCAAACCTCAATTAAGGGGGTAAATCCAGAAGAGTTTCCAATTATACCCACCATTACCGAAAATAAAAGCATTTCAATTAAAAGCAATATTTTTTGTCAAAACTTAAACCAACTGGTTGATTTTACTGGTTATTCCACAACAAAACCGGAAATTTCCGGCGTTTATTTTTTATTTCAAAAAAATTCTATTACAATGGCGGCAACAGACAGTTTCAGATTGGGAGAGAAGAAGGTTTATTTAGAAAAACCTTTAAATAACTTACCGCAAGACTATTCTTTAATTCTGCCCCAAAGAGCGGCAAAAGAAATTATTAATATTTTTGGGGAAAAGGAAGGAGATTTAAATATCTATTTTTCCCCAAATCAAATTTTATTTGAAACAACTCTTTCTGAGACTAAGCATCCTCAAGTCCAATTAATATCTAGATTGATAGAGGGAGATTATCCTAATTACCAAGAGATTATTCCTCAAAAATATAATACCCGGGCCCTTCTTTCAAGGAACGAATTGATAAATCAAATAAAATTGGCGTCTCTTTTTAGTGGCAAAATCAGCGAAGTTAAATTAAAGATAGATCCAAAATTAAAAAAAATAAATCTTTTTAGTCAAAATCCCGACTTGGGAGAACATCATGGCCATTTAAACGCAAAGGTAGAGGGTAAAATTTGCGAAATCTCTTTTAATTACAGATTTTTACTCGATGGACTTTCAAGTATAAAAACTTCGGAAGTGGTTGTAGAGCTAACCAGCACAGATAAACCTGGCGTTTTAAAGCCAAAAGGAGACGATAGTTATATTTATCTAGTTATGCCAATTAAAGCCGGTTAGTTTCTTTAATTTTCGGTTCAGGGGTATTCGTTCAATTTATTCAGAAGAAGGTCCTGGTTCTGTTTTTATTAATTCAGAAAAACTTTCTTTCGGAAATTTAGACAAAGCAAATTCCATAAAATTATGCCAAATAGGACCGGCCAGGATAACGCCTGGCTGTTTAAACATAGGTTCATTATTGTTATTTCCTACCCAAACTCCTACTGAGATTGAAGGGGCATAGCCAATAGTCCAAGCGTCTCTGTAATCTTGAGTTGTACCAGTTTTAACGGCCACCTGATAACCTTCAATATGAAGGGCTGAATTTGGACCGAACATTGGCGTACGGGCTTCATTGTCAGATAAAATATCATTAATTATGACAGCCGCTTTGGCTGGCAAAACTCTCTTTGCCATTTTTTTATTTTCTTCAAGAATATTTCCTTGTTGATCTTCAATTTTTAAGATTCCATAAGGGGAAGTTTTTAATCCCTCAGCAGCGAAAACTCCGTAGGCTGAGGTTATTTCTAATAATTTTACTTCCCATCCTCCCAAAACTATAGCGGGCCCGTAAGGAGGGCTTAGCGTTGTGATTCCAAGATTTTTTGCCGTTTGCACCGAATCTTCCAGTCCAGCCATATCAAGCAAGACTTTAACTGAAGTAACATTAATTGATTGAGCTAAAGATTCACGAAGAGTGATTTCTCCCCTGAATAACCCGTCATAATTTTGAGGGACGTAATCCTTGCCTCCCCACTCTCCAAAATTAGTTTTTTCGTCAATTACCGTAGTTTTATCGTCAAACCCCTTTTTAAAAGCAGTGGCATAAACAAAGGGTTTAAAAGCTGAGCCGGGCTGTCTCCCCGGGTTTTTATTTGTTCCTACCACAACATTGAATTTTGGGTCAAATAAACAATTCGCCCCTGAAATACAATCTTCGGGAATGGGCTGGGCATAATAGTCTCCGGTTCCAACTGTCATTGCTAAGACGTCTCCCGTTTTTGGCGCGATAGCGACAAGCCCGGCGTTATAGGCGTTGAAACTTTTGTTTCTTTCAATTATTTCTTTGGTTATTTTTTCTGCTTCTTGCTGAAGTTCCCAGTCTAAAGTGGTGAAAACTTTTAACCCTTTTTTTCTTAAAAAATCTTCGCTGTATTTTTCTACTAATTGCTCTTTTATCCATAGAGTAAAATAAGGAGCTTTGATTTGAACTTTTTTTTCAGAGAAATTTAAATCTTCTTTTTTGGCATTCTCAACCACCTCTTTATTAAAAAAATTCTCCTCGGCTAATCTGTCTAAAATATAATCCTTTCTTTTTAATAAATCGTCTTTATTTTGTCCGTAAGGAGAAAGACGGCTCGGGGCTTTAATTAAAGATGCCAAAAGAGCAGCTTCGGCTAAAGAAATTTCAGAAACCGGTTTTTCGAAATAAGTTTGACTGGCGGATTCTGCTCCGTAACAATTTGACCCGAAGGGGACTTGATTTAAATACCATTCTAAAATTTGATCTTTTGAGTAACGGCGATCGAGCTCCAGAGACAAAATAATTTCTCTTATTTTTCTCTCCATCGTTTTTTCGGGAGTTAAAAAAGTAGACCTTATTAATTGTTGAGAAATTGTAGATCCGCCATGGATAGGCTTCCCAATTTTTAAGTTGGCTAAAACCGATCTGAAAATTCCTTCAAAGTCGACTCCGAAATGATGATAAAAATTATCATCTTCAGCCACAATCACAGCTTTTTTTAAAAAATCTGGAATTGTTTCCAGAGAAACAATTGTTCTCTTTTCTTCACCGTAAACTTCATATAAAAGAACATTCCCCGTTCGATCGTAAATTTTAGTGGACTGAACAAGCTGTTTTTCGGTAAATTTTTCAGGACGGGGCAAATCCTTTGCATAAAAGATAAACAAAAAAAGCGAACTAAAAATAAAAAACAAAAAAGCAAAAAATATATACTTTAATAACTTTTTACTTTTCTTTATTTTTTTATTTTGAGAGTAAATTTTTCTATAATATTTTCTTTCGGGCATAAAACAAAAATTAACAATCTGTTTTTAGAATAGCCAAATTTTTAAAAATGGGCAAATTTACAATTTCCCCCTTTTGCTTTAAAATGAAAAAATATGAAAACAAACACAGATCCCTTAAAAATTAAAGAAATTTTAACCAGAGGAGTAGAAAAAATATACCCAAATTTTGAATTATTAGAGAAAAAATTATTATCCGGGGAAAGGTTAAAAATCTATTGCGGTTTTGACCCTTCTTCTTCGTCTCTTCATGTTGGCAACATGGTAATTCTAAAAAAGTTGAGACAATTTCAATCATTAGGCCACGAAGTTATTATGTTAATTGGCGATTTTACAGGTATGATTGGCGACCCCACGGATAAAAAAGCCGTTAGAAAGAAATTAACCCGGAAAATGGTTTTAGAAAATTCTAAAAATTATAAAAAATTAGCAAGTAAAATAATCAAGTTTAAAGGGTCAAATCCCGCTCAAATATTATATAACAGCAAATGGTTGGACTCTTTGACTTTTTATAAATTAATTGAATTAGCTTCTAATTTTACTGTTCAACAAATGATAGTCAGAGATATGTTTCAGGAAAGGATCAGAAAAAAGAAGCCTATATTTTTGCACGAATTCCTTTATCCGTTAGCTCAAGCATACGACAGTGTGGCTATGAATATTGATTTAGAAGTAGGGGGGAAGGATCAAATTTTTAATATGCTATGCGGTTCAGGCTTGATGAAAGTTTTAAAAAATAAAAAAAAGTTTATTTTAGCAACCAAACTTTTAGTAGACCCTTTAGGTAAAAAAATGGGCAAGACAGAAGGAAATGTAGTAAATATGAACGATAAGCCAGAAGAAATCTTCGGCAAGGTTATGTCCTGGCCGGACAATATTATAACCATTGCTTTTGAGGTTTGTACAAACCTTTCTCTTAAAGAGATTGATAAAATTTCAAACCAAATTAAAATAAAAAAAATTAATCCTCGGGACGCTAAAGCAAGATTGGCCAAAGAAATAGTCGCTGTTTGCTATAATAAAAAAACAGCCGAAAGAGCGGAAAAGAATTTCGAAGAAGTTTTTAAAAAGAAAAAGGTTCCCCAGAAAATCTCAGAATTTAAAATCAAGGAAAGTTTTTTAAAAATTATTGATCTTTTGCCAAAAATAAAAATAGCCTCCTCGAAATCAGAAGCTAAGAGATTAATTTTGCAAGGAGGGGTGAAAATTAACGGTGAAGTTCAAAAAGACTGGAGAAAAAAAATAAAAATAAAAAAAGGACTCATAGTCCAGTTGGGCAAAAGAAAATTTATAAAGATAGAACATTAAACTTAAAACCCCCGGTAATCGGGGGTTTTAAGTTGCTACTCAGAAGATTCAGAAGTTTCTTCTGAAGGTTCGCTTGTTTCTTCGGAAGACTCTTCTCCCTCTTCTTGACTAACAAAAGGGTTTAAGATTTCGTCTTTGTAAACCATGTTTATTTTTTTAGGCTCTCTTATAACTACCTTGCTCCGCCTTTAACGGAGCAATCTTTTTTCCATTTAATTCGACCTTTTCCCGTATTAGATATATTTAGTACGGGAGAAATCGGTAAGGTCAGACATTTTCGTCATTGAAAAGACGAAATTCCGACTCAGTCTCTATTATATAGATATTAAAATTCTTGTCAAGAGCGAGTTAACTTTCTTTTATTAAATAAGCCAAGGCGGTGGCGAGGGCGTCTGCTGCGTCGTCTGGTTTTGGAATTTCTTTCAAATTGAGTATTTTTTTTATTTTTTTTTGGACTTGGTCTTTTTTCGCCCATCCAAAACCAGTAATAGCTAGTTTAATTTGGAGAGGGGCGAAACTGTAAACAGGAATTTTATTTTTAGCCGCCGTAAGTAAAATTACCCCTCCGGCCTGGCTTACTGGAATGGCCGTTTTTAAGTTTTTAAAAAAAAATAAACTTTCCAATGCCAAAACCTTTGGCTTATACTCTTTTATTATTTTACTCAACTCGTTATTTAACTTTCTTAACCGTTCAGATGGCTCCAGAGAAGGATGGGTTTGAATTAGGCCATATCCTAAACATTTTAAACCTTTTCTAATGTTATTTTTTCTTCCCTTTCCGCCCTTTTTGTTTAATTTTTTAATAACCCCATATCCGGTGTTAGCCGTCCCGGGGTCAATACCCAAAATTATCATAATTTTAAATTAGAGTAAATTTCTTGAACGTTTTCGTTTTCATCTAAAACTTCGAAAAGTTTTTGACACTCATTTTTGATTTTTTCATTCAAAACAACTTTTTCTTTAGCTACCCAGTCCAAAGAAGCCGACTCGATTTTTATGCCTTTTTCTTCTAAATATTTCTTTGCTTCTTCTAATTCCCCTAATTTTATATAAACATTTAGAAAATTGTTTTGCCAGAGAATATCTTCGGCGCCCGCCTCAATAGCCATTAATTCTATAATTTCTTTGTTTTTCAGATTTTCGGCTTGAGAATCTACGTTTATTATTATACATCCTTTTTTTTCAAACATCCATTTTACCGCTCCTTCTTCTACTATTTTTCCGCTACTTTCAGTTAAAATTTTTTTAACCTCTCCTAAAGTTCTATTTTTATTATCAGTAATACCTTCAATAAGAATTGCCACGCCCCCTGGGCCGTAAGCTTCAAATAAGACCGATTCTAATTTCTCTTCTTCTATTTCGCCAGTTCCTCTTTTAATTGCATGCTCTATTTTTTCAGAAGGTAAATTTATAGACTTGGCTTTTTCAATAGCGAATTTAAGTTTTGGATTAAAATTTAAATCCGAACCTCCTTCTTTCGCCGCCACTGAAATTTCTTTTGATATCTTTGAGAACGCCTTACTTTTTTTACTATCAGCCAACCCCTTTTTATATTTGATAGAATGCCAATGAGAATGACCCGACATATGTTTTAAACTTTAAATTTTCGTTTTAGAAAAAAAATTGTTAATCCAGACAAAAAAGCCAAAGAAAAAGCAGTTAAAAATGAAAAAAAAGAATTGTTTTTGAAAAAATATTGCTCAATTGCCGCTAAGTTCTTATTGTTTTTTGATTTTTCGGTTCCCTCTTTATTTTTTTCAATTTCAGTATCATTACTTAAAGACAAAAAAATATTTTTTTTACCTGGAGTTAATTCTGTGCTCCATTCCCAGGATTGGTCTATTCGGCTGTAAGATTTTCCCGTTGGAGCGTTTTCGTAGTTTATTTTATCAATTAAATCGTTAGCGGGACTTAACATCTCCAAACCGTCGCCGTTGTTGTTTAGGGCGATTTTTGTTTCAGGTCTTTTTAAAACAAAATATCCTTTTGGATTAATAATTGTTTTTGAGGAAATAGTATAAGTTTTTGTAGCGCCGATAGTATCTCTTATTTTCCAATCAGTAAGATTTACCTCAAAACTATTTTGATTAAAAAGTTCTATCCATTCTTCTTCACTATCGGGACCCTCAGGAGAAGGAAATATTTCATTAAAAATAATGCCTTTGGGATAAGTTAAATTTTCTTCTTGACTGAAAAATTCAAAACTTTCTTCCTTCCCGGATCCTTTTTGATTTTCGGCATTTTTTAACTTTGGGGTTCCCCCGGGAAATTCACTATCCCTCCAGTTATTAAAGTCTACTCTTTCCATTGCCTGTTTTGTTTTATTGTTTCCCGCAAACCACCCGGAGCTACAGTCAACAAAATCCACTAAATTTCCTGAATTATCATACAATTCTAAAAACTCCCCACTATTACTCAAAGCTCCTTTATAAATTAAATCAGCGGGAGTGTTTGGAACCGTTTCGTCGTCAGTTCTTTCTAAAAGATAAAATCTTCCCGAAGGGATAGATCCCACTAAATTAATATAAGGCGTTCCATCTTTTGCCGAAAGAATCCAGCCGTTGAGATCCAAAGAAGAACCACTTTTATTGTAAAGTTCAATCCATTCATTATTAAAAGAGAAATCATCTCCCATCCAGGCGATTTCATTAATTATAACATCGGGGGTTTCGCTTGCTAAAATAAAGGAGGGGAGTAATAAGAATAACATTAATGCTATTGACAAATTAGCCATATTTTATTATAATATAAGGTATTAATAAAGTTCCCCCGGAGCTGGGGGCAGGAGTTTTTTAAAGTAGGACAATCTGGCTAGCGCGAGATTAATCCACGAAAAGACTCTAGGCTAAAGTTCCTAATACTTTTGTTACCCCCAGCTCCGGGGTTATTTTATTCTCCGGCGACTCTTTCCACTTCTTCTAAGGTAGTCACACCCTTTAGAGCTTTTATTAATCCGTCTTGTTTTATAGTGGCCATTCCTTTTTTAATTGCTTCTTTTCTAAAGGAAGCAATCGATGGGTTTTTTAAAATAAATCTTTCCATATTGTCATTCACTAAAATTGTTTCAAAAATACCTACCCTCCCCTTGTATCCGGTATAATTACAATATTTACAGCCCTTTGTTTCTGGAATTTTTAATCCCATTTTAATCTTAGGTAATTTTATTTCTTTTGGAATTCCTTTAAGGTTTTTTTTAATTTTATTCAAAGCTGAAAACGAAGCTCTTTTTAATTTAACGCATTTTTTACAAACTTTTCTTACCAATCTTTGAGCGATTATTAAGTTTATAGCCGGCCCAATGTTTATCAGTTCTCCTTCTAAACTGGTTAGTCTGGCTATTGTTCCGGCCGCATCATTCGTGTGTAAAGTCGTAAGAACCAAGTGTCCGGTAAGGGCAGCCTGAAGGGCAATTTTACAGGTTTTGGGATTCCTTATTTCTCCAACCAAGATTACGTCGGGATCCTGTCGCATAATGGATTGGAGGCCGGAAGCAAAATCATATCCTTTTTTAGGGTCGACTTGAGTTTGGGAAACACCTTTAAGATGATACTCAATAGGATCTTCGATGGTTATTATTTTAATTTCCGGCTTTTGAATTTTTTTTAAAAAAGCATAAAGAGTAGTTGTTTTTCCAGAGCCGGTGGGACCAGTAACAATTATCATTCCGTTAGGTTTTTTTATTTCTTTTTTGAACATTTCAAACAGATCGTTTCTTAATCCCAACGATTCTAAATTAAGCAGGCTTTTGGGATTAAGAATTCTTAAAACAATTGACTCGCCCTTTTCCGCGGGCAAGGTGGAGGATCTAACTTCAACAATTAAACTTTCAATTAAAACAGAGAACCGACCGTCTTGAGGTCGGTCAGAAACATTTAATTTTATACCAGACAAGAGCTTTATTCGAGATAAAATTTTTTCGTAGATTTCTCTGTTTATTTCGGCAGCGTCCTGTAAAATGCCGTCTATTCTGGTGCGAATTTTAGCACTTTCTTCCAAAGGTTCTATATGAATATCAGATGCTTCCAGCAGGATTCCTCCTCCTAAGATAATTTCTAAAATTTTAGTTATTTCATTGACAGAACATTCTTTTATTTTTTTCTTGAAATCAACAATAGTTTTTATCTCTTTCTTTATTTGGGTACTTTTTTCTGCGGAGACAAAGACGCCGTCTGTAGTTTTTTTAAGAGTTTCCAGCATGTTAGAATTAATAAAGGTTATTTTAAACTACCCCACAACCCCTTAAAAGTCAATGAAATTAAAATATTTAAGTAAAAGTTCTCTCCAGACCCAAAAAATAGGGAAAACCGTAGCAAAAGAGATATTAAAAATTAAAAAAGGCCCTATTGTTTTAGGCTTGGAAGGCGAACTAGGAGGAGGAAAAACTACTTTTTTACAGGGATTTGCCAAGGGTTTGGGATCTGGAGAAAAGATTACTAGTCCCACTTTTGTAATATTGAAAAGATTTCGATTTTTCCAAGGATACTTTAGAAGTTTTTATCATATTGATTGCTATCGGATTAAAAAAATAAGAGAAATTTTAAACTTAAATTTTAAAAAAATCATTTCTAATCCCCAAAATATAATTGCTATAGAGTGGTCAGATAGGATTAAAAAAATATTACCAAAAAAAACTTTAATAATTAAATTTAATTTTATAGATAAAACAAAAAGAAGGATTGAACTAAATTATAAAAAATAAAAATCAGGATATAAATAAATGAAACTTGAAAAAAAACTTTTCATTGTTATTGACGCAAACTCTATAATCCATAGAGCTTTTCATGCTTTGCCTCCCTTAACCAATAAAAAAGGAGAGTTAGTTAACGCTGTCTATGGTTTTTTGTTAGTTTTTTTAAAAATAATTAAAGAATTAAAACCAGATTTTATTGTTGCCGCTTTTGACTCGAGGGGCTCTACTTTTCGTCATCATAAATATAAAGAATATAAAGCCAAGCGTCCTCCGGCTCCGGAATCTCTTTATCGGCAGATTCCCAAAATAAAAAAAATTTTGAAAAAATTTAATATTCCTATATTTGAAAAAGAAGGTTTTGAGGCAGACGATATTGTTGGTACGATTGTTAATCTTGTGCCAAAAAAACAGATTTTTCCTAAAATAGAAAATATTATTTTAAGCGGTGATTCAGACACATTCCAATTAGTCAATGATTTTACCAAAGTCTATTCTCTTAAAAGAGGAGTAAAAGATACTGTTTTATACGATGAGAAATTAGTCAAAGAAAAATATCAAGGATTGAGCCCCGAGCAGTTATTGGACTTTAAAGCGTTAAGAGGAGATCCGTCAGATAATATTCCTGGCGTTTCAGGGATAGGAGAAAAAACAGCAATTGAACTTCTTTCAAAATTTAAAAGCCTGGAAAATATTTTCAGAGAAATCGAAGAAAAAACAGAAAAGTCAAACGATCTTTCCTCAAAAATTAAAGAAAAATTATTAAAATATAAAGAACAGGCCTTTATTTCTAAAGATCTGGCTAAAATTGAAGAAAATGTACCTATAGATTTTAATCTCGAAAGTTGCCGCTGGGGTAATTATAATAAAGAGAAAATTATTGAAACCTTTAAAGAGTTTCAATTTTACAGCTTGATTAATAGATTACCCGAGAAAAAAAATATGCTAAAATAATATAAATAAAATATTTTTTATGAGAAATAACGGGCAAATTAAAAAAGAATCATTGGTTAAAGACCTAAAAATAACAATTTTTACCAGAAGGATAACTATTCTTGGGTTTATTGTAATGGTGGCAATTATGAAAATAACTATGCCAGAAAGGATGATAAACACATGGTGGTTAGTTGAACTTTTATTAGTTTTTTGGTTTATAACCACTTTTTTCTTTGATTTTTTGATAAAAAAAGCAAAAACTTCGGGGAAAATAGATGATTTTCATTTTGCTTATCTTTCTTTTGAACTTTTAATTATAACTTCCTTAGTTCATTTTATTGGTGGAGTGGAAGGAATAGGAATTTTGTTTTATATATTCATTATTCTTTATGGCGGCATTTTCTTATCTAGAAGCAGATCTCTATTTTTGACTATCATTGCTTTAGTTTTATATTCCTCGTTTATTTTATTTGAATACTTTGAAATTATCCCCCATAGGCCAACATCAAAGGTTTCTTACAAAGAAATGGGGTCGGTTGTTTCTTATGTTATGATAATGGGATTTACTTTTCTTTTCGTAGTTTACACGGTTGGCGTTTTCGCCGAGAAGCTTAAAAAAAGAACAAATGAACTATTTAAAACATATGAAAATTTAGAAAAAAGAAGCAGGGATCTAAATAAGGCCAAAGACGAATTAGAAGAAGCAAAATCATCACTTGAAATTAAAGTTAAAGCCAGAACAAAAGAATTAGAAGAATTAACTCAGGGTTTGGAAGAAAAAGTTAAAGAAAGAACCAAAGAAATTGAAAAGAAAGTAGAGGAATTAAAGAAGTTCAATAAACTGGCGGTCGACCGTGAATTAAAAATGATTCAATTAAAAAAAGAAATAAAAATATTAAAAGAAAAAGAATAATGGTTTAAATTATGAAAAATATTTTTATTAAAACAGGTTTCAGTCAGAGAAAAAACGAAGCAGAAGCGGTAAAAGAAGTTTTAAACAAGATTTGGCAGGAAAACATAAGATTGATAATTTTTTTCGCCGACGCAGGCTATAATCAATTTAAAATTAATCAAGAAATAAAAAAAGGCATTCCCCATGAAGTTCCTTTTATTGGCTGTTCTTCAGCGAGAATAGAGATTCCTTTTATGAAAATGTGCAAAATGATTACTTCAAAGGGCCCAAAAGAAGGAATAGTAGCAATGAGTATTTATTCTCCCAAAATAAAAGCCACGGTTAAAATAATGAAAAACATAAAAGATGATTGGAAAAAATCATCTTCACAGGCCTTAAATGAAGCATCTAAAGATTTTAATCTAAATCTTCAAAACATTAATCCTCAAAAATATTTCGGTTTATTTCTTTGCGATGCCGCCAGTGGAGTAGAAGATTATATACTTGAGAATATTTATACTGTTAGTAATCTTCTTTGCGTCGGCGGCGGCTCTTACGGAAAGTTTAATATCTGGAGAGGCTTGACAAACAAAATAGACCCCGGTCGCGTTCATATAAAAGAGGGAGTTTTTTCTGACGCCGGAGCATTAGCTTTGGTTGAGTGTGAAATACCTTTTAAGATTGATCTCACCACCAGTTTTTATCCCACTTTTATAAAATTTAAGATAACCAAAGCCAAAGGAAGAGAAATTTATGAATTTAATAATCAGCCAGCCGCCAAAGTATATGCCAAGGCCCTTGGGGTTTCCAAGGTATCTCTTGGGGTAGCCAATTTACCGAACTCTCGTTTGCTTATGAAACACCCTTTGGGACTAATGGTTAAAAAAAGAGCTTTTATCCGTTCGGTTATGGGTAGAAACGGAAACTCGATTACCGTAGGCTCGAATGTTAAAGAGGGTCAGATTTTATATCTGATGAAAAGAGGTGATATTGTTGAAAAAACCAAAGAATTAATGGAGGAATTAAAAAAAGAATTAAATCAAATTAATGGCATGATTGTCTTTCAGTGCGGTTACCGGTCTTTGGAAGCGGATATCCTCGGAAAAACAAATAAATTATTTAGAGCAATAAATGCTGCTCCAGTTATAGGGCTCAATGCTTACGGAGAATATTACGGCTGGCTTTCGATGAATCAAACCCTTACTCTTTTGGCTTTTGGTGAATAAATTTTAAAAATGCCCAAAGTTTTATTAAAAAAAATTAGAGATATTTTATTACCTTTTTTGGGTAGCGTTGTAACCGACTCTTCTATTAGAGTGAACTGTCAAAGGATGGGAATAATTTACGATATAACAAATAACCAGCAATTAATAAAATTTGCCGAAAAATTAAAAATAACTTTATTATTATTTCTAAGCAAAAAAGAAACAGAAGAAATTACTCAGAAGATTAAAAATTTAAAAATAAGAACAGATGCTTCCTAAAAATAAAATAACAAAAATTACGCAAGAAGACTTGGATAGCTTTATTAAGATAAGCACTCTTCGTTTGGAAAAAAAGATTAAAGAGTTAGAAAGGGCGAAAGAGGGACTGGAAGAAAAAGTTAAAGAAAGAACCAAAGACCTCCAAGAAAGAGTAGAGGAATTGGAAAGGTTTAACAAAATAGCAATAGCCAGGGAGTTAAAAATGGCCGAACTAAAAGAAGAAATTAATAATTTAAAGAAAGAATTGAAAAAATATAAAAATAAATAGTTTTAATAATTATGAAAAAAAATTTAAAAAAAGACTTAGAAAAATGGATAAAAATAGATGGTAAAATGAGGGGGGGCTTTGTCGTCGATTATGTTTTAAAAAAGGAAGGGGAAGAAGGGCTTAAAAAATTAAAAAAAAGATCAGAAGAATTAAAATATGATATTCCTTATGGGGAAGCTAAAGCCACTGAATGGTTTCCTCTCGGATTAAACATTGTTTCTCATTTATTAGAGGTAGATACTTTTAATTGGTCGGATGAAGAATTAAGAGAATCAGGCCGGGATGGCGCTAAAACATCTTTTATAGTTAAATTACTAATGAAGTTTTTTGTTTCTTTAGAAAAATTTGTGGAGAAAATTCCCCATTATTGGGAAATGTACTTTACGGTAGGAAAATTAGAGGTAGTGAATTTGGATGAAAAAAATAGAAAGTTAACACTTCATTTAAGGGGAGTTAGGTTTCCCCCGAGTTTCCTTATTGTGCTTGAGGGATTTTTTCAGCAAATGTTCGAGTTTGTTTTAGGTAAGGGGAACGTAAAGGAAAGTAAGTTCACGATTAAGGAAAATTATTACGAATATTATGCCAAGTGGTAAAGAAGAATTAATAACATTAAAAGAAGACCTTAAAAAAACTAAAGAAGACCTGTTTGGTTTAGAAGGTTACATTGAGGAATTTTCGCTTTTTTTACCCTTGGCCGTTTGCACTGTTAATCCTTTGCATATAATTACCAATATCAATAAGGCCTTCGAGGAATTAACTGGTTTTTCAATAAACGAATCTATAGGCGAGGCGCTTGAGGAAATTTTTAAAAAAGACTCAAAAGTAAAAAATATAATTAAAGAGATCGGGAAAAAGAAGAAAACTTTAGAGACAGAACTAACGTTAATCACCAAAAAAAAGAAAGAAATTCCAGTAAAGGTTTCTTTTTCCGCAAGAAAAGATAATGAAGGTAATTTTATAGGATATTTTACAGCGATTGACGAAATTGTCGAACTTAAGAAATTTCAAAAGGGAATGGAAGAAAAAGTTAAAGAATTAGAAGATTCCAGAAAAGCGCTGTTTAATATATTAGAAGACATAGAAGAAGCAAGAGGGGTGGCCGAAGATGAAAAAAATAAAACCCTAGCCATTATCACCAACTTCACAGACGGCTTATTGTTTTTTGATACAAACAATAGGCTTTCTTTAGTAAATTCCCAGGCTAAAAAATTTTTAAAAGTTAATAAAGAAAAAATATTAAAAAAACCGATTTTAGAACTTGAAAAATTTGGTAATTTTAAATCTTTAATAAAAATTTTAACAGAAGAGGATAAAGACATTTTCAGAATAGAATTTTCTCCAAGAAAAGGCTTGGCCTTAGAGCTAAGCAGGGTTTCTATTTCTGGCGAAGAAGAAAAAATCGGAGAATTGGTAATTTTACACGATATAAGCAGAGATAAATTAATTGAAAGGATGAAGACCGAATTTGTTTCATTGGCCGCTCATCAGCTTCGAACACCTCTCTCTGCGATTAAATGGACCTTAAAGATGCTTTTGGATGGAGATCTTGGAAAAGTAACCAAAGAGCAAAAAGAGTTCATTGAAAAAACTTACAATAGCAACGAAAGAATGATAGACTTAATTAACAGCCTTTTGAATGTCACCAGGATTGAAGAGGGAAGATATCTTTACAAGCCTACCCTTACAAGCTTGGAGAACATAGTGCAGTTTGTGATAAATTCTTGTGAGAACCAACTTGAAAGAAAAAATATAAAACTTAACTATAAAAAACCGGACAAGAAGCTCCCCCAGGTTAAAGTAGATATTGAAAAAATAAGATTAGCCATTCAGAATCTTTTTGACAACGCCATAAGATATACTCCAAAAGGTGGACAGGTGACAGTTTCTTTAAAACATGATAAAAAGGAAATAGAGTTTTCAATAGCGGATACCGGAGTAGGGGTTCCAGAAGACCAGCAAAGCAGGGTATTCAGCAAATTCTTCAGGGGGGCCAATGTAATTAGATTAGACACAGAAGGTTCGGGATTAGGGCTTTTTATTACAAAAAACATTATTGAGGCTCATGGGGGGAGAATCTGGTTTGATTCCAAAGAAGGGAAAGGAACTACCTTTTATATAGCCTTTCCTATAAAAAAAGAATTTGAAGAATTCTTAAAAAAGTTTTAAAATAAAATAATAAATATATGGCAAAAAAAATCCTATTAATCGAAGACGAAGAGATTATGGTTAATCTTCTCCAGAAGAAGTTAACCCATGAAGGCTATGAAGTTTTAATAGCCAGGGATGGAAAAGAAGGTTTAGAGTCAATAAAAAAAGAAAAGCCGGACCTAATTTTATTAGATATTATTATGCCGAAAATGAGCGGTTTCGAGGTAATGGAGGAAATGCAAAAAGATGAAGAAATAAAAGACACACCTTTAATTGTTATTTCTAATTCCGGTCAGCCGGTTGAGCTTGATAAGGCGCAGAAATTAGGAGCAAAAGATTGGTTGGTAAAAACCGAATTCGATCCAAAAGAAGTAATTGAAAAAGTAATAAAACAAATAGGTAGATAAATATATGGCAAAAAAAATTTTAATCATAGAAGACGATAAATTTTTAAGAGAATTAATAAGCAAGAAAATTTCCGAAGAAGGTTTTCAGGTTGTCGAAGCTATTGACGGCGAGGACGGAATTAAAAAAGTAAAAGAAGAAATGCCTAATTTAGTTTTATTAGACCTTATTCTGCCCGGAATTGATGGGTTCGAAGTTTTAAAAAGAATGAAGGAAGAATCGGGACTATCTCCCATCCCGGTAATTATTTTATCTAATCTTGGACAAAAAGAAGACGTAGAAAGAGGATTAAAATTGGGAGCAGTTGACTATCTCATTAAAGCCCATTTTACGCCAGGCGAAATTATTGAAAAAATGAAAAAAGTTTTAGGTTGATATGCCGGAACTACCCGAGGTAGAAACTACAGTAAGAGATTTAAAAACAAAGGTCCTCAAAAGGACCTTTGTTGATGTTTGGACCGATTTTAAGAGAATAGTCAAAAAACCAAAAAACTTTGAAAGGTTTAAAAAAGAAATAAAAGGAAAAAAAATAAAAAGAATTTGGCGACGGGGAAAAAATATCCTTTTTGGTCTGTCAAAGAATAAAACTTTGTTAATTCATCTTAAACTAACCGGACATTTACTTTTAGGAAAATGGCGGAAGGAGAAAGGGGATTGGAAATATCTTCTTTCAGGAGCCCTGAAAGAAGATCCAATGAATAGGTTTTTACATTTAATATTTTGGATTAATGGTAATTTTCCCCAGATGATTGCCCTGTCCGACCTAAGGAAATTTGCTAAAGTAGAATTATGGGATAGTGATAATTTAAAAAAATCATCTGTTTTTAAAAAATTAGGCCCAGAACCCCTAAAAAAATCATTTAATTTTAAAAAGTTTAAAGAGATTTTAAGTGGTAAAAAGGGAAAAATTAAACAGGTTTTAATGAATCAAGAGGTAATCGCCGGCATTGGCAATATTTATTCGGATGAAATTTTATGGGAAGCAAAAATTCATCCTTTAAAAGAAATACCGAGTTTTTCAGAGAAGGAACTTAAAAGAGTCTATTTGGCGATTAAAAAAATTTTAAAAAAAGCGATAAAGGCTAAAGGAGAAAGTTTTTCCGATTTTAGAAGACCTTCTGGAGAAAAAGGAAAATTTGACCCCCTAATAAAAGTTTATCGAAAAACCGGGAAAAAATGTATTTGTTGCAGAAGTGTCATAAAAAGAATAAAATTAGGGGGGAGATCGGCTCATTTTTGTCCAAAATGCCAAAAAATATAAACTTTAAAAATCCTATGAAATTTAGATTATGATTATTTTTTTATACGGCCAAGACACATATAGGTTACATCAGAAATTTGACGACATTGTAAAAGAACATAAAAAAATCCACAAGAGCGGTTTGAGCTTAAGAGTTTTTGATTTTTCGAAAGATAATTTTGATGATTTTGAAAACGAATTTCATTCCTTTTCTATGTTTGACGAAAAGAAACTGTTGGTCTTGAAAAATTTATTTTCAAATAAAGACCTAAAAGAAACTTTTTTCAAAAAAAATAAAAACTTTATTAATTCCGAAAATATTATTCTAATTTATGAAGAAAATAGTCCGTCAAAAGGAGAAAAACTTTTTACTTTTTTAAAGAAAAATAGTAAATTTCAAGAATTCCAACCCTTGGAGGGCATAAGATTGAAAAATTGGATAAAAGAAGAATTTAAAAAGGGTGGAGCAGAGGTAGAAGATAGGGTGTCGGAAAAAATTATAAGTTTTGCGGATAACGATCTTTGGCAAATTTCAAATGAAATTAAAAAACTGGTTGCTTTTAAAGGGGACAGAAAAATTAAAACAGAAGACGTTGAAATTTTATTAAAGCCTAAAATTGAAACAGATATTTTTAAAACCATAGACGCTATCGCCGCAAAAAACAAAAAAGAAGCATTTCTTTTAGTTCATAAGCACTTAGAGAAAGGGGATGGTCCTTTATATCTTTTTTCGATGATTAATTTTCAATTTCGGAACCTATTAATGGTAAAATCCGAATACATAAAGAAAAGATATCCCTTAAAAATTGCTGATTTAAGTAAAAAATTGAAAATCCACCCCTTTGTAATTAGAAAAACGACTTGGCAAATAAGAAAATTTTCACTCGAAGAATTAAAAAAAATCTACCAGAAAATTTTTCAAGTAGACCTTCAGGTTAAAACAGGAAAAATCAATCCTCAAACAGCACTGGATTTACTAATAGCCGAAATTTAATTAAGATTTATTAATTAAATTAGTTATTCTCGACTTCTTTCTATCTGCCGTATTTTTTTTAATTAACCTGGATTTCGCTGCTTTATCCAAAGCCTTATAAATTTGGGGTAATAATTCTTTTGCCTCTTTAATCTTTTTTTGAGAAATTAAATTTTGTATCTCTTTTAAAAGGTTTTTTAATTTCTTCTTTTTCTGAATATTTCTAGATTTTCTTTTTAAACTTTGCCTAAGGGCTTTTTTTGATGATTTAGTAATTGGCATATTAAAGATATCTATTAAGCGTATCTAAAATATAGAATAAACTATTTTATTTTTTTAATCAAGTCGCGAATCTCAGCAGCTCTCTCAAAGTCTAAAATTTTAGCGGCCATTTTCATCTCTTTTTCCAAAATTTTAATATCAGAAATTTGACCAAATTCAGAAGATATGCCGGCTTTTTTAAAGTAAAAGGGCCATTCCCGAATTCCTTTAACAATAGGAAGCGGTTTAATATTATTTTCTCTATTATATCTTTCTTGAGATTTTCTTCGTTTCTCTGCCTCTTCAATGGCGGCCACCATAGACTTTGTTATTTTATCCGCATAAAGAATAACCTCTCCTTTTGGGTGTCTGGCTGCTCTTCCCATAATTTGTAAAAGAGTGGTTTCGCTTCTAAGAAAGCCCTCTTTATCTGCGTCTAAAATTGCAACTAAAGACACTTCTGGTAAATCCAAACCTTCTCTTAAAAGATTAATTCCTACCAAAACATCATATTCCCCTTTTCTGAGGTCTTCAAGAATTTTGGGTCTTTCCAAGGTTTTAATTTCAGCGTGAATCCACTGAGTTTTTATTCCCCCCTCTTTTAAAAATTCAGAAAGAGCTTCGGCTAATCTTTTGGTAAGAGTAAGAACTAAAACCTTTTCTTTCTTATTGGTTCTTTTTTTAATTTCGTCAATCAAATCTTTCACTTGATTTTTTGTCGGTTTAATTATTATTTTCGGCTCCAGGAGACCGGTCGGCCGGATTAATTGTTTGATTATGTTTTTTTTGCCGGCTTTATTCCTTTCTTCTCTGGCAGGCGTGGCCGAAGCGTAAATTATTTGATTGGTCTTTGGTTCAAACTCTTCAAATTTTAAGGGTCTATTGTCAACTGCCGAAGGTAGACGGAAACCGTGTTCGATTAAAGTTTTTTTTCTAGCTTTATCTTGATTTGCCATGGCTCTAAGTTGAGGAATTGTTTGATGGGATTCGTCAATAAAAACAAGAAAATCTTTCGGAAAATAATCTAGTAGGGTAAAAGGTGGTTCTCCCGGCTTTCTAAACTCAAGATGTCTTGAATAGTTTTCGATTCCATTGCAAAAGCCGGTTTCTTTTAGCATTTCTAAATCATAATTTGTTCTTTGTTCTAACCTTTGAGCTTCTAATAATTTTCTTTCTTTCTTTAGCTTCTTTAATCGTTTTTTCATCTCCATCTTTATATTTTCAATAGAAAATTTCAATTTTTCATACGGGGTAATCCAAAAATGGGCGGGATAAAGCAAGTATTCGCTTTTAATTTCTTTGAAGTTAGGATTTAATAAATCGGAAGCCAAAAAAATCTTGTTTATTTCATCACCCGAAAACTCTATCCTTAAAAATTTTTTGCCGGTTACCAAAAAAACATCTAAAATATCTCCCCTCGCCCTGAAGTTTCCTGGCTTGAAATCGATATCATTTCTTTGGTATTGTAAAGAGGTTAAGTTTGAGATTAATTTTTTTCTTTTAATCTTCTGCCCGGGTTTAATCTTCATAGAGACTTTTTGATAAAATTCAGGAGAGCCAATGTTGTAAATACAGGAAACCGAAGCCACGACTATTAAGTCCTTCCTGTTCAATAATCCTTGGGTTGCGGCGTGACGCATTCTGTCTATCTCCTCGTTTATTTTCGCATCCTTTTCAATATAGGTATCCGTGGCTGGCAGGTAGGCTTCGGGCTGATAATAATCATAATAAGAAACAAAATAGTGAACTTCGTTTTCAGGAAAAAAATCTTTGAATTCCTGGTATAGCTGAGCGGCTAAAGTTTTATTATGAGAAATTACCAAAACTGGCCTCTGGGTCTTTTCAATTACCGAAGCCATGGTAAAAGTTTTTCCCGAGCCGGTTATACCCAAAAGCACCTGATGTTTTTCTCCTTTTTTAAGATTTTTAACCAGTTTGCTAATTGCTTTTGGCTGATCACCCTTTGGAGCAAAAGAAGATTTTAGTTTAAACATAAAAGTTTTTGACTAATTATTTTATCTTAATTTTTTCTTTTATTCAAGGATTAAGTTAAAATAAAAGAACATGAAGAATTTAATTAAGAAAATAGCTCCTAAATTTTTGCTTAGTTTTTATCATTTCTTTTTAGCGCTTTCGGGGGCTTTGATATATTTTTTTCCCTCGAGAAAAATGAAAATAATAGGAGTTACCGGCACTAACGGAAAATCAACCGTGATAAGTCTTGTCACCAAAATTTTAGAAGAAGCGGGATATAAAACCGCTTCCATTTCTTCTATAAAATTTAAAATTGGCAAAGAAGAACGGCAAAACACTTTAAAAATGACAATGCCTGGACGCTTTAAAATACAAAAATTTTTAAAAAAAGCAAGAGAAAAAAAATGCCAATACGTAATTTTGGAGGTTACATCAGAGGGTATTGTTCAGCATCGTCACAGGTTTATTAATTTTAAAACAGCTGTTTTTACCAATTTAACTCCCGAGCACATAGAATCTCACGGCGGATTTGAGAATTATAAAAAAACAAAAGGAAAATTTTTCCAGGACGTTAAAGAAGTTCACGTTATCAACATAGATGATAAAAACTCAGAATATTTTTTACAATTTCCGGCAAATAAAAAGTATACTTACGGTCAAAATAAAGGAGACATTAATACCAAAAACACCAAGTTTAGTCTTAGTTTAGCGGGCGATTTCAACGTTTACAACGCTCTGGCGGCAATTTGTGTAGGATTATCCGAGGGGATTAACCTTGAAACATGCCAAAGAGCCTTGGAAAAAGTTGAAGGTATCCCAGGTAGAATGGAGGAAGTGATTAAAAATCCTTTTGAGGTTTTTGTTGATTATGCTTTTACGCCGGCTGCCCTTGAAAAAGTTTATAAAAACTTAAAACCCCATAACTCTAAAATGATTTGCGTTTTAGGGGCTTGCGGGGGAGGGAGAGATAAATGGAAAAGGCCGGTTTTGGGAAAAATAGCTTCAAAATATTGCGACGAAATAATTATTACAAACGAAGATCCTTATGATGAGGACCCAGCCGAAATCATAGAACAGGTTTTTCAGGGGACAAACGGTGAAGCAAAAAAAATATTAGACAGAAGAGAGGCAATAAGAAAATCTTTAAATTTAGCTAAAAAAAATGACGTAGTGGTAATAACTGGAAAAGGATGCGAGCCTTGGATTTGTGAATCTAATGGTAAAAAAATTCCTTGGGACGACAGAAAAATAGTTAAAGAAGAATTTCAATTAATTAAAAAAACTTAAAATTATGGAACCAATTTTCAGCAAAGCTGATTTACATATTCATTCCAAGTTTAGTATCGACGCTTTTTCTCCGATAAGAGATATTTTTAAAGTAGCAGAGGAAAGAAAATTAGATATTATCGCCATAACAGACCATGATAATATTAAAGGTCACAAAGAAGCAGAAAAGGTGGCCCAAGAATCTAAGGTAAAATTAATTAAAGGAGAAGAAGTTGGAACGAAAGAAGGGCACTTGGTTGCTCTTTTTATTGAAAATTTAATTGCTCCCAAAAGGTCGATTATAGACACAATTAAAGAGGTTCACAAACAAGGAGGTCTTGCAATAATCGCTCATCCTGCTAATCCCTTTTCTCGAGGAGTATCTTTTAAAACATTATATGAAATTTATAAAGAAGTAGACGGTATAGAACTCTTTAATGCTTCCTGGGCAGGCTTTATCTATAGAAAAAAAGCAACAAAGCTAAACTCAGAAATTTTCAAATTAGCTGCCATAGGAGGAAGCGACGCTCATATTTTAAGTCAAATAGGAATGGGCTACACGCTTTTTAAAGGAAAAGAACCGAGCGATTTGTATTCTGCTATAAAAAAAAGGCTAACTAAAGCAGACGGTTATTTTGATCTTTGGGCGCATTTAAGGTTGGGAATAAATCAACCAAGAAGGTTGCTTAAAAAAATTTGGTGGGATTTTAAAAAATGAAAAAATACGAAATTATTGATCACAAGACCGACCTAAAAATTAAATCTTTTGCCAAAACAAAAAAAGATATATTTTCAAATATGTTGGTGGCGATGACAGAAAGCATGAAGCCAAGATTCGGAAAGAAAAGAGAAAAAGTAACAAGGGAAATTAAAATAAAATCAGAAGATTTCAAAACTTTATTAGTTGATTTTTTAAATGAAGTGCTTTATTTAAGCCAAACTAATAGAGAGGTATATTTTGATATTAATTTTAAGAAATTTTCCGAAGATGAATTAAGAGCGGAAGTTAGCGGACAAAAAATCAATAGATTTAACGAAGACATCAAAGCCGCTACTTTTCATAATTTGGAAATAGAAAAAGAAAGAGGTGTTTGGCAATCCACTGTTTTATTTGATATATAAAAATTATGCAAAAATCAGATTTTAAAAAAATATCAAATTATCTTTGGGAAATTCCAAAAGATTTCAGGCAGGATATGAAGGTTCCGGCCAGATTTTATGTTTCAGAAAAATCCATAGAAGATATTTTTCGAGATAAATCCATTAATCAATTGGTAAATGTTGCCACTCTTTCTGGCATTGTGAATTACAGTTTAGCAATGCCCGACATGCACGAGGGTTATGGTTTTCCAATCGGCGGAGTGGCGGCTGTAGATTTGACAAGTGGGGTTATCTCGCCCGGCGGAGTGGGATACGATATTAACTGCGGGATGAGAGTTTTAAAATCAGACTATTTAGAAAAAGATATCAAGCCCCACTTGGAAAAATTAGCAACTGAAATCCAAAAAGATGTTCCTTCCGGCCTCGGCCGTGGGAGAAATATAAAATTAGATTTAAATTCTATAAATAAAATTTTAGAAGGAGGAGTTCAAAAGTTGGTAGAGCAAGGTTATGGCGAAAAAGAAGACTTGGAGAACTGCGAATCTCAGGGGAGGATTTCTCTGGCAGATAGTTTGACTGTTTCAGACCACGCTAAAAACAGGGGGAGAGATCAATTGGGAACTTTGGGCAGTGGAAACCATTTTCTAGAAATTCAAAAAGTGGAAGAAATTTTTGACCAAGAAACGGCCGAAGTTTTTGGTTTATTTAAAGACCAGATTGTAATTATGATTCATACCGGTTCGCGCGGTTTAGGGCATCAAATAGCCACAGATTATATAAAAATAATGATGGGAGCTATGCGGAAATATAATGTGAATTTACCGGACAGAGAATTAGCGGCTTGTCCGATAAGTTCAAACGAAGGCCAAAGATATCTTAGAGCAATGGCTTGCGGTGCAAATTACGCTTGGTCCAACAGGCAAATGATATCTTTCTTTATTAAAAAAGCCTGGAAAAGTGTTTTAGGAGAAAAGTCTTTACCCTTGGTTTTACTTTACGACGTAGCTCATAACATTGCTAAAATTGAAAAACATATAATTTCCGGAAGAGAAATGGAATTGTGCGTTCATCGAAAAGGTTCTACCCGGGCTTTTCCTCCCGGCCATCCTGAAATTCCAAAAAAATATCAGAAAATTGGGCAACCTGTTTTAATCCCGGGTTCAATGGGAACGGCTTCTTATATTTTAGCAGGCCAAAGAGAAGGAAAAGAGGCTTTTTTTTCAACCTGCCACGGCGCCGGCAGGGCGATGTCCAGAAAAGAAGCCACGAGGCGCATCTCTGGACAAGAAGTAAAAAAAAGATTAGAATCAAAAGGAATTTTGGTTAAATGCTGGTCTTTCAAAGGAATTGCCGAAGAGGCGCCGATGGCCTACAAAGACATTGACGACGTTGTGGAAACGGTTCATTCCGCCGGCCTATCAAAAAAAGTGACAAAACTGATACCGCTGGCTGTAATTAAAGGAGAATAATGCGAGAAACCTTTAAATTTAATATGCTTATATTTTTGAAGAGAATTTTAGTTTATGGAAAAGAAAAAAATACCAAAGAGCTTGCGAAAATTTATTCGTTTAGAAAAATCCCGGATCCGCCGGGAAGTTTTAGACATTAAAGAACAAAAAAGATTAATTTCAGAATTATATCAAAAAATTTCAAAAAAAGATGAAAATAAAAGAAATTTATAATCTGGCGATAAACAAAGGCGCAGAGGCCGATTTTCGGGGGAAAGAAGGAGTTGATAAAATATTAAAGAGAAGAAAAGAAAAGTACGAAAAGTTTTCAGATAAAGAAAAAGAAGAATTCGATATGGAGTCTTTGGAAAATCCCTATTTAGATTCAAGAATTTTGCATATTGCCGAAGAAAAAGATATTAAAAAAATTTTAGTCGGTATTGATATTGAACCGGCGGAAATTTTATTGTCAAAAAATTTAAAAGAAATTGACCTTGTTATTTCTCACCATCCTTTAGGAAAGGCTTTAGCTAATTTACATGAAGTAATGGAGCTTCAATGTGATATTCTAAATCAATACGGCGTTCCTATTAATGTTGCCGAGGGATTAATGAAGGAAAGAATTGAAGAGGTGGCCAGAGGAGTTAATAAATTAAACCATCAGAGGACAGTGGATACCGCCAAAATTTTGGAAACTAATTTAATGAATATTCACACTCCCTGCGATAATTTAGCGGCTAGATTCTTAAAAGACTTAATTGACAAAAAGAGACCGGAAAGAATAAGTGATTTAATTGATTTTTTAAAAGAAATTCCCGAATATAAAAAAGCAATGGAAATTGGCGCCGGTCCTAAAATTTTTGTAGGCGATGAAGAAAACCGCTGCGGTAAAATAGCCCTTACTGAAATTACTGGCGGAACTGAAGGCTCGCCAAAGCTTTTTGAAAAAATGTCTCAGGCGGGCATTGGCACCATAGTGGGAATGCATATTTCCGAAGAGCATAAAAAAGAGGCTGAAAATTCAAATCTTAATGTTGTAATTGCCGGACATATGTCTTCAGATTCTTTAGGAGTTAATTTATTTTTAGACGAACTTGAAAAAAAGGGGATAGAAATTATTCCTTGTTCCGGTTTGATTAGAGTATCTCGTAATTAATAAAAATACTTAATAACAAAAATTAAAACAGTCGCTAAAAGCGGCCGTTTTTGATATAATTTAAAAATATAATATATATGTTAGATAAAAAAAAGCGCTATCTTCAAATTGCTTTAAATAACACCCTTGAAGAAGCTAGAAATATTATTGGGCAGATTCCCTTGGATGGGCGTATTATTATTGAAGCCGGCACTCCTTTAATAAAAGACTACGGCTCTTACGGGATAAAACAAATAAGAAGATGGTGGGAGCAGAGGATTTTTGAGCAAATAGCATTTTCTCCGATTTTTTATCAAACTAAATCTCCACTTTTAAATTTACTTGTTCAATCTTCCAAAATAAAAATAAAAAAGACTCAAAAAATTATCGAGAAGAATTTAACACCTTATATTATTGCCGATTTAAAGTGTATGGATAGGGGAGAAACCGAAGTAATGATTGCCAAAGCAGGAGGAGCTGATGCGGCTACCTGTCTTGGCCAGGCACCCATTGAAACCATAAATGCTTTTATTGAAAAATGTGAAAGTTTAAATTTGGATTCAATGATCGATATGATGAATGTTGATTTTCCTTTAAACGTTTTACGTCAGTTAAAAAAACTTCCTCAAGTAGTAATTTTACATCGAGGGGTTGATGAGGAAAGTTTTAATCCGGAAAAAGAAATTCCTTTTCATGAAATCCAAAGAATTAAAAGCAACTACGATATTATGATTTCAATTGCCGGCGGAGATACTTTTTCAGAAGTTCAAAGAGCAATTTTCAATGATGCCGACATTGTTGTGGTTTGGAAATCATTTTACAAAAGCACAATCCAAACAGCAAAATTGGCTGAAGAGTTTTTGAAAGAAATTAGATAAATTATTTTTCTTTTTTTCTTTCCGAAGACAAAGATTTTAATCCCTCCATCACTTCTACTGGTAGAGCGAATATTATCGTTTTAGAGGGATCAGGTTGAAGTTTATCTATTGTTTCCAAAGTTCTCAAAGATAGTCCTCCGGGAATACTTCCTAAAATTTGAGCTGCTTTCTGCAAGTTTTCAGCTGCTTTAACTTCTCCTTCTGCTTTAATGATAATTGCCCTTTTTTCCCTTTCTGTTTCGGCTTGAGCTGCCATAGCCCTTTTCATACCGGCCGGTAATTCAATATCCTGCATTTTAATAGCTGTAACATCAATCCCCCAGGGGTCGGTTTCTTTATCTACCACTTGTTTTATATCAGTGGCAATTTTTTCCCTTTCAGTAAGCAGAGTATCAAGCTCAACACCACCTACAATATCTCTCATCGCGGCTAGAGCGTATTGGGAAGTTGCATAAGAATAATCTTCAATTTTTAATACTGCATCTTCGGCCCTTTGAACCTTAAAATAAACAACTGCATTTATCCCAACGGGAACATTGTCTCTGGTTATTGCTTCCTGGCGGGGAATATCAACAGTAGTAATTCTCATATCAACTTTTATCATCCTGTCTATTATCGGGATAATCCACCTTAGTCCAGGCTCTCGAGTGTCATGATATTTTCCCAGCCTAAGGATAACCCCTCTTTCATATTGGTTAATTAAACGCAATCCAGACACTATAATAGAAAGAATTATAATTAACGATATTATCAACCAAGGTTCCATAAAATAAAATTATTATTAGTTAAAATATCGACCTTTTTAACTGTAATTAATAATACTTTATTTTATATTAACAAAAAATTTAAAAAAGATTAAATGAAGAAATTAAATAAATTTAAAAAAGAAGTTGAAAAATGCAGAAAATGTTCTTTATGGAAAACCAGAAAAAAAATTGTTTTCGGAGAAGGCCCGGTAAGCGCTAAAATTATGTTTTTGGGCGAAGCGCCGGGAAAAGAAGAAGATAAAACCGGGATTCCTTTCTGTGGCAGAGCCGGTAAATTATTAGATAATCTTTTGAAAGAAAATAAAATTGACAGAAAAAAAGTTTATATCACTTCTGTTATAAAGTGCCGTCCCCCGAAAAACAGGATTCCAAGCAAAGAAGAATTAACGGCCTGCCGAAAATGGTGGCAGAAACAAATAGGGATTATCAAGCCCAAAAAGATAATTCTTTTGGGAAGAGTAGCCTTTAATACAGTTTTAGGATTGGGAGAATTGGGCGATTGCCGAGGGAGGTGGTTGAAAGTAAAAAACCAGTTATATTTCCCGACTTATCATCCGGCGGCCGCTCTTAGGTTTCCAAGAATAAAAAAAATTCTGGAAAAAGATTTCAAAAAAATAAAAGAAAATTATTAAATTTTTTTTACCATATAAGTATCTTTTAAATTGTATCCTAATTTTCGATAATACTCTCTGGCTCCCACCCCCGAAATTACGGCAATTTTGTTCAAATTAAATTCTTTTTTCGCTATTTCTTCGGCTTTTTTAATTAATGTTTTACCCAAGCCCTTGTGCTGAGGGGAAACAATTGATTTTCTTTTATTAAGCGGCTGGAGCTGGCCGTATGTATGAACCTCCCGGATTATTGCCGAATTTCGCAAAACAGGAATAAAGTTATTATCAAGAAAAGAAATTCTCAATCGGAGCAGGCTGAAAAGATTTGTCCTTTTTTTGTTTTCAAAACTTAAAAAAATTTCCTTTCCTTGGGAAGCCGAATAATTTTCTCTGAAAAGATAAATTTTTTCTTTTGGGTTGTAATTTCCCTTGACTTCCCGGCACCTTATACAGCGGCATCTCCAGCCTTCTTTTTTTCTTTCTTCCTCAATGATTTGGCGCAAATTGGATATTTTAGCGGGTCCTGTCACAACACGCTGCGATGGAATATCTCTGGCAATTCTTTGAATTCTGACATAATAAGGGATTTTCTTTTTAATCTCTTTCAAAAGATCTATTAATCCCCTTTCTTTATATGGTTTGTATTTTTTATTTTTCCAAAATTTATACAAAGGAGATTCTTTTAAAAGGGCGCAGGGATAAATCTTTAAAAGATCCGGTTGGAAATCGGCGTTTTTGAAAAGATCTTCAAAAATTTTTTGGTCTTTTTTTAAATTAGAACCCATTAAATTCGGCATCATCTGGTACAGGACTTTAAAACCCGCGTTTTTTAAAAGTTTGGTTGCCAGAATTGTTTCTTTTACTCCGTGCCCTCTTCGGTTTTTTCTTAAAACATCGTCATAAATTGACTGGACTCCAAGTTCAACCATTGTTACGCCCAAGCCTCTCAATCTTTTAATTTCCAATTTATTTATGAAATCCGGCCTGGTTTCAACAGAAGACCCTACAATTCTGTGAATTGCTTTTTCGTTGAGACTTTGCGCTTCTTTCAGGTTATTTCCCGCTCTTTTATTGCAGGCGTCAAAGCATCTTTTTATAAAATAATTTTGATATTTTTTGGGATAAAAAGACCAAGTTCCTCCCACTACTCTCAGTTCAATTTTATCGGTTGGGTGGCCGTTGACTTTTAACATTTCAATCCTCTTTTTTGTCTGTAAATATGGGTCGTATTTTAATTTTTTGGCTCTTTCCACCGCCGGTTCTCCCGAAACATAACTTTTGGGAATTCCCGATTCTCTCGGGCAAAAAATACATTTGCCGGGACAGGGATAGGGTTTGGTTAAAACAGAAACGTTAACAATTCCGGAAAGAGAACGAACGGGCCTGGTTCTGAGTAAAAATTCAAGAGAGGGGGAACTTTTAATTTTTTTCTTTTTAAGCAAACTGTGGTAAGTTTTTAATAAGACGATATTGCCGGGACAAGGAACTTTATGTTTTTTGGCTATTTGCCTTTTTATCTTAGCTAAATCCTCCGAATCTTTAATTTTGGCTTTGATTAATTCTTTTACGGCAATTTTTTGAATATCTATGGACATAGATTATGCAAAGTATTTATTAGAGAAAATCCGCAAAGATTATAACTTGATTTCCGAAGATTTTTCAACAAGTCGCCCATTTGCCTGGGAGGATTTAAGACCTTTAGCCCAGTATACATCAGAGGGAGATAAAGTTTTAGATTTGGGCTGCGGCAACGGCAGACTTCTTCAGATTTTTCAGGATAAAAATATAGACTATTTCGGCGTAGATAATTCTGAGAAACTAATTGAAATTGCCAAGAAAAAAAATCCAAATGTAAAATTTCAAACAGCCGATGCTTTAAATTTACCGCTACCCGACAATTATTTTGACGAAATCTACAGCATTGCCCTTTTGCACCATATTCCTTCTGCCGAGCTTCGCCTCCGGCTTCTTAAAGAAGCAAAAAGAGTTTTAAAGCCGAAAGGACTTTTGATATTAACTGTTTGGAATTTATGGCAGAGAAAAACCGCCTGGAACCTTTTTATTAAAAACATATTTTTAAAATTAACCGGCAAATCAAAACTGGACTTCAAAGACATTTTTTATCCTTGGAAAGGACAGAACAGAGAGGTTGTAATTCAGAGATATTTTCATCTTTTTACCAAAGGAGAACTTAAGAATTTGGTTCAAAAAGCCGGCTTTAAAGTAAAAGAAATTAGAACGCTGAAAAGAGAAAGATCCCGCGAAAGTAATATATTATTGATAAGCGAGAAATAGAAAAACCCCAACTGGGAAGACACGATTATTCAGTCGGGGTTTGGAGGAGGAACTTGCTTTCTGTTTCGGAAGACAAGTATGTCTTCCCATCTAGGAGGATTGCTGTCAGGATATCGTTTTTTGAACCACTCCAGAAAACCTCTTCTTGCTTGCCGAAAACTAGAAGATGTAGCCCACTTAAAGATATTTTCTCCTCTCATAGTGGCTACAATTAGCACTCTTGTTTTCGGAAGAAAGAGGTCTTCATCGGCGGTGGGTACAAAATCCTTTGGAGCTAATCCTCGCCACCAATAGTTGTTCATTCTTTCCACCCCCTTGATGAGCGTTTGCTAATATATATTATATATGATAAAATTAATTTTGTCAAATATAATAAAAAATTATTTTTAAAAAATATGGCAAAAAATCTAAAATATAAAATTGGAGTAATGGGTTCAGCCGGAAGAGGAAAGAAACTTCCAGAAAATATATTAGATAAAGCCAGAGAGGTTGGCAGAGAAATCGCAAAAAACGATTGTATACTTGTCACCGGAGCCTGTATGGGAACTCCGCACGAAGCAGCCATTGGAGCTGGCGAAGAAAAAGGTGTATCTGTTGGTATTTCCCCTTCGTCAAATTTAAAAGAGCACACCGAGCCGCCGATGAATTATCCAGCGCCTCCCCAGGGAATGGTTCATATTTATACAGGTTTTGGCAGAGAAGGAAGAAATGTCATTACAATTAGAAGTTGTGACGGAGTAATTTTTATTGCCGGTAGCAGCGGAACTCTAAACGAGTTTTCAATCGCTTATCAACTAGGAAAGGTAATTGGTATTTTGGAAGGAGTTGGTGGAATAAGCGAAAAAATTCCAGAAATAATTAAATCTATTAAAAAAGAAACAGGCGCGGTTTTGGTGTCTAGTTCAGATCCTCAAGAACTTGTTAAAAGAGTAATTGAGGAAATTGAAAAAAGATAATGGAAAAGCCGGTTGTTTTTAAAAATAAAAACGGAAAACAGTTGGTGGGAATAATCCATTTACCCAAAGGAAATAAAAAATTTCCTTTGGTTTTGTTTTGTCACGGCTTTGGAGGAAGCAAAACGAGTCAAAGAGGTATAAGGATAGCCAGGGTTTTGGAGAAAAATAAGATCGCTTCTTTCAGATTTGACTTTGAAGGCTGCGGCGATTCCGAAGGAAACTTCGAAACAATTACAGTAAAAAGACAAGTTTCAGATTTATCTTCTGCCGTAAAATTTATTTTAAAGCAAAAATGGGTTGATAAAAAAAGAATAGCGTTTATAGGGCACAGTTTGGGAGGCTTGATAATTTCCTTTTTTGTGGCAGATAGTAATTTTTCGGCAAAAACTTTAGTTCTTTCGGCACCGGCAATAAATCAAAAAAAACTGATTCCTTTATGGAGCAAAGGAGAAAATATTCAAAAAATAGCCGAAAAGAAAAACTATTTATGGAAGTCGTTTAAAATGAGTAATCATTATTTGAAAGAAAATTTAAACAAAGATTATTCCCCAATCTTAAATAAAATTAATATTCCCATTCTAATAATTCATGGCAAAAAAGACGATAAAGTCCCTTTGAAATTCTCAAAAGATTTGGCAAAAAATAAAAAGAATATAAAATTGGTTATTTATCCAAAAGCCGACCACGATTTTGAAAAATACCAAATTTTCCAAAAATTAATTAAAGATACAATGTTTTGGTTTAAAAAATACTTGTGAAAAAAATGTGGAAAAGGAGTACTTGACAATAGTTACCAATAAATTAATATTTTAAACGAGGGGGTGCGAGATTTATTCTCAATATATGGACAGACAGTTTTTGATAGAGGAGACCATCAGCAGCTGCTCGACATTTGTCCAGTCGAATCGGGTTATAGGTCAAGTTTATCAAGGGCTGTGTTTTCCCCCTCATTAAAGGAGAGCTTTTTGGCTCTTTTTTAATAGAAGAAATTGTGTTAATCTAATTATATGCGATATAAAATTGCAGTTTCCGGAGCTGCTATAACAAAAATTTGCCCAAAATGCGCTATAAAATTAGCCGAGGAAATAGGGAAAGAAATTGCCCGGCAGAATTGTATTTTGGTTACTGGAGCGACAACCGGTATTCCTTATTATTCCGCCAAAGCGGTAAAGAAAGCAAAAGGTGTTTCTATTGGATTTTCGCCGGCTACCTCCGAAAAATCTCATATTAAAAAATATAAACTTCCAACCGACGCTTTTGATGTTATAGTTTACACCGGTTTTGGTTATGCCGGCAGAAATCTGTTGATGACCAGGGCGGCCGACGCCATTATCGTTATTTGTGGCAGAATGGGGACTTTGAACGAATTTACCATCGCTTTTGAGGACGAGAAACCAATAGGAGTTTTAGTGGGTTCCGGAGGAACAGCCGATAAGATTGGCAATATCTTAAAAACCCCCTTTCGGGGACAGAGACAAATGGTATTTGAGAAGGATCCTAAAAAATTAGTAGAAAAATTAATAAAAGTAATAAAAAAAGAAAAAGGTCGTTAAATTATTTAAAATAATTTTTAAAAATATGCCAGAAGAAGCAATCGAAGGAAAATTAATCGGGAAGATTACTCATTATTTTGGCAATATTGGAGTGGCTGTAATTGAACTTTCGGACAAATTAAAGGTTGGTGATACTATTCGTGTTGTCGGAGGCGAAACCGATTTTAATCAAGCCGTTGATTCAATGGAAGTGGAACACGAGAAAGTCCAGGAAGCCAAAAAGGGAAACGCGGTTGGCTTGAAAGTTGATCAAAAAGTCAGGGAAGGATATAAGGTCTACAAAGTTTAATATTTAAAAATTTTAAGTCATTTAAAGTCTTGCCTAAAAGGCGATGTTTTTAAGCAATAAAAAGTTTTTTCTTGCTTTGTCAATTTTAGTTGGAATGATTGTGGGGGCAGGGATTTTCGGTCTTCCTTATGTGGTGGAGAAAAGCGGGCTAATACCCAGCTTTTTTTATTTTCTAATTTTAGGGCTAATAATAATTTTAGTTCATCTTTTTTTCGGAGAAATAGTCCTGAGAACAAAAGAGAAAAAGCGCTTACCCGGTTTCGTTCAAAGTTATTTAGGAGGTAAATGGAAGACTTTTGTTGTTTTGTCTACTTTTGTGGGACTAACCGGCGCTCTTTTGGCTTATATTATTTTGAGCGGTAATTTTTTAAAAATTTTGTTTTCTCCTTGGTTTTCTTTAGATTCTTTCTATTTTAGTTTAATTTTTTGGGCTATTTTGGTATATTTTATCTTTCGCGGGATAAAAATAATCGCACCTGCAGAGATTTTTACCAATTTCATTTTTTTTCTGATTGTTTTTATTGTTTTTTTCTTTGCCCTGCCAAAGGTTAACTTTCAAAATTTTACCCTTTTTAATTTACCGGAGGTTTTCTTACCTTACGGAGTAATTTTATTTTCTTTGGTTGGCTTGCCGGCTATCCCCGAAGCGGTAGAAGTTTTAAAAAGCGCAGAAGATAAAAAAATATTGAAAAAAGTAATTCTTACCTCTTTTTTAATCATCATTCTTCTCTATTTTCTTTTTATTTTTGTAGTTATTGGAACCTGCGGCAAGGCGACTTCTTCCGATACCTTTCAAGGATTAACTCCTTTTCTAGGAACAAAAATTATTTTTTTTGGGGCTTTGGCTGCTGTAATTACCTTAGCCGACTCTTTTTTGGTAGTAGGGCTTTATTTGAAAAACGTTCTAATTTACGACTATAAATTTCCAAAGTTTTCAGCATCTTTATTCGTCTCTGGTTTACCCTTAATTTTATTTTTGGCAGGATTCAGGGGGTTTATTGAAACAATCGGAATTGTGGGAACGATTGTGGGAACGATTGAGAGTGTTTTAATTATTTTAATTTTCAAAAATATTAAAAAATTGGGAAACAGGAAGCCCGAATACAGTTTGAAAATTCCCTCTTTTTTATTGTATTTTTTAATATTAGTATTTGTTTTCGGTTTGTTTTTACAGATTTTTTATTTTCTTAAATAATTATGAAATTTATCGCTGATTTTCATTTGCATTCAAAATTTTCTCGCGCCACTTCGCGAGATATGGATTTGGAAAACTTGGAGAAATGGGCCGAAATTAAAGGAATAAAAATAATCGGTACAGGCGATTTTACTCATCCCGAATGGTTTAATAATTCAAAAGAAAAATTAATACCTGCCGAAGAAGGGTTGTTTAAGTTGAAAAACAGCAACAGTGAAGTTCGTTTTATTCTTACTTCTGAAATCAGCTGTGTTTATTCAAAAAGAAATAAAGTCAGAAAAATTCATATTGTATTATTGGCTCCTTCTTTTGAAATTGTTGAAAAAATAAACACTCACTTGGGTTGGATTGGTAATTTAAAGTCCGACGGCAGGCCAATTTTAGGACTTGATGCCAAAGAACTGGCAAAAATTATTTTAAATATTTCAAGCAACTGCCCGATTATTCCGGCTCATTGTATGACTCCCTGGTTTGGAATTTTTGGTTCAAAATCAGGTTTTGATTCGGTTGAAGAATGTTTTGAAGAATACTCAAAAAATATTTTTGCTCTTGAAACAGGTCTTTCAGCCGATCCTCAGATGATTTGGCGGATTCCAGATGGTAGGAATTTCCCCGTTATTTCAAACAGCGATGCTCATTCTCCTTCCAAAATAGGTAGAGAGGCAAATGTTTTCGATACAGAATTGAGTTTTTCTGCTGTTCTTGAGGCAATAAAATCAAGAAATCCTCAAAAATTTTTATATACTGTTGAATTTTATCCTCAAGAAGGAAAATATCATTTTGACGGCCATCGGAATTGCGGAATTCAGCTGTCTCCGCAGGAAACCAAAAAATACAACGGTATTTGTCCTGTTTGTGGCAGGCCTTTAACCGTTGGCGTTTTAAACAGAATTGAACAGTTGGCCGATAAACCGGAAGATTTTAAACCTGAAAAAGCAATTCCTTTCAAAAGTTTAGTTCCTTTGGAAGAGATTATCGCCGATGCCATCGGCCAAAATACCGGCACCAAAGAGGTTGAAAGAGAATACAAAAATTTAATCGAAAAGTTTAATTCGGAATTTAATGTTCTTTTAGAGACATCAAAAGAAGATTTAGAAGCGGCAACTTTACCGGAAATCGCAGAGGGGGTAATAAGAACAAGAGAAGGTAGGGTGATTAAAGAACCGGGTTATGACGGCGTTTATGGAAAAATTAGAATTTTTTCCCAAGGGGAACAGAAAGAAGTTTCACGCCAGGAAACATTATTTTGAAAATTATGATAGAGGAATATAATTTCGGTTCAATTATTATAAAAGGCAAAGAATACACCGAAGACGTGGAGATTCGATGGACGGGCGAAGTCTTAAACTGGTGGCGCAAAGAAAGTCATTTGGTCGAAATTTGCGATATCAAAAGAGCGATAGAGCATAATCCAAGCACTATTGTAATCGGAACGGGTAATCCCGGTTTAATGAAAGTTAGCGATAGCGCTAAAAAATTTATATTAAATAAGGGAATAAAATTAATCATTGACGTTACTGAACAGGCAGTAAAAACTTTTAATATAATTTGCCAGGATTCAAAGGAGGAAGAGGGCGAGCAGGATAAAGTTATCGGACTGTTTCATCTGACGTGTTAAATTTATTAAAAAATTACGATGGAAAAAAAGATAATTATCTTGGGCTTAATTGTTTCTCTGTTGGTCGGGGCACTTTTTTTATTTAAGGAAATAAAAAATAATTCAAAAAATTTATTTTATTTTTCTAAAAGTCCTGAAATAGCATCCGGAGTTGTCCCTCATCATTTATTAGCAGAGGAAATTATTGAAAAATTTTTCAATTATATTGCTTCAAAAGAAAAAACAGAAACTATAATTTTATTAAGTCCGGACCATTTCAACAGCGGAAACTTCACAGAAGAAAACCAGTTAATTTTACCTCAAAAAGACACGAATGAATTAAACGGCATTGCGATAGATAAGTTTCTTTTAGAAAAAATAGCCGAAAATTCTGAATTTACATTCAATACTTCCTTTGTTTCTTTCGATCAGGGAATTACCAATTTATTGCCTTATATCAAAAAAAACTTTCCCGAAACTAAGATTTTACCGATTTTAATTCCGGCTGAAACGAAAAAAGAAAAAATAGAAAAATTTATAAAAACTATTGATTCTTTTAAAAAAAATCAGATAGTATTGGCTAGTACAGATTTTTCTCATTATCTTCCCAAAGAAGTGGCAGATTTCCATGACATTAAAAGCATTAACACCTTAATAAATTTTAAAGAAGACGATTTTGAAAGATTGGAAGTAGATTGCTGGCAGTGCCTTTATGCAGCAAGATTGTTTGCACAATTAAAAAATAAAGAGTCGCCAAAAATTATAGCCCATAAAAACTCTGCTGATTTATCAGGTTTTGATTCAGATGAAACTACATCCTATTTTAGCGTAGTTTTTGAGAAAGAACCCTCTTCTTTAAAGGAAAATCCAGAAAATTTTCAGGGAAAGACAATTTTGTTTGTGGGAGATATTATGTTCGATAGGGGGGTTGAATATCAAATGGAAAAAAACAATATCTTTTATCCATTTCAAAAAATAGAACCATTTTTAAGGGGGGTCGATATTGTTTTCGGAAACTTAGAAGGTCCTATTGTGGAAACTCCCCGTAATTTCTCCGACAATTCCTTAATGTTCGCTTTCAACCAAAATGTGATTGAAGCGCTCTCTTTTGGAAATTTTAATTTACTTTCCTTGGCTAATAACCATACTTTAAACATGGGAAAGATTGGCTTAAAAGAAACAAGGGAATTTTTAGAAAAAGGAAATATTTTTTTTGCCGGAGATCCTATAAGTTGTTCTGAAGACTTTTTGTTTAAAGAAGATGAAAAAATAATACTGTTTGCTTTAAATAAAACTTTCGCTTCTAACTGTTCAAATGAAGAAGTTATTAAAAAAATAAAATCAATCAAACTTCAATATCCTTATAAGTTTTTAATTATAAGCGTGCATTGGGGAACTGAATATGAGTTAGAAAATTCAATTTATCAGCAGGAATTGGCTCACAAAATAATTGACGCCGGTGCAGATTTAATAATCGGCCATCATCCTCACGTTGTTCAAACGATTCAATCTTATAAAGGAAAATTAATTTTTTACTCTCTGGGTAATTTTATTTTTGATCAATATTTTTCAAAAGAAACTCAGGAAGAACTGGCCGTTGGTTTGGAAATTCATCCCAATAAAAAAGTTTATCGTTTTTTTCCAATTCAGAGCCATTTAAGCCAGCCCTATTTAATGAAAGGAACAAAGAGAAATGATTTTTTAGAATCCTTAGCCGAAAGGTCAGAAAAAGAATTGTCCGAGGGAATCCGAAAGGGTATAATAGAATTGGGAATATAATTTTATGAATAGAGGTTTTGCTAAAATTTTAATTGTATTTATTGTTTTGATAATTCTTGTCGGAGGAGGTTTTTTTTCTTGGCAATATTTAAAAACAAAAAAAGAAACAAAATCAGGCCCCGGCGGAAACGATGGTACAGGGGGTGGGATTATTACAGAAGCCGTTTTGGCGAAAACTTTAATAAAATCAGAAGATATAGTTTTGGAAGAGGTGGATGTTGTCCCGCAAATTCCTTCCTATAACCTGCCTTTAAAAATTAGCGATATTTCAAATTGGCAGGAACTTTTCCAGAAATTATCAATTAATCCAAATGCGCTTTCTCTGCTCGAGAAAAACGGATTCGTAGTCATAGAAACGCCAAAAGAACTGGGCAGCGAACCCGATGATTTTGTTGATTTTTATTCAAATTTAAAAAACAAAGACCTGCCGGTCTTTATTACCAGCGATTCTCTTCTGCATTATTATCATATCTTTTTTGACACTACTTTAATGAAATTGGAGAAAGATCTTTTTTATGATGATATTTGGCAAATAAGCAAAGAATTATTAGATGATTCCACTAAACAATACAATGAGGCAACGGGAGACTTAAAAACGGCCGCCAAGAGGAACATCGCCTATTTATCAATAGCCTTGGAACTTTTGAAACCCAAACCAGGCCAAGTTATTAGTGAGGAATCTTTAAAAGAAGAATATTGTCCTTCAAATCATTCAAGCAGTTATTGTGATTATTTAATAGGAGAATTGAAAACGCAATACGGAGACAAAGTAAGTTTTAAATATTTTTCTGAAAAAGATTTTCAAAAATATTTTTTTGAAATTCCGGATATTGTAAAAAAAGAAGTCCAGAAAGAGATTAATTTAATTAAAGAACATAAAGGCTGGGAATTCTCGCCCGTCTTTATTTACAAGGAAGACTATTCGCAATATGTTCCAAGGGGTCATTATACCAAATCTGAAAAACTTAAAAATTACTTTAAAGCGTTAATGTGGTATGGAAGAATGACTAATTTAATTGCAGGTTCCGAATTAATCCCTCAGGGAAAATCTTTAAGAAAAGCTCAGGAAGAAGGATTACCGTTCAGCGTTTATGAAACAAAAGCTCTTTTATCTAACTATGACTCGAAAATTCAGACGCTTCAGTCAAGTTTAATTTCTAAAAAATTCTCAGAAAGTGAAAGTATAGAAAAAAAGTGGCAGAGAATGTATGCTATTACTTCATTTTTTGTTGGATTTTCTGACGATCTGGGTCCCTACGAATATAGCGCTGTTTTGGATAAATTATTCAAAGACAATATAAACTTTTTAGAAATAGAAAAAAATTTTTCTGACGTAAAAAACACTCTTTTAAAACTGTCTTATAATCCAAAGATTTACAGCGGTTTAGATGAAGTTCAAATGGTAATGCCTTTTCCCCCTTTATCTGAAGAAGAAATAAACGAATTAAAAAATCAGGCAAAAATGTTGCTTGGGGCGACAAAAGGATTTAGATTAATGGGTCAAAGATATACAATAGATTCTTGGCTTTTTTCGGAAATTGTTTCTCCTTATTCCGGAGAATACACGGGAGATAAAACACCCCGACCGTTTACTTGGGTTAAAACCGCCACAGGGAGGGAAGTAAAAGGTTTCCCCCGCGGATTAGACGTAATGGCTTTATTCGGCTCGGAAAGAGCCAAGGAAATTCTAAAAGAGTTGGGCGATACAGAATATTCCGACTACGAGGAGAAATTTAATGAATTAAAAAGCGAAATAGATTCTTTTTCTACTGATGATTGGTTTAAAAATCTTTATTGGAACTGGCTCTATGTTTTAAAATCTTTGTTTAACAAATACGAAGAAGGTTACCAAACTTTTATGCAAACTCAGGCCTGGCAGGATAAACAACTGAATACGGCTTTGGCTTCCTGGGCGGAGCTAAGACACGATACGATTTTATATGTTAAACAAAGCTATACTATGGCTGAAATGGGAATGCCCCTTCCTCCGCCTCCGATTGTAGGATATGTGGAGCCGGTACCGGAATTTTACGCTCGTCTTTTAACTTTAACCAAAATGACAAACAAGGGTCTTAAAAATTTAGTGCCCCAAGAAGAACTTAATAAATTGAGAATAAATGAAGCGCTGGAAAGATTTGCCGATATTCTGGATAAATTATTAGAAATTTCGGAAAAAGAACTGAAAAATAAATCCTTAAGCGATAAAGAGTACGACTTTATTAAGGATTTTGGCAGTACTTCCGAGAGTTTAATAGATATTGTTTCGGGTGGAAACGTGGACCCTGAAATACTTAAAACAGTATTGATAGCCGATGTTCATACAGACGGCAATACGGAAAAAGTTTTAGAAGAAGGAGTAGGATATATTAAAACCATTATAACAGCCTATAAACTTCCCCAGGGACATATTTTAGCAGGCGTTGGTCCTGTTTTCAGTTATTATGAATTTAAACATCCGATGAATGATAGATTAACGGACGAAGCCTGGAGAGAACTGTTAGAGGTTGAACAGCCGTCTGAGCCAGAATGGATTAAAAGTTTCGCAGAGTAATTAAATTTCTTTCAATTTCAATTTTTTTATCAATAAACTTTTCAATTACCCAAATATTTGTTTTAAGATGGTCGGTATTTTCAGAAAAAGTAATTTGGGATTTACCTTCGGCTAAAGCCAGATAGGGCAGAAATTGATCAGCTAAATATTTATCCAAGCAGGCCTCGGATTTTTGTTCTCTTAATAGGTTCAGGGCCGTTTCTTTGCCGATGTCTTCGGCGCTTTTTTTTAATTTTCCCAGATTATCCGCGCCAATAATTGTATTTTCAAACTCAGCTATTAAGCATATTTGGCTTCCCGGACAGTCGGTTTGGTAGTATTCAATTTTTTCTTCCAACGGTAGCTTTAATTTACTTAAAACTTCTTTTACACCGGTCAATTGTCTTTCAGCCACTTTTTTGTTTTTTAAAAATTCAGAAGCCCCGGAAATTGCCGTAATCTTTAAAAATCTCCCTCTTTCAGTTAATTTAAGAGATTTTAATTTTTTGGGATGAACAATAATTTCTATTCTTGCCCCTCCTGCCGGATAATATCCTCTTTTTTCAATTTTGAGATCAATTTCCCCTCCGATTTTCTCTAAAAATTTTAAAAACACATATTGAAAGTAATCAATAGTAGGAGAAAAAAAAGTGTCAGTAGCCCCTCCTTCAAAAATTATTTTTACGGGCAGTGGCGAAAATAAAGAAGGAAGAATTAAGGCTTGTAAAACTAAAGTTATGCTTCCTGCCGTTTCAATTTTTACTTGCAGGTTTTTTGTTCCGATTTCTTTTGGGTAAAATTTTACTTCTTCCGAACCCAAAAAATCCCCTTCTAATTTACCGTCGGTTAATTTTGCCAAACCTCGGATACTCAAAAGATGTTGGGTGGCAAGCCCGGGTTTTGGTCTTTTTTTTCTGATATTAAAAACAAAACAAGGTTTTTTTGTGATTGCCGAAAAGGAAAGAGCGGTTCTTAGGGTTTGGCCTCCGCCTTCCAAATATGATCCGTCAACCTCAATCATAAAATACTTTTTTAATTTTAACATAAAAAATGAAAAAATGGCGCTATTGACAGGTTTTTTGGCTGGAATACAATATATTATAATTCTTTTCGTGTTTAAAAGGGCTCACTTGACAGCCTCTTTCAAAGAATATAAAATTAAAAGAGTGAAGTAATTGAAGTTTTATTATAAAAATGTTGCAGGAAAAAAAAGAAAAAATTCATCCAGTCAAAAAAGCCACCTTATGGTCTGGATTTTATTTGTTTATTTTATCATCTGTTATTAAAAGAAAAATACATTGAGGGGAATTTAAAAAAAATTAATTTATCATCAGCAATTCCCCTCGCCGAAGGGGATTTTTCAAAAATTATGCTTGAAGAAAAAAAGTTTTACTTAACTAAAGAAGGATTAGAAAGACTAAAAAAAGAATATAAGTCACTTAAAAAACTCAAAATCGCCAAAACAAAAGGAGAGTCTCCTAAAATTTTACATTCCGAAGATTTGAATCCCGAATATCTTGCTTTTCAAGAGGATTTAAATTTTTTGGAGATTAGATTATTGGAGCTTGATAATGTTTTAAAAAACGTAAAATTAATTAAACGACCTCCAAAAGAAAAACAAAATATAGTTAAATTGGGAGCGACAGTTGTGGTAGGAGCAGATGGCCAAACTGACGAGTTTACAATTCTCGGCCCCTTAGAAGCCAACCCTTCCTTGGGCAGGATTTCAAATGAATCTCCAGTTGGTATGGCTTTATTGGGTCGTAAACCGGGAGATGAAGTTTTAGTATCTTCTCCGGTAAAAACAACCTATAGAATTAAGAAAATAAAATATAAAATTATATAATAATTTACAATTTTGTTATTAAAAAGAGGGGAAAAACCCCTCTTTTTAATTTGGGTAAAATGTGATAAATTGAAATATATGAAGGAAACTTTAAAATTTTTAATTGAGGCCGGAAAATTAAAAACAAAAAAAAGAAGGGGCTGGTTAATTCATAAAATAAAGCCTGCAGAAAGTACAGCTGAACATATTTTTCATTTAGCTATTTTAGTTTGGGTTTTAGGTAAGAGAAAAAAAATAAACTTAGAGAAAGCGTTAAAAATTGCTCTCATGCACGATCTGTGTGAAATATATTCCCCGGACTTAACTTCTTACGATGCCGCCGCTATAAAAGAAAAAGGATATACTTCAATTAAAGATCTTTTAAAAATCAAACCAAAAGCAAAACGTCCCACATTAAAACAAAGGAAAAAAATGGAAAAGATTAAAGAAAAAATAGAGATGAAGGCAGTAAAAAAACTCATTTCTAAAATGCCTCCATATTTAAAGAAGGAAATTTATAATTTATGGCTGGATTATGAAAAAGGCTTAACTCCGGAGGGAAGATTTGTAAAGCAGGCAGATAGAGTTATTAATTTGCTTCAAGGATTGGATTATTGGAAAAAATACGGAAAGATTCCCGCTAAACTTTGGGTAAGAAGAGCCAAAGAAGTAGTAGACGACCCTGTTTTGCTTGAATTTATCAATCATTTAGAAAAAAAATTTTTTAGAAAAAAATGAAAAAAGCAAAAAAAATCATCATAACTTCAGTTATTTTAACAGGAATAGTTTTTTTATTTATTCCAGAAGTTTCACCAAATAATTATCAAATCGAAGAAATTTTAAAGGATGCTGCCAATGCTGATGTTGTAATTGTTTTTAATTCGGGCGGCTGGGGCAATACTCCTCTGGAAAGAGCAGAAGATTTTCAGTCGATTATATCGGGGATTCAAACAACTCTTAACGAATGGGGATATAAATCAATAGTGATTCCCTATAACAGAACAAAAGAAAGTTTTTTGGGCAGGTTAACCGGAGCTAGAGACTTTTTAACATCTTTCAATAATTCTTCCGAGGATTTTTCGGAAAAAATAGATTTAATTGTCGAAAAATTACCTGATAAAAAAATCATTATAACCGGCCTTTCAAATGGCGGCACCCTTATTAATAAAGCTTACGATAATATTTCTCAAAAAGTTCAAGATTCAATTTATGCCGTATCAGTCGGTACTCCTTTTTGGTCAAAAAAATCGCAATCAGATAATATTCTTCAAGTAAATAACGGAGGGAAAGACGTTTTGTCGGAAGGAAATATTGGTTCTCTTCTTTTGGCTTTTATCAAAACCCCCTTTAGTTGGGTTTTTTCAAAAATAAAAAGCCAAAACCTTAAATTCTCAGAAGCCTTTCATGCTCCAGGTCATAATTATTCTTGGGATTCTCCGGAAGTTGGCCCCGAAATCGTTACTTTCTTGGAGAAAAAATTCGTTAATTATGAAAAAAACTAAAATATATAATAGGGCTTCTATATGAAGAAGTTTTTACTTTTTTTATTATCTCTTTTTATTGGATTAGTATTATTTATTTGGATTGGAAAAAGCGTGGGGTGGCAGGAAATAAAGGGCGCAATTCTGTCTTTTTCAGGTCAGCAAGGAATAATTATTTTGGCTTTGACTATAATAATAGCTTTGCTCGGCAATTGGAAATGGAAGGAGATTTTAAAAAGCGGAGGGGTAAAAATTTCTTTTAAAAGCCTCTTAAGCCCCTTTTTGGCTGGTTACGCCGTGATGTTTTTAGCCCCGATTCTTCTTTGGGGCGGCGAAATTTTTAGAAGTTATGTTTTAAAGCAAAGAAATATGGTTCCTTGGCCAAAGGGAATGGCTTCGGTAGTAATTGATAGAATTTTAGAATGGACAGCCAATCTATTAGTTATTTTTATAGGCACTATATTATTTTTTTTAAAAATTGGCCTACCTCCGATAAAATTAATGGTGGTTTTTGGTATAGCTCTTTTTATTCTTACTGCTGGAATTATTTTCTTCTATTTTAAAAGCATTAAAAAGGAAAGCATGGTGAGATTTTTTATCGGCGGTAATAAAAATACGCCTTTTGGAGTTGAAAAAGAAATTTTTAATTTTTTTAAAATTAAAAAAATAGAAATGTGGAAAGTTTTTGGAATTACTCTTTTAAGAACGGCCGTTATGTATTTAAGAGCGTGGGTTTTGATTATTTTTTTAGGTAAAAAAATTGGCTTTGTTACCGCTGTTGCTATTTTAGGTTTTACTTATTTGGCAGTATTAATACCCATTCCTACTTCCCTGGGTTCTCACGAGGTAATTCAGATATTTGCTTTTGACTCTTTGGGCTTAGGGGTCTCTACCGCTACGGCCTTCACAATGATTATAAGAGGAGCGGAACTGATAATTGCCTTAACGGGGGTGGTAATTTTATTTAGATTAGGCTTAATTTTATTAAAGAATATTTTTTTTAAAAAAGTAAATGGAATCGCAAAAAACAATACTGTTTAAAATTTCTACCAAGGGATTCACTGATATTATTAATATTACCGACAAGGTTTGCGAAGCAGTGAAAAAGTCAAAAATAAAAAATGGAATTTGTCTTATATCTTCACCCGGTTCAACTTGCGGAATTACTACCATTGAATATGAAGAAGGTTTAATTAAAGATTTAAAAAAAACTCTTGAAATAATCGCTCCGATGAATGAAAATTATGAACACTGTAAAAAATGGGGCGATTGCAACGGATACGCTCATATTAGATCGGCTTTAATAAATCCTTTTTTGGCTATACCCGTAGGAGAGGATAATTTAATTTTAGGCACCTGGCAACAGGTTATTTTTATCGACTTCGATAACGGGCCGAGAGAAAGAGAAATAATGGTAAAAATAATTGGCAATTAACATGTTCAAATCTATAAATAAAATTATAAAAGTAATGATTTCTTCTGATATTGCTCTTTTGACCGGTTTTGGATTTATCGCGCCTATTTTCGCTATTTTTATCGCCCAAAGAATTATAATAAATGATGCCGGAGAAGCCGCTAAAGTTGCCGGTTTTGCCATGGCAATCTATTGGGGGGTAAAGTCATTTTTGGAAATTCCTTTTGGCAAATATTTGGACAAAAAGCATGGAGAAAAAGACGACCTTTATTTTGTAATAATCGGGAATCTATTGGCGGCCCTGGCAGCTTTGGGTTATATCTTCAGCTACTTGCCTTGGCATATTTATATTTTTAAAGGGATTTATTCTGTGGGAATGGCAATGAACATTCCGGCTTGGACAGCAATATTTACCCGTCATATTGATAAAGGACAGGAAGCTTTCGAATGGGCTACCAGAAGTACGGCTGTTGGTATAGGGGCTGGAATCTCCGGAGCCTTAGGAGGGTTAATTGCTTCAGCTTTCGGATTCAACGTTCTCTTTATCGGTGTTGGATTTTTCGCGATAGTCAGCGCTTTTTTGCCTTTTTTAATTTCCAAAGAACTTTCTCCGCGGATAAAATCTGCCTCCAGGGTTCCGAAAAATAAAACCCTTCAAGAACCGCATTTCCCCAAAAGTTAAAATGAAAAACCAAGAATTAGCCAAAATATTTTATGAAATCGCCGATTATCTGGAAATAGACGAGGTCGCTTTTAAGCCCTATGCTTACCAAAAAGCAGCCATTGCTTTAGAATCGCTCGAAGAGAACGTAGAAGAAGTTTATAAAAAAGGAGGGGTTAAATCTTTGGAAAAAATCCCCGGAATAGGAAAAAGCATTGCCGAGAAAATTGAAGAATACTTGAAAACGGGAAAAATAAAATATTACGATGATTTTAGAAAGAAACTACCTTTGGAATTGGACGAGATAACCAAAGTTGAAGGAATGGGGCCGAGAAAAGCAAAAATTCTTTATCAGAAATTAAGAATTAAGAACTTAAAGGACTTGGAAAGGGCGGCAAAAAAACATAAAATCGCGCCCTTGTTCGGTTTTGGAGAAAAAACAGAAAAAAATATTTTAGAAGGGATTAATTTCTTAAAAAGAAGCAAAGGAAGATTTCTTCTGGGAGAAATTTTATCCCAAGTAAGAGAAATTTTAGACAAACTTAAAAAATTAAAAGAAGTAGATAAAATTAGCGTGGCAGGTTCAGTAAGAAGGATGAAAGAAACCATAGGCGATGTAGATATTTTAATAACTACCCGAAAGTCCAAAACCGCCAAAGTCTCAGCGGATAAAATAATGGATTTTTTTGTCAGACTGCCCGATGTTGTAAGAGTTTGGGGAAAAGGAAGGACAAAATCATCTGTAAGAATGAAACAAGGGTTTGATGTAGACTTAAGGGTTATGAAAAAGAAAAGTTACGGTTCGGCTCTTCAATATTTTACCGGTTCAAAAGAACACAATATTGCCACTCGCCGCATCGCTATAAGCAAAAAATTAAAACTTAACGAATACGGGGTTTTTAAAGGAAAAAAAATGATTGCAGGGTGGAATGAGTCGGGTGTTTATAAAGCCATAGGGCTTCCTTGGATAGAGCCTGAACTGAGAGAAAATCAGGGAGAAATAGAAGCGGGTTTCTCGCAAGTTCAAGAGAAACCAAAAGAACTACCACAAATTATCGGTTATAAAGATATTAGAGGGGATTTACATACTCACTCCAATTGGGACGGTGGAGTAAATTCTATTGAAGAAATGGCAAAAACGGCAATGAGTATGGGATATGAATATTTCGGCGTTTCCGACCACACCAAATTCTTAAGGATTGAAAAAGGATTAAATGAAAAACAGCTTTTAAAACAAAGAAAAGAGATAGATAAATTAAATTTAAAATTTAAAAAAAAAGGTTTAAAATTCAGAATTTTACAGGGCGCGGAAACCAATATTTTAAATGACGGTTCGGTCGACATAAAAGACGAAGCCCTTAAGAAATTGGATTATGCCATAGCCGGTATTCACTCCAGTTTTAAAATGGAAAAAGAATTAATGACAGAAAGAATAATTAAATCGATAAAGAATCCGAATATTAACATCATCTCTCATCCTACCGGAAGGATATTGAAAAAAAGAGATGAATATCAGTGCGACTTCGACAAAATTCTAAGGGCAGCCAGAGAATACAACGTTTTTTTAGAAATAAATTCTTATCCAGAAAGATTAGATCTAAACGACCAAAATATTAGAAGAGCCAAAGAGGCCGGGGTAAAAATGGTAATTAATACAGATGCTCATCAAAAAAACCAATTGAGATATATGGAACTGGGTATTTCCCAGGCGCGTCGGGGCTGGGCAGAAGCAGAAGATATTATAAACAGCCAATCTTTAGTTAAATTGATTAAATTTTTTAAAAAAATTAAAATGATTGATGTTAAAAAGGCAAAAATCATTGACGCCTCGGAAATAAAAAAATAATTGATTTTTATAATCTAAAAGGAATTATATTAACCAGGCCTATTTACGAGATTTACGGAAAAATCAGAGATTATTTTATAACAACCGTTAACGGAAAGATTATAGGTCGTTGTGCTCTTCATATAATAGGCAAAGAGTTAATGAATCGGTTTTGGCAGAAATAAGATTATTGGCTATTATAAAAAACCATCAAAAAAAAGGAATAAGTGCAAAAATAGTGGAAGAATGTATTAAAAAAGCCAAGAGCATGGGGATAGATAAAATATTTGCCCTAACAGTTAAAGAGAATCTTAAATTTTTAAGAAATTAGGATTTAGAGGAATTATAAAAACAAAATTACCGCAGAAAATTTGGCGAGAATTCATTAAGTATCCAAGGTTTCCCTTCGAACGTAATGAAATTACTTTAATTTTAAATATTTAATTTATGCCAGTAGAAAAATCAGCAGGAGCCGTAATTTTCAGAAAAGAAGAAGATAAAATTTATTACCTTCTTTTGCATTATCATTCGGGCCATTGGGAGTTTGTAAAAGGAAATATTGAAAAAGGAGAAGAATTGAAATCAACGGTTAAAAGAGAAGTGAAAGAAGAAACGGGAATTAAAGATATAAAATTTATTAACGGTTTTAAGGAAAATATAAAATATTTCTATAAATTAACCCAGAAAAAAAATCAAAGATTTTTAACGGGGCAAGAAGAAAAAACTATTTTTAAAATAGTAACTTTCTTTTTAGCAGAGACAAAGACAAAAGAAGTAAAAATATCCTGGGAGCATGCGGGTTTCAAATGGTTGCCTTATGAAGAATCTTTAAAACAATTAACCTTTAAAAATGCCAAAAATATTCTAAAAAAAGCAGACGATCTTTTAAAAAAATATGATTAAGGTACTTTTATTATTTTCTGGCGGATTAGACTCAATTTTGGCGGCTAAAATTTTAAAAGAGCAAAAAATAGAAATAATACCAATTTGTTTCAAAAGTTTCTTTTTTGATTGCGAAACGGCTAAAAAATATGCCAAGAAATTAAGATTTAAATTAAAAATAGAAGATATAAGTAAAGAACAGTTAAAAATAGTTAAGTTTCCAACATGTGGACGCGGGAAGGGGATTAATCCTTGTATAGACTGTCATTTATTAATGTTAAAAACGGCAGGAAAAATAATAAAAAAAGGAAAAGTTGATTTTTTAGCCACAGGAGATGTTTTAGGAGAAAGGCCTTTTTCTCAGAATAGAGAATCTTTCAATAAAATAGATGAAAAAGCCAATTTAAAAGGTTTGGTTTTGCGTCCTCTTTCGGCAAAATTACTGCCAAAAACAATTCCGGAAAAAAGAGGAATGATAAAAAGAGAGAAATTATACGCTATTTCTGGAAAATCAAGAAAGCCTCAGATAAAATTAGCTAAAAAATTTAAAATAAAAGACTTCCCTTCCCCGGCTGGGGGATGTATTCTAACTAATCTGGAATATTCCCGGAAACTGAAAGAGTTGTTTAAAAAAAATTCAAAAGCTGACGGTAGAGACTGTCAGGCCTTAAGAAAAGGAAGGGCGGTTTGGGAAGAAAAAAAACTTTTTTTAATAGGGAGGAACGAAAAAGAAAATAGAGAATTAAAAGAACTTAGAAAGAAAAAAGATAAAATTTTGGAGCCGGATAACTTTTCGGGACCCACTGTTTTAATCAAAGGCTTTGGTAAAAAGATAAAAAAAGAAAACATAAAAAGAGGAACCGAACTTTTATTTAATTACAGTAAAAAACTGCCAGATAATATTAAAATTAAAATAAATGACTAAATTCCAAAGTAAAGTTTTGAGTATAGTTTCAAAAATTCCAAAAGGAAAGGTTTTAAGTTATAGCGAAGTAGCAGGATTGGTCGGAAAGCCCAAAGCCTGGCGGGCAGTAGGTAATATTTTAAATAAAAATAAAAATTCAAAGGTGCCCTGCCACAGGGTTATAAGATCTGACGGAAATATCGGAGGTTATAATGCTGGAAACAGGAAAAAGAGTTTGCTTTTAAAAAAAGAAGGATATAAAATAAAGACGGTTCATTCTTTTGCGCATGAATAAGGCAGGAAAGGAGGGTGATGGTAGCTGAAAGAGAAAACCCTTTAAGATTTAAAAAGTGTTATTGCGGTTGTTTCACGGATATTGATGAAAAAAGATGCCCTTGTTGCGGGCATAATCCAGTGGGCGAAGAAATTTATTCTATTGATGAAGTTGTTTTTTTGATAAGGAAAGGAGAGGTTTCTCACGAAAAAGTGTTTACTAAACGACCAAGGTATATTTATAGTTTGCTAGAAAGACTCCGCTAATTTCAAGCGGAGTTTTCTTTTGTTTTCTCTATAATTTTTTCGAAAATTTGAGGTTTGGTTTGCGCCAGTTCGGCCAAGATTTTTCTGTTCAACCCAATTTTATTTTTCTTTAAATTATGAATAAATTTACTATAAAATATTCCTTGTTTTCGACAACCGGCATTAATTTGACTTTGCCATATTTTTCTAAAATTTCTTTTTTTTGTCCTTCGATCTCTAAAAGAATATCTCCAAGCATGATACAGAGCTTCTTTTGCTTGTCTGTATTTTGATTTTCTTCCCCAACGGAAACCCTTAGCTTTTTTTAACAGATGTTTTCTTCTTTTGTGGGCGCTTTTGCCTCTTTTTATTCTAACCATATTCTAAATGCCTAATAATTTTTTAATTTTTTTTGTTTCAGACTTTGAAAGTCTTTTCCACTTTCTGCTTCTTCTTATTTTTTTCCCGGATTTTTTCGCCCGATAATGATCAAGGCCGGTGGTTCTTCTTAATATTTTCCCGGTTTTTGTTATTTTAAATCTTTTTGTAATTGATTTTCTTTTTTTTGTTTTTGGCATATTATCCTTTGGAAATAATCATTGTTAATCCTCGTGGCTCTTTTTTTAAATCCCTTTCAATTTTAATTGATGCTAATCCTTTTAAAATTTCAAGAAATTGGGCGATTTTTTGTTTGGCAAATTCTGAAAGTCCCTTTTCTCTGCCAAAGAGACGCATTTCTATTCTTATTTTATCCCCCTTTAATAAAAATTTTTCTGCTTGTTTGGCTTTAACCTCCAAATCGTGAGAGGATATATTGTAGGTAAGTCTTATTCCTTTCAGTTCGCCCCCTTTGTGTTTTTTAGCCGCTTTTTCCTTTTTTTCCTCTCGATAAAGGAATTTCCCATAATTTCCTAATTTGCAAACAGGGGGTGTTACCTTTTCGGTAACTTGAATTAAATCTAAATTACGCTCCCGAGCCAGCCGGAGTGCTTTTTCTAATTCTACAACCCCTAATTGCCTTCCCGTTTCATCAATTAATCTTACTTCAGAAGCCCTTATTTGATTGTTGGTCAAAGGTTTTTTAATCAGATTAGATTTTGTGGAGATGGCGGGAATTGAACCCGCGTGGGAGGCTTTTTGCCAAAACGATTCTACAAATTTAGTTCAGTTTTAATTAGAATATAGAATAAAAAACTGAACAAAATTTCTATATTTTTAATCCTTATTTTTTCGATATTTTTTCAGGATCTAAAAAATATCTATCCCGCTAATTATTACACCTGAATTTACCCAGCGAGAATCAGTAAGTTAGATGGCATTAGGCGTATGCTAATGCAGGTTTTTTGAATAAATTGGCGTTTATTCTTTACGCTAATTTTTACAAGGTTTAGCAAACTTGATTTGCTTGTTTTGGTTAATTCCTCTTCGAGTCCTATCATCCCCCTATAAGTTTTTTAAATAACGATCTATTTCTCTTTTTGAATCTCTTTTTTTAATTTTTTCCCTTTTATCTTCTTTGCTTTTGCCTCTTGCTAATCCAAATTCAAGCTTAATTTTACCCCCTTTAGTATACAATCTTAAAGGCACCAAAGTCAAGCCTTTTTGTTTTGATTTGCCGATTAAATAATTAATCTCCGATTTTTTTAAAAGAAGCTTTCTTGGGCGTTCGGGGGCGTAGTCGTGAGGAGCATTTTTTGGTTGATAGGGAGGAATATTTGCGCCGATAAGATAAACTTCTTTATTTTTTAAAACCACATAAGAACCAGCCAAATTTACCCTTCCCAATTTAATCGATTTTACTTCTTGTCCGACCAAAGAGATTCCCGCTTCAAACTCCTCCAGTATCTGATAATTAAAATATGCCTTTTTGTTTTTAGATAATACTTTCATTTTTATTAATTCTAACACTAAAACCTTTAAATTTTAAGCAAAATAAGGTAAAATAATATCAATGATAAGGGAAGAAATTATCAATTTGATAGAAAAATCAATAAAAAAACTTCAGAAAGCAAAAAAGCTATCTAAATTTGACATACCAAGCATTAAAGTCGAACGGCCCGAAAACCAAAGTTACGGGGATTATGCTACAAATATAGCGTTAGTTGTCTCACCTAAGGCCAAGAAAAAGCCATTAGAAATAGCCAATATTTTAGTTTCGGAAATAAGCGGTTTAGAAAAGAAAATCTTCAAGAAAGTTGAAACGATAAATCCTGGATTTATCAATTTTTTCCTTTCTGAAAAATATCTGCAAAGAAAAATTAAAGAAATTTTTAAAAAAAATGAAGAATTCGGTACTTTGAATATTGGCAAAAATAAAAAGACAAACATTGAGTTTATATCAGCCAATCCTACCGGAGTTTTGCATGTTGGCAACGGCCGGGGTGCTTTTTTTGGCGACTGTTTGGCAAATATTTTGGAGAAGGCCGGCTACCGGGTTAGTAAAGAATATTATATAAATGATGCTAAAAGCAGCAGCCAAATACAGGAATTGGGAAGAACTGCTTTGGGAAATGGAAAATCATATTTAACTCCTTATTTAAAAAATAAAATTCTTGACTTAAGTTCGCATTTAAAAAAAATTAAATCAGAAACTGACGCGGGTTATTTTTTAGCACAGAACATTTTAGGCGATGTAAGAAAATTTATCCAAAACAAAATAAAAATAAATTTCGATTTTTGGACCTCCGAAAATAAATTATACCGTCAGGATAAAATTAAAAAAACCTATGTTTATTTGAAAAATAAGAGTTTGGTATGTCAAAAAGACAACGCCTTTTGGTTAAAAATGGAAAAATTTAATCAAAAAGATGAGGTTTTAATTAGAGCCAACGGGCAGGCAACTTACTTTTTATCTGACATCGCCTACCATAAAGACAAGATTGACAGGGGATTTAAAAAAATTATCGATATTTGGGGAGCCGATCATCAAGGTCACGTACCGAGAATTAAAGCGGTAATGGAAATTTTAGGTTATAGGGGAGAACTCGATGTTTTAATCACCCAAATAGTCAGATTAAAAAAAGGGAAAATGTCCAAAAGAACAGGAGAAGTTATAACTTTAGAATGGTTAATAGATGAAGTAGGGTTGGATGCTGCAAGATTTTTTTATTTAATGAAATCATTGGAGAGTCAAATGGAATTTGACGTGGAGCTCGCCAAAGAAAAATCAAAAAAAAGCCCTGTCTATTATACCCAATACGCCCACGCCAGAATCTGCAGTATTTTAAAAAAAGCAAAAAATAAAGAATTTAAAAAAGAAATTGGAAGTTTTAAATCATTAAATCACCCGTCGGAATTAAAATTGATAAAAGAAATTTTAAAATTACCGGAAATTATAGAGGACACAAGTAAAGATTATCAGGTTCAAAGATTGCCTTATTATGCTATAAACTTGGCCTCTTCGTTCCACCAGTTTTATCGGGACTGTCGAGTATTGTCAGAAAACGAGGAATTAACCAAAGCCCGTTTATTATTGGCTTTCGCCGTAAAGATTACGTTAAAAAACATATTAAATTTAATGGGAGTTTCAGCCCCAGAGAGAATGTAATTTATGAATAATCAATATTATATCTTAAGACACGGAAAATCTCTGAGAAATAAAAAAAATATTGCTTCTTGTTGGCCGGAAAAACCCCCCCAACCCTTAACCCGAGAAGGAAAAAGACAGATTAAAAAAGCAGCCAGAAAGTTAAAGAAAAATAAAATAGATTTAATTTTTTCTTCGGATTTATTAAGAACAAAACAAACAGCGAATATCGTAGGGAAGGATTTGGGTATAAAGCCAAAACTTGACAAAAGATTAAGAGAGGTTAACGTAGGTGTCTTAAATGGAAAAAAAATTAATAAAATTTCAGAATATTGGTTTAACGAAAAAAAATTACTTCCCCTGGAATACACCAAAAGAAGATTTAAGATACCGGCGCCAAAAGGAGAAAGTTATTCTAATGTGGAAAAGAGAGCACTTAATTTTTTAAAAGAAATAGATAAAAGATACAAAGGAAAAAATATTTTAATTGTTAGTCACCAGCGTCCCCTTACCCTACTCGAGAAATCACTTTATAATTATAGTTTGAAGAAATTCACAGATATAATTCAAAATAAAAAAGAAATAAAAACGGGTGAGATCAGGAAAATTAAATGGAAATAAATTTGCCCCAAAACGAAGAAAAAATATTGACATTTTGGAAAAGAAATAAAATTTTTGAAAAAAGCCTAAAAAAAACAAAAAAAGGCCCGAAATTTATTTTCTATGAAGGACCTCCTTTTGCCAATGGTCTGCCCGGAATACATCATTTACTAAGCAGGGCATTCAAGGATATTGTCTTACGTTATAAGACAATGCAGGGTTTTTTTGTTGAAAGAAAAGCTGGATGGGATACCCACGGTTTGCCAACCGAAATGGAGGCAGAGAAAAAATTAGGAATTAAAAACAAAAAAGAAATTGAAAAAAATATAGAGAAGTTTATTAAAGAATGCAGAAATAATGTTTTTACTTATAAAAAAGAATGGGAAAAATTTACTCAAAGAATTGGTTATTGGCTCGATTTGGAAAACGCCTACATCACTTGTAGCAACGAATATATAGAAAGTTTGTGGTGGATTTTAAAAAAAATTTGGGACAAAGATTTTTTATATCAGGACTATAAAGTCGTTCCTTATTGTCCTCGTTGCGGAACTTCTCTTTCTTCTCATGAGGTTGCACAGGGCTATAAAAAAATTAAAGAAAATTCAATTTATGTTAAGTTTTCCGCAAGGGGAGAAAAGAATACTTATTTTTTGGTTTGGACCACGACCCCTTGGACCTTGCCTGGAAATGTGGCAATAGCCGTAAATCCAAAAATAAAATATGTAAAAATTAAAAAAGAAAACGAATATTATTATATTGCCGAAGAAAAAATTTCTTGGTTTGGCGATTTAGAAAAAAAAACCGAAATTATAAACACGGTTTACGGAAAAGAGCTAATAGGAAAAGAATACAATCCTTTATTTAATTTTATAAAACCCGATAAGAAATCTTATTATATTATATCCGGAGATTTCGTTTCAACCGAAGAAGGGACGGGTTTGGTGCATATAGCACCGGCTTTCGGAGAAGAAGACATGGAGGTCGGAAAGAAAAACGACCTGCCTGTTTTAACGACGGTTAACGAAGAAGGAAATTTTAAAAAAGAGATAAAATTTTGGGCTGGAATGTACGTTAAAAAAGCCGACCCGTTAATCGTTGATAATTTAAAAAAGAGGGGAATCCTTTTTAAGGAAGAGTTTTATGAACACGATTATCCTTTCTGTTGGCGGTGCGACTCGCCGCTCCTCTATTACGCCAAGAAATCTTGGTTTATTAAAATGACCGCCGTTAAAGAAGATCTTATTAAAAACAATCAAAGAATTAACTGGGTGCCCTCATACTTAAAAAACGGAAGATTCGGCGAGTGGTTAAAAGAGGTTAAAGACTGGAACTTATCCAGAGAAAGATATTGGGGGACTCCTTTGCCGATTTGGGAATGCGGTAAATGTAAGAAAAGGATTTGTATCGGCAGTATTAAAGAACTTAAAGAAAAAGCAAAAATATCCTCTGATATTAAAGATTTACACCGACCTTATATTGATAAAATTACCATGAATTGCCAATGCGGCGGATTAATGAAACGAACGTTAGAAGTAATTGATTGTTGGTTTGATTCGGGTTCTATGCCTTTCGGGCAATGGCATTATCCTTTTGAGAACAGAAATAAAATCGATAAGGGTGATTTTTTTCCTGCTGATTTTATTTGCGAAGGAGTGGACCAGACAAGGGGATGGTTTTATACGCTTTTGGTTATTTCAACTTTATTGGGTTTGGGTATTTCTTATAAGAACGTTATATCTCAGGGGATTGTTTTAGACGAAAGGGGGCGAAAAATGTCAAAATCAAAAGGAAACGTGGTAAAGCCTTCGGATGTTACCGAAAAATACGGAGCAGATGTTGCCAGGTTTTATTTCTATACTATAAATCCCGTAGGTGAACCCAAAAGGTTTGATTTTAAAGATATTCAGACGCTTTATAGAAGATTTTTTGATACTCTTTATAATATTAAAATATTTTTTATTACTTATTCTGACAAAAAAATTAAACCGAAGGGGATAATTAAACCAAAAAACATTCTTGATAAATGGATAATTTCTTATTTAGAGGAGTTAAATTTTAAAGTTATAGAAAAACTTGAAATTTACGATGTTGTTGGTGCGGCAAGACTATTTGAAGAATTTATTGATAATTTTTCCAATTTTTATATTCGGCTATCTCGAAAAAGGTTCCAAAAGCCAAGAATAAAGAAAGAAAAAGAAGAAGCATTACAGATTTTGCATTATACCCTATTTAAATTATCAGGCCTTTTAGCGCCCTTTGCTCCTTTTATTTCTGAAATTATTTATAAAGATTTAAAGGGTAAAGAAGAATCGGTCCATTTAACAGATTATCCCGAACCTCAAAAAAAATTGATTGATGGAAAACTAAAAAAAGAAATAGAATGGGCAAAAAATATTATAACTTCGGCTTTGGCTGAAAGAGTAAAATCGTCTATTAAAACGCGTCAGCCTCTATTTAAATTGGAAATTAAAGACAAGGAAAAAAACAAAGAACTTACGAATTTAATAAAAGATGAAGTAAATGTAAAGAATATTATTTTTAATGAAAAAATGAAAGCAAAGATAAAATTAGACACAAAAATAACGCCTAAATTAAGAGAAGAAGGAATAATTAGAGAGGCTATCAGAAACATTCAAGAAATGAGGAAGAAAGCCAAATTAAAACCAAAAGATAATATTTCAGTAAGATGCCTTGGTACCGGCGAATTAAATAATATTATCAACAGGAATAAAAAATTCATTCTGAAAGAGGCAAAAATTAAAAAGTTAAATATTGGCGACAAACCAAAACAAATTTTTAATATAGAAAGAGAAATAAAGGTCGAACATCAAAAATTATGGTTGGCAATTAGAAAAATATAATTTTATGTCTTTGGACTCAAAAAAACAAGACGTAAAAAAAGAACCTTCGGCATTACAAAAAGGGGGTATTAGAAAGGAAGAATTTATGCGTAGCTTTAAGGACTCAAGCTTATTTTCGGAAACCAATATGGGCGAGGCAGAGAGAACGAGTTTGGGAAAAAGGCTGTTTGGTTCATCCTACGGAAGCTATATTAATGAAAAAGAAATTAGAGACGTAGAAAAACAAATAGAGTTGGGAAAATGGGGAAAGTTTAAAGATTTTAATCTGACGGAAAGAAACAAAGCGAAAAAATTAATTGAAGGAGTTAAAAAAAGAATTTTGGGGAAATAAATTTTACATATGTTTTTTCATTACAGGACCCGTGGTTTTGTTTTGAACTACGCTAATTTGGGAGATACAGACCAGTTATTTACCGTTTATACTAAGGATTTTGGTAAATTGGAAATTTTAGGGAAAAGTATTAGAAAGATAAAATCAAAATTAAGGAGTGAAATAAATCTTTTTTATTTATCAGAAATAGAGTTTATCCAAGGAAAAACATACAAAACTCTGACAGATGCTATTTTAATTAATAGTTTTAATAAATTAAGGAAAAATTTAAATAAACTATCTATATCTTTTAGAATCTCAGAAGTTTTTAATAATTTAATAAAAGGAGAAGAAAAAGACAAGAAAGTGTGGAGTCTTTTGGAAGAGGTATTTTACCAATTAAACGATTGGAAGACTAAAAAAGGAAAAGAAAAAATAGCCATTATTTACTATTTTTTCTTTTGGAATTTTTTAGATTACTTAGGGTATCAACCAAACCTTTATAATTGCTCTTTATGCCAAAAAAAAATAAATTCAGAAAATATTTTTTTTGACTTTAAAACAGGAGGATTAATCTGTGAAAATTGCGGAAAAATAAATAAAAAGGCAGAAAAAATAGAAAAAGATACAATAAAAATTATGAGAATAATTAGAAAAAGAGATTTCTCCACTTTGAAAAAATTAAAGATAAGCAAAGAAAACTTCAATTCGCTAAAAATAATATCCGATTATTATTTATCGGAAATTTTGGGAGAAATTGAATAATTTGTTAAAATAAACATATATGAAGAGGTTTATTATTTTTATTATGATTATAGTGGCAATAATAGGCATTGCTGGTTTTTATTTTTACCAAAGTAATATTTATTCCAAGGAAACTCTAAAATTGGAAATTTTAGGTCCAGAAGAGGTTGAACTTCTTGAAGAGGTTGAATATATCGTAAAGTATAAAAACAACGGCAATACTCGCTTGGAAGAACCAGAGCTTATTTTTGAATATCCTGAAAATTCTTTGATACCAGAAGGAGAAAGTCCGGTAATTATTAAAACATCGGAAGATTTCGGAGGCGCCATTTATCCGGGGGAAGAAAAAACATTTCATTTTAAAACTCGGCTTTTGGGCAAAGAGGGGGACGTTTTAACCGCTAAAGCAAATTTGAGTTATCGTCCCAAAAACATTAAACCTCGTTATGAATCAGCCACTACTTTTTCTTCGGTGGTAAGGAAAACCTCTATTACTTTTGAGTTTGATTTTAACCTTTCTTCTCAGATAAAACCTGAAAAGGAGGTGAAGTTTGGTTTGAATTATTATTCAATCGTTGATTATCCTTTAACTAATCTAAGAGCGGTGGTTGAATATCCTTCAGGTTTTGAATTTATTGAATCAAATCCTCAATCTTTAGATAAAACAGAATGGGATATCGGGCTCTTGAATAAAAATGACGGTAGCAGAATAGAAATTTTAGGTAAAATAGGAGGAGAGGTGGGAGAAGAAAAAATTTTTAAAGCAAAACTTGGTGTTTGGCAAAACGGGAAATTTATTGTGTTAAAAGAAACTACCAAAGGAATAGAGCTTTCAAAATCTTCTTTATATGTTTATCAAAAAATTAACGGAAACCCAAAACATATTGCTCTTCCCGGAGAAATACTCCATTATGAAATTGATTTTCAGAACACAGGAAAAGACCTTTTGACCAATCTTACTTTGATTGTTAAATTAGAAGGAAAACCTTTCAATCTTGAAACCATAAAAACTTCTCAGGGTACATTTTCTTTGGGCGATAATTCGATTGTTTTTGACTGGAAAAAAGTTCCAAAACTTCAATTCTTAGACGCGAACGAAGAAGGACAGGTTGAATTTTGGATTGAATTAAAAGAAGAATGGCCGATTTCTAGCGCCGAGGATAAAAACCCCGTAATTAAAAGCATAATTCATTTGAATAAAACAACGGAGGAATTTGTAAACAAGGTTAATTCAAAATTAATTTTATATCAGAGAGGTTACTTTGAAGATGAAGTTTTTGGAAATTCCGGTCCCATTCCGCCAAAAGTTGGCGAAACCACAACTTATACAATAATGTGGCAAATAAAGAATTTCTTTAATGATGTCGACGATGTTAAAGTTAGGGTAAATTTACCAAAAAATATTGAGTTGACTGGCAGGATTTTTCCCGAAGAACAATCTTCTAAGTTTGCCTTTGATTCCCAGTCAAGAGAAATTGTTTGGGAGGTCGGAGATTTAAAAATGAGCCAGGGAACCTCTGGAACTTCTGCTCCAAATATTTCTTTTCAGATAAGATTTACTCCCTCATCTGATCAAAAAGGAAAAACTCCCGATATTATTAGCGAAGCCGAAATAATAGGAAAAGATACTTGGACAAATGAAACCATTGAAGCCCTTGCCCCGGCAATAAACACCACCTTGCCAGACGATCAGTCAATAACTTCAAAGATGGGAAAAGTCCAATAATCTATGGAAGACTTAATGTTAAAAATTATCTCGCTTTCAAAAAGAAGGGGTTTTATTTTTCCTTCCTCGGAGATTTATGGCGGTTTTAGTTCCTGTTATGATTTCGGATCTTTAGGAGTAGAAATGAAAAACAACATCAAAAAAGCATGGTGGTACGAAATGACAAGAAAGAAAGATGATATTGTCGGATTGGATTCCAGCATTCTGATGTCACCTAAAGTCTGGCGGGCTTCAGGGCATTTGGACGCCGGATTCTCGGATGAATTAGTTGAATGTAAAAAATGCCATAAAAGATTTAGATTTGACGAATTGAAAGAAAATAAATGCCCTGAATGTGGCGGTGAATTAACCAACCCCCGTAAGTTCAATCTTATGATGAAAACTTTCGTGGGTTCTGTTGAAGAAGAAGCGACAACTGCTTATTTAAGAGCTGAAACTTGTCAGGGAATATATGTTAATTTTAAAAACGTATTAAACTCCACTCGTCAAAAAATTCCTTTTGGAATAGCCCAAATCGGCAAGGCGTTTCGTAACGAAATTACCCCCGGGAATTTTATTTACAGGGTGAGAGAATTTGAACAAATGGAGATGCAATGGTTTTGCCGTCCAAAAGAAACAGAAAAATTTTTTGATTTTTGGAAAAAAGAAAGAGTAAAATGGTATGAAAATTTGGGCGTTAGAAAAGAAAATTTAAGAACAAAAGAGGTTTCAAAATCAGACCTGCCTCATTATGCCCGAAAAGCCTTGGATATTGAATATAAGTTTCCTTTTGGCTGGAGAGAAATTGAAGGAATTCACAATAGAGGCGACTGGGACCTTTCAAATCATTCCAAAAATTCAGGGGAAGACCTGAGCTATTTTGACGACAAGACTAATGAAAAATATTTTCCCAATATTATTGAATCCTCGGCCGGAGTTGATAGGCTGTTTTTGGTTTTTTTAACTGACGCTTATGAAGAAATAAAAGGTGCTCGTACAAAAACGACCAAAGCCTCGAAAGAATCGGAAGTTTTGCTGAAGCTTCACAAAGGCATTGCCCCGGTTAAAATTGCCATTTTACCTTTAGTTAGAAATAAGCCTGAATTGGTAAAAAAAGCCAAAGAGATTTATAAAACGATAAAACCTTTTTTTGTATGCCGTTACGATGAGCTTGGATCTATTGGAAGAAGATATCGCCGCCAAGATGAAATAGGAACTCTTTATTCTGTTACAGTTGACTTTGATACTTTAAAAAACAATGATGTTACTCTTCGCGACAGAGACACCATGAAGCAGGAAAGAGTGAAGATTAAAGATTTAATTGAATTAATAAACAAAAAAATAAGTTAAAATTATCGTGAGGCCAAAGGTTACTTGCGGAGCTATTATTAGAAAAGGCAAAAAAGTTTTGTTAATAAAAAGAAATAATAAACCTTTTAAAAATTATTGGTGTTTGCCGGGAGGTCATATTGAATGGGGAGAGAAGGTAAAAGAAGCGGTAAAAAGAGAAGTAAAAGAGGAATTGGGATTAAATTTCAAACCAGAATTCTTTAATTATTACAATGAATTTTTTCCAAAAATAAAATGGCATGCCGTCTCTATTTTTTTTGTAGGAAACACTAATGGAAAAATTAAAATAGACAAAGAAGAAGTTAAAGAAATTAAATGGTTTTCAAAAAATGAAATTAGCAAATTAAAACTTGCTTTTGAAAATAAGAAACTTTTAATAGATTATTTTAGCCGTGTTTAAAAAAACCACTTTAAAAAATGGCTTAAGAATTATTTCTGTACCCCAAAAAAACGCCAAGACGGTTACGGTTTTAATATTGGTTGGGACGGGTTCCAAATATGAAAATAAAAAAATAAATGGTATTTCCCATTTTCTGGAACATATGATGTTTAAAGGAACTAAAAAACGGCCCTCTTTAATGGCCGTTGCCGAAACGATGGATAGGGTGGGAGGGTCTTATAACGCCTTTACCGGCCAAGATTATACTGGATATTTCGCTAAGGTGGAAGCGTCTAAATTTAAACTAGCGTTCGATTGGGTTTCAGACATTTATTTGAATAGTTTATTGCCTCAAAAAGACATAGAAAGAGAAAAAGAAGTAATTATTGAGGAGATAAATATGATTTACGATCATCCTATGAATTATATTGGTGAAGTCCTATGGCCCAAATTACTATACGGAAACCAACCGGCTGGTTGGGATATCGCCGGGACAAAAGAAAATGTTTTGGGTATAAGTCATAAGGAATTGGTTGATTATAGGGAAAGACAATACACGCCCGAAAATACTATTTTATGTGTTGCCGGAAAACTGAATTCAAATCTTGTTAAAAAATTAACAAATAAATATTTTCAAAAAAAAGAAAAGAAAAAACCAATTCAAAAACCAAAAGTAGTTGAAAAACAAAAAAATCCCCGGTTCCTTTTGGAATACAGAAAAACAGATCAGTCTCATTTATGTTTGGGAGTAAGAAGTTATAATATTTTCCATCCCAAAAGATATACTTTAGATGTTTTGGGGGTAATTTTAGGAGGGATGATGAGTTCTCGTTTGTTTATAGAAGTAAGAGAAAAATTAGGTTTGGCCTATTATGTTAAAACCGATATTGAAACAAACCCCGACACTGGATTTTTAACCACTCGAGCCGGCGTAGATACCAAAAAAACTGAAAAAGCGATAATGACCATACTTAAAGAATATAAAAGAATATCTCAAAAGAAAGTTCTTAATTTAGAATTAAAAAAAGCAAAAGACAATCTTAAAGGGAAACTGGCTTTGGCGCTGGAAGTCTCAGACGCTAAAGCTTCTTTTTACGGAGTTCAAGAACTTTTTGAAAAAAAGATTCTGACCCTCGAGGAGATTTTCAAAAAGATTGATAAAGTTTCTGCAAATGATATTTTAAAAGTAGCAAAAGATATCTTCCGACCCGAAAAATTAAACTTAGCTTTAATCGGGCCGTTTAAAGAAAAAACAAAAATTGAAAAATTGTTAAAAATATGAACGACAACAAGGTTTTAGATGTTTCTTGGGGCACAATTTTTAAAGTTTCCCTTACTTTTCTTATTTTTTATCTTATTTATTTAGTAAGGGATATTTTGGTTTTGTTTATTTTTGCTTTGATTATTACTGTTTTGTTTAATCCGGCGATTAGATTCCTGCAAAAATTTAGGATTCCTCGGGTAATTTCTGTAATTTTTGTTTATGTGGGCGTTTTCGGTATTTTAGCACTGATTATTTATTGGACGGCTCCTTTATTTGTATCAGAGATTCAACAGTTTTCACAGCTTTTTTCTCAATATTTTGAGAAAATTTCACCACCCTTGAGGGGATTGGGCATTGAAGCCTTTGAAAATATGGAAAACTTCACCCAGGCCGTCGGAACATTTCTTCAAAAAGCATCAACTGACATTTTTAACGCCTTAGCCTTAATTTTCGGCGGAATCGGATCAACAATGTTTATTTTAGCCATAGCCTTATTCCTTTCTTTAGAGGAAAAAGGATTTGAGAAATTTATTACGCTTTTGGCTCCTAAAAAATATGAGGCATACGTTTTATCTCTCTGGGAAAGAACTCAAATTAAAGTTTCGGGGTGGTTTGGGGCCAGAATTTTAACTTGTATTTTTGTAGGACTGGCTGTTTTTTTCACCCTCTGGCTGTTTAAAGTAAAATATGCGCTGAGTTTGGCGCTTTTGGCTGGTATTCTAGATTTTATTCCCTTTCTGGGTCCGATTATAGCCGGAATTATTGCTTTTGTTTTTGTTGCCTTAGATTCTTTTCCTAAAGCTATATTTGTTTTAATTGTCTTTGTCCTTATTCAACAAATCGAAGGGAATCTTCTCTCTCCGGTTTTGACAAAGAAATTTGTTGGCATTCCTTCAGTTTTAGTTTTAATATCTTTGGCCGTTGGTGGAAAACTTTTCGGAATATTAGGAGCGGTTTTAGCCATTCCCCTGGCTGGCATAATTTTCGAATTTTTAAGAGATTTTTTGAAAAAAAGAAAAGAGATTATTTCAGCAACTGAATCGTCTTCTAAAAATTCTTCACAAAAGGCAGTTCTATTTTAATATGGCGATTCTTTATATAGTTGCCACACCTATTGGAAACCTTGAGGATTTAACTAAAAGAGCCCTCCGAATATTGTCGGAGGTTAATTTAATTTTATGCGAAGACACAAGGGTAACCAAAAAACTATTAGATTATTACAATATTAATAACAAAGTTTTAAGTTATCATCAACATTCAAAATTAAAAAAAATTGAATATATTATTCAATTGTTGAAAGAAGGTAAAAATTTAGCTTTAGTTTCGGATGCCGGAACGCCAGGAATTTCCGACCCAGGCGGAAGACTGCTCAGTAAAATAAACGAAACTTTAGAAAACAAAGTAAAGGTCGTTCCTGTTCCCGGTGCGTCCGCGATCTCCACAGCGGCAAGTATTTCCGAGTTTCCAATGGATAAATTTTTATTTTTGGGTTTTCCACCATCTAAAAAAAAGAGAAAAAAGTTTTTTGAAGAAATAATTAATTCCAAATACCCTGTTATATTTTACGAATCTCCCCATAGAATAATTAAAACACTGGAAGAATTAAAAGAGAAGGATAAAAGATTAGGAATTATGGTAGCGAGAGAATTAACAAAAAAATTTGAAACCGTTCATAAAGGGAGTATTGAAAAAGTAATAAAAAATGTTAAAAATGATGAGATAAAGGGAGAATTCGTAGTTATTGTTAAAAGACCATGGCCAAAGAAAAACGAAAATTTTATATAACAACCAGTATTGCCTATACAAATGCGTTGCCGCACATTGGTTTTGCTTTGGAATTAGTCCAGGCAGATGTTTTGGCAAGATATCATAGAGTTTTTTTAGGAGAAGACGTTTTTTTTCTAACCGGAACGGACGAACACGGTCTGAAGATAGAGAGAAAAGCGAGGAAAGAAGGAAAAACGCCAGAAGAGCTAACCGATCGTTTCTCCTCCAGTTTTTTGGCTTTAACAAAAGTCTTAAATATTTCAAATAATGATTTTATCAGAACCACTGATAAAAAAAGGCATTGGCCAACAGTAGAAAAAATTTGGAAGGAGTTAGAAAAAAGGGGAGATATATATAAGAAAAAATACAAAGGGCTTTATTGTGTCGGCTGTGAGGCGTTTATCAAGGAAAAAGATTTAATTAAAGGCGAATGCCCCGACCATAGGATAGAGCCGGAATTGGTTGAGGAAGAAAATTATTTTTTTAAACTTTCTAAATATTCAAATGATATTAAAAAAGCCATTGAAAAAGGTAATATAGAAATTATTCCGAAGGGAAGGAAAAATGAAATGCTCGCCATTATTAAAACGGGTATTCAGGACGTAAGTTTCTCCAGGCCTAAAAATAAGTTGTCGTGGGGAATCCCTGTCCCCGGGGATAACAGTCAAACTATTTATGTTTGGGCTGATGCTTTAGTTAATTATCTTTTTCCCAAAAACTTCTGGCCGGCAGATATCCATTGTCTCGGGAAAGACATATTAAAGTTTCACGCTTTAATTTGGCCCGGTATGCTCTTTTCATTGGGTTTGCCGCGACCCAAAAAAATATTTGTTCACGGATTTATTACTTCTTCCGGTCAAAAAATGTCAAAATCTTTGGGTAATGTAATCGATCCCTCCGAATTAATTGAGAAATACGGAGCCGATCCCGTGAGATATTTTCTGTTAAGAGAGATTCCTCCAACCGAGGATGGCGATTTTACCCATCAGAAATTTGAAGAAAGATATAACGCCGATTTAGCCAAGGGTTTGGGGAATTTATTAGCCAGGGTTTTAAAAATTTCAGAGGGCATAAAAATAAACGATGGAAAGCAGGATATTATTGAAAAGACAAAGGTAAAGTACGAAAAAGCCGTTAATGAATTCAAATTCAACGAAGCTTTATCTTCGGTTTGGGAGATAATAAGTTATTGCGACAAAATTATTGAAAAGGAAAAACCTTGGGAAGGGGGCAAGGAAAAAATTGTCGCAAAACTTTTATACGCCCTCGATGTTATTGCCAATTTAATAAATCCATTTTTGCCGGAAACTTCGGAAAGAATAAAAAATCAACTAAAAAAAAGACAAAATAGACCGTTATTTCCGCGAATATAATGCTAATTGATTCTCATTCTCATCTTAATTTTAACGCCTACAAAAAAGATGCCGACGAAGTGATTCGTCGGTCTTTGAATAATGATATTTGGGTGATAAATGTCGGTTCGCAATATGATACTTCAAAAAGAGCGGTGGAAATCGCAGAGAAGTATAAAAAGGGAGTTTACGCGGCAGTCGGGCTTCACCCGGTCCATTTGGAGACGGGCTTGGTAAGAATAAAGTCCGACCCGGAAGAAATCCGATTTTCCGCCCAAGAAGAGGTTTTTGATTGTGAGAAATACAAAGAATTAGCAAAATCAGAAAAAGTGGTGGCTGTCGGCGAAGTGGGGTTTGATTATTATTGGCGCCCTAAAACAAAAACAAAAATGGGGTTATTTAAAGAAAAACAAAAAAAAGTTTTAATTCAGCAAATTAATTTGGCAAAAAAACTTAATTTACCCTTAATTTTTCATTGCCGCATGGCTCATCAAGACTTAATTGAAACGCTTAAGTCTTGCGATTCAATAAAAGGAGTTGTTCACTGCTACACTGGAAATTCAAAAGATACCCAAGCGTATCTAAATATGGGATTGCATTTCGGGTTTAACGGATTAATTTTTAAGATGAATGTAGACGATATAATTAAAAAAATTCCTTTGGATAAAATTTTAATTGAAACTGATTGTCCTTACTTAACTCCGCCCCAAGAAACAGGCCGCAATGAACCTTTATATGTAAAATATGTGGTCCAGAAAATAGCTGAAATTAAAAATGTTAATTTTGAGAAGATAGCTGAAATTACTACTCAAAACGCCAAAAATTTATTTAAAATTTAAGAATATAAAAAAGAAAAGGCGTTCTACAACGAGTCGCCTTTTTCATGTTCATAATATTATACAACTGAAATATTCGGAGGATAACAATTGGTAGTGTCAACGATAATACATTTTGGTTCGCCCAGGGCTTGAAATTCTTTTTCTGAGATATTCAGACTTCCGCTATTTCCTTCTTCATCCTTTCCAGAGAACTTAATTAGGGTTTCGCCGGTAAAATAATCTTTAGATGGTTTTTCCCTTTTTTCTCCCACTTTTTCCATAAAATACTTTCTACCAAGCTGGACACCAATGGGGCCCGTCTCGATTGCCACTTCTTTCCTCCTTCTAATGGAAAATAGCCGCTTTTTATGTTACAACTTTTTCTGAAAAAATCAAATTAGACAAAATCAAAAAAATAAGATAAAATTGAAATACTATGGGCTATTCTCCTCAAAAAATAGAGGAAAAATGGCAGAAATATTGGGAAGAAAAAGACCTTTTTAAAGCAGAAGATTTCTCAAAAAAAAATAAAAAATACATTTTAATTGAATTCCCCTATCCTTCAGGAGACGGCCTTCATGTCGGCCACGGAAGGAGTTATTCTGCCTTAGATGCTCTTGCCAGAAAAAAAAGAATGGAAGGTTTTAATGTTTTGTATCCCATCGGCTGGGATGCTTTTGGTTTGCCGACCGAAAACTATGCCATAAAGACCGGTGTTCATCCTCAAATAGCGACTGAAAAAAATATTAAAAATTATAAAAGGCAAATTAAAAGATTGGGTTTGTCTTTTGATTGGGATAGAGAAATCAATACCACCGACCCCGATTATTATAAATGGACCCAGTGGATTTTTCTTAAACTTTTTGAAAAGGGCCTTGCTTATCAAGATGAAATACCTATTAACTGGTGTCCTTCTTGTAAAATCGGATTAGCCAATGAAGAAGTCGTTTCGGGAAATTGTGAGAGATGCGGAACCCCGGCGGAAAAAAAAGTATTAAAGCAATGGATGTTGAAGATTACAGCTTACGCCGATAGATTAATTGATGATTTGGAAGAAGTTGATTATCCCGAAAGAGTAAAAGCCCAACAGAAAAACTGGATTGGGAAAAGCTTCGGAACCGAAATTTTCTTTAAGTTGGAAAGTTCTGAAGAAAAAATCAAAGTTTTTACCACGAGAGCAGACACGCTTTTTGGAACAACCGCTTTGGTTTTGGCTCCAGAACACCCTTTAACAGAAAAACTAATTACAAAAGAAAAAAAAGAGGAGGTAAAAAATTATATTATTGGGGCTAAAAAGAAAAGTGATTTTGAAAGAGAGAAAATGGAAAAAGAGAAAACAGGAGTATTCACCGGTTCCTTTTGTATTAATCCGGTAAATAATGAAAAAACACCGATTTGGATTGGAGATTATGTAATTGCTACCTACGGTGGGGGAGCCGTAATGGTGGTGCCGGCTCATGATTATCGCGATTATGATTTTGCTAAAAAATACAATTTGGAAATCAGAGAAGTTATATCCGGAGGAGATATTTCAAAAGACGCTTTTGTCGATTACGGTATTTTAGTTAATTCCGGAAATTTTAACGGTTTATCATCAGAAAAAGCGATTAAAGAAATTACCGAGTGGCTTGAAAAAAATAATCTTGGTAAAAAAACGGTTCAGTATAAATTAAGAGATTGGGTTTTTTCCCGCCAGCATTATTGGGGGGAGCCCATTCCTATTATTCATTGTTCAAAATGCGGTTCTGTTTCCGTTCCGGAAAAAGATTTGCCGGTAAAGCTCCCTTATGTTGAAAAATACGAACCAACGGGGACCGGAGAGTCGCCTCTGGCCTCTGTTACAGAATGGGTAAAAGTTAGGTGTCCAAGATGTAAAGGAGAGGCAAAAAGGGAAACAGATACCATGCCAAACTGGGCGGGATCTAATTGGTATTTCCTTCGTTACCTCGACAACAAAAATGAAAAATCTTTGGCTGATTCGAAAAAAATAAAATATTGGATGCCCGTGGACTGGTATAACGGCGGTATGGAACATACCACTCTCCACCTTTTATATTCAAGATTTATCTATAAGTTTCTTTTTGACATCGGTGTGGTTCCTCAGAAGGAGCCTTACGCCAAAAGAACTTCTCACGGAATAGTTTTGGCAGAAGACGGAAGAAAAATGTCAAAATCTTTCGGAAATGTAGTTAATCCGGACGATATCGTCAAAGAATACGGAGCAGATACCTTGAGAATATATGAAATGTTTATGGGTCCTTTTGACCAAACTATTTCTTGGAATACCCAGGGCGTAAAGGGAGTTTTCAGATTCTTAAATAAAGTTTGGAAAATAATTCCGTTAATTGAAAAATCCAAAGAAAGTAGCCCTGAAATAAAAAGAGTTCTGCATAAACTAAACAAAAAAATAGATGAGGATTTAGAAACGACAAAATTTAACACCGCCGTCGCAGCTCTTATGGAATTTGTAAATTTAATTTCAGAAAAAAAAGACAAAGTAGGAATAGAAACTATTGAAAGATTATTAATTTTACTTTCTCCCTTTGCTCCCCATATCTCGGAGGAATTATGGGAAAAAACAGGTCATAAAGAAAGTATTTTTTTGCAACCTTGGCCCAAATTTGACCAAAAATTAATAAAAGAAGAATTAATAAACTTAATTATTCAGATAAACGGTAGGGTTAGAGACAAGATTGAAGTAAAAATCGGTTTGTCCGAAGAAAAAGCCAGAGAACTTGCAATTTCTCGAGAAAAGGTTAAAAATTGGGTAGGTGACAAAAAGGTTAAAAAGGTTATATTTGTGCCGGGGAAATTAATTAATATTGTAATATAAAATGTGCGGAATAGTTGGCTATATATCAAAAAAAGATAATCCTAATTCCCTTAAGTTGGGAATAGATGCCTTGAAGAGGTTGGAATATCGGGGATATGACTCCGCCGGTTTTTCATTTTTAGACCAAAAGAAAAAAGAAATATTTTATCAGAAATCGGTAGGAAAAATTGCTAAACTTGAAGAAAAAATAAATAATAATTATCTATCTGCCAATCCAATCATTTTGCATACTCGTTGGGCAACAACCGGAGCAGTAACCGAAGCCAATGCTCATCCTCATTCTGATTGCCAAAAAAATATTTGGTTGGTTCACAATGGTATTATTGAGAATTACCAGAATTTAAAAGAAAAATTAGAAGGAGAAGGCCACAAGTTTTCGTCTGAAACAGACACCGAGGTATTAGCTCATTTAATTGAAAAATATTTTCAAGGGAACTTAGAAGAAGCAGTAAGAAAAGCTTTATCTTATGTTAAGGGAACGTACGGTTTAGTGGTGATTTCTCGAGACGATCCTCAAAAAATGGTAGCTGCTCGTCTTGCCAGCCCTCTACTGGTTGGTTTGGGGGAAAATGAATTTTTGGTAGCTTCGGACCCGGCCGCCGTTATCGCCCATACAAAAAAAGTTATTTACCTTGACGATGGAGAATTAGTTACGATTACTCCAAATAAGTTCACTATCATAAAAGAGAAAAAACCAGAAGAGATAGAGTGGGAATTAGAAGACGTTCAAAAAGGAGGGTATCCACATTTTATGTTAAAAGAAATAATGGAGGGGCCTGAAACAATTGAAAATGTCCTTAAAGGAAGAGTAATTCTTGAAGAAGGTTCAGCAAGGTTGGGAGGTTTAGATAATATTAAAGATAAATTAAGAGAAATTAATCGTTTAATTTTAATTGCTTGTGGTACTGCTTCTTACGCTGCTAAAGTAGGTGAATATATATTTGAAGAATACGCCGGAATTCCCACTGAGGTTGATGTTGGTTCAGAATTTCGTTATAGAAAACCAGTTTTAGATAAAAACACTGCCGCTATTTTTATTTCTCAGTCCGGAGAAACACTTGATACTTTAGCCGCCTTGCAAGAAATGAAAAAGAAAGGAATTTTGACAATAGGAATTACAAATGTTGTTGGTTCAACTCAAGCCAGAGAAACTGATGCCGGGGTTTATATTCGTTCCGGTCCGGAAATTGCCGTTGCTTCTACAAAAGCATTTATAGGTCAACTAACCACATTAGTTTTATTAGCTCTTTATTTGGGAAGACAAAGAGATATGTCTTTGGTAACGGGAAAAAGAATTATTTCAGAACTTCAAAAACTCCCAGATTTAGCCAAAGAGATATTAAAGCAAGATTTAAAGATAAAAGAATTAGCTGAAAAATATAAAAACTCCAATAATTTTTGGTTTATCGGCAGAAAATATAACAACCCGATTGCTTTAGAGGGAGCATTAAAATTAAAAGAAGTTTCTTATTTGCATGCCGAAGGCATAGCTGGTGGAGAATTAAAACACGGAGCAATTGCTTTGATTGATGATAAATTTCCAACCATAGCAATTTGTCCTTCAGATTCAGTTTATGATAAGATTTGTTCAAATATGGATGAAATAAAAGTTAGAGGGGGTCCCATAATTGCCATAGCTACTCAGGGAAACGAAGAAATTAAAAAAATAACAGACGATATAATCTATATACCAAAAACTCTGGAAATGTTAACCCCGATTCTTAGCGTTATTCCTCTTCAACTTTTCGCCTATCATATGGCGGTTTTACACGGTTGCGACGTAGATAAGCCAAGAAATTTGGCAAAATCTGTTACCGTTGAATAAAATTATCTCTTAATCTTTAACTTAAATGGAGGATATTTTAGTAAATCAAATTAGTAAAAAAATAATTTTACTTGGCAACGAAGCCGTAGTCAGGGGTGCTTTGGAAGAAGGAGTTCAGTTTGTTTCTACTTATCCCGGAACGCCAGCATCTGAAATTGGAAACACTTTTTTTAAAATTTATAAAAAAGCAGGTGTTCAATTTGAATTTTCAGTTAATGAAAAAGTTGCTTTGGAAGCGGGAATGGGTGCTTCTTTTTCCGGTCTTAAAACTTTGATAGCAATGAAAAGTTTCGGTTTAAATGTTTGTCTTGATGCGCTCCTGCCTTTTGCCTATACGGGTTCAAAGAGGGCAACAGTTCTTTTGGTAGCCGATGATCCTTCTTGTCACAGCTCGGCTCAATCAGAAGAAAATTCCAGAGCCATTGCTTTTTTATCACACCTTCCTTTTTTAGAGCCGGCTGATCCTCAAGAATGCAAGGATTTTACAAAATTAGCCTTTAAAATTTCAGAAAAATTTAAAATTCCGGTAGTAGTAAGAACCACTACTCGCGTCTCTCATCAGAGAGCACCTGTTAAAACAGAAAAGATTAAAAAATCCAAAATAAAAGGAAAATTCGTAAAAAATTCCAAAAAATTTATAACTTTACCCCCTCGAGTTTTGGAAATGAAAACAGAGCTACTGGATAAAATAAAGAAAATCGGGAATTTTTCAGAAAAATCAAAAATAAATTTTTCTTCTGGAAAAACTTCCCAAAAACAAAATTTGGGAATAATTGCCTCGGGTGTCTCTTATCTATACGTAATGGAGGCCCTGAATGAATTAAATTTAAATCTGCCAGTTTTGAAACTCGGCTTTTTTTATCCCTTGCCCGAAAAGAAAATTGAAAACTTTATTAAAAAATTAAAAAAGGTTTTAATAGTTGAAGAATTGGAGCCTTTTTTGGAAAAAGAAATCGAGAGATTGGCAAAAAAAACAAACTGCGATCTGAAAGTCTTTGGAAAAGATTTATTATCTCAAGTCGGAGAGTTGAAACCGGAAATAGTTACTTTGGTTTTGGCTAAAATATTTAATAAAAAATATAAAATACCGGCTAAAAATTTAAATATTAAAATACCAAAACGCTTTCCTCAACTTTGTCCTGGTTGTCCTTATAGGTTGGTTTTTAACGCAATTAAAAAAACAGTTAATCCAAAAGAAGTTATTTTTGGCGGCGATATTGGCTGTTATATGTTGGCAGGTTTCCCTCCTTATTTTATCCAGGATTATCTTTCTTGTATGGGATCTTCAATTGGAATTGCCCACGGTATTAAAAAATCCACTCCCCAGAAACTCATTACTCTTATTGGTGATAGTACTTTTTTTCATGCGGGCATCCCGGCTTTAATAAATACGGTTTTTAACAAGTCAAACCCCTTGATTATTATTATGAACAACCAAACAACAGCAATGACCGGCCATCAACCGTACCCGGGAGAAGAAGTAAAAATTGAGAATATTGTTAGGGCGTGCGGCGTAAATAATTTAAAAGTAATAGATCCTGTAAAACAAAAAGAATTTACCAAGGCGATTAAAGAATTTTTAAATAAAAAAACGGCATCGGTAATCATTGCTCGTCGCCCTTGTATATGGCTAAAAAAATAGAACAATTTAATATATTAATCACAGGAACCGGAGGTCAGGGACTAATCACTTTATTACAGGTTATTTCTCAAGCCGCCCTATCTGAAGGTTATGATGTAAAAACATCGGAACTTCACGGTTTAGCCCAGAGAGGCGGTTCTGTCCAGGTTCATATAAGATTTGGTAAAAAAGTTTTCTCGCCTTTAATTTCACCTGGAAAAACAGATTTAATTTTGGGTTTGGAAATGCAAGAAGTCCTAAAAGATAGTTATTTTGCAGGCTCCAAAACAAATTTTTTAATCAACAAAAATATTATTCCTATTCCCTTTGAAAAGAAAATAGCCGAAGATGAAATTGTAAAAAGTATCAAAAAAATTAGCAAAAATGTTCTTTTGGTTCCGGCCGCCGATATTTGTAAAAAAGAACTGGGAACTGACGTGGTTTCCGGAATTTATTTGGTAAGTTTTGCCTCTTTCAAAAACTTAATTCCTTTAAAGCCCGAATCTATTCTAAGAGTAATAAAAAAAATAATTCCGGAAAAATACCTGGAATTAAATCTAAAAACTTTTAAAATCGCTGAAAGTTAACTTTTGGTAATTAGAGCTCCGAGTTTTGTTAGTTTTTCTTCTATTTTTTCGTGGCCTCTTTCAATTTGAGAGATATTTTCAATTAAAGTTTCTCCTTTGGCAATTAAACCCGCCAGAATTAAAGCAGCGCCAGACCTAATGTCCAAGGCGTTTATTTTATTTCCGATTAATTCTTTTTTCCCCAAAATTAAAGCCCGATGGGGATCGGTAATTTCAATATCAGCCCCCATTTTTCTTAATTCATGCAAATACTGAAAACGATTTTCATAGAGGGGTTCTTGAATTATGCTTTTTCCTTCAGCTTGAGTTAAAAGAACTGAAGTTTGGGGTTGAAGATCGGTGGGAAATCCGGGATATGGAAGTATTTGGATTTTAGTTGGTTTAAAATTATTCGAAGGTTTAATTGAAATTTCACCCGGAAAAGTTTCAAAGCTTACTCCTATTTCTTTCATTTTTTCAAGAAACATTGTTAAATGCTCCGGATTTACATTTTTTATTTTGCCCTTCCCCCTGGTAATGGCAAAGGCGATAAGAAAAGTTCCAGCTTCCAGCAAATCCGGACAAATTTTAAACTCAACTCCTTCCAATTTCTCTTTGCCTTCAATTGAAACTGTATGGGTTCCTATTCCTTCAACATTTACCCCCATTTTTCTCAAAAAAAATCCCAAATCCTGCACTTGGGGTTCGGCTGCCGCCAGTTCAATTTTTGTCTTACCCCTGGAAAGAGACGCCAGCATCATTAAGTTTTCAGTTGCCGTTACTGAAAATTCTTTCAAAATAATTCTTTTTCCTATTATTTCTTCCGGGGCTTCAAATATATAAAAACCGCCTTCTTCCCTGATTTTTATTCCAAAATTTCTTAATGCTTCCAAATGAATAGTAATCGGCCGAAGGCCGATTTTATCTCCGCCGGGATGAGGGACTCTAAGTTTTTTAAACCTTGCCAGAAGCGGTCCTATTAACAAAACAGAAACCCTCATTTTTTCAAAGAGATTCACCGGAATTTTTTCAGGATTTATCTTCTCTGTGCTTATCTTTAATTTTCGCTCTCCTATCCATTCGGTATTAGCCCCCATTTCTTTCAGAATTTCAATTTGGTCTGAAACATCGCCGACATGGGGAAGGTTGTCAATAATTGAGGGTTTTTCCGAAAGCAAAGCAGCTGCCAAACAAACGCCGGCCGAATTTTTATAGCCCGCAATTTCTACTTCTCCCGAAAGATGGTTCTCCCCTTTGATTAAAAATTTATCAGTCATAATTCTGATTAAAAGATACCTTAAAATCTTTAAAAATTCAAGATTGACTTTTCGGAAAAATTATTTTAAAGTCAAATTGAAAATTATGCCAAAATCAAAGAAAAAGAAAATTGTTTGCTTAGGTGGCGGGAATGCTATGCCCAATACGGTTTTAAAGGGCCTTAAAGGAAATTTGGGGGTAGACCTCTGGGTAATTTCCGCTGTTTTCGATAGTGGTGGTTCGGCCGGTGAAGAAAGAAAGAAATATAATACTAATATTTCCTACGGCGATATTAGAAGGGCCGCGCTTGAATTATCGAAGGATCAAAAAATTAAAGATATTTTTTCTACTCGTATTGAAACAAAGAAAGATCAAAAAAAAGCCATTAAGTTTTTAAAAAATATTCCTTTGGGAGATATTAAAAAAGATATTGAAAAAGGAAAACTTAAAGGTCATGTTATTGCCAATATTTTTGGTACCGCTACAGAAGTTAACACAAATAACCCAGATATAGCAATTGAGGAGCTCAGTAAAAAATTAAAAGTTTCACACCATCTTTTATTAGCAACGCCGTATTCAGCTATTCTTTGTGCAGAAGGTATAGATGAACAAGGGAATAAACAAGAGATTGAGGGCGAAGAGAATATTGATGTTCCAAAACATAAAAAGAAATTAAAAATTAAAAATGTTTATCTAAAGCCCCAAGGCGTTAAAGCTAATCCCAAAGCTATATCTGTGATTAAAGATGCAGATTTAATTTTAATTGGTCCCGGTGACTTATATTCTTCATTGGTTCAAACTCTATTAATTAAAGATATTTCTAAAACTATAAAAGAAAACAAAAAATCTAAAAAAATTTATATTTGTAATTTAATGACAAAAAAAGGAGAAACCGACGATTTTACAGTTTCAGACTTTACGGATGAAATAGAAAAATATTTAGGCGGAGAAGTTGATTATGTAATTTATAATACAAAGAAACCAGAAGAAGAAAGAATATTAGATTATAAAAGAAGCCATGAAGAATTAATAGAATTAGTAGATTTTAAAAATTTACCAAAAAGCAAAAAATTTATAGGCAATAATCTTTTAATTTCAGGAAAACCCATAGTTCATTGCCCTAAAAAGTTAGCCAAGACTATTTTAAATTTATGCAAGCGGTAATTTTAGCTGCCGGCGAATCCTCTCGTTTTTGGCCTTTAAACCAGAAGCATAAGTCCCTTTTTAAAATAATGGGTAGGCCTTTGATTTGGTATACGGTAGATAGTTTAAAGAAAGCGGGAATAGAAGAAATTATTATTGTTCAGGGGTCCAAAAAAGACGTTGAAGAAGGTCTAAAAAATTACGACTTGGAAATTAAGATAAAATATGTTATTCAGCCGGAGCCAAAAGGAATGGGAAATGCTGTTTTTCAAAGCAGGGAATTGCTAAAAGAACAATTCTTTGTTTTGAATGCCGAAAGGTTTGATGCCGGAAATTATATTAAGCCAATCTTAGAAAAGCGTAAATTTTCCGGGACCAATATGGTTTTATTAGGAGCCGAAACCGACAAGCCTCAAATTTACGGAATTTTAGATTTGGAAAAAGATAAAGTAAAAGGAATTATTGAAAAACCCGAAAAAGGAAAAGAGCCTTCGAATATCAGGGCAATCGGAATTTATTTTTTACCAAAAGAATTTATTGATTATTACCAAAAAGTGCCAGAGCATGCGTATGCCTTTGAAGAAGCCTTGTCCTTATATATGAAAGAAAAAGAAAATGCATCGCTTTTAAAGATAGAACAAGAAACACCTACTTTAAAATATCCTTGGAATTTATTAGGGGTAACAAAGGCACTAATGGACAAATATTTAGAATCTATGGTTGCTAATTCTGCTAAGATTGCAAAAAATGTAATTATTGAAGGAAAAGTTCATATTGGAGAGAACGCAAAGGTCTTTGAAGGAGCGGTAATTAAGGGGCCTTGTTATGTCGGAAACAACTGCATAATTGGAAATAATAATTTAATCAGAGAATATTCCAACCTGGAAGATAATGTTTTAATCGGCGCTTTGGCCGAATTTGCCCGTTCAATTTTTCAAGAAAATGTTCACGCTCACGCCGGCTTTTTTGGCGATTCCATTTTCGGCAAAAACTGCAAAATAGGGGCAGGAACCATAACCGCCAATGTTAAAATAGACAGGAGCGAGATATATTCTTGTATAAAAGACAAAAAAGATAATACTTTTTTAAAATCTTTGGGCGTGATAGTAGGTGAAAATTCAAACTTTGGAATTCGCTGCAGTACAATGCCCGGAGTATTAATCGGCTCAAACTGCACAATTGGTCCCAATTCGGTTGTTTTTGAAAAAATAGAAGACAACACCACTTTCTATACGGAATTAGAAGGAATTAAAAAGAAAAAATAATTTATTTATTAATATTTTTTTAAAATCCTCAGAAAGGATTTTTTATTTTCTTGACATAAAAAATTAATCTGGTATTATATTTTTTATTGTACACTAAAAAAAGAATACTTACTGAGGTAAAAAAACGAGGAGGTTAAAGGTGAAGACTGCGGTTTTGTTGCATGGCTACAATGTTAATGAAAAAAATTGGGAGTATGTTATCTGGGGAATCTCTCCGGACAAACCGGGAAGAATTCCTGTAGCTATTGCCACGGCGCTAGAAGAAGATGCAGACTTCTTTCTATTATTCGGTTCTTCCATGGGAAAGGGTGGTAAAAGTAGCGGAAAGTGGATGAAAAATTTTCTTTACAAGAGATTTACGGACCTGAAAAAATTTACTGTTCTTTGTGCGCTTCGGGATTTTCCCATTGATAAAATTCGCAGAAAAATTGACGCAACCTTCGAGTTAATTGAAGGCCCTGAACGACCAGCTAATACTCTCGGTGAGCTCCAAGCAATGCACCGGCTTATAATAGAAAGGCAGATTCAGAAGTTGATTTGTGTTAGTAGTGCTGACCATGTTAGCCGTATTATCCGCGATGCTTTCAAGATATTTTGGGGACAGCCGATTGCGGCACATCTTGAAGTGCGCGGTAGCCTGACTCTTTACACAGAAGGCGACGGCATTACGCCGCCAGAAAGAGCTTCGGTTGATCATGTCATAGTCGCTGAGCCTCGAGCAACGGTTGGTCCATATTTTGAAAGGATGTTCGGAATTAGAAACAATACTGATGCCCTGGCTGATATTGATGCCATACTAAAAAAGCATGGCCAATAAGGAGGAAAAAGTAATTTGATAGGACTGGAGAAGCGGATGTTCTCCAGTTTTTTTTATTTCCGTTCTTATTTAGAGTTTCTCTTTGAGAAAAGGTCTTGTATTTAATGTTTTAAAATAATCCATCCCAATAGCGCCTTTATAAAGTCTAGGGTAGGAGGTTTAAAAAACTGATAAATCTCCAGACGGAAGAAAGGCTCCCTGTTTTCCCTGATAGGGTCCCACTTAGGGACATGCATGTTTTAATAAGGTATAATTTAACAAGATGAACCTTTCCCAAAATAAAAATCAGAAAATTTTACCGACATTTGTCGCTACTTACACCGACACCGTTAAATTTAACCGGAAACCTAACGAAGATTTTTATTTATTTTCTCGGCAATATCCAATATTTGTTATAGCTGACGGAGTAACTCAGAGTTGTTTTAAATCAGGCGGTTATGCTTTTCCGGCCGGAGCTAAGGCAGCAGCTGAAATTTTTTGCTATTCTATTTTAGAATTCTTAGAAAAAAACTTCCAAACCGAACACTCTAAAATATTAATTGAAAAAGCTTTTGATTTAGCCAATCTCAGGATTAAAGGATTAAACCAAGCAGAGGGAATTACTGAAAAATTAGATTATGCAGTTTATGACTATTTCGATACGGTAGGAGTAGTTGGACTTATTTTTGGGAGTAATCTTTATTATGGCTATGTCGGAGATTGTGGTTTAATGATTTTGAATAAAGAAAATAAAATTTTATTTCAAACTAAAGACATGGTTGCTCCCGCCCTAAGGCAGGCAAAGAAATTTTACAAGAAAAAATGGGACACATTTACTAAAAGAAAAAAACTCCTGATTTTACATAAAGAATTCAGGAATAATCCTTCTGGAATCGGGTACGGATCTTTTTCTGGAGAAGAATGGGTAAAAAAATATTACACCATCGGCAATTTCCCTCTAAAAAAAGAAGATTTCGTCATTTTTTATTCTGACGGATTCGTTCCTTATCTAAAATTTAAAGAATTTTTAAAACTCCTAAGAAGAAGAAATAAAAAAAACCTGGAAAAATTTATTTATAAAAAAGCAGATAGAAATTATCAAAAATTCGGCACCGACCGAACTTTAATTGCGATAGAATTGTAGATTTAATCTTAAATATAGAATCAAAAATATATTTAGTCCAGTCTTTTGAAATGATATGCTAAAACAATGAAAAAAAAAGACCAAGGTCTCTACGTAATAGGGGTTGACGGCGGAGCGACAAAAACCAAAGCCGCTTTGGCCGATTTGAACGAAAAAATTATCAAAACGGGCAAAGCCGGATCTTCTAATCCCAGAAACGTAGGAATTAAAAAAGCAGTAGACAACATTGCCAAATCAGTTAAACAAGTTTTAAATCCAAAAAATAAAATAGCATCAACTTTTATTGGTTTGGCTGCTGTTGAAGAAGAATACAAATTAAGAAAAAAAGAAATAAAAAAAGAAATTTTGAAACACAAGGAAATTTCGCCAATTTTTAAGGGAAAAATAATAATAGGAAGCGACCAGTTGGTCGCTTTTCGTTCGGGGACTATTGAAAAAGAGGGAATTTCTTTAATTGCCGGTACGGGAGCCGTAGTCAGGGGATGGAGAAAAAATAAAGACTTTAAATCCAGCGGTTGGGGCTGGTTGAATGATGAAGGTTCCGGATTCTGGACAGGACGTAGAGGGTTGTCAAGAATTTTTAAAGAATTAGATAAAAGAGAAAAAGCGAGTTTAATAACTAAGATAACCTTTAGAGAGTGGAGGTTAAAAAATAATAATGATTTATTGAAAAAAGTTTATTCAGAAAATTTTATTAAAACCGTTGCCTCAATTTCTTTATTTTTAGATTGGGCGGCAAAAAAAGGAGACCAAGCGGCTGAATTAATTTTAAAGGAAGCGGGTAAAAAACTTTCTCAGACGGCGACATCGGTAATTAAAGAATTAAATTTTCAAAATGAAAAATTTCCGTTGGTTTTAGTAGGAAAAACATTTAACTCCGAAATTATTTTAAGAGAAGTTAAAAAAGAAATAAAAAAAATTGCACCCCGCGTAAATTTTATAGAACCCAAAAACGAACCTGTTTTAGGCGCTGTGAGGTTAGCGACAGAAGAAATTTATCAAAATGGAGAAAATTAAAAATTACTTAAAACAATCAGAATTAATTGAAAGAACGGCAGAATTAATTAAAAAAGGAAAAGTGATAATTTGTCCAACGGATACGGTTTACGGTTTAATTTGTAATTTAAAGAATAAAAAAGCAGTTGAAAGGCTTTTTAAAATAAAAAAAAGAAAAAAAGATAATCCAGTCCCGATTTTTGTTGAAAATTTAAAACAAGCCAAAAAATTGGTTAAAATTAATAAAAAACAGGAGGAATTTTTAAAATCTATTTGGCCCGGCAAAACAACCGCAGTTTTAAAAAGAAAAAAAATAAAAGGGAAAATCTACGGAGTTAATAAGGAAACAATAGCCCTTCGCATTCCAGACTATAAGCTGATAAATAATTTATTGAAAAAAACAAAAATCCTTCTTTCTGGAACTTCAGCCAATGTTTCGGGTAAAGGGGCGGAAACCAGGATAGAAGGAGTTTTAAATCAATTTAAAAATAAAAAAGAAAAGCCCGACTTTGTTATTGACAAAGGTAATTTAAAATATTCAAAACCTTCGACTATAATTGATTTAACATCTACAAAATTCAGAAAAATAAGATAAAAAGCAAAAACTATGCTTCCCTTAGTTGAAACTCCCACTCATAAATTAAAAAAATATAAGCCGTTAATTTCTAAAGATCTTTTTAAAGAAATCACAAAACTTTCATTACCTCTTAAGGGATTAAAGATTTTTCATATTAATTCAACTCCTCGCGGAGGAGGTGTAGCTGAAATTTTGAAAAGCTTAGTACCTTTAATGAAAGGAATGGGAATTGATGCCAGATGGTATACTATCCCTGCTAGAAATAATTTTTTTGAAATAACAAAAAAAATTCATAATGCCCTACAGGGTAAGAATTATCACTTTCCTTTCTCGGCCAGAAAAAAATATATGCTTCATATGGTGAAAACCGCCGAATTGATGAAAGACATGAAAGCCGATATCTGGGTAGTTCACGATCCCCAGCCAGCCGGTATTATTATGTTTCTTCCAAATTTTCATCCCTCAATTTCCAGACTGCATATTGATTTAACCTCGCCTAATATAGAAGTTTGGGATTTTCTTTCCGGTTTTTTAGAAATTTACGACAAAGTTATTTTAAGTTCAAAAGAATTTATTAAGGAAGAAATCAGAAAAGAATCGGTTATTTTCCAGCCAGCCATCGATGTGTTGTCTCCCAAAAATAAACCTTTATCTCTAAATAAAGCCAAAGGAATTTTAGAAAGCTTTGGGATTAATACAGATAGTCCGTTAATCGCCCAAGTTGGCAGATTTGATCCTTGGAAGGATACGCTCGGCGTAATTGACGCTTATAAATTAGCAAAAAAGACGATTCCAAATTTACAATTGGCTTTAGTTTGTTTGTTTTTAGCCCAAGACGATCCGGAGGCTGAAAGAGTTTATAAAAAAGCCAAAAGGAAAATAGGCAAAGACCCCGACATTTTCATTTTCACCGAACCTGAAAAATTAGGAAGTTTGAAAATACACACTTTTGTTAATGCCGTTCAGGTTGCTTCCGATATAATATTACAAAAATCAACAAGAGAAGGATTTGGTATGACAGTGGCAGAGGCCATGTGGAAGGGAAAGGCGGTAATCGGAGGGAATGTTGGCGGAATAAAACTTCAGATTAAAGACAGGAGAAACGGCTTTTTAGTTTCTAATTATAAAGAAGCAGCCCATAAAATTGTAAAATTGATTAAAAATCCAAACATCGCTAAAAAGATGGGTAAAGAAGCTCAAAAAAAGGTTAAAGAAAAATTTCTAATGCCGAGATTGTTAAAAGATTATCTTAAACTTTTTAATAAATTAATTTAATGCCTCTTCATTTTTCCCCGGTAAATTATTTCCACTATCTCTTTAAAAGGGAGGCAAATCAGTTTTTTACGAGTATTGCCATTCGTTCTTTGGCCTTGGGAATGATTTTAATCTTTGAGCCAATTTATCTTTATGAATTTTTCGGCAATTCTTTATCAAAAACTATATTTTTTTTCGCTTTAACTCACGGTATTCAGGGAGTTTTGTCGGTTTATGTCGGAAAATTAATAGCTAAAGTTGGCGTTAGGCACACTCTTTTATTCAGCCACTTTTTTTATTTCGGTTATTACCTTTGTTTGTTTTTTTTATATAAATCTTTTATTCTTCTTCCCTTAGCCATATTTCTAAAAGGCGTAGGTATGTGTTTGTTCTGGCCGGCTTTTCACATTGATTTTACCCGTTTTTCAGAAAAGGAATATCAGGGAAGAGAAGTTGGCAAAATGAATATAGCATACTCTACTCCCACAATTTTAAGTCCCGTTATAGGGGGTGTGATTTTGGGAGCAGCAGGTTACTCGGCTTTATTTTCTACTGTTTTAGTGGTGCTTTGGGCTTCTTCCATTCCGATGTTTCTATCCAAAGAAAAGCCGCTTATTTACAGCGATTCTTTTCAAAAAACTTGGAAAAGAATTTTCAAAAAAGAAAATCGTAAAAATTCTTTAGCTTTGGTCTTTAACGATTTAGAACAGGGAATATTTATGTATTTGTGGCCCATTTTTATGTTTATCATAGCCGTTGGTTATACCACCATGGGAGGAATTACTACCGCTGCTTTGATAATTGCCTCTTTATTTACTTTATACATGGGCAGAATTTCAGATACTATTATTAACAGGTTGTGGTTTTTAAATACTGGTTCTATTTTAACTTCGGTTTCTTGGATAATAAAATATTTTGTTTTAACTCCTTTTGACGCTTTCTTGGCCCATATTATTTATAAAGTTTCCCGAACTTCAGCCAGTGTTCCTTTTCAGACTTTATTTTATAAAAAAGCTTCTTTAAAAGGAGCTGAGGCAGATGAGTTTATAATTTACAGAGAAACTCTTATTAATATTGCCAGCTTTTTTTTCTTTGCGATACTGGCTGTTGTTTTCTTTTTTGTGCCCAAAGTTAACCTCGCTTTTATAATCGCAGCCTTTGTTTCTTTTGGGTTTATGTTTTTGGGTATTCCTCCCAAATTTAAGTGGTAAAAAAAACACCCAAAGGGGGTGTTTTTTTTGTGCCGCGGGTGGGAGTCGAACCCACAAGAGATTTCTCTCATACGATTTTGAGTCGTACGCGTATACCAGTTCCGCCACCGCGGCAAAGTTTTTTATTGTAGCAATAATTTACACATTTTAACCTATCAAAATTTATTCATCTGTCAATTCAAAACCGCATTCTCTATTTGAACATTTAATTTTTTCTTTTTTTGTTTTTACTAAAAGAGATTTGCATTTTGGACATTTTTCTCCGGTCGGTTTATCCCATAAAGCAAAATCGCATTTGGGATATCTGTTGCAGCCGTAAAATATTTTTCCTTTCCTGGTTCTTTTTTGTACGATTTTACCCGTTTTACATTTAGGGCATTTTATTTTTAAATCATTTTTTTCAAGAGATTTGGTATATTTACATTTTGGAAAATTGGAGCAGGCGTAAAATTTGCCATACCTTCCCAGTTTAATTAATAAGGGGGCGCTGCATTCCGGGCACTTTTTTTCTGTTTTTTCTTCAGCAATTTCTTTTTTTGAAACTTCTTTGTATTTTTTTTCAAGGTTTTTCTCAAAAGGAGTATAAAATTCTTTGATAACTGAAACCCATTTTTTTTCTCCTTGGGCTATTTTATCCAAGTCTTCCTCCATTTCAGCCGTAAATTTAATATCAATAATTTTGGGAAAATGTTCGACCAAAAGGTTGTTAACAACCAATCCGATTTCGGTCGGCTGGAACCTTTTTTGCTCGTTTTTTTCTATATAATTTTTTTCCTGAATTACAGAAAGAATAGGGGCATAAGTAGAAGGTCTGCCAATTCCGTTTTCTTCCAAGGTTTTAATTAAAGTGGCTTCGGTGTATCTGGAAGGGGGTTGGGTAAAATGCTGGTCGGGAATAAGTTTTATTAATTCTAAAATTTCTCCATTTTTTAAAATAGGCAATTCTTTTTCTTCGTATTTTATGGGGTAAACTTTTAAAAATCCTTCAAACTTTAAAGTCTGGCCGTTGGCCCGGAAAGTATAATTTTTATTTTTTTCTTTTAATAATCGAGCTTCAATATCGGCTACGGTAGAATCAAAAACAGCCTGGTTCATTTGACAAGCAATAAACCTTTTCCAGATTAAATCGTAAAGTTTCATTTGGTTTTCTTCTAATTTTATTTTTTTGTCAGGATAAGTTGGTCTTATTGCTTCATGGGCTTCTTGGGCTCTGCCTTTTGATTTATATTTTTTTGGAAATCCTGCCCAATATTCTTTTCCGTAGTTTCCAATAATAAATTTTTTAGCCCCGAAAAGAGATTGGATGGAAAGGTTAAAAGAATCGGTTCGATGATAGGTGATAAGCCCTTTTTCGTACAGATTTTGAGCAATACTCATTGTGAATTTGGCGGGAAATCTAAATTTTTTCCAGGCTTCTTGCTGCAAGGTGCTGGTAATAAAAGGAGGAAGAGGATTTCTTTTAATTTCTTTTTTTTCAACACTTTGAACTTTATAAGCAGCTCCTTCCAGGTCTTTTATAATTTTATCTGTCTCTTTTTTATTTTTAATAGCCAATTTGTCCAAGGTTTTACCGTCTTTTTTTATTAAAAAAGCCTCAAACTCCTTTTTTAATTTTTTAAATAAAGCCTTAATAGTCCAGTATTCCTGGGGAACAAATTTTTCTATTTCTTTTTCTCTTTCTACCACCAGCCTTACGGCTACCGACTGGACCCTTCCGGCCGAAAGCCTCCTGGCTACTTTTTTCCACAGAAAGGGCGATAATTTGTATCCGACAATTCTATCCAAAACCCTTCTGGCTTGCTGGGCTTTCACCAAATCAATATCAATCTTCCTCGGGTTCTTAAGCGCTTCTTCAATTGCCGATTTTGTAATTTCGTGGAAAACAATTCTTTGGTAGGGTTTTTTGCCGTCCAATTCCAAAACAAATGTTAAATGATAGGCGATTGCTTCTCCTTCTCTGTCTTCATCCGTAGCCAAGATTATCAAATTCGTTTCTTTGCTGTTTTCTTTTAAAACTTTAATAGTTTTTCTAAACTTCGGACTGATAACATATTTTGGCTCAAAATTATTTTCTACATTTATTCCCAACTCACTTTTTGGCAAATCTCTAATATGTCCGTAAGAAGACAAAACCTTAAAGTCGGAACCTAAAAATTTTTGGATTGTATTTGCCTTTGTTGGACTTTCAACTATTACTAATGGCATAATTATTTCCTCCTAAATTTTTAATTTTATTTTTTATTTCCAGAATCGAAATAATACTGATAACTTTGGCAGCCGGTAAATTAGTTTTTTCAATGATTTTATCAACGGTTAAACTTTCTTCTTTTAGGGCGCCGAGAATCAGATTTTCTTCGTTGGTATCTCCTAAAACATATTTTTTCTCTTTGAATTTTTGAAGAATACCCAAATCTTTTAAAATATCATTTGCCGATTCTACTAATTTTGCCCCCTTTTTAATTAAATAATGGCAACCCTTGGAGTTCGAAGAGTAAATCGGGCCAGGGACAACAAAGACGGGTTTTTCCTGCTTTTTGGCCCAGAGGGCGGTATTCAAGGCTCCTGATTTTTCTTTGGCTTCTGCTACCAAAACACCGAGAGAAAGTCCCGAAACTATTCTGTTTCTTTGGGGAAAGGTAAAACGGGTGCCGCGGGTCCCCGGCGGGTATTCGGAAATTAAAGCCCCTCCCTTTTCTATTATTTCATTGGCTAATCTGATATTCTCTTTTGGATAAATGCTTTTCTCGTCCAGCCCTGTTCCCAAAACGGCAATTGTCTTTTTTTCTTTTTCCAAAACCGCTTTATGCGATATTGTATCTATGCCCGGCGCCAAGCCAGAAACAATCGTCAACCCCGATTCGCATAAATCTCCCGTAATTTCCAAAGTGGCCCTTTTTCCGTAATCAGAGCACCACCTTGTTCCGACAACGGCAAAAAAAATTTCTTTCGGATTAATTTTCCCTCTAATATAGAGAACTTTCGGAGCGTTTGGAATTTTTTTTAAAACTTCAGGATAATTTTTGTCATCAATAGAAATGGTTTTGATTTCTTCGTTCATTTTTATAACTATACCACTAATTTATAAAAAATAAATATTTATAGTATCGGCCTTCAGGGAATAACAATAATTTTTAATGGGCTTGATTTTTAAAATTAATTGTTCTATTTTCCAAATAGGGAGGAAGCACCTAAAAAACTAAAGAAGGGAGAGAAGGCGTGATCACAAGGTTCGAATCTTTTGTAGCGAACAATGAACCGGCTGATAATCTTTGTGACGGGTGTGGTAAAGAAAAGAAGAAACATACAATAAGCATATTTATTGTAGGCCTTACCGGAAATCATTTTTTAATTCATTTCTGCGATGAATGTATTGCCAAAGACTCAATTGTATTGGCAACGATATCTAAAATATTCGGAGAAAAAGCTCAGGAATTAGCAAATAAGGGATATTAGTTATTTGTAAAACCAAAGAAAGGAGATGGTTGTGGCAGAGAAAACAGAGCCAAAGGATGAATTATTGGAGGCTAAAAAAGAACAACTCAAAAAGCAAATAGAGGATTATTTCAAAGGGGTTAAAGACGATATATTTACTATTCTCGATTCAATACCAGGAGGGCTAACCGATATTATCACTTCTTCTGATGTCGGGCAGATGATAATTGAAGAACTTGAAGGGGACGCAAACAGAGAAGTTGTGGGGAATCTTAGAGAAGCCGAAAGAAAAATTGAGGAAGAATCTTCTGAGAAAGTAGAAAAGACAATTCACGAGATAATCAGAAGGGTTCTTCTAATGAAAGGAATATCTTATATAGATTTAGATTTTAATCCTTTAGAAAGAAGAGAGATAAAATGCATAATTGACGATGAGATGTCGATTTTTGAAGATTAAAAAAAGATACCATCATTCAATTAATAAACTATTCGTTTTTGATTTAGGGGCTATTTGTAGCCCCTCTTATTTTTTCTATAGCCCCAGAAAGCATTTGGCAGTATAAATTAAGACCGACAGAGTTAATACTTCCCGACTGTTCTTTGCCCAAGATATTTCCGGCTCCCCTGATTTCCAAGTCTTTCAAGGCAATTTTATAGCCAGAGCCCAAACTCTCGGCTTCTTTTAGAGTATTCAACCTTAATTTGGATTTTTCCGATAAATTTTTGCCGTAAAAGAAATAGGCAAAGGCTTGATTATAAGACCTGCCAACTCTTCCTCTTATTTGATAGGCTTCGGCCAAGCCCAAACGGACAGCGTCAGCCACAATTAGAGTGTTGACATTGGGAATGTCCAATCCGTTTTCAATAATAGTGGTGGCTACTAAAACATCAATTTTTTTATTTTGAAAGTCGGTCATTACTCTGATTAATTCCTTCTCCTTTAATCTGCCGTGGGCTGCGTCAAACCTTGCTTCTGGCACAAGATCTTCCAATAATTTTTTCACCGTATCTATTGTTTCTACTCTGTTGTGCAGATAGTAGACCTGCCCTTTTCTTTTTAACTCTTCTTTTACAGATCTTTTAATTATATTTTCGTTCCAGGGTAAAATATAGTTTTTGACCGCATGTCTTCCAAAGGGCGGAGTTTGGATTAAACTTATTTTTTTTAAAGAAGATAAAGCCAGGTAAAGAGTTCTGGGGATAGGAGTTGCCGAAAGCGACAAAACATCAAGAGAAGTTCTGGCTTTTCTTAGTTTTTCTTTCTGTTTTACTCCGAACCTCTGCTCGTCGTCAATTATTAAAAGACCCAAATTTCTAAACTCAACATCGTCTGATAAAACGCGGTGGGTTCCGACAATAATATCTATTTTATTTTCTTTTAAGTTCTTAATTAATTCTTTTTGCTCTTTTTTGGTTTGAATTCGCGAAAACAAACCAATTTTTATCGGGAGACCCTTTAATCTTTCTTTGAAATTCTGAAAATGCTGATTGGCTAAAATGGTAGTAGGGCAAATCATTGTCGCTTGATAGCCGGAATTCACCGCTTTTACCATTGTTCTGAGGGCAATTTCAGTTTTTCCGAATCCTACATCGCCGCAGATAATTCTGTCCATTGGTTCAGATTTCATTAAATCCTCTTTAATATCTTCAAATGCCTGGCTTTGGTCTGGAGTTTCTTCGTATTTGAAAGATGAAACTATTTGTTTGTCTATTTCTTTGTCTGATAAATAAGGAGAACGGGAAGAAATTTCTCTTTTGGAATAAATTTCCAAAAGTTCTTTGGCCAACCTTTCCGCCCCTTCTTTTACTTTTTTCTTTGTTTTTTGCCAAAGAGGAGATCCTAATCTTGAAATTTTAGGCTCCGTAAATCCGACATATCTGCTTAATTTTCTTTCAAGTCCGAAAGGAACAAAAAGCTTGTCCCCAGCCGCGTATTCCAGGGTATAATAATTTTGATTTTGAAGACCGGCAAAACGAGCAATGCCGTGATCCAAATGAACGAGGTGATCTCCTTCTTTTATCCCTTTCAAATCAGAAAAAACTTTTTGGGATTTTAATTTCTTTTTTAATCTTTCTTTTGCTTCTTTCTCTTTTTCGATTGAAATAGGTAATCTTTCAATAAATTCAATTTTGTTTCCCAAATACTCAAAACGAAAAGGAAAACTTGAATTAATAGGAAAAACGTCAACAATTCCCCCTCTTTGGGAAAACTCGCCGGGCTCTGAAACTTTTAAAACCTTTTCGTAGCCCAGTTCATCCAGTTTTCTCAGAAAATGGGAAAGATTTTGACTTTGATTTTTTTCTAAAAAAAGAAGATTATCTTTAAAGAAAGATTGTGTTTTGTAAAATTTCAATAATTTCGCTAAGTTTTTTTCAAACCAAAAATTCCCCTTTTCCAAAAAATAGGGGGTGATACCCGCGATCAAGGCCTTATTCATTTCTATCCTTGACAAATTCATTCAATTAAGTATAATATACTATTGTATATTTTTGGTCAAATTTTTGTCTTCCGGTCTATCTGCGAGTGGCATCAATTCAGACAATCCCTCCTTAGTCTGAAAGCCGAAAGTTTAGAGTTTGGCAAGTTATCTTGCAAAACTCTAACGCTCGCAGGTAGGCCAGAAGACGAAATAAGAGAGCCGGGGTTAAAAATTAAAGACATTGCCCCGGTTTTCTATTTATTATTAAATTCTGACATTGCTCTTTCAACTCCTTCATTTAAAGTAACCTCTATGGCTTTAACTGTTTTTTTAATGGTTTCTTTGATGATTCTTTCTTCGTCTTTTTTAAATTTTTGCAGGACGAATTTATCGGGACTTTTGGGTTTTCCGGTTTTGGGCAGCACCCCGACTCTGAACCTTATAAAATTTTTTGACTTCAACTCTTTTATTATTGATTCAATTCCTTTATGGCCAGCCGAGCCTCTTTTTTGGGATATTCTTATTTTGCCCAAAGGAATATCAATATCATCATGAATTACCCAAAGACCGGAAAGGGGCAGGGAATAATTAAAGAGAAGCTGTTTTATTGTTCTTCCCGAAAGATTCATAAAAGTCTCCGGAAGAACTAGAATTATTTTTTTATTTTCAAAAGAACCTTTTGAAATAAGAGCGTTAAATTTTTTCTGAAACTTAAAATTGGAAAACCTTGAAGATTTTTGCCAGTTTTTTACAACTTCCCTTCCTATATTATGCCTGGTGCCTTGGTGTTTTTTTTCGGGATTCCCCAACCCCGCTATTAAAATCATATTATTTTATTTTATCACAACTTCTTGCAATTAATAAAAAAATAAAGTATAATTATCAAAGTATACAAGCCCTAAAGTTGTTTGGCATAAAGTTATTTTTTTATTTAAAATCATGAAAAAATTTCTTTCCCTTACTTGGGAAATCACCAAAATAGTCATAATCGCCCTAGTGATAGTTGTCCCTATTCGTTATTTTATATTCCAACCTTTTTTTGTTAGGGGACAAAGTATGGAGCCGAATTTCGAAAACGGCGACTACTTGATTATAGACGAGATTTCTTACCGATTTTCAGACCCCCAAAGAGGAGAGGTGATTGTTTTTGATTTTCCCAATAATCCTTCCCAGAGATATATTAAAAGGATTATTGGTCTGCCCGGTGAAACAATAGAAATAAAGGACGGAAATGTTTCTATTTTTAACAAAGAAGGAAGCCAAGTCTTAGATGAATCATCTTATCTTTTAGACGTTAATACCAAGGGAAATTTAAAGGTAGCCTTGGACGAAAATGAATATTTTGTGCTAGGCGATAACAGATTTTCTTCTTCTGATTCCAGGCGCTGGGGGCCGGTAAAAAAAGAAGATATTATCGGTAAAGTTTTTATGAAAGCTTGGCCCTTTGCGGTTTTAGCTAAAATTGAATTACCAAACTATGAGTAAAAAGCCGAAATTTCAATCTCCTACAGGAATGAAAGATATTTTGCCTCCAGAGCAAAAATATTTTCGGAAAGTTTTTGATGTTTGCGAGAATATTTCTCATTTTTATAATTTTAAAAGAATAGACCCTCCTATTTTAGAAGAAACAGAATTGTTCTCAAAGGGTACGGGGATAACAACCGACATTGTCCAAAAACAGATGTTTAATTTAAAAACAAAAGGAGGAGATTATCTGACTTTAAGGCCAGAATTTACTCCAAGCATAGTAAGGGCCTATATAGAGCACGGAATGAAAAATTTACCCCAACCCGTAAAACTCTATTCAATCGGACCCTTATTTAGGTATGAGCACACTCAAGCCGGGAGGTTTCGTCAGTTTCACCAATTCAACCTTGAAACTATCGGAGAAAACAACCCGGTGGTTGATGCTCAGATTATTCAAATTTTTTACAATATTTTAAATGAGCTTAAATTAAAAAAAATAACAGTTGAAATAAACAGCATCGGAGATAATCAATGCAGGCCTTATTATAAAAAACTTCTGGTTAGTTATTTTAAATCAAGAGAGTCATCTTTATGTTCTGACTGCCGTCGCCGAATCAGAGAGAATCCTCTGAGAGTTTTGGACTGTAAGGAAGAAAAATGTCAAAGAATAGTCAGTCAGGCGCCCCAGTTAATCGATCATCTTTGCGAGGAATGTCATAAACACTTTAAAGAGGTTTTGGAATTTTTAGATGAAGTCGAAGTTCCTTATCGTTTAAACCCTTACTTGGTAAGAGGTTTGGACTATTACACAAAGACAGTTTTTGAGATATTTATTGAAGAAAAAACTCCTAAAAAAACGGTGCCCGAAGAGCCTTTTCTTAAAATTGCTTTAGCTGCCGGCGGCAGATACGACGGTTTGGTTAAGTTATTGGGGGGAGAGAGCACGGGTGCTGTCGGCGGAGCGATAGGTATAGAAAGGATAATATCTTTATTAAAGAAAAAACCGGCAAAACCCAAGAAAATTTTTTCCTCTCCAATATTTTTGGCCCAACTTGGTAATTTAGCCAAAAGAAAAGGACTCAAGCTTTTAGAAGAATTCAGGAAATCCAAAATTCAAGTAAGAGAATCTTTTGGAAGAGATTCCTTAAAAGCTCAACTTAAATTGGCGGATAAAATAGGGGCGAGATATACTTTGCTTTTGGGCCAAAAAGAGGCTTTGGAAGGTACGATTGTAATCAGAGACATGAAGTTTGGCAAACAGGAAACAATAAAATTGGAGAAAGCGGTAAAAGAAATGAGAAAACGTTTAAAAAAATAATGGAAGATTGCATTTTCTGCAAAATTATAAATAAAGAAATATCAAGCGAGATATTATATGAAGACGAAAGAAGTATTGTTATAAAAGATATCGATCCAAAAGCCCCCGTTCATTTATTGATAATTCCCAAAAAACACATTGAATCAATTAATCAACTTGAAGATAAAGATAAAGATTTAATAAGCGAAATGCTTATAATAGCCAAGGGTATTGCCAAGGACCAAGGAATTTCTGAAAATGGATACAGATTAGTGATAAACACGGGAAAAAACGCTGGTCAAACGGTTGACCATCTGCATTTACATTTATTAGGAGGAGAAAAACTACCATGGGCTTAGAAGTTAAAAAACAAAACAAAGAAAATAATCAAAGTCTAATCAGACGCTTTACCAAAAAAGTTAAACAAAGCGGGGTTTTGCTTCAGGCAAGAAAAATTAGGTTTAAAGAAAGGCAAAAATCCAGGCAAATGAAAAAGAGGTCTGCTCTAAGACGAGAAGAAAGAAGAAAAGAGTACGAAAAGCTAAAAAAGTTAGGAAAATTAGAAAAAAAATGAGCCTTAAAGAAAGAATTAAACAAAATTTAAATGAATCTTTGAAAAAAAAGGAAGAAGTTTCAACTTCGGTCTTAAGGATGCTTCTGGCCGCTATTTTAAATAAAGAAAAAGAAAGAAGACTGAAAATAAACAAAGAAGAGCCGGATTTAGGAGAAGAAGATCTTGAAGAAAAAAGCAAGCTTTGCGACGAAGAAATAATTGAAGTTGTTTCATCCGAAATAAAAAAAAGAAAAGAATCTATTTTAGAGTTTGAGAAAGGAGAAAGAAAAGATTTAATCGATAAAGAAAAAAAAGAAATAGAAATTTTGCAAAAATATTTACCAGAGCAGATTTCCGAAGAAGAAATCAGAAGATTGGTTAAAGAATCTATTGATAAAGTTGGAGCGGCAGGACCAAAAGATATGGGAAAGGTAATGGGGGAATTAATGCCTAAAGTAAAGGGAAGATCCGATATTTCTTTAGTTTCTAAAATTGTAAAAGAATCATTAATCGCATGATTGAAATTAATAATTTGACGTCAGATAAAATTAATAAAAAATTTTTAAAAAAAGTTATAGAAAAAGTTCTTAAAAAAGAGAGCAAAAATAAAAAAAACTTGTCGGTAGCTATAGTTGAAGAAAAAATAATAAGAAATTTAAATAAAAAATACAGAAAAAAAGATTTACCAACGGACGTATTAACTTTTGGCAAAAGTAAAAAATTTATAAATATTCCGCATTTGGGCGAAATGATTATTTGCCCCAAAGTAGTTAGAAAAAACTCGAGAAAATTTAAAGTGACCTTTAAAAAAGAACTGACTCGAGTCTTAATTCACGGCATTTTGCATCTTTTGGATTTTGACCATGAAAAATCTAAAATAAAAGCTGAAAAAATGGCGGAAAAAGAAGAATATTATTTAAAATTATGCCAAGATCTAAAATAATTACCGCTTTAGACATAGGAACAAACGGTATAAAAGTTTTGGTTGTCAAAAAAAACAAAGAAAACGAATTTGAAAATTTAGCTTTAATTCAAGAACCGGTTCTCGGCGTTAGAAAAGGGGTAGTTATTAATAAAGAAAATGTTTCGAAGGCAATAAGAAAGGCGATTGAAAAAGCAAAAGAAAAATATGGATATAAACTTGATTCGGCTTTTGTTAATATAGGAGGAAGTCATATTTCCAATATTTCTTCTCACGGAACAGTAGCTGTTTCCAGAGCCGATAGAAAAATTTCGAAAGAAGATATAAGTAGAGTTCTCCAAGACGCCCAAACATTATCTTTGCCTCCAAATTACGAAATTTTAGATTTGGTATTAAAAGAATTTACAATAGACGGAGGAGAAGGCGTTAAGGAGGTAATCGACATGCAGGGAACAAGATTGGACGCCAACGTTTATCTTTTAATCGGTTTTTCTCCCTACAAAAAGAATTTAATCCAAGCCATCTTGGATTCTGACCTCAAAATTTTAGACATAATTCCCTCTCCTGTAGCTTCTGCCGAGGCGGTTCTCACTCAAAGGCAAAAAGAATTAGGGGTGGGACTTTTGGAAATCGGCGCCGGGACATCTACTTTTACCGTATTTGAAGATGGAGACTTAATTCATTCGGCCGTTTTTCCAATAGGCTCGGCAAATATTACCAATGATATTGCTGTCGGTTTGAAGGTGGAAGTTGATATAGCAGAAAGAATAAAGTCGGAATTCGGCAGCTGTCTTTTTAAAGGAAATGACAAAAAAGAAAAGATTAAATTAGACGATTCTGAATTTTTAGTTTTTTCTCGGAAACAATTAAGTCACATTATTGAAGCCAGGGTATCCGAAATTTTTAAAGAAGCTCAGAAAGAATTAAAGAAAATTTCAAAACAAGGATTATTGCCAGCTGGAATAATTTTAACCGGAGGAGGGGCAAAGCTGTCAAAAATAACCGAGTTGGCTAAAAAAGAATTTAAACTGCCTTGTAAAACTGGAAAATCGCTGCCCTTTAAAGGATTAGGAGACGATCCTTGTTTTGCCACGGCCTGTGGTTTGATTTTATACGGAACGAGTACGGATGGTGGTAGCGGTAGGGTACAAACAAACGAAGGAATTGTTGATAAAATTAAAAAATTTTTTCAGATTTTCTTACCATGAAAAATTTATCAAAAATAAAAGTAGTCGGCGTAGGGGGTTCCGGCTCCAACGCTGTTTCCAGGATGAAAAAATATAAGATAAAAGGCGTGGATTTTATTGTAATTAATACCGACGCCCAGGATTTAAAAAAGGCAAAAGCCGATATTAAATTGAGAATCGGCAAGGAAATTACAAAAGGTTTGGGAGCGGGTATGAATCCAGAGATTGGCAGGAAAGCTGCCGAAGAAAGCCAGTCTGAGATTGAAGAAGTTTTAAAAGAGTCAGATATGGTTTTTGTCACCGGGGGAGAAGGCGGAGGAACTTGTACCGGGGCGGCTCCGGTTGTGGCTCGGATTGCAAAAAGTAGCGGGGCTTTAACTCTTGCTATCGTAACCAGGCCTTTTTCTTTCGAAGGCGCTTTTAGGAAAAAGATTGCCGAAAACGGGATTAAAAAAATAAAAGAAGAAGTTGACACTTTAATTGTTATTTCAAACGACAGGCTTTTGGAAACATTGAATCCGAATATTTCTCTTGTTTCGGCTTTTTGGATTTGCGATGATATTTTACGCCAGGCGGTTCAGGGAATTTCTGATTTGATAATGCTTCCCGGTATAATAAATATCGATTTTTCCGACGTGAAAACAATTATGAAGAATGCCGGAACGGCCTTGCTTGGCGTCGGTATATCTCAGGGAGAAAAAAGAGCGGAAACAGCTGCTAAATTGGCGATTAATTCTCCTTTATTGGATATCTCTTGCAAAGGAGCCAAAGGTATTTTATTTAATGTTTCCGGCAGTAAGGATATAAGTTTGTCTGAGATTAACGAAGCGGCAAAGATTATTACTCAGGAAATTAACCCCCAAGCCAAGGTGATTTTCGGGGCAGTGCAAGATGAGAAATTAAAATTAGGAGAAATAAAAGTAACAGTAATCGCTACAGGATTTTAGAATGAGTAAATCAAAAACTCTGCTTTATTTCTGCCTCTCATTTATCGGGGGGATTTTTTTTAACTCTTTTTTGGGAATTTCTTTTTTAACAACAACTACAATATTAATTTTAAGCATTTTTGTTTTCTCGGTTTTTTGGCAGAGAAAAAAAATAGCAATATGGGGTTTTTGCCTTCTGTTTTTAGTTTTTGGCATTTTTTGGCATCAGAAATCAGAAGATAAAATTATCAATAATAAATTAAGAAATTCTATAGACAGCGAAGAAAAAATATCCTTAACAGGACAGATAGTGAGAGAGCCGGATACAAGAGAAAACAATATAAAAATTTTAGTTTTTGTTGAAAAAAAAGACGCAAAAATATTAATAACAACCGGTCGCTACTCCGGTTATCAATACGGAGACAAGTTAGAGATCAAGGGCTTTTTAAAAAATCCCGAAGTTTTCGAAGGCTTTAATTATAAAGATTATTTGGGAACAAAAGGAGTTTCTTTTGTAATGTATTACCCGGAAATTAAAGTTTTGGAAAAAAATCAGGGAAATTTTATGTTTGCCGGGGCCTTGTCTTTTAAAAACAAAATAAGAGAAACAATAAACAGCGCATTATCTCCGCCCCAAAGTTCAATTTTTGGAGCTGTAATTTTAGGAGATAAAAGCCAAATATCCGATATTTGGAAACAAAAACTTAATATTGCCGGCGTGAGGCACATTACCTGCGTTTCGGGAATGCATATTATTATTCTTTCCGGAATTCTAATGTCGCTGGGAATATCTTTTGGTTTGTGGAGAGGGCAGGCTTTTTATTTTGCTTTATTTTTTCTTGCACTTTTTATTTTAATGGTAGGCGCGCCCTCCTCGGCAGTTAGGGCCGGAATTATGGGTAGTGCTTTTCTTTTTTCTCAGAAAATCGGAAGACAAAATTCGGGAGGAAGGATTCTAATTTTAGCTGCCGCCTTAATGCTTTTTCAAAATCCATTACTTTTGAAATCAGATGTCGGATTTCAACTTTCTTTTTTGGCAACTGCGGGCATAATTTATTTAATGCCAATTTTTCAAAACTGGTTTAAAAAAATTCCAAACTTGACCACTCTTCCTTTAAAAAATCTTTTAGCAATGACTTTATCTGCTCAAGTTTTTACTCTACCCATATTAATTTATAATTTCGGTTATATATCTTCCATCGCTCCCATTACCAACATTTTAATCGTACCGCTTTTGCCCTATATTATGATTTTTGGGTTTGTTTTTATAACGGCTGGAATTATTTGGCAGCCCTTGGGCTGGCTTTTTTCCATACCTCTCTGGCTTTTATTAACTTATGTTATTAAAATAATTGACTGGTTTTCCGGTATCCCTTGGTCTTCTTTCAATATTGAAAATATTCATTTTTTTTGGCTTTTATTTTTTTATTTAATTTTATTATTTATAATTTGGCGCCTGCAAGAAAGACAAAAATTAAAAATTTTATGCTAAAATAAGGCAATGAGAAAAAAAGCCTGGATAGTTTCTGTTAATATGGGCTACGGTCACCAAAGGACAGCTTTTCCTCTAAGAAGCCTTGCCCCCGATGGAGAAATTATTAACGCCAACGATTATTCAGATATTCCTGAAAAAGACAGAAAGATTTGGGAAACGAGCAGAAGGTTTTATGAGTTTGTATCAAAATTCAAACGGGTCCCCGTAATCGGAGCTTTTACCTTTTTTCTTTTTGACCAAATTCAAAAGATTTTTAGTTTTTATCCTAAAAGAGATTTGTCCAAACCAAACATTCAGTTAACCAAAATATATTCTTTGATTAAGGGGGGCTGGGGGGCGCATTTAATTAAAAAATTAAAAGAAAAAAATATTCCTTTAATTACCACTTTTTTTACCCCGGCTTTTATGGCTGAATATTTTAATTATCCCAATGATATATTTTGTATTATCTGCGATACTGATATATCCAGAACTTGGGCTCCCTTAAGCCCAAAATCAAGCAAGATAAAATATTTTGCCCCTAATATCAGAGTTGTTGAAAGATTGAAACTTTACGGTGTAAAGTCCCGCAATATTTTCTTCACCGGTTTTCCTCTTCCGATAAATATTGTCGGTACAGAGAAGTTTGAAATCGTTAGGCGGGACTTGGGCTACCGGATGTTAAACCTTGATCCTCAAAAAAAATATTTCCAAACATACGAACCTTTAATTAAAAAATATATAGGTAAGTTGCCCCCGAAAACAAACCACCCTTTGACTCTTATGTTTGCCGTCGGGGGAGCAGGAGCCCAAAAAGAAATCGGAATTAAAATTTTAAGAAGTTTAAAAAGATATATAGAAGAAAAAGAAATAAAGATAATTTTAGTAGCGGGAACAAGAAAAGGAGTAAGAGATTATTTTGAAGAAAAAATAAAAAAATTAAGACTTGAAAAAAATCAAAATATCGAAATTATTTTTGAAAAAAATATATTTAATTATTTTAAAAAGTTTAATAAGACCCTGAGAAAAACCGATATTTTATGGACAAAGCCGAGCGAACTATCTTTTTATACCGCCTTAGGTCTGCCTATTATTATTGCCCCTCCCATCGGTTCTCAGGAAGAATTTAATAAAAGATGGCTTGATAACTTAGGGTCTGGGTTGTACCAAAAGAATCCGAACTATGTTCATCAATGGTTGTTTGATTTCTTAAATGCGGGCTGGCTTGCCGAAGCCGCCATGCAGGGTTTTATTGAGGCAGAAAATTTAGGAGTACTAAATATAGAAAAGATAATTTCAAAAAAATAAAATTAAAATGCTTTGGTTTCTAACTTCAGTTGCTTCTTATTTTTTTTCCGCTTTAGTTGCTATTATCGACAAGTATCTATTAACCGGTCCGCTTCCTCATCCCAGAATATATGCTTTTTTTATAGGGATACTCGGTGCTTTTGTTTTGTTTTTGATTCCCTTTAGTTTTTTTATTCCGGATATATTTATAATTCCAGATACCGGAGAGATTATTTTAAGTCTATTTGCCGGCGCCCTTTTTATCTATGCCCTCTATTGGTTTTTTAAAGGATTACACCAATTTGAGGCGTCCAGAATAGTTCCGGCCATCGGTGCCTTAACTCCTTTGTTTGTTTTTTCTTTTACTTTTCTAAAAGAAGAAGAAATTTTTGGTCCTCAGGCGAAATTAGCATTCACTTTCTTAATACTTGGAACCGTTATTTTTTCTCTTAAAAAAGAAAAAGGAATAAATTTTAACAGTCTTAAAATTTCTATAATTGCAGCGTTTTTATTTGCTTTACACTTTTTTTTGGCAAAAATTATTTACTTAAATCAGCCTTTTGTTTCAGGTTTTATTTGGCTTAGAATGGGCGGTGCAATTTTGGCAGTTCTTTTTCTTTTTTCAAAACAAACCAGAGAATTGTTAAGTTTTAAAAAAATCAAAAAACCTCAAAAAATATTAGGCCTTTTTCTACTCGGCCAGTCCCTGGGTGTTTTTTCCGCGGTCCTCCAGAATTTAGCGGTTGCTTTGGTGTCTACCACTTTTTTGGCATTTGTTATGGCCCTTGAAGGAACAAAATATATATTTGTGCTAATTATTGCCTTTTTTCTTTCTTTTAAATTCCCTAAAATATTAAAAGAGGAATTTTCCAAAGAATTAATTTTCCAAAAGAGCTTCGCTACCTTACTGGTGTGCGTGGGGATAACTTTGTTATTTATTTAATTTATGAGTAAAAAAAGAAAAACGATGTTTTTAATTGTTATTTTAATTTCCCTTTTTATTTTATTTATTATTAGTTTTATTTTTATTGGTTCGGCTCCAAGGGCAGAAAAAATCAGCTGGGGGGTAAATTTTTCCCAAAAACAGGCAGTATTATTGGGTTTAGACTGGCGGAAGGTTTATTTGGCTCTACTCGATGATTTGAAAGTAAAAGATATAAAATTGGCTGCTCATTGGGACTTTATTGAAAACGAAAGAGATAAATATTATTTTAACGATTTAGATTGGCAGATAGAAGAGGCAGAAAAAAGAAACGTAAAAACACTTTTAGTTATTGGAATGAAGGTACCCTGTTGGCCGGAATGTCATATTCCTTCCTGGGCAAAAAATTTAAATAAAGAAGAACAGCAGAAAGAAATATTGGAACTAATTGAGAAAATTGTTCTAAGATATAGAGATTCTTCTACTATAGAGATGTGGCAAGTGGAGAACGAGCCCTTTTTTCCTTTTGGCGAATGTCCTTGGAAAGAAAAAAAATTCTTGGAAAAAGAAATAAATTTGGTAAAATCCCTTGATAATAAAAAAAGACCCATTGTTGTTTCAGACAGCGGAGAATTTTCCCTCTGGGTTACAGCAGCTAGATACGGGGACATTGTAGGGGTTACTATGTATAAAAAAGTTTGGTTTAAAGAACTTAAAACTTACATTTCCTATCCTTTCCCACCGGTTTTTTACTGGAGGAAAGCCCAAATTATTAAAAAATTTTTTAATAAAGATATAATTTGTGTAGAACTTCAAGCGGAACCCTGGGGACCTCTTCTACTTTATGATTTAAAATTAGAAGAGCAGGAGAAATCAATGAATTTGGAAAGATTAAAATACAACATTGAATTCGCCGAAAAAACAGGGTTTGATAAATTTTATTTGTGGGGAGCTGAGTGGTGGTACTGGTTAAAAGAGAAACAAAATAAACCTCAAATTTGGCAGGAAGTTAAAAAAATGTGGAACTGAGTATTATTATTCCAACCTTAAACGAAGAAAACTATCTTTCTTTATTGCTTGAATCTATAAAAAAGCAAAATTTTGAAAGAGGTTATGAGATAATTGTATCCGATGCTGACTCCAGAGACAGGACATTGGAGATAGCCGGTGATTACGGATGTAAAGTTACAAAAGGCGGTTTGCCGGCAAAAGGAAGGAACGAGGGTGCGAAAGTTGCGAAAGGAGAAATTTTTTTATTTTTAGATGCTGATATAATTTTACCCACCCCTCTTTTTTTTAAAAAAACCTTAGAAGAATTTGAAAAAAGAAATTTAAGTATTGCTTCTTTTCCCCTCATTATCCAAGGTAATAAGTTTGATAAATTTTTCTTCGGGATTTATAATTTATGGGCAAATTTAACTCAAAACTTTTTCGCTCACGCTTCCCAGGCTATTTTAGTAAAGAGAGAAATACATCAAAAAATAGGAGGCTTTGATAAAGAGATAAGATTGGGAGAAGACCACATTTACGCGAGGGAAGGAAATAAATATGGTAAGTTTGGCTTTTTGAAAAATGAAACAATTTTGGCTTCTGCCCGAAGATTGGAAAGAGACGGAAGGATTGTTACTTATTTAAAATATTTTTTAGCAGGTTTTTATATGACTTTTTTTGGACCCGTTAAATCAGACATTTTTAATTATAAGTTTGGTCACTACTTCAAAAAAAATAAAATTTGATTTATAATTTAACATTATGAATCTTTACGAAATTCCGGAATTTAATATTTCTAAATTGAAAAATATTAAAGTGAAAAGACCGTCTCTATCCAAAAACAGAATTTTTTGGGGTATAATTTTGATTATTTTACTTTCTTCAATTTTCGGATTTTTAGCAGGGATTGTTTCCGGCACCTACTTTTATTCAAAAATAAGAAATTATCTTTCGGATTTAAACATAGAACTTCCCGGAATCACAAAAATAATAGAGAAAGAATATGTTCCCCAGACAACTCAAGAGGAGGTTATAATCAGTGCGGTAAATAAAGTTTCCCCTTCGGTGGTCAGTATTTTAGCCACCAAAGACGTGCCCGTACTTAAAGAATACTACTATGATCCCTTTGAGGGACTCTTTGAAGAATTTTTCGGTCCGCAGTTTAAAATTCCTCAATATAAACAGGAAGGAATAGAAAAACAGGAAATTGGAGGGGGCTCGGGATTTATTATTTCCAAAGAAGGTATGGTTCTTACCAACAAACATGTGGTTTTAGACGAAGAAGCAGATTACACTGTTTTTACTAACGACGGAAAAAATTATCCGGCCACGGTTTTAGCTAGAGATCCCTACCAGGACTTGGCAGTGCTTAAAATTAACGGGGAAGAAGAACAGCCATTGCCAGAAAGTTTTCCCGTGATAAGTCTCGGAGATTCAGATAAAATTCAAATAGGCCAGACAGTAATTGCGATTGGTAATGCCCTCGGAGAATATAGAAACACTGTTTCTGTGGGAGTGGTTTCCGGCTTAAGTAGAACAATTACAGCGGTTGGCGGTGGTTTTGTTGAAACACTTGAAGATGTTATTCAGACCGATGCGGCAATTAATCAGGGAAATTCGGGCGGCCCCCTTTTAAATTTAAAAGGTGAGGTAATAGGAATAAATACAGCCATGGTTCAGCAGGCCCAAAGTATTGGCTTTGCCATTAAAATTAATAAAGCCAAAAGAGATATTGAACAAGTTAAAAAATCGGGACAAATTACTTATCCCTTTTTAGGAATAAGATATGTTTTAATTACAGAGACTATTAAAGAGGAAAATAATTTGCCGGCAGATTATGGAGTTTGGATTGTAAAGGGAGAAAGCGGAGAACCGGCGGTTCATCCCAATTCGGCGGCTGAAAAAGCCGGTTTAAAAGAGGGAGATATTGTTTTGGAATTTAACGGGGAAAAAATAACGCTTGAAAACACCTTAGCCGAAATTATTATTAAATATAACCCAGACGACTTAGTAACTTTAAAGATTTTAAGAGATAACGAAGAAAAAAACATTCAGGTTAATTTAGGAGAGAGAAGCGAATAGTCGTTGATTTATCACTTAACTCAATTAAAACTTAAGCCAAATTCCGGACTTGATTTTTTATTAGCTTAATTTTAAAATAAATAATGTATGAACGGAAATTTTACTCATAAATCCCAAGAAGCCATAATTCAAGCTCAAGCCCTTGCCCAGGAAAGGGGCCAGCATCAGGTTGACGCTTTGCATCTTTTGCACGCTTTAATTTTGCAGGAAGGAAGCGTTGTTTTGAATTTACTTCAAAGATTGGGAGTGGATATAGAGGGGTTAAAGAAGAAAATAAAACAGGCGCTGGAAAAAATTCCGACAATAGCCACTCCTCAGGCTTTTGGCCAGTTTTATTTAACTCAGGATATGGCAAAAATTTTAGAAAGAGCCAAACAGGAATCATCCAGAATGGGCGATGATTATATTTCGGTTGAACATTTATTCTTGGCGGTTTTGGACGTTGACACCAAAGCAAAGGAAATTTTGGATAAAGCCGCTTTCTTACAGCCAGGCGGAGACGTAGCGGCTTTGGAATTTGGAAAATTAAATTATGAAACGGTTCTAAAACAACTCTCTCAAATTAGAGGAGGCCAGAGGATTACCGATCCGGAACCCGAATCAAAATATCAAGTAGTGGAAAAATATGCCAGAAATTTAACCCAATTGGCGCGCCAAGGAAAGCTGGACCCGGTAATCGGAAGAGAGCACGAGATAATAAGATTAATGCAAGTTTTAACCAGAAGAACAAAAAATAACCCTGTTTTAATCGGAGAGGCAGGTGTAGGAAAGACGGCAATTGTTGAAGGCTTGGCTCAAAAAATTATTTCAGGTTATGTACCCGAATCTTTGAAAAACAAGGAAATTGTCGGTTTGGATTTGGGTTCTTTGGTGGCAGGCACCAAATACAGAGGAGAATTTGAAGATAGAATAAAAGCGCTTCTGAAGGAGTTAAACAGATCGGGTGGCAGATATCTTTTATTTATTGACGAACTTCACACCTTAGTCGGTGCCGGAGCCGCCGAAGGTGCGATTGACGCCTCCAACTTGTTAAAACCCGCCCTTCAAAGAGGAGAGTTAAGGGCGATAGGAGCCACCACTTTAAAAGAATATCAAAAATATATTGAAAGAGATCCGGCTTTGGAAAGAAGATTTCAGCCAATTTATGTTCAGGAGCCAACAATAGAAGACACGGTGGCAATTTTGAGAGGGATTAAAGAAAAATATGAACTGCATCATGGTGTAAAAATTAACGATACCGCCTTAATAGCTGCTGCCGAACTGGCAGCCCGTTATATTACCGATCGTTTTTTGCCAGACAAAGCAGTAGATTTAATGGACGAAGCAATGAGTTCTTTGAGGTTGCAGATTGAGTCAGAGCCTGCTGAACTGGAAGATTTAAAAAAAGAAATTCAGAAGTTAGAAGTTGAAAAGCAAGCCTTAAATAAAAACCAGAAAAGAAAAAAAGCGGTTACCAGACAACTGGCAGATTTAAGAGAAAAAGCGAAGGAAATAGAAGCCAAGTGGCAGTCAGAAAGAGAAACGATTGCTAAAATAAAATCCCTAAAAAAAGAAATAGAAGAATTACGCTTTCAGATTGAAAAAGAACAAGCGGCCGCCAATTTACAAAAAGTAGCCGAATTAAAATACGGCAAAATACCAAATCTTTTAAAAGAATTAAAATCAACTGAAAGAAAATTAACAAGGTTCCAAAAATACAGACCAATTTTAAAAGAAGAAATACTGGAAGAAGATATGGCAAGGGTTGTTTCCCGTTGGACGGGAATTCCCGTAACCCGCCTTTTGGAAGAAGAAGCGAAAAAATTGGAGAAAATGGAAGAAATTATTTCAAAAAGAGTAATTGGGCAGAAAGAGGCAATTTCGGCAATTTCCAACGCCATTCGCAGAGCCAGGGCCGGAATCTCGGAAGAAAACAGACCTTTGGGTTCTTTTCTCTTCTTGGGGCCGACCGGAGTTGGGAAAACCGAAACTGCCCGGGCCTTGGCTGGATTTTTATTTAACGACGAAAACGCTTTGATAAGATTGGATATGTCAGAATATATGGAAAAGCACACCGTTTCCAAAATGATGGGTTCTCCCCCTGGATACGTTGGCTACGAAGAAGGTGGACAGCTGACAGATAAAATCAGAAGGAGGCCCTACAGCGTTATTTTGCTGGATGAAATCGAAAAAGCCCATCCCGAAGTTTTTAATATTTTACTTCAAATTTTGGAAGACGGCAGATTAACCGACGCCAAGGGGAGAGTGGCTTCATTTAAAAACGCCATTTTAATTATGACTTCCAACATCGGCTCCGAACATATTGCCAAAATGGGTTCTTTGGGATTTTTGGGAGAAAGAGAGTCAGAAGAAAAACAGGACTTAAAAGAAAAAGTAATGGCGGCTTTGAAAGAAGAGTTCCGTCCGGAATTTTTAAACAGAATAGACGAGGTAATTATATTCAACTATCTCAGAAAACCCGAAATTAAAAAGATAGTTGACTTGGAATTGGAAAAAGTAGCCAATCGCTTGAAAAACAAAAAAATTGAAATAAAGGTTACAGAAAGAGCCAAAGGGTTTTTATCTGAAAAGGGTTTTGATCCGAATTTGGGCGCCAGGCCCTTAAAGAGGGTAATTCAAAAATTGGTATTAGATCCTCTTTCTTTGAAAATTGTCACCGGTAATCTTTTAGAAAAAGACAGGGTAAATGTGGATTTAAAAGACAGCGAGATTTTCTTTCAAAGCTCAAGAGATTTAGTAAAATCCGCTCCTCAGAAAAAAAGAGATAAAGTGCTGGTAAAATAATGCTAAAAAATATTTTAAAAATAATTGCCGTTTTCATAATAGGAATGGCAGGCGGTTTTTTTGCAGACCAAATTTTCTGGCCCTATTTAATTGAAAGGCCTTTTTTTTATCAAAATAATTTAGAAGGAAAAGAAATTTACATTAATGAAACAAAAGAAATAATTATTAAAGAAAATACAGCCCTTGAGAATGCCATTGAAAAAGTAGAGAAAGTAATAACCGGAGTAAAAAGCAAAACCGGTGCGGGAGAAACTTTGGAGGGGTCTGGTTTAATAGTTGCCGCAGACGGATTAATTGTCACTTTGGCAGATTTGGTGCCTCAAGGGTCTGACTTCAGTTTTTTTATTGAAGAAAAAGCTCTTTCATATCAGGTTTTAAAAAGAGACCTAAAAGAAAATTTAGCTTTAATTCAGGTTGAAAAAGATAACTTGCCCACTTTAAGTTTTGCCAGTCTGGATGATTTGAAATTGGGCGAAAGAGTTTTTTTAGTTGGAGCGGCTTTTAATGATAAAATAAATAAAAAAATTGTGAACGAAGGAATTGTTAAGTGTTTTGACAAAGAGATAATTGAAACTAATATTTTTGAGGAAGAAAAATTAAGCGGTAGCACTTTGTTTAATATAGAAGGCGAGATTCTGGGGTTGAATATCGTAAATTCAAAAGGCGAAATTTCCGCCATTCCAAACTCAAAAATAAGAGAATTTGCCGGATTTTAAATATGCAGTTTATTTATATAGCCTTAATTTGGATAAGTTTGCTTTGCTTCATAGTTTGGTATTTTGCCACCTAATTTAATGCTGTATTTCTTCGCTTTTTTATTCGGTTTAATTATTGGGTCTCTTTTAAATTGCATTATCTATCGCCTTGAGGAGGGTAAAAGTTTTTTATTTGGACGCTCTTATTGCCCCCACTGCAAGCATAATTTATCTTGGCAGGACTTAATCCCGGCTTTTAGCTTTATTGCCCTAAGGGGAAAATGCAGGTACTGCCAAAAACCTATTTCTTTCCAGTATCCTTTAGTTGAAATGGCAACCGGCTTGATTTTTGTTCTAATTTTCTCTTTTCAGTTTTCGGCAGCAACTTTTTACTGGTTGATTTCCGCCTGCTTCCTTATTATTATTTTTGTTTTTGATTTGAAACACTATATTATTCCAGATAAGGTAATTTTTCCGGCTATTTTAATTTCCGCCATTTGGTATACAATAGCCCTTATTTTTTTAGATATTTACAGTTGGCAGGAAGTATTAAAAGCATTTTTTTCTGCTTTTGGAGCTGCCGCCTTCTTTCTATTACTTGTTCTTATTTCAAAGGGAAAATGGATGGGAATAGGGGATATTAAATTAGCTTTTTTTATGGGTCTTCTAACTGGCTGGCCTAATATTTTAGTGGCTTTAATTTTAGCTTATTTTATCGGAGCTATAGTCGGCATAGCTTTAATTTTTTTAAAAAAGAAAAGTTTAAAAGCCGAGGTTCCCTTCGGCCCCTTTTTGGTGGCGGGCACTTTTATTGCCTTGTTTTGGGGAGAGAAAATAATTTATTGGTATTTGACTTTCTTTTTGATAAAATAAACAAAGGTCGAAAAATTAAAGGTAAAAAATAAAAAATATGAATAAAAATCAAATAACCGTCTTAATTTTAATCGTTGTTTTGTTTTTTGGAGGATTAATCGGCTGGGCGGTTTATCGTTCCTATAATCTTCCCCAGCCCGCAGGGCCCGCAAACGGAGGTGAAGATGCAACTCCGCCTCAAAAAGTTTTAAGTTTGAACGCGAAGGTTTTAAGCGTTGACACCGAAAATAATTCCTTAATAGTGGAATCTACCAAAGATAAAAAAGAAATAAAGATTATTCTGTCGGAAAATACAAGTTTGATTAAAGTTTCATTTCCCGAAAATCCTACTCCCGGAGCCACCTTTGCCCCGATTCAGACCGAAATAGACATTACAGGTTTCAAAGCAGGAGATATTGTTTTAATAAATTCCAAAGAAGACATTACCGGCAAAACAGAATTAAATAATATTAATTTTGTCCACATTCTGCCCTAAATTTTGAAAGTTTAATTAATAATTAATGAAAAAAAGGATTTTATTATTTTCAATAATAATATTTGTTTTGATTAATTGGGTAGATTTTATTAATGCTACGCCAGAAGATGATGACTGTGAAGAATTTTGTCAGAATAAAGGCTATCTCGACGGGTGTTGTGATGCATACCACACTCCCACTTGCTGCCCTAATTTTACTGGCTACTCCCCAAGCCCCGAGGAATATGGTTCTTGTAATTTTTTAAATTCTTTAATGTGCTCATGTTGTCATAATTGCGATTTATATAGGCCGTCTAAAAATATTCAAATAACTGATTCTTGTACGGTAACTATTCAGCCCAAAGGTTGGGATAAAACAGACGGCACTATTGCTGGATATGATGATTTTAACAAGGGTAGCAATTGGATAGAGGTTTATATGGATGATGCTTATAGTAGTGGGTCTTGTGATCGGAATTTAGGGATGAAAGTTTCTTGGAGCCCGAGCGGAGATCAGCTTAGTGTGACAACCCAGATAATTCATAAAAGCTCAGCCCATAGTTTGGCTGCCGGTTTTACAATTCTTACTAGTGGTTGCAAGGTAAGTTATGGCACTTGGAACGGACATTCTGGTGCAAATTGTGTTACTAATGAAGAATTTGAAAGGGTAGTGAATAGCGGTTCTGGTACTATAAATTTTGATGTAGAGTACTGCGGGGACGGAGAAGTAAACTGCGGTGAAGAATGCGAGTCTGATAGTGATTGTCCTGGCACTGACGTCTGCACCGCCAGCTGTTCATGCATAGCAGGATGTGATTCCCATGCCTATAAGCAATGCTACAACAGCGATGTTTATTGGTACGATTCCTGCGGAAACAGGGAAGATAAATATGATGAGTGCGGAAGCGATTCCTGCGATTCCTGGGGATCCAATTATTGCAAAGACGACCATGTTTATCATAGCCGGACCTGTTATGACAGGGGATGCGAGAATATAGGATCGACAAACGCCCAATGTTTTGAAGATTCTTTTACCGACGAACAAGTGGTTGAATATTGTAATGATAGGGCCACAAATGAGTATCGGTGTTCGGGTGACTGGCGCCAGCGAAAATATATCGAAGAAGGTTGTTCAAGCGGCGCCTGTTATGATGTCGGTTCTTACTGGAAAGACGTGACAAATTGCAATGACGACAAATGTACAAACAAAGGAAATTCTTATACCGATTGTTGTGATGAAATTAGCCAGCCGCACCAAGTAAGAACTCTTCAGGACCAGCAGTGGCAAGACGGTTGGTGTAATCCCGGTACGGCACAATGTGAATATCAATACTACGATAGCGCAAGCTGTCCAACAAAAGAAACATATTCTTGTCATTGCGAGAAGGGTGTTTGTGGAGCTGAGTGCTCAGCAGGCTATCATTGTTCCACCGGCGTATGCTTGTCTAATTGTATGTGTCAGCCGCAATGCGACGATGACGGAGTTTGCGATGGTCCGGTAGAGAATCCATACAATTGTTGTAATGATTGTGGTTCGCCTGATTCATTTTGCGATTACCCCGCTTCCGGCTGTTCTGGTAGTGGAAAAAATATCCTTCATTATTTTTTTTGCTGGAGCCCTCCTTTCCCTACGGAATATACTGAAGATTGTAATAGTTGGAATTATTGTTATAAAGGCTACTTACAAGATTATAAATGTAATCCTGATCATGTTCCGAGTGGTATGCGTTGTTTGTTTGACCGGCAATGCTGCACAGAGGAGTGCTGTGATAATTATTATGGAACACCAGATGCTTATTGTTCAGGAGGAGTATGTTATCCTCCCGATAATCCCGTCTGTAATTCTTTGATTGCCAATCCTTCTTCTGGCTACGCTCCGTTAGAAGTTGCTTTTACAGGTAGCGGTACTTCTTATAATCCCGAGGAACCAATTGATACCTATCGTTGGGTTTTTGGTGACGGAAATTCAAAAGATGCTTCTGGAAATTCAACAAGTCATACTTACGAAACAGCTGGAGTTTATACAGCTACGCTTCAATTAAGAGACAGCGGCGGAGATTGGAGTTCTCTTGTTGAAAGCTGTACTAAAACTATTACAGTTTCACCCAATGATCCTCCCACCTGTGATTCATTTGAAGTTGTACCGTCATCTTTTGGCTACCCTCCCTTCGCCGTGTCTTTTTCGGGCGTAGGTAGCGATTCAAACGGAACAGCCGATATTTATGAATTTGACTTCGGAGACGGAACAACAGTAAGTTGTCCGGGTGATCCGGGCTGCAGCGAAAATATTCCCGGCCATCCAGAGAGCGGATATATGATAGGTTATACTTATAATCCCCCTGACTATACGCAGGATTATACTTACTGCGCAAAACTTAGAATTCAAGATAACCACGGGGCATGGAACGCTAATACTGGCGAATGTCCTGGAGGAAATTGTGCCTTACAAATTGAAATAAAAAAAGGTACCCCTACGGTAGAAACCAACAATGCCACAAATATAGGAAGTATTCAATCTACTTTAAACGGTACTCTTATTGATATCGGTAATGATACTGAATCTGACGTTTGGTTTGAATGGGGAGAGAGCGCGTACACCGGAGACCCAACCTACGAAACACCCCAAAGCAGCGTTTGTAGCTCTGAATTTACTTACTTTGGATACTATTGCAGTAATGCTAAAGATGGCAACTCTTCTACTTATTGGTATTCTGATGGATCTCCTGCTCCCCAATGGATATATTTTGATTTAGGAGAAGAAAAATACATAAGTGGGACAAAAGCAATATTTGCTGCTACGCCTATAACAATGGATATCCAAGTTTCTGACGATCATGAATCGTGGACTACGGTAGTTAGCAACTGGACTGTTTCTTCTGCAAATATTTGGATTGAAAAACCCTTTGCTGGAATTACTGGTCGCTATATCAGGCTTTATCAGACTTCTCTTTATTCGGGAACATATGGCCATTGTGCTGAATTTCAGGCTCTTGTTCAGGCAGCAGGAGAACCAGCCGAATTTCAAGAGACAGCCCGTCAAATCATATACTCAAACAACACACCATTTGACGCTTTTATTGAAGGATTAATTCCGGAAACCACTTATACTTTCAGGGCAGCGGCTGAAAATCAACACGGTGTTTCTTACGGAGATTTTCTAAACTTCACAACTCTTGATAATGTTTCTCCCATCTGTGATTCTCTTTCAGTTTCAGAAAACTCAACATATGTAGGCGAAGAATTAACCTTTACCGGAACAGCCAGCGATGCTGACGGAGAAGTTGTTGAATACAAGTTTGATTTCGGAGACGGAAACAATATTTCTTGTTACCCCGATTTTCCCGACCCAGAATGTATATTAAATCCAGACAACACTTATACGGTAACCCATATCTATACGGGTCCATCTGCTCCCACCTATTGCGCAAAACTCAGCGTGAGGGATGACTACGGAGAAGGCGTTTGGAATGAAAACACAGGCAGTTGTCCGGGAGGAAACTGTACCCAGGAGATTACGGTGGCCGAAAGCAGGCCCGAGGTAAGAACAAATGATGCTACAGAAATTGGCAGTATTTCTGCCGTTCTTAACGGAACTCTTTTAAACAGAGGCAATTCAGCAACAGCCGATGTTTGGTTTGAATGGGGAGAAGGGGTTGACAGTGGTGATATTATTGAATATGTTCCGGACCAAAACAACAATGTTTGCAGTTCTCAATATGATAGTTATTCATACCCCTGTTCCAAAGCCAGCAATAACAATGAAAACGATTACTGGCTATCCTCTTATAGTTTTGGTGACGAATGGATATATTTTGACTTAGGTGAAAAGAAAATGATTGGCGGAGTTAAGGCGAAATTTCCCGTTGCCCCAATGACGGCGAATATTCAAGTTTCTGACAATGCTGAATCGTGGAACGAGGTTGGCATTTTGAATATTTCTTCTACTTATTGGATTGAACAAAATTTCACTGAAACAATAAGTGCCAGATACATCAGGCTTTATTTTAAATCAAGTGGACTTTATATCTCTCATTATGCATACTGCAGCGAATTCAGGGCTCTTCTTCCTGACGTTGAAGCTCCAACCGAATTTTCCAAAAAAACCAACAATCAAACCTTATCAACCCATCCGGTTGACTTTAGCTCAGGAGAAGAACTAAAAGGATTATTAACTCCCCAAACTACCTATTTCTTCAGGGCAGCGGCCCAGAATTCTTACTCTTATCCAGAAGCAACTTACGGAGATACTTTAAGTTTCACAACGCCTTCCAACGCTATTCCCACTTGTAATTATTTAGATGTTTCCCCTAACTCCGGATACAAGCCTTTAAATGTTTTACTTTCAGGTCAAGGTAGCGATATAGAAGGGGGTATTGTTTCTTATGAGTTTGATTTTGGAAATGGAACAATAGTGAATTGTCCTGGCGATATGGGATGCGTGGGAAGATTGGAAACGGGTTACAGTATAGGTTATACATATGAAATTGCCGGTGTTTACTGCGCCAAACTTAGAGTACAGGACGAAGATGGAGATTGGAGTGTTCCCGGCGATTGCCCGGCCGTCTGCGCCAAAGAGGTAGAAGTGAAAAATCCCGAAGCGCCTGAAGTTCAGACCATTGACGCCAATCCAGTCGGCAGCAATTCCGCCACTTTAAACGGTAACCTTGTTAGTTTGGGCGGAGTAAGTTCGGCCGATGTTTGGTTTGAGTGGTGGGAAGGAGAAGGAGAACCAGGCTCAGGGGAACTTTTCTATGATAGTTTTGAAGACGGAACTATTAATAAATGGGTTCAGGATACTAAAAATGATTGGTTTGTTTCTACTCAAAGAGCAAAAGAAGGAACGCGTTCTGCCGAAGTTGACGGTGGGGTCGATGATGCCGCCATTGCCTTAAAAAACCCAATTGATTTGAGCGGAGCATCCGGAGTAACCCTTACTTTCTCCTGGTTTATTGAATCAGGTGTTGACTATGGAGAATACCTGGCTCTTGATCTTTGGGATGGCGCAAACTGGAACGAAATTAAAAAACTTCAAGGAGATATTGATCAAGAAAACGTCTGGCACGATGAAGAAATAGATTTATCTTCTTATCTTATTTCCGACTTCAAACTCCGTTTTAGGGCAAAAATGTCTTTAAGCACCGAAGATGCCAATGTCGATATAGTTAGGGTGGCGGCGTCGCCTGTTTCGAAAAATAATACCAGTCCGCAAACTAAAAATGAAACAGGAAACTTCAACTCAGGAGAAGAACTCACTAATTTGCTTTCTCCGGAAACTACTTATTCATTTAAAGCAATAGCCCAAAATAGCATTGGTGTAGCAGAGGGTGAAGTCTTATCTTTCACTACTGGGCCATCAGATACTACCGGGCCGGAAATAGAAATTAAAAGAATTTTACGCTCTTCGGGAGAAGTTATTTATGATAGAGATCAGGGCGGCTGGCTTACAAAAGAGTGGTTTAAAAAAGATTTAGCCGGTTATATTTTTGAAATTGTAGATAAAGATTTAGAATCGGGTTTGCAGTCCTGCGAATATAGCGTAAAAGAAACCGGTACCGAAAATTATCCGATTGAAATTACCAGCAGGTTTTGCGGTACAGAAGAAAACCCTTCGGAAATTGTTCTCCCCATGGGAGAAGGAGCAATTTTACCCCTGGAAGGCGAAGGAGTTTATACTTTAATAATTGAAGCGGTAAATAATGCAGGCGTTCCTGCGGTGTTATACCAGGGAATTAACACTGATTTTACTTCGCCGGATATTGAAATATAAATTTATTTTTACAATTTTTTAAAAATGAAAAAATTAGATTTTAAAAAAATTACATTTTTAGTAATTATATTTTTTGTTTTTTTATTTTGGAGCGGAAAAGCCCTGGCAGATCCCTGTAATTTGGAAGGATGGAATAAAGAGGGAGACTGCACTGTTGATATTAGTTACAGCGATCCGACCGGCGGCTCCGGTCTTTTGGATGAATGTTTGTATACGGTTGAAAGCGGCGTTTCACCGACTTGCCCTGCAAACGGCGGAGCATGGAATTCCGCTTCTTGCCCTTCGGGTTGTGGCGGACAAACTACCGCAAATTGTCAGATAACAATTTCAATTGGCGAAGGGGAGGAATGCGGAGATAATGGAAATGACACTTGCGTCGTTTGCGCCAAGGCGGTGGATTATGCCGGCAACGAAGGTTACGCAAGCGCTAATTTAGATATCGATTATTCTTTTCCTTCAACTAATATTACCTGCAACGGCGAAGAGTGTCTTCCTGGTTGGTATAATCAAAATGTATCTGTTGCCCTATTTTGTTCGGATGAAGGTTCCGGGTGCGAAAAAACATATTATTGTATTGACCAAGCCAACGGATGTGACCCCGACCCTTTTATTGATGGTCTGGAATACACTGTTCTATTTGAAATGACGGAAGAGGGAATCTATTACGTGAGGTATTATTCAACGGATGTTGCCGGAAATGAAGAAACAATAAAATCAAAAGAAGTAAAGATAGATTATTCAATTCCTTCGGTTGGCGAAATTTCACCTACTACAGTTTTGCAAAACGAAAATGTGACTTTAAGCGCTGCGGGCACAGACGAAATCAGCGGAATAGAACAATGTTTTTTTTATGTAGAAAATACCCATATTGGAGGCGCGGTTGTTAATTATACCCAAACTCCCTGTAAAGATTGTACTATTTCAACAAACCACACATTTTCCGAAGTGAAGGACTATGAAAATGTTTTTTTTCTTTGCGTAGATGGAGCCTCAAATTATAACGAGATAAGTCCTGTAACAATTCACGTAGTTCCCGAAGAAGATATTCCTCCGACAGTTGAAGTGAGGGCGTTTGAGGGAGAAACCGACATTACAGAAGAGGTTGATGACATTTGGCGTAATACAGATGTGACAGCCAAGGTGATTTGCGAAGACGAGGTTGGAGGAAGCGGCTGTAATGAAAACAGCTACAAATTAGAAAAATACGATCCTATTTATGAAACTATTCCAGATAATTGCCCTATTGTATGTGACGAATATAATATAGGTGCTTCCGAAGCGGTTCCGGTGGGCTCTCATCAATATATTTGCGGAACCGCAAAAGACCATGCCGGCAACGAAGGTTTTTCTGATCCTCCTTTGGAATTCTTGGTCGATAAAATAGAACCTGTTATAGAAATTTTAGACCCTCCAACCCCTTCTCAAAACTCATGGCAGAACGATGATTTTGATTTTAAATTTAGGGCTTCAGACGACGGAGGGTCTGGATTAAAAGAATGTTCATATATTGTAACTGATTTTAACGGCGGAACCACAGGAGAAATAACGGTTTCATGCGGGGAAAGTGTAGGATTTACTGTCCCGGTAGGAACTGAAGATATGTGTAAAGAAGATCGTACCGGAACTATAGGCGAAGCGACATGTTATGTTCAAGGGAAGGCTTATGATAACGCTGGAAATTCAGGAGCAGGAAGCAGAAGATATAAAATTGATTATACTCCTCCTTTAGTTGGCGAAGTTCCTTTGGAAGAGAGATCGGCTACTCAAGGCGAACCGAAAACATTTTACGCTTCCCTTTCCGATGAGATAGGGAAAGTTACTGGTTGTTGGGCTTTTATAGACAAAACAAAGAACGAAGCGACAGAAGCGCTTAACGCAAGTTTTAATCCAAAACCATGCGAAAATGGAGAGAATTGCGAAATTTCATTTGAACACACTTTTATCGAAGAAGGAGAATATTATATGAGATTTAAATGTAAAGATGCTGCCGGAAATTTAGGGGTGGGAAATTGGGTATCGATTCAGGTAGGTGAAGGACCAAATCCTGACGCACCGGTTATTACCGATTTGACTTATTATACCTGCCATTGCAATACGCCGGAGACCGAATGCGCCAGTCAGTTCAACTGCTGTCTGGAGCCGACCACTCAAGATGGATGCTGTGTTAAATTTAATGTTGAGGCGGTTGACCCAAACGGTGATGCGCTAAGCTATTCCTGGAGCTTTGGCGATGGGAATACGGCTGATATAAAAAGCCCTAATAATCATTTTTCTGCCCCATCTGATTATGATGTTTTTGTTACTGTATATGAAACCGAAAACCCAGGCTCTTCTGACTCGGAGGTATTGCCGCTTACAGTAGCGGATCCAACCCATTCGGTTTCTCTTACAGCTAATCCTGCTTTTGGATTTAGTTCTATTTGTGATGTTGACCTTTCAGCATATGTTTCTGGTACAGCTTGGGGCAGGATAAGTTATAAATTCTACTGCTTGGAAGGAGAGTCATTATCTCATGAAACAGGAGTAGTTTCAGAGAATCCCAAAGAAATTCAAGACCTATGCGATTATGAAGGGGTAGGAATTTATAACGCTAAGGTAATAGCCGACAGAGAAACCGAAAGCGCAGAAGATACAGCTGAGATTAAAATAGTTGATTCAGTATGCGAATATGATCCAGACCCCGCCCTTAATGAATGTACCACCTGTACTTCTCCTCAAGGATGTAGTCATATAATTTGTTGTAAATCAGACGGCACGTGGCCCAACTGTTCCATTGATAATTGTAGAAAGGGGATTACTTCGTCATGCGGTTTTTGCGGAACGCAAACTTGTAATGATTCTTGTCAATGGAATCCTTGTGTAGGAGGGGGAGACTGTCCGGCAAATACTCAAAATTGTCCGCAATGTCCCTGTCCGCCCGACGGTTCAAATGGATGCGAATGGTCTGAATACGGCGACTGCAATGAAAATTGTATGTGCGAGCCCTGCGAGCCGATTACCTGTAACGATTCTCCAATCTGTAATCATCTTTCGGTAGATAATGATAATCCATTTGTGGGACAGCCAATAATTTTTTCTGGTTATGGTTACGATAACGACGGAAGTATTAATGAATATGAATTTGATTTTGATGATGGAACAAAAATATATTGTTCAGAGGGTCCAACGAGTGACCCAAATTGTTTGGGAGACTTAATAAACGGTTATCAAATAGGTTATGTTTATGGTAGTGAAGATTTTTATTACCCTAAATTAAGGGTAGAAGACGATAAGGGGGCCTGGAGTGAATACCATGAGTATCCTTGTGAAGATTGTTGTACCCAACAAATAACCGTAACCGAAAACATCCCTCCAATAGCTGCTATTTCTTGCTATCCCTCAAGTTGCATTGGCTATGTTGGATCAGGCTTTCAGTTAATCAACGAATCTTACGATTTAGATTCTGATAATTGTCCAGACCCTTGCAACAGCGATATTGTTAATTCAGTTTGGGCCATTACCGGCCCGGAATCTTTTACTCATAATTGTATTGAGATTAATTCCGAAGACCCTGTTTGTAGTATTACAAAAAACTTTCTTGCCGGAGAATATGAAGCCGAGCTTTTTGTGACTGATGGTGACGCATATAATACCGTTTCACAACCTTTTACTATTATTGCCGATGCAAGCGCAGATTTTATGTGTTCTTTAACTAACGAGTATGGAAGCTGGCAAAATTGCGAGGAAATATTTATCACCGAAGGAGAAACAGTTTATTTCAGAGATAAGCAATATAGTTTAGAAGAGTTTTCTGAGCCAGATTCAACGCTTATCCGTACCTCTACAGCTTCGCCAGAAGCAACAATTGAACAAAGAATATGGTCTAAAAATGGAACGCCTTTTGACGAAGATAATAATTCAAACCCAAGTCTTACTTTAGAGCAAGGAATACATATGATAAAATTAGAAATTACTGATACCGCCGGAAGGACTGATGACCAAGATTATGAAATTAGAGCTTTACCTTCTCTTCCTGATTGGTGGGAAGGTCCGCCATTTTAATTTATGAGAAATAAAGGGTTTACATTGCTGGAGATTATAGTTGTTACATCCATTATTATAATATTGAGTACCGTTTTTATATTAAATTACAGAACCGGAGAAAAACAATTTGCTTTAAGAAGATCCGCCCATCAATTAGCCCAGGCAATAAGAGATGTTGAGGAAAAGGCAATGTCTTCTCAGGAGTTTGAAGACGGAAGTTTAGACCCTGTTTTTCCAAAAGGAGGTTATGGGATTCAAATTGAAGAAGGTTCAGGTTCTTATGTTATGTTTGCAGATTGCGACGGGGATTATGAATATGACTCAGAGGAAGAGGGAGGATTTAGCGATTCCTGTTTTGATGCTGGCAAGACGGGAGACCCGTTTCGTAATGGGGAGAAAATTTACGAACACAACCTCTTTTTAGAAGGGGGAGTTGAGATTTCTTCTATATGTACCGCTGGCAATAAGGTTGCTATTATTTTTTTTCCTCCCGACCCCAAAGTTTTGGTAAATGGGAGTGAAATAACATTCAATTGTACTATAACTTTAAAAAACGGTAACCTATATAGAAATATTGATATTTTCCCAAGTGGCTTAATTGATATTCAGTAATATCTAAAATTAAATTAATAAACATTTTATGAAAAAGGGATTTACTCTATTGGAAGTAATGATAGCAATTTCCATTTTAACCGTAGGAATTGGCGGCAGTTATATTTTAATTTCTCAAACCCTGATTATGGCTTCCGAATCCCAAAATAGATTGATTGCTTCTTATCTTGCCCAGGAAGGAATAGAATTGGTAAAAAATATCAGAGATTCCAATTGGCTAAAAATGCACAAAGGAGGAGAAGGGGTGACTTCTTGGAGTGAAGGTATCGGTATTTCGTATCCAGATCCAGATTGTGGGCTTGTTGATTGTAAAATTGATTATAAAGGTACTGCTTTAGAATCTTGTAACGGCGATTGTTTTTTATATCTTAAACAAGACGGAAATGAATTTTATTATTGCCATGATAATAGCGGAGAGAAAACAAAATTTGAAAGAAAAGTTAAAATTTCTTTAGAATCTTCAAATAAAATAAAGGTAGAAGTTATTGTTGAATGGAAAGAAAGAGGAGGAATTACGAAAGATTTTAAAGTTGTCAATTATTTATACCCCTGGTGGTTAGAGAGTATTTAAAATAAATTTATTTAATTTTGTAAATGAAAAATAAAAAAAATAAAAGCAAAGGATATACCTTAATAGAAGTAGTGGTTGCCGTTGGCATATTTTTCATAATAATTGCAGCTCCTATTGGTTTTTTTGTCGGTTCCCTCAGGGGCCAACAAAGAGCTCTTTCTTCGCAGGAGGTTTTGAATGAAATTTCTTACGCCTTGGAATATGTCAGCCGGGCTTTGCGAATGGCTGAAAAAGATTTTGATGGAAGCTGTATAGCCGCTTATAAAAATTACGAAGAAACTACACAAAGGTATTATCTTAGTTTATCTTTTGAAGGGCCGGGTATTAAATTTAATAAAACAAGTAGCGGAGAATCAGAATGTTGGGAGATATTTAACTGTTCAAACTTGTCCCCTCCAAATAGATTATTTATTCAAAAAGAAGGTGGTTTTCCTTCTCTTTTAACTTCGGATGATTTAGAAATAACATCTTTAAATATTAAAGATGGGGGCTGGGAACAAACAGATACCTTGCAGCCCAAGACCACTTTATTTTTGGAAATAAAAGGTAAAAGGTCAAATAGGCCGGAACTCCAGCCGGTATTAAAAATTCAAACAACTGTTTCTCAGCGAAATTTAGATGTTGAATATTAGTTTCCAAAAAGGCGTATCGGTTTTATTTGCCGTTATTATAATGACAATTATTTTGGCTATTGGGCTGGGAATTAGTGCTATTTTACTGACTCAATTCAAAACAATTGGAGAGATAGGAAATTCGGTAAGGGCTTTTTATGCTGCGGATTCCGGCGTTGAAGAAACACTTTATTATATTTACAATCCGTCAGAAGGCGATCCTCATGTTAACGACCCTCAGAATTTAGGGGGTGGTTATTATTATGAAATAACAGAAGCAAGATGCGGTCATTTAATAAACCCAAGCGAGGGCGACAATTGTCCGATGGGCTTTGATTGTTCTGGTGACCCTTGTTGTGCGGGGGGGGAAGAGGGCTGTCCTAAAAATTATTATTTCAAATCAATCGGCATTTATAAAAATACGAGAAGGGCTATTGAAGTAGAATATTAAAATGACCAAAAATGAGGCAAAAAAGAGGATTGAAAAATTGAAAAAGACAATCAATCGCCGCCGCTATCTTTATCATGTTTTAGACAGGCAGGAAATTTCAGACGCTGCCTTGGATTCCTTGAAAAAGGAACTTTTTAATTTGGAGCAGAAGTTCCCTGAACTTATTACTTCAGATTCGCCGACCCAACGAGTGGGGGGAAAGCCCCTTAAAGAATTCAAAAAAGTGGAGCATAAAGTTCCGATGCTTTCCATTGAGGATGTTTTTTCCGAAAAAGAATTGCGCGACTGGGAGGATTATCTAAAGAGATTGAGCGGCAAATCAGAGTTTGAATATTTTGTAGAGTATAAGATTGACGGTTTTGCTGTCACTTTAATTTATGAAAACGGAAAACTTACTACAGGAGCCACCCGGGGCAACGGTAAAACGGGCGAGGATGTCACCCAGAATTTAAAAACAATTGAAAGCTTGCCTTTGAAAATTGAAATTTTAGGGAAATTTCCTAAAAAAGAAATAGAAGAAAGAGTTAAAGAAAAAATTAAAAAAGGAAGAATGGAAATAAGGGGGGAAGTTTTTATGGAAAAGAAGGACTTTGATAAATTCAACAAAAAATTGGAGGAAAAAGGGGAAAAAACCTATTCCAATCCCCGAAATTTAGCGGCAGGTTCTATCAGGCAGTTGAATCCGAAATTAGCCGCTTCCCGGCCCTTGAAGTTTTTGGCTTACGATATAGTTTCTGATTTGGGGCAGGAAAAGCATTCTCAGGAGCATCAGATAATTCCTGCTTTGGGGTTTAGAACGGACCCCGGCAAGATTTGCAGGAATATATCCGAAATAATGGATTTTTGGAATGAAAGCGCAAAAAAAAGAGAAACTCTGCCCTATCAAATAGACGGATTGGTCATTAATATCAACGATAACGCTCTTTTTAAAAAACTGGGGGTAGTGGGCAAAAGTCCGCGGGGGATAAGGGCTTTTAAGTTTTCTCCCAAACAAGCGACCACTAAAATTCTGGATGTGAAATTCCAGGTCGGCAGAACGGGGGCCGTAACTCCTATTGCCATTTTAAAACCGGTGGAAGTTGGAGGAGTTACTATTACCAGAGCAACCTTACATAACGAAGACGAAATTAAAAAACTCGGAGTGAAAATCGGCGATACCGCAATTGTGGAAAGAGCCGGCGATGTGATACCGGCTGTTGCTAAAGTTTTGCCGGAACTTAGAAATAAAAAAGAGAAAGAAATTCACTTTCCGAAAAACTGCCCCGTTTGTAAGACGAAATTAAAAAAACCGGAAGGAGAAGTTATTTGGAGATGTCCGAACCAGAATTGCCCGGCAAGAAAAAGGGAAAACCTTCATTTTTTCGCTTCCAAAAAAGCATTTGATATTGAAGGCCTGGGCCCCAAAATTATAAACCATTTAATAGATGAAAAATTAATCAATAAATCCCCCGACTTCTTTGAGTTAAAAGAAGGAGATTTGGTTCCCTTGAAGAGGTTTGCCGAAAAATCCGCAGAAAATTTAGTAAAAGCAATTCAAAAAAGCAAAGAAATACCACCGGCAAGATTTATTTATGCTTTGGGAATTCGCTATGTGGGCGAGGAAACCGCAGTTTCTTTAGCTAATTATTTCCAAAGCATAGAAGATTTAAAAAAAGCGAAAAAGGAAGAACTGGAAAAAGTGCCCGATATCGGAAAGAAAGTTTCAGAAAGCATTTACAATTGGTTTCATTCGGAGCAAAATCAGAATTACATTAGCGATCTTTTGAAATCCGGAGTTAAAATTTTATCTCCTCCGAAAATAGAAAAGAAATTAAAGAACTTAAACTTCGTATTGACGGGTTCCTTGGAAAGCATGACTCGTTCCGAAGCCGAAAGAAAAATTCGCCTTCTGGGAGGGCATCCATCAAAGTCTGTTTCAAAACAGACAGATTATCTTGTTGCCGGAAAGGAAGCCGGTTCAAAAATGGAAAGGGCGGAAAAATTGGGCGTAAAAATAATTAAAGAAAAAGAACTTTTAGATTTAATAAAAAAATAAACCGTGCGTTTACTTCTTGCCCACTTTAAAAAATTGGACTGGCAAATTATAGTTTGCGTTTTTTTAATAACCGGAATAGGTTTACTTTCTTTGTATAGTTCTTCCTTGGGAAGGGATGATTTTTCCGATTTTAAAAAACAGATTATTTTTTTGGGCATCGGTATTTTTTTAATGGTATTTGTCAGTTTTTTTGACTGGAGAATTTTTCGCGAAAATTCTTATTTAATTCTAATTTTATATTTTATTTGTTTGGCAAGCCTAATAGGTTTGTTTTTTTTCGCTCCGGAAATCAGGGGAGTTAAATCCTGGTATAAAATAGGGAACATATCTATTGATCCAATAGAATTTACTAAAATTATTTTGGTAATTTTACTGGCGAAATATTTTTCAACTCGCCACACCGAACTCTACAGAGTGTATCATATAATTCTTTCGGGGATTTATGTTTTATTACCCGCCGCTTTGGTTTTTTTTCAGCCCGATTTGGGCTCTGCCTTAATTTTGATATTTCTTTGGGTGGCGATTTTACTTGTTTCCGGCATCAGAATAAAGCATTTTTTAATTCTGACTTTTTGCGGACTTTTAATTTTAGTTTTTAGCTGGATTTTCTTATTGAAAGATTATCAAAAAGAGAGAATTATAAGCTTTATTGAGCCCCAATTTTCCCCTTTGGGAGCCGGCTGGAGCCAATCTCAGACAAAAATTGCCATTGGTTCGGGCGGCCTTCTGGGGCAGGGAATTGGCAAGGGGTCCCAGACCCAGCACGGTTTTTTACCGGAGCCGAAAACCGATTTTATTTTCGCCGCCGTAGCCGAGGAAATGGGTTTAGTTGGGGTAACTGTTTTATTATTTTTATTTTCAATATTAATTTGGCGAATTTTTAAAATAGCAATAAACAGCGAAGATAATTTTATCCGACTTTTTAGTTTCGGTTTCAGCGTCATTTTAATGGTTCAGATATTCATTAATATTAGTATGAATCTTGGACTTTTACCGGTTATCGGAATTCCTTTGCCTTTGGTAAGTTACGGAGGGAGCAGTTTAATATCTATTTTTATTGCTCTGGGTATATTGCTTAATATTCAATCCGATACGGTTTAATTTAAAAATTATCAATAATTTATTTAAAAAAGCGAAAAATTCGCTTTTTTAGTTTTCCACAAATTATTCTTTGACAGTAGAGTTGGTATATCGGATAATATATAAACATAATGGAAAAGTCCGACTACATTTCCTTACAAGACGCTAAAAAATACTGCGGTTATTCGCAGGAGTATTTGTCATTAAGAGCGCGCAGAGGGAAGTTGAAAGCCGTAAAATTCGGCAGAAATTGGGTAACCAAAAAAGAATGGATTAATGATTATCTAAAAAGAGTGGAGGAATATAACAACAGTATAAACAATAATAAAAAATTAGCAAAAAAAACCATCCCTTTTCCACCAGAAGATTTGCCTACGGAAGATTATATACCCATATCGGATGCATTAGAAGATAAAAAACCAGTGCCTGTAATTCGTTTTGGCTTTGTAACGGCACTGGTTTTTGTTTTGTTTTTAGCCAGCGGAGTTTCAGGCCAAACATCTTTCCAGAAATTTTATGACGATTTTGATCCGTATGCAAAAGAATTAAGCCTAGGAGGAGACATTGTGATTTCAGAAGCGGTAGAAAAGTTGGAAATAGCAATGAGTTCATCGGTAGCCAGTTTTAAGAATGTTTTTGGAAATACTCCTTCTTTGGTAAATAATTTCAATAAAAATTTTGATGAAGGGATGGTAAAAACAAATCAAAAATTAATAAGTTTTATTAATTTAGCAGGAAAAGAAACAATTAGTTTGACCGGGAATATCTTTAAAGACAGCCAAAAGATAATTAAAAAAACAGCGTCACTGCTTAATTTGCTTTCTTATTCAGTAGGCAAGACGGGAGACGAGGTTTTTAAAGTAGCGGAAGAATTTTGGGGTAGTATATTTTTTGATAGTTTCCAAAGTTTTAAAGTTGTTTCAAAAGATCTGCCGAATTTTGTCAAAGAATTTAATGATAATTTTGACAAAAGAGCGAGCCAGTTGGCTGAAGTTGGCGGAGACGCCGGTGAAAGTATGGGAAAATACACCCTGCAGATATCAGAGAAGGTTTTAGGATTTGGAGAAAACATAACTCAAGGATATAAAAGTTTCAGTAGTTTTGTTGGAGAAAAAATAAGTAATCTCGGAGACGGAATAATGGCGCTTGGAGAAAAAATAAAAGACGGAGCGAGAAAAATAGCAGGAAGAATAAAAAGCGTCCCACGAAGTATTACTGAATCACCAAAGCCAGAAGAGGAATTAGTATTTGAAGAAGAAAAAGAAAAACCTGAAATTAGAAAAAAAGAAGAAGGGCCGGATAAAATAGAAGAAAGTAAAGAAAAAGAAATAACAGAAGAACCAAAAGAAATCGTTATGATAGAATCTGTAAAAGAAACAGAAATTATTAAAGAAACAATAAAAATTGACGAAAAGACAAAAAAAGAATTGGAAACTCTCAAAAGTTTGGTAGAAAGCCAGGCCGGAGAAATCAGCGGTCTCCGGACAGACTTAACAAGGAGGCCCACCGGCTTTATTTCCAACCCCGCTGTTGTTCAGCCCGTTGCTCAATCGCCTTGGGAGCCAAAATTATATATTGAGAACGGCAGAATTTCTTTGGAAACAGCAGGAAGCGGAAATATTTCTTTGAGTGCGGCAAGTAATGTCACGATCGGCGGTCAAAATTTCAGCGTGGACAATACGGGAAATATAACAACAGCCGGTATTTTAACAGTTACAGGTGCTTCTACTTCTACATTTGCCGGAGCGATTGATGTAGGCGATTTTAAAATGGCAACAGGAGCTTCAGCTACTTTTGTTCTGACAAGCGATGCCGCGGGAAATGCGTCATGGGCAGCCCCGGCCGGAGGCGCAGACACAGACTGGATTATATCCACTCCGTATATGTACGCCACAAACACCATCACTT
>Ga0180433_10000056_pt1 | contig 172965 bp, 167 predicted proteins | sample SS_ome_8_FD_132980 | JGI IMG/M metagenome (GOLD analysis project Ga0180433, IMG submission 132980) | Hypersaline lake sediment archaeal communities from the Salton Sea, California, USA - SS_1_D_1 metaG | ecosystem: Environmental > Aquatic > Non-marine Saline and Alkaline > Hypersaline >... | reverse complement strand
TTGTCTAGCTCCGGCTCCTAGCGTCTAACGAACGACCCTCTCCCTCCCCTACGATAAGTCGATATCCGCTCGTTCCTCGCGGTATCTCCTTTATCTCAGTGCGAGAGAGTCTCCCGTTCGTACGACGCTTTTCAGTCGCCTTCGCTTTTCTATCAGCCTACTCGACTCGCCAGCTCGTCTGCGGAGTCTTCGGCTCGTGCTGTTCCCTAAGGATAGACGCCACCTTCATTTCAATAAACCGATCTCCATTACAAATCCTTTTATATATTAGTTCCCTAATGCTTTTTTTAGTGTTTCAAGGTTTTGTTGCATGAGACTAAAGTAATCTTCACCATTTTTTATTTGTTCTTCTGTTATGGATTCTAAGTTGTGTAATGTTAAAGATTCAGCACCAATTTCTGTTTGAACAATGTTAGCAATTTTATTTGAAACATTTTGTTCAAAAATAACATATTTTATATCATGTTTTTGAGCCATTTCAATAATCTCAGTTAATTCTTTTTGGGAAGGCTCAATTGTTGGTGAAAGTCCAGAAATACTAATTTGTTCAATACCGTATCGATGTTCCCAATAGCCATATGCAGCATGAGAAACAACAATTTCTTTACGTTCCGCGTTTTGAACTACATGTTGAAATTGTTTATCTAAATCCATAAATTTTTCTTTTAATTGTTCAAAATTTTGTTCAAAATCCGCTTTTGCTTCAGGCTTTAAGTCAACTAATACATTTTTTATATTTTCAGCAAGTTTAATAGCAAGCGTTGGATCAAGCCATACATGTGGGTCAACATCATGACTATGTCCGTGATCAGCATGTTCATCCGCATGCTCGTCCGCATGTTCATCCGCATGCTCATCCGCATGTTCATCCGCATGCTCATCCGCATGTTCATCCGCATGCTCATCAGCATGTTCATCGGCGTGCTCATCAGCATGTTCATCGGCGTGCTCATCAGCATGTTCAGCTGAATGTTCATCGGCGTGTTCTTCAGCGTGCTCATCCGTATGCTCATCAGCGTGTTCGTCGGCATGTTCATCCGCATGCTCATCTTTAGATTCGATTAATTCAATTCCTTCCCCTGCTTTAAGTACTTTTACATTTTCTGATTCTAATGTTTTATGGGCTTTTTCAGCGAAGCCTTCTAAACCTATACCAGAATATATAAATAAATCAGATTCAGCCATTTCAACCATTTGTTTCGTTGTCGGTTCATACGTATGTGCATCAACACTTGGAGGGAATACACTTTCAACTACAACGTGTTTTCCACCAATTTTTTTTGTAAAATCTTGTAGAGGAAAAATAGTTGTATAAATAACTAATTGATCATTTTGGTGTTTTCCATCATTTCCGTCATTTTGTTCTGATTGATTAGAACAGCCAATAACACTCACCATGGCTAATAACCAAATAGCTAATAGTAAGGAAAGTCTATTTTTCATCACCAAACTCCTTTCAATTTATATATCGTAATTGTTACGATTTAAAGATTAAAAATAAATCAAAATGATTTCGATTTATATGGTATAAAATTTTAAGTGAAATGACAATACCAAAATAAATTATTTTTTTTTCTGAATTTTGTCAGGCACTGGATCAATTCCACCGGGATGAAATGGATGACATTTCATAATCCTTTTAACTGTCAGCCATCCTCCTCTTATAACCCCAAAACGTTTAATTGCTTCTAAACCGTAGTGTGAGCATGTAGGGTAAAAACGGCAAGTAGGTGGCTTTAACGGAGAAATAAATTTTTGGTAAAATCGAATAAGGCCAATAAACAAAGCTTTCATGTGTGTCACCTACTTTATTTTTACTATTATTTTATCAATAATAAGTAGGTAAGGGTACTAAAATCAATTCAAACTAAATAGATGAATCATATCGGAATTTGTAGTATGATACAATATTAGAAGGACTTATAAAAAGGAGTGATAATATGCCTTCTGTAGAAAGCTTTGAACTAGATCATAATGCAGTAAAAGCACCATATGTACGTCACTGTGGAGTTCACAAAGTTGGTACCGATGGGGTTGTCAATAAATTTGACATTCGTTTTTGTCAGCCAAATAAGCAAGCAATGAAGCCAGATGCTATCCATACACTTGAACATTTGTTAGCTTTTACGATTCGAAAGCATGCTGAAAAATATGATCATTTTGATATTATTGATGTTTCTCCAATGGGGTGTCAGACAGGATATTATCTTGTTGTAAGCGGAGAGCCTACTGTTCGTGAAATTATTGACTTATTAGAAGATACAATGAAGGAAGCAATCGAAGTAACAGAGGTTCCAGCAGCCAATGAACGTCAATGTGGTCAAGCAAAGCTTCATGACTTAGAAGGGGCTAAACGTTTAATGCGATTCTGGCTTGAACAAAGCAAAGAAGATTTAGAAAAAGTATTTGGATAAATTGGTAAAGAGGATTCAAATAAGTTTGGATCCTCTTTTTTCATATTGCAATAAATGGTTCTTGACGATAGGGTATGTATATAGTAATTTTGAAGTGTTAATCGTAATTATTACGAAAAAACAGGAGATGAACAATGGAACGTATACATAATATAAGAAATCAAGCCGTTGCCTATTTGTTACTAGCAATCTTTCTTTTTTCGTTTTTCTTTATAGATTTTTTTCAGTTTGATGAATATTTTCCTGGTCATATAAAAAGTGTACATGTTATCTTTTTAAGCATTGTTTTAGAAGCGATTCCGTTTATTCTACTTGGTGTTTTTATTTCTTCGTTTATTCAAATATTTGTGTCAGAGAAGACAATCCAAAAATTCTTACCGAAAAATCCTTTCGCTGCGCTTTTTCCTGCTGCTATTTTAGGAGCTATTTTTCCTGTATGTGAATGTGCAATAGTTCCGATTGTCAGAAGATTAATTAAAAAAGGTGTTCCACTTCACATAGGCGTAGTTTTCCTTGTTGGGGCTCCTATTTTAAATCCGGTTGTTTTTGCCTCTACTTATTATGCTTTTCAGTCAAATGTAGAAGTGGCATTTGCTCGAATGGGACTTGCATTTATTTTGTCAATTGTAATGGGGTTTGTTATTTATTTGTTTTTCGAAAATCGTTCTCAATTAAAGGAAGAGTATCATCACCATCATCATCACCACCATCATCAAAATAAATTTATGAGCATGCTTCATCATGCAAGTGATGAATTTTTTGATATGGGTAAATATTTAATCATTGGTGCATTTGTAGCAAGTTTGTTCCAAGCATACTTAGACCGAACATTATTAATAAATATCGGGAATGATGAATGGTTAGGTCCTGCCGTTATGATGGCTTTTGCTTATGTTCTTTCATTATGTTCTGAAGCCGATGCGTTTGTAGCTTCATCCTTTGCTAATTTATTTTCAACAAGCTCACTTTTAGCCTTTTTAGTTTATGGCCCTATGATTGATTTGAAAAATACGATTATGCTTTTTGCTTACTTTAAGAAAAAGTTTGTGTTAACTTTTCTTATTGTCGTTACGGTCGTTGTCTATTTTTCCATCTTAATTTATCAAGGAATATAAACAATTTGGGAGGATAAGATGGTTAAATTTCACTTTTTACTAAGAGGAATCATATTACTTGGCTTTTCGCTCTTAATGTTTAAGCTCATCGTAACAGGAAATATCACGAAATTCATTGCACCAAAAATGCTTCCATTTATTTATTTTTGTCTTGTTACGTTTTTTGTATTGGCGATTATTCAATTATGGAGGAGTCAATCTAGCTCGAACTCAGAGCCAACATGTGATTGTGAAGGACATGAGCTTCCAAAAACAAGAGGAAGGGCTATTTTCATCTATTCTTTGTTTATTTTCCCTATTTTAAGTGGATTTGTGTTTAAAGATGCTGTGTTAGATAGTTCTGTAGTAGCAAAAAGAGGATTTAAAAGTGAAATATTAGCAGCATCAAGTAACAAAGCAGTTGAAGTACAAGATGACGAAAATCTTGCCGAAAGATATTTAGAAGATCCGGAAGCTGTTTTAAAGGAATTAGAAGAAGAAGCCAAAAAGAATACATCCACAAATGAGGAATCAGAATCGATTCAAGGTATTTTTGCAAAGCATGATGAAAAAGTAAAAAAAGAATTGCTCGAACAAGATGTACTGAAAGTAACCGAAGATAATTTTATAACAGCAACACGTATTATTGACCAATATTCAGATGAGTTTGTCGGTAAAAAAATCGAGTATTCGGGTTTTGTTTATCGCGAAGCTGATTTTAGCGAAGATCAATTTGTCATTGCTCGCTTTGGCATATCTTGTTGTACAGCTGATGCATCTGTTTATGGAACGATTGCTTCATATGAAAACGCTAAAAAGTTTTCAAATGATGAATGGGTAAAAGTCACTGGAACTTTATCAACGACTATATATCATGATTTTCAAATTCCATTAATTCAAGTTGAAAAGGTTGAGAAGATAGAGCAGCCTGAAGATCCTTACGTATACGAAGTTTATGAAGTGAATGTAATAAAATAATACATTAGTTTATAACGGCTTTTCCTTACTCCATAGAGGAAAGGCCGTTTATTCTTTCTCGAAAATACGGAATCATTAGCCTACGAATTTCATCCACAGACATATTTGAGATTTCGTTTAAAAGTTCATCTTTTTCTAATTGATTCGTTGCAATAAATACAAATGCATCAATATCTTCTTCTCCAACTCCCATTGAATTCTGAAAGTTTTGGAACTTTTCTTCAAACTGATTCATGCTATCTAACTCCTTTTTTTATAAATTTTGCTACATATTGTGAATGATCATGCATTTTATTTAAGAATAATTGAATTTATTTTGGGACAAACCAAAAATAAGTCAAAGGGGGCGATTTACGAATGAAGGATCGAAAAAAAACCTACTATGTATCGATTGCAAATGGGGAAATTTCTCAAGTAAGTACTGTATCTCCTTGGGATTACAAAATAGAAGCTACCGATGTTGAAATTACGAAACTGCGAGAGATTTTTGATCAACTCCATTCAACAGGATGGCAAAATTTTTTTAGAGCCCATGTTCCATATGTTCAATATCATTATGATCGTGAAAATGATTCCATTGACTCTTTGAATAAACAAGTTTTCCAAATGATTTATGATTTAGGCGATGAAGAGGCGAGAGAACACATTCAAAAAACAGGTATCATCGAAAGTTTTAAAGAGGAACAAGAGTGACATACACATCCTCTTTTCAGTGTGATAAGATGTGAATGGACACAAACTGAAATAGAGGGATTTTTTATGATCCGATTTACTGATTACTATCAAAACAAAGTTATTTTATCTTTTGAAGATCATCCTTTTTCTTCATCACCTAAGCATGTATGGATTATATGTAAGTATCAAGAATTTTGGCTGCTTACGAATCATCGTGATCGTGGATTAGAATTTCCAGGTGGAAAAGTTGAGAAAAATGAAACACCACTAGCAGCAGCTAAAAGAGAAGTGTTTGAAGAAACGGGTGGTGTTATTCATGATATACAATATTTAGGTCAATATAAAGTGCTAGGGAAAGATAAAACAATTATTAAAAATATATATGTTGCTAAAATTAAAGAGATAAAACAGAAAAAAACATATTTAGAAACAGAAGGACCGGTTTTATTAAAAGAGCTTCCAAAAGATATTCAAGAGGATTCACGCTTTAGTTTTATTATGAAAGATGGAGTATTATCCTACAGCTTAATACAATGTGTCAGTTATTACAAAAGTAAATAACAATAGGCTGTTTAAACTAAAGGGTCAGACCCTACTAGGCATTATATAGCGTTTAATGTAAATAGAATATAATGGTATTAATTGAGTGGGTCAGACCCTTATAAGACAGTCTCTATTGTATTATTCAATATTTTTGATTAATCTCTTTTCAAGCCATTCAACCGTTTTATACATAATGGTTGCAAAGATCGCAATGACGAGTAAGCTTAATAATACAAGTGTAAAGTTAAATACTTGGAATCCATAAATAATCATATATCCGAGGCCTTTTCCAGATACGAGAAATTCTCCTACAATGACTCCTACCCATGAAAGACCTACATTCACTTTTAATGTTGAAATGATTGTTGGAAATGAAGCTGGTAAAACCACTTCTTTAAAGAGTTGAAATCGATTTGCATTAAATGTTAGTAGAACTTTCAAATAGTTGGAATCCACTTCTTTAAATGATGTATAAACAACAATTGTAGTTATGATAACGGAAATAATCGTACCCATAGCAATGATGGATGTAAATCCAGGGCCCAATGCAACAATTAAAATTGGTCCTAAAGCAACTTTTGGCATTGCATTTAATACAACAAGATAAGGATCTAGTATTTTAAACATTTTTGGAAACCACCATAAAAAAGCTGCTAAGGCTACCCCTAGTAAAGTACCCAAGATAAATCCTAAAATCGTTTCGAAAAGAGTTGTACTTACATGAATAGCTAAAGTTCCATCGGTTACTTTTTCTAATAAAAGATTCCAAATTTTTGATGGAGCACTGAAAATAAGAGGATCAATCCATCGACTCATTGATGCTAATTCCCATAGCGTAAAAAAACTAATAAAAATGAGTAGTTGATAAAAAGAAACCCAATATTTTTCCTTTTTTAATTTCTTTACATATTGTTCATGAAGAAGCTCAATCGGTTCATTTTTTCGATTCAAGATAATCCAACTCCTTCCATATAGACTGAAAGAGTTGAGGGAATAGTTCGTGTTGCCTAGCATGGAATGGGGATAATTCTTCTAAAGCTTTCGGGACGCAAATAATTTTGTTTAACTGACCTGGCTGTGCGGAAAGAATAACAATACGATTACTCATGGCAATCGCCTCTCCTATATCATGTGTAACTAAGATGGCCGTTTTTTTGTATTGCTTTAATGTGTTGAATACAAGGTCTTCTAGCTTTAATTTTGTTTGGTAGTCTAGTGCAGAAAAAGGCTCATCAAGTAGAAGGATTTTTGGATTTGTTGCAAGTGTTCGAACTAAAGCGGCACGCTGCCTCATTCCTCCTGATAGCTGACGGGGATATGCATTTCTCACTTGAGAGAGCCCCATTTCATCTAAAAGGTTGAGGGCATAGGCTTTTGTTTCTTCATTTAGAATATTTAAGATTTTTAATCCTATAAATATGTTTTCCTCAATCGTTTTCCATGGGAATAAATAATCTTGTTGAAGCATGTAGCCAATTGAAGAGCTTGTATGATCAATTCGGTTCCCTTGAATTAAGACTTCCCCATTTGTTGGTTTAATTAGTCCTGCAATAATCGAAAGTAAAGTGGTTTTTCCACAGCCACTAGGACCAAGGAGGGAGATAAATTCCCCCTCGTCTACTGTGAAATGGATATCTTTTAAAGCAATGGATGCAGATTCTTTCGTAAAATAGGTGTGGTGAATATGGTTTAACGTTAAGAAAGACATTAAAAGGCTCCTCCTTATTTTTGCACATCTTCAGCGAATGATGTGTTGACAAGTATCTCATAGTCAACACGATTTGGGAGCTCTCCGGCTTCTTCCATAATATTTTGTAAATTGTTCCATTCATGTTCTTCTAAAATTGGATTGGTTGCATAAGAACCTTGAGATTTATACCGGTCAATGACTGTTTCAAGGAGTTCAACTGGTGTATCTTCAAACTGAGGAGAAATGACTTCGGCAATTTCACTAGATGAATGTAAGTCAACCCATTGTTGAGCACGATAAATTGCTTTCGTAAACTTCTGTACGGCTTCACTATTTTCACTTAGGTAGGATTCTTTTGCCATAAAAGTTGTGTACGGAACATATCCTGATTCCTCTCCAAATGATGCTACGATATACCCTTTTCCTTCTTGCTCAAATATACTAGCGGTTGGTTCAAATAGCTGTACAAATTCACCTGTACCAGATGCAAATGAGTTAGCGATATTAGCAAAGTCAATGTTTTGAATAAGATTTAAATCCTGATGAGGATTAATGCCATGTTTTTTTAGAACAAATTCTCCAACCATTTGTGGCATTCCACCTTTACGTTGTCCTAGAAATGTTTTACCTTTTAACATATCCCATGTGAAATTTTCAATTTTAGATCTAGAAACTAAAAAGGTCCCATCTGTTTGGGTTAATTGGGCAAAGTTTATAACGGGATCATTTGCCTCTTGAGAATGAACGTAAATGGTCGTTTCTGAACCAACTAAGGCGATATCAGCACCACCTGATAAAAGTGCTGTCATCGTTTTGTCACCGCCCCAGGTTGTGGTTAGCTGAATTTCTACGCCTTCTTCCTGAAAGTAATTTTTCTCAAGTGCAACATATAGTGGTGCGTAAAAAGCAGAATGGGTTACTTCTGCTAAACGAATTTTTTCCATTTGTTGACCTTTATTACAAGCCACAAGTGAGAACACCATGATAACCGCAAGAAAAAGTGAATATAACCACTTTTTCATTTTGTCTCCTCCTTTGATTTCTTGTTAAATAGAAATAGTTGTAGAATTAATTTATCCATAAGATAAATTATGAAAAGAATAAAAAAAGGTGAGCGTCTTTTTAAATGGAGGATCATGTAATGAAAAACGGAGAGATTATTGAGAAACAGTTATTTCCTTCATCTCATTCTAATGTGAAATTATATATTGTCACATATTGGTCTTCTGGATTACGAGTAAAGGGTTTATTAGCTGAACCGAAAGAGCCAGGAATATATGACGGTTTTTTATATTTACGTGGAGGAATCAAAAATGTTGGAATGGTTCGTCCAGGTCGAATTATTCAATTTGCCTCACAAGGTTTTGTTGTCATGGCACCTTTTTATCGTGGTAATCAAGGAGGAGAGGGGAACGAAGATTTTGGAGGTTTGGATCGAGAAGATGCTTTTTCAGCTGTTGAACTATTAAAGCGTCATTCGAAAGTTCATTCAAAAAGGATCCATGTGTTTGGCTTTTCACGAGGAGGTGTTATGGCTCTATTTACAGCAATCCATTGCTCTAGTATTCTTACTGTAGTTACTTGGGGTGGTGTATCTGATATGACATTAACATATTATGAACGGGAAGATTTAAGAAGAATGATGAAACGGGTAATTGGAGGTACTCCAAATAAATATCCTGAGCGTTATAAATGGAGAACTCCACTTTATGATTTAAATAAAATTCAAGCACCTGTCTTTATTATTCATGGAGTTAAAGATAAGAATGTTTCCATTGAACATGCTTATCGACTTGAAAAAAGGTTAAAGGAAATGAATAAATCCGTTACAAGCTTTTATTTTCATGACTATGATCATTATTTTCCTCCAAAAGAAAACAGAGATATCGTAAAACTGCTGACAAACTGGATGAAACGGCAGTAGTTATGAACACGACTACCGTATTTAAAATTGTCATGATATGATAAAAACAGACAAATGATTTGGAAGATGAAGGGGCTGAAAAAACATGGGTATGCCTTTTGAATTAAATACAATGATTGTGACAAAGGGAAATGAAAAAAGAATAGGAGAAAATACATTTCAACTTGTGAAAAATGGATATCGTCTATATCCAATTGATATTCCTCTTGAAGTAAGAAGAACGATTGAAAGTGATATCATTGGAACAGGTATTATTAAAAAGATTGATTGGTCGAATAATAAAACGATGTTAACATATAATCTAATTTCTCTAAATTCAACCAATTAATGAAAGAGGATGTTTCAAAAGGGTCTGACCTAATGCATTTAACACTATATAGAGTCCTTGTTACTTCTAATATAAGGAGCTATATTTTATATCTTGATGTCTGACCCTTTAGTTTTGAAACAGCCTCTTTTTTAAATTATGCAATGGCTTCTTTATGATCTGCTGTATCTTTTTGTTTCTTGGAAAATTTATTCACAATAACCGTTAAGGCACCATCACCTGTTACATTTGTAGCAGTTCCAAAGCTATCCTGTGCCAAATACAAAGCAATCATTAATGTTAACATTGTTTCATTGAATCCAAGCATTGATTCAAGTAGTCCTAAAGCAGCCATGACAGCTCCTCCTGGTACACCTGGAGCGGCAATCATTGTTATTCCTAACATAAGAATAAATGGAGTAATAGCAGATAAATTAGGAGTTTCCCCATTTAATAACATCACACCCATTGCACAGCTAACGAGAGTAATTGTACTTCCTGATAAATGAATCGTTGCTAATAATGGAACTGTAAAATCTGCAACTTTTTCTTTTACACCTAACTGTCTAACCTGTCTTAGTGTAACAGGAATTGTTGCTGCTGATGACTGTGTACCTAGCGCAGTAAAGTAGGCAGGAAACATTGTTTTGATAAGCTTAAATGGATTTTTTCCTGATACTATTCCACTTGTAGTGTACTGGACCATCAACATTGCAATATGAAGAAAAATGATTAATGCAAACACTTTTGCAAAAACTGATAAAATGAAAGCAACTTGGCCTCCATATGTTATGTTGGCAAAAATACCGAAAATATGAAATGGAAGTAATGGGATAATTACTTTTGCAATTAATTTTTCGATAATATTACGGAAATTTAAAAATGCTTGCTGAAGGGTGTCCCCTTTAATCGAAGCCATACCAATTCCGAGAATAAATGCAAGTAAAAGAGCACTCATAACCCCCATCACAGGAGGCATATCGATAATAAAAAACGGATGCTGTAAAAATTCTTCTGGATTTTCCATCTCTTCTAAACTTTTTCCTGAAATAAATGATGGTAAGAGCACTGATCCAGCAAAATAGGCTAATAATCCAGCGAAAATAGTAGAAATGTATGCTACTACCGTAGTTAAACCTAGTAATCTGCCGGCATTTTTCCCCATTTCAGCTATTCCAGGTGCGATAAACCCAATAATAATAAATGGTATGACAAATTTTAAAAAGTTACCAAAAATACCATTAAATGTTGAAAAAAATTGAATAAGTGATTGTGGAGCAAAGCCTCCAATGATAACACCTAAAATAATAGCTAAAAGAATTCTAGGTAAAAGACCAATTTTCATTTTCATAGCATGTCCTCCTGATGTAAACAATTGTTCTCTTGAAAAAGATATGAATAAAATAACACATATTTTTTATAATTAAAACAGGAAAATAAAAAGAAATATTATTCTGATAAAAAAGAAATTTCACTAAAAAAGCTGTCCTAAAAAAGAGACAGATCCGAAGATACGTGAATAAACTTAAAAAAGCTCCCCTATGAAGGGAGCTTTCGATTAGATAATTGGTCCACCAAGTTTTTCGATTTCTTCAGGTACGTTTTTAAACTTCTTGAAGTTGTTTTTAAATGCTTCTGCTAATTCTTTAGCTTTTTTGCAATATGCTTCTTCGTCATCCCATGTTTTTATTGGCTGAAGAACTTCATCAGGTACACCAGGAACATGTAGAGGAATTTCTAGACCAAAAATTTCATCTTTAATTGTTTCGACATTATCTAAATCGCCTTCTAATGCTGCTTGCACCATTGCTCTTGTGTATTCAAGCTTCATACGGTGTCCTACACCATATTCTCCACCAGTCCAACCAGTGTTGACTAAGAATACTTTTACATCGTGTTCATCAATTTTTTGACCGAGCATTTCAGCATATCTTGTAGCAGGAAGTGGTAAGAATGGTGAACCGAAGCATGTTGAAAAAGTTGTTTGTGGTGATGTAATGCCACGTTCGGTTCCTGCTAATTTACTTGTGTATCCACTTAAGAAATGGTACATTGCTTGTTCCTTTGATAATTTACTAATTGGAGGAAGAACTCCAAAGGCATCTGCTGTTAAGAATACGATTGTATTAGGGTGTCCTGCAATACTTGGTGTAATAATGTTATCCATTGCATCAAGTGGATAAGCTGCACGTGTATTTTCTGTAAAGAACGAATTATCATAATCCGCTATTCTTGAATCTTCATCAATAACGACATTTTCAAGAACAGATCCGAAGCGAATAGCATTAAAAATTTGAGGTTCTTTTTCTTTTGATAATCCGATGCATTTAGCATAGCATCCACCTTCTATGTTAAATACACCAGAATTTGACCATCCATGCTCGTCATCTCCAATTAAACGACGTTTTGGATCTGCTGATAATGTTGTCTTTCCAGTTCCAGATAAACCGAAGAATAATGCAACATCACCTTCTTGTCCTACATTAGCAGAACAATGCATAGATAAGATGTTGTTTTCAGGAAGTAAGTAGTTCATAACAGAGAAGATAGATTTTTTCATTTCTCCTGCATATTCCGTTCCACCAATTAAAATAACACGCTTTTCAAAGGAAAGAATAATGAATGCCTCAGAATTTGTTCCATCTACAGATGGGTCTGCTTTAAAAGTTGGAGCAGAAACAATCGTAAAAGGATTATCATGATGATTTAACTCTTCTTTACTTTTTGGGCGTATAAATAATTGATGAGCAAATAGATTATGCCATGCAAATTCGTTTATTACTTGAATAGGAAGACGATATCTTTCGTCTGCACCTGCAAATCCTTTAAAAACAAAGATTTCATTTTTTTCTTTTAAGTATTGAATCACTTTCATATAAAGATTTTCAAATACTTCTTTAGAAATCGGTTTATTAACAGATCCCCATTCAATTTTATCTTTAGTAGACTCTTCTTCTACGATAAATTTATCTTCCGGAGATCGTCCTGTATATTTTCCTGTTGTAGCTCTAACAGCACCTGTTGAAGTTAAAATACCTTCTTTTCTAGAAAGAACTTTTTCAACTAATTGAGGTACTGATAAATTATGATACGTATTGGAACCGTTTACTAAATGGATTAATTCATTGGATAAATCCACTGTATTCATCGCTCATACCATCCTTTTTAAATATATTCAAAACGAATTATTCAACTCACAATTAGTATAACACATTTATAAAAATAGTCTATACTATTTATTGTATTTTTGTTAATAATATAAGAAAAAATAGGTGTTCTAATTTTTATTTTTTACAGAAAAATTCAAATTATTGAAGTAATAAAGAATATAGTCTCTTTTTATTGACAATTACTACTTCATTCCTGTATGATTGTTGCTTGAACGGATACTCTTATCCCGAGTTGGTGGAGGGACAGGCCCTATGAAACCCAGCAACCGGCTCTGTCAAAAAGTAGCCGCATTATAAGATTTTTATAGAGATTTGATTGTCATTCAACTTTCTTAGAATAGGAAAAGTCTTTTCGAAATCTCTGACATGCGGATATTTTTGAGAGCAATGGTGCTAACCTGTTGCAAGGTATTGTCCTTGATCGATAAGAGTGAAAGGCAATGTATGAATATTCAACCTTTCCTCGAGCAAGGAAAGGTTTTTTGTTTGGCTTATAAAAAAATGCTACTATTTATAAGCATGTATAAGCACAATAGGAAAAGAAGGGAAATGAGATCCGTCTTTCACTAGGTGGTACATATCCACCAAAAAGATTATGGATTAGAGGAGGAAAACGTATGACAAAAAAGCGCCGCCTATTTACATCTGAGTCTGTTACAGAAGGTCATCCAGATAAAATCTGTGACCAAATTTCTGATTCAATTTTGGATGCCATTTTGGAAAAGGATCCAAACGCACGTGTAGCTTGTGAAACTTCAGTTACAACTGGTTTAGTATTAGTTAGCGGAGAAATCACAACAAGCACATATGTAGACATTCCGAAAATTGTTCGTGAAACTGTAAAAGAAATCGGCTATACTCGTGCAAAATATGGATTTGACGCAGAAACTTGTGCAGTATTAACATCTATCGACGAACAATCTCCAGATATTGCAATGGGTGTTGATCAAGCATTAGAAGCGCGTGAAGGACAAATGTCTGATGATGAAATTGAAGCGATTGGTGCTGGTGACCAAGGTTTAATGTTCGGATATGCTTGTAACGAAACAAAGGAGTTAATGCCACTTCCAATTTCTTTAGCACATAAGCTTGCACGCCGCTTAACAGAAGTTCGTAAAGAAGATATTCTTCCATATTTACGCCCAGATGGAAAAACACAAGTAACAGTAGAATATGATGAAAACGACAAGCCAGTACGTATCGATACAATTGTTGTATCTACTCAACATCATCCAGAAATTACATTAGAGCAAATTAAACGTAATATTAAAGAACATGTTATTGATCCAGTTGTTCCAAAAGAATTAATTGATGAAAATACAAAATATTTTATTAACCCAACAGGACGTTTCGTTATCGGTGGTCCACAAGGGGATGCTGGTTTAACTGGACGTAAAATTATTGTTGATACGTATGGTGGTTATGCTCGTCATGGTGGTGGAGCATTCTCTGGAAAGGACCCTACGAAAGTTGACCGCTCAGCTGCCTACGCTGCACGTTATGTGGCGAAAAACATCGTAGCAGCAGACCTTGCAGAAAAATGTGAAGTTCAGCTTGCTTATGCAATTGGTGTTGCTCAACCTGTTTCCATTTCAATTGATACATTTGGAACTGGTAAAGTATCTGAGGATGTACTAGTTGAATTAGTTCGTAAAAACTTTGACCTTCGTCCAGCAGGTATCATTAAGATGCTTGATTTACGTCGTCCAATCTATAAAAAGACTGCTGCATATGGTCACTTCGGTCGCAATGATTTAGATTTACCGTGGGAACGCACAGACAAAGCAGAAACATTACGTGAACAAGCAGCAATATAATAAGAAGGGGCTGTCCAAAAAGTCAGCCCCTTTTTATTATTTTATTTCGGTGGCGGACGCTTTCCGCGGGCACAGCCTGTCTAGCTTCGGCTCCTAGCGTCTATCGAACGATTCTCTCCCTCCCCTACGATAAGTCGACATCCGCTCGTTCCTCACGGTATCTCCTTTATCTCAGTACGGGAGAGTCTCCCGTTCGTACGACGCTGGGCAGTCGCCTCCGCTTTACTATCAGCCTCCTCGTCTCACAAGCTCGTCTCCGGGGTCTTCGGCTCGTGCTGTTCCCGCAGGAGTCGCCGCCACCTTAATCTTGAATCTTAACTTCAATCAATAGATCTTCATTATAGGTCCTTTCTCCTTTATTTTAGGGGTTTATCGGACAGCCTCTTCTTATAAAATAAACGATTAAAATGAGTCCCATTTTATGCATACTGTACGGCTTTTTGATTATTAATAACCTCTTCATATTCTTTAATTAATCCATCTAATATTTGTTCCCATGTTTGAGAAAGAGCATATTTACGTGCATCATGCCCCATTTGAATTCGTTTTGTGCTATTTAATAAATATTGAATGGCTTCAATAAACTGTTCAGTATTTTTTGGTTCACATAATATTCCTGTTTGGTCATGTTTAATGATATTTTTAACTCCACCAGAATTAGCTCCAATTGCAGGTGTTCCAGAAGCCAACGCTTCTAAGACAACATTTCCAAACGTTTCAGTTGGAGAAGGAAAGACAAATAAATCCGAAGCAGCATAAACTTTAGCCAATTCTTCCCCGTTTAGATATCCTGTAAAGGTAATATTTCTTGGCGCTTTTTGTTTCATTTCCTCTTTAGATGGTCCATCTCCGACAATAATCCAATGAACTTTATCGGAAACGTCATCAGATAGATTATTCATAATCTTTAAAAGGGTCTCGATGTCCTTTTCTGGAGCTAACCTTCCAACATATGACAAAATAAATTTTTCTTTTATTTGATATTTTTGTCTAACCTCTAACTTATCGTAATTCGGGTGAAATAAATGACAATCTACTCCTCTTGACCATATATAAAGATTGGTAAAGCCATGACGTTTTAATTGCTCTAATGTAAAAGGAGAGGGGACAAAAATCTTTTGAAATGGTCGATGAAACCAATGCATATATTTCCATAATAGCTTTGAAAAAATTTGAAGATCATAATACTCTAAATATTGATCAAAATCTGTATGATATGAACCGACAAGTGGAATGTTTAACTTTTTGGCATAATGCAACCCACACAGTCCGACATTAAATGGTGTAGCAATATGGATGATATCTGGTTGAAACCTGATAAGCTCTGCTTTAATTTGAAGCATGTTCGGCAAAGCAAGGCGACATTCCGGATATAAGAAAAAAGGAAAGCTAGTAAAACGATGAATGTTATTTGAAAACAAGTGATCATTTGTACTTTCTGGTGCAAAAACTCGAAATTCATGTCCTCTTTTAGCTAAATGATCGGTAAATCGCTTTAATGTACGGGCAACTCCGTTAACATCTGGGGCAAACGTATCCGTAAAGATAGCAACCTTCATAATAACCCTCCTTTACATTAATTTAATATATTGAAAATGGTTGTGTAACAAATCGTTCCTGTAATACTGCCGAGAAGCATCCCTGCAAGTACATCAGAAGGGTAATGTAGTCCTAAGTAAATTCTTGAAATGGCTACACTGAAGGTTATTGGAATAAATAAAATCGAAAGTTCTGGCATAAATAGCATAAATGGTGTTGTGATCGAAAATATGGCTGTCGTATGTCCTGAAGGGAAAGAATGATCTTTCAGTGGGTTTTTTAACACTTTTGTTTCATGTAACGATATATATGGACGTTTACGTGGGTACAGCTTTTTAATGATGGCTACGGGGATGTGACTAAACAATAATGCAGCACCACTTGAAATAGCTACATTCTTTACGGGATGATTCATAAAAAATATGAGGACTAAGCATGTTAAAATAGTAAATGTAGCACCGCCTAAATGTGTAATATGCCGAAAGTAGAAGTTTAATAATTTTTTTTCAAAGTGCTGATTAACAAAGCGAAAAATTTTACACTCAAAATCATACATATTGGCAATTAATTTGCTCATAAGTGCCCTAAACTCCTTTGCAAATCTTTTTAGCTTTAAAAAAACTTTAAAAATTTCCACTTAAAAGTTTATCTTGTATGTTTCATTGTAAAATACAAACATTTAGGGAATGATAATATTTTGTAAAAAATGTTATAAAAAGATTTGCGAAAATTTAACAAATTTATCATATATTCAATTATAAGAAAAGCTCAAAGCACCCCATAATAAAGGAAAGAAGTTTTGACTTAAGGGTGCTTTGAGCAACAAATCTTTTAAAAAGGGCAATAAAATAAGACTCTTGGTGTTACATTATAAGAAAGTTTGTTATAATTTATTCTTTTTTTTTACTTTTGAATTTGTTTATAATATTGTCCTTTTTCAACATATTCTCGTCGAATGCGTTCCATATCTTTAAGATCTTCATCTGTTAGTTCACGAACTACCTTTGCCGGTCTTCCTAACGCTAGACAATTAGGAGGAATTTTCTTCCCAGGTGGAACTAGGCTTCCGGCACCAATAAAAGCACCTTCACCTATTTCTGCACCATCTAAAATAATGGAACCCATTCCAATTAAAGAATTTTTTCTTATAATGGCACTATGCAGTATTACTTGATGTCCTACTGTTACGTCATCCTCAATTATTAATGGTTTATTTGGACTTTGATGAAGACAGCATTGATCTTGTATATTTACACGCTTTCCAATTATAGTTGGGGCGACATCGCCACGAATGACCGTATTAAACCATATGCTTGAATATTCACCAATTTGAACATCCCCTGTAATGGTAACATAATCAGCAATATAGGCTGTCTCAGCAATGTTTGGCTTTTTTTGATGGTAAGGATAAATCATTTTATTTCCTTCCTTTCATGTGTAGAAGCACGAATTGGTAGTGTTTTCAACTATTTTGATTTCATTATACATAAGGAAAGATTTATTTTGGAAGGGGGCTTTTAAATGTGGACGTGGAAAGCCGAGACTGGAAAAGCTGTTATCGTGATGATACATGGTGCCGCAGAACATCATGGAAGATATAAATGGTTGATTGAAATGTGGCGTCTTTCAGGCTTTCATGTAGTCATGGGGGATTTGCCAGGACAAGGAACGACATCAAGAAGTAGAGGACATATTGATTCATTTGATGAATATATTGAAGTGGTAGAAGAATGGATTCGTGAGGCTAAAACATATAATTTACCTATTTTCTTATTGGGACATAGTATGGGAGGTCTTGTAGCGATTCGAGCCCTTCAAGAAAAATGTCTTGATGTAAATGCTGTTATTTTATCTTCCCCTTGTTTAGGACTTGTTCATAAACCAAATCGTGCAGTTGATATGTTATCCAAAGGGTTAAACGTTGTTTTACCTAAAATTCGATTTGACTCAAAACTTAATGTTAAAATAGCAACGAGAAATAAAGAAGTTCAAGAAATGGATGAAAATGATTCATTATATGTTACAAAAGTATCTGTTAGATGGTATCGAGAATTAATGAAAGCAATTGAACAGGCTTTTGAGCAAATACATAAATTTCCTCATCTTCCACTTTTATTAATGCAAGGTGGAGATGATAAAATTGTCGATAAAGATACTGTAATGAAGTGGTTTAATCAATTAGAATTACCAGAAAAATCGTTCAAATTGTGGGAAGGATTTTATCATGAAATATTTAATGAGCCTGAGAGAGAATTAGTTTTTGACATGGCAAAACGATTTGTTGAAGCCCATCTACAACAGGCTAAAAAAGGTGAAAGCTCATAAAGAGGTGAATTTCTTTTGCACATTCCTGAACATCCTATTCCTTTAATGAAAAGAGTATATCGTGAAATATTACCTGTCGTACATGATTATTTAATTTACTGGCGAAAAAAAGCAGAGAACATTCCAAATCATGAATTAAGAAAGCAGGCATTAGCCAGTATAGACATGAAAACTTTCCATTGTGAAGGTGGCAGTATACTAGCCCTTCTTGCTGGAAAGCATTCCAATCAATGTATTAAATTTATTGTGGCCTATCAAACAATAAGTGATTATTTAGACAATTTATGTGATCGAAGCACTTCTTTAGACCCTACAGATTTTAGAATGCTACATCAATCAATGCATGATGCACTAAAAGTCGATGAACCATTAAAAAATTATTATCAATATCGAGAGGATCAAGATGATGGTGGATATTTACATGACCTTGTCAAAACGTGTAAGGAAATATTAAAAAGTATGAATCATTATCCTTTCATTACTCAATATTTAATTGAACTATGTAGCTATTATTGTGATTTACAAGTTCATAAACATGTTAAAGTTGAAGAGCGTATTCCCCGTCTTCAAACATGGTTTGAAAAATATCGTCATAATCTCCCGAAAATGGAGTGGTACGAATTTTCGGCTTGCGCAGGATCTACGTTAGGAATATTTTGTTTAGTGGCTTATGCATTTCAAGAACAATTTAACGAGCATTTAGCTAAACAGATACGAGATAGTTACTTTCCATATGTTCAAGGCTTACATATTCTTCTTGATTATTTAATTGACCAAGAAGAAGATGAAAAAGAAGGAGATTTAAACTTTTGTCATTATTACGAAAGTGAAGAAAAAATGATGCTACGTCTCGAGCATTTTATAACTGAATCAGATAGACATTTAAAGGGAATCCCTCATGAGAAGTTTCACCGCCTTGTCAACAGGGGATTATTAGGCGTTTATTTATCAGATGATAAAGTAAACGCTCAAAAACAGCTTAGCAAATTAGCGAAAAAATTGATAAAAGTAGGAGGATCTTCCTCTTTATTCTTTTATATAAACGGCCGCGCATATCGCAAATTTCAAAAATTAAATTTTATGAAGTCGTCATAAAGAAAAGGGGCTGTCCAAAAAATACAGCCCCTTTCATAATGTTACAGTTGTAAATTAGATTCTGTTGGTGCAAGGCACTGTTGGGTCTTCGGCTCGTGCTGTCCCCAAAAGGATAGCCGCCACCTTCACTTCAATCGATCATTACAAGTCCTTTCAGTTTGCTTTATACATTTAAAATGTGTTTTATCCTAATTTTACTCGTATTTTTTAACGTTATTTGAATTTAATTTGAAAATAAACGTTAACGTTTTTCTATCGCTACAACAAATGGTGGATTATTTTTTTGGTTTATAAACCGATATTCTAGAACATGTGCTTTGTTTTGATCCAATTGTTTGACGAATTCTAAAATGGTATCCCGTTCTATTTTTCCTTCTTCATGACCATGATAGATAACAAGGACAATGACTCCTTCACTTTTTAAAATCGATAAAATTTGTCTAATGGCCTCAATCGTTGAATGAGGCTTTGTTACAATATCTTTATTTCCTCCGGGTAAGTAACCAAGGTTAAACATTGCTCCAGCAATGCTTCCATGATATCTTTCGGGTATGGTTTGAATAATATTACTATGACTTGTTTGGAATAACGTTACTCGTTCTAATAATTGCTTATTTAAAAGCTTTTGCTTTGTATTAGAAACAGCATTTTCTTGAATATCGTATCCAAAAACATGTCCAGTTGGTCCGACTATTTCGGCTAAAAAAACAGTGTCATGTCCATTACCTACTGTTGCATCAATCACTATATCTCCTTCTGTAACGGCTTTTTCCATTATTTTTTTTGAAAAAGGTAATACACGGTCTAATTTCATGGCATGTTCACCTTCTCGTGTTGATAAAATTTACCTTGATAGCTATTTCTTTTTTCTAATTCTTTGTCAATGGTATTTAATACTTCCCATTTATTAACACTCCACATTGGTCCAATCATCAAATCAATAGGGCCATCACCTGTAATTCGATGAACAATCATTTCAGGTGGTAAAATTTCTAACTGATCACAAACTAAGTTAACATATTCTTCAAAGGATAAAAATTTAAGCAATCCTTTTTCATATTGCTTAACCATTGGAGTTCCTTTTAAAAGGTGAAGTAAGTGTATTTTAATTCCTTGTACGTCTAGCTTTGCAATCTCACGAGCGGTTTCCATCATCATATCATACGTTTCCATTGGAAGACCGTTAATGATATGGGAACAAACACGAATCCCGTATTTTCGAAGTTTTTTAACACCTTCAACATAACACTTATAGTCATGAGCTCTGTTAATTAATTCTGCTGTTTTTTCGTGTACTGTTTGTAATCCTAACTCAACCCATAAATATGTCCGTTCGTTTAATTCTGCTAAATACTCCACAACATCATCTGGTAAACAATCTGGCCTAGTTGCAATGGAAAGTCCTACAACCCCGTCAAGACCTAAAACGGTTTCATATTTTTCACGAAGCACCTCAACAGGTGCATGTGTATTCGTAAAGGCTTGGAAGTAAGCCATGTACTTTCCGTTTTTCCATTTATTATGCATTTTTCTCTTTATTTCATTAAATTGGGTTACCAAATCATCTGCTCGATTTCCAGCAAAATCACCAGAACCAGCTGCACTACAAAAAGTACAGCCACCATGTGCAACGGTCCCGTCGCGATTTGGACAGTCAAAACCCCCATCGAGTGCTACTTTAAACACTTTATGTCCAAATGTTTGTCTTAAATGATAGTTCCACGTATGATATCGTTTATTGTCATATGAATAAGGGAATGGATGACTTGCATTCAATTGGAGAAACCTCCTGATTTAAAGATATACCATCAATGCATTTTATCATGTTTTCAAAAGGGTTCACAAATGAAAATCCATTCATAACATTTTCCAATGTCATATTTGTGTATTTACTCCCCTTTTTTTACAAAATAAAAATGATCTATTGTTTTAAAAAGGGGGAATCGAATTGGCAACAAGATTATCAGTTGAAGATTGTATTAGACGTTGTGAAGAAACATTACAATATGCAAGAGAACAATGTGTTGAAGGATCAAGGCAAGAACATTATAACGATACTGAATATACAAAAGCACAACAAATGTTAGAAGAATCACTTCAAGAAATTGCTCAATTAGAAATAAGTGCAAATGAACAACAGCGTGAACAATTATATCGAACGAGACTTAGATTGCAGCGATTGCAAAATGAGATGATATTAAATGATCACTAAGGATGTGAACTCATGAAAAAACGTTCAAAACAAAATAACCCAGAGCAAAAAACAAAAAATGGTATAAATAATAATGACATGGAGTTAGGACATGACTTTGACCCAGTTAAAGAGTCGAAACAGAAATATTTAGAAAAAATGCATAAAAAAGATAACGAGTAATTTAATAATGGATATTTGACAAGAATGCCACAGTTCTGTTGCTGTGGCATTTTAATTTGTTTACGAAAAGTGCATTTAAGTTAAAAGGAAATTTTTATTTTCCGAAATCATTCAAACCCTGAAAATTTACTGCATATCCGTAAAAATACGGTTTTAAATCTTTAATCGGTCAATCATGAAAATGAGATAAATCTCGGATTTAAATAACTTATGGCTTTAACAAAGCTTTTCATTTTAGATTTAAAGATATTGACAAATAAAGTAAAAAGAAATAGTGTATTAAGTGTATTATTAAATATAATACAGTCAATGTGTTATCAATCTATTAGATTGGAGGAAGAGGTAATTGATAAAAGTACATCAATTATTCCATTCATTTAAAATAGGTAAAAAAGGAAAAGAAAAAGAAATACCAATACTAAAAGGCATTTCATTTCATATAAAACAAGGTGAATTTGCTACCATTGTTGGAAAGAGTGGTTCAGGAAAATCTACCTTACTCAATTTAATATCGGGATATATTTATCCAACTTCAGGAAAAATTATTGTGAATGAAACTGATGTTACAGATTTTAACGAAAAAGAGTGGGCACAATTTCGTTTAAATCATCTAGGTTTTATTTTTCAAAACTTTCAATTGATACCTAGTTTAACAGCTTTTGAGAATGTTGAATTACCATTAACGTTAAAAGGTATGGAAACAAAAGACCGGAAAAAAAGAGTTATGGAAATGCTTGAGAGTGTAGGTCTTAATGGTCACATCGATCATTATCCGAATGAGCTTTCTGGAGGACAACAGCAACGTGTTAGCATTGCTAGAGCTTTAATTACGAATCCAAAGGTTATTTTAGCTGATGAACCAACAGGTAGCTTAGATTCTGAAACTGAAGATGAGGTATTACATTTAATAAAAGAATTAAATAAGAAAAAAGGAATTACTGTTTTAATGATTACGCACGATGAGGAAGTAGCTTCTACGAGTGACAGACAGCTCTACTTACATGACGGAACGTTAAAAGAGAGGGGTGTCTTAAGTGAAGTTTAAAGATCAAGTCAAATTTGTGCACCAAAATATGAAAAAGAATCGATTACGTATATTTATGACGATTCTTGCAACAACGATTGGCTGTGCTTTTTTAATTGTTCTAGCTTCTGTTGGATTTGGGATACATAAAAGCATTAAAGATGAAATACTGAATCGTTCAATTGTAACTGAAATAAACTTATATGGTAAAGAAAAAGATAATCAAAATGAAGAACTAAATAATAGTGACATTGAAGAAATAAAACAAATGGAACATGTTAAAGCTGTTGTTACTAGAAATTGGATTGATCAACTAAATGGAGAAATTGAAGCATCCATTGATGATCGTTCAGGAAGGATTCATCCTATTTTCACAAATATGGAAGAGGTAAAGAAATTGGATACTAAATTAGAAAAGGGACGCTATCCGAATCACGAAAATGAAGTGATTGTTGGCTATCATTTTGGTAAGTATTTATATAATGAAGCGGAAAAGCAACAATTGCAAAACCCTCAACTTGAAGGTGAAATGCCAAAAGGGTATACAGGTGATTTGTTAGGGAAAACCGTGAAAATGACGATAAAGCAAACGGTGGATGGGGAGGAGATAGAGAAATCTTTTGACTTTACGATTGTAGGCATTCAAGAAAAACCTTCTCGCGACTGGATAGAGGATACTAGTTTTATCATTAATGATCAAAAGTTTCAGGAAGTCAAGCAGTTTATAGATTTGTCAAAGCTGGATAATACTCAAACTATACAATTTAATGAAGTTTTAGTTTATGCAACAAGCTTAGAGCATGTTCAAAATATTACAGATCGTCTAAAAGAAAAAGGTTATCGTGTTTATTCTGTAACAGAAGAATTAAATAGTCTAAATCAATTTTTCTTTATAGTAAAAATCGGTTTAATTTTTGTTGGAACAATCGCAATAATCATTGCATCAATTGGTATTTTTAATACGATGACGATGGCTGTTACAGAAAGAACCCAAGAGATAGGAATTATGAAAGCTATAGGAGCGCAACCCAGTATTATACGTCGAATATTTTTAATGGAAAGCTTGTTGATTGGAATCGTTGGTGTAATATTTGGGGTCTTTATTTCTTATGGGATAAGTGCACTTTGTAATCAAATCATCCCGATGATTTTACATTCTCTCACAGACTCTGAGGAACCGATTGATTTTATTTTCTCTTATATTCCACCAAGCTTAGTCATTATCGCTTCTCTTATTAGTATTGGTGTTGCGTTATTATCGGGATTACGTCCAGCTATAAAAGCTACTAACATCAATGTCCTTTCTGCTTTAAGAAGAGAATTATAGTATATTTATTGTCAAATTAATTAAAGGAAGATACAATAAACATTGTTACGTTAAAAGGAATAAACGGAAAGCATGTTGGGTGACATGCCTTCCGTTCTTTTTTTGTGTAATTTTACGGAGAATTAATAGAATCATTTAGTTCCAATTAGGAAGAAAGTTAGGAAGGAGGCTGTCAAGATGCCACGTAATCTTTGGTTACTAATTATTGGGATGGCTATTAATGTGACAGGGGCATCCTTTTTATGGCCTTTAAATACGATTTTTATTCATGACCATCTTGGAAAATCTTTAACGGTAGCTGGAATTGTATTAATGTTAAACTCAGCAGCGAGCGTTATCGGAAACTTAATGGGAGGATTTTTATTTGATAAAATTGGTGGCTATCGATCGATTTTATCTGGTATTGTCTTAACTCTCATTGCTTTAATCTTTATGATATTTTTCCATGATTGGCCAACTTACGTTCTGTTACTTACGATGATTGGATTTGGACAAGGTATTGTCTTTCCAGCGATGTATGCAATGGCTGGTGCAGTATGGCCAGAGGGTGAACGTAGAGCTTTTAATGCCATTTATGTTGCTCAAAACGTTGGAGTTGCAGTCGGTTCAGCATTAGGTGGAATTGTTGCGTCTATATCGTTTGAGTGGATATTTCTTGCAAATGCATTACTATACATAGTCTTTTTCATGATTAGTTTTATCGGATTCCGTCATATTCATGTCTACAAAGGTACACAAACATCGATTTTGAATCATTCATCTCAAATACAAAGTAAACAGAAGTTTATGGCTTTAGTGACTGTTTCTTTTGGGTATTTATTAGCATGGGTTGCATATTCACAATGGGCATCAACTTTTTCAGCTCATTCACAAAAGGTCGGGATTACGTTAAATGAATATAGTTTATTATGGACCGTCAATGGAACTCTAATTGTATTAGGACAGCCATTACTTTCTTCCTTTGTGAAAAGATTTGCCAAAACATTAAAGATACAAATGATCATAGGATTTAGCATATTTATTTTATCTTTTATGGTTATAGCTAAAGCGACGGCTTTTACAGGGTTTTTAATGGCAATGATTATTTTAACTATTGGTGAAATGTTTGTTTGGCCAGCAGTTCCAACTATAGCAAATAAACTGGCTCCAAAAGGACGGGAAGGATTTTATCAAGGGTTTGTGAATAGTACAGCAACAGGTGGAAGAATGCTTGGACCTTTAATAGGTGGACTTATTGTTGACTTATATGGTATTCACTTATTATTTGTTATAGTAATAGCCTTGCTATGTATTGGTTTAGTGACAACTATAATTTATGATCGAAAAATACAAACATATAAAGATCAAAAAGTTACATTTCAATCTTAAAATTTCATCTCTTATCCATTGGGTAAGAGATTTTTTTTAACTTTTGATAGGAGTCTTTAACATTTTGTCAAAATAGGGAAATAGCCTATCTTAATCTTCATTCAATAAGGAGATGGAAGAATGAATTTAATTAGAAGTGACGTTCCTTACGTAAAAGAAATGTTTGAAACGATTATAGAGAATGCTTTTGCGTGGCTTGTGATAGTTGATCAAAATGCCAACATTATTTATATGAATGAAGCTTACTGTTCCTTTCTTGGAGTAAATCGAGAGGAGGTTGTAGGAAAACATGTAACGGAAGTGATTGAAAATACTCGAATGCATATTGTCGTTAAAACAGGTAAAGAGGAGATTGCAGATCTTCAATATATAAAAGGTAATTATATGATTGCCAATCGTATTCCGATTATAGTAGATGGAAAAATAGTAGGTGCATTTGGAACGGTTCTTTTTCGGGATACAAAAGAGTGGAATGAAATGAATTCCCACGTTCGACATCATATGGCAGCTATTCACTCATTTATAGAAAAAGAAAATCGTTCAGGAGCCAAATATACATTAAATGATATCCATTCTAAATCAACTAAAATGAAAGAATTAAAAGAGAGAGTTAAAAGCATTGCAGCAAGTGATAGCTCGGTTTTAATATGTGGAGAAAGTGGTACAGGAAAGGAGTTATTTGCCCATAGCATACATCAATTAAGTGACAGAAGTGATAAGCCCTTTATCAAAGTGAATTGTGGAGCGATCCCCGAGCATTTACTAGAGTCTGAGCTGTTTGGGTATGAAGAAGGTGCTTTTACGGGTGCGAAAAAAGGAGGTAAAAAGGGAAAATTTCAATCAGCAGATGGAGGAACGATTTTTTTAGATGAAATTGGAGAAATGCCTATTCATATGCAGGTGAAGCTATTAAGAGTACTTCAAGAAAAAGAAGTGGAACCGATAGGAGGAAATAAAACAGTTCCAATCGATGTGCGCGTTATTGCTGCAACAAACAAACCATTAGAGAAATTAATGAAAGAAAAACGTTTTAGGGAAGATCTTTATTATCGAATCAGTGTCATTCCTTTCCATATTCCTCCTCTGCGAGAACGTATGGAGGATCTTGAGGTATTAGTCCGCCACTTTATTCAAAAATTATCTATTCGAACCGGAAAGCGAATTACAAAAATTCAAGATGATGTAATGAAATTATTTTATCAATATCATTGGCAAGGAAATGTAAGAGAATTAGAAAATGTGATGGAAGCGGCTATTCATTTGTCAAAGGAAACGGAAATATCGTTAAATTCAATCCCAGATTATATCAAGCAGGCAGTACGTTATGATCATAAAGAACATAGCTTAAAAGAAATGATGGAAAAGGTAGAAAAACGAATTTTAATTCAAACGATTCAAAGTTGTCATGGTGATAAAAGAAAGGCTGCACAAGCTTTAAAGATTAGTAAATCTTCGATGTATGAAAAAATTCAAAAATATCAAATTCGAATATAGTCCAGAAAACTGGAATCTATTCCGGATTTCTGGACTTTTTATCGATATTCAAAGATAAAACGGTTAAGGAATGTGATGATGTAATTGGTTTCCGGAAATCTGGAATGCTCTACTACATTTTTGTAAGAAAATATGTTTTATATCATTGGCATACTTTTTGCTTTCAAATTCAATGAGGATGGAAGAGTAAAATGAACATAGTGGTCATACAAAAAGGGGGAAGAATGATGTTAAGTATGATTGGCTTAATTGGAGGACTGATACTTCTAATCGTTTTAACGATGAGGGGAATGAATTTGCTCGTTGCAGGACCTTTATGTGCTCTATTTGTTGCCGTTTTTAGTGGGATGCCAATGTTTCCACAATTAGTAGAAGAAGGAGAAGCTAATTTAGTAGGCAACTATATGAGTGGATTTGCAGGATTTGTGTCTTCCTGGTATTTAATGTTCTTACTAGGGGCTATCTTTGGAAAAGTAATGGAGGATAGTGGAGCAGCTGATAGCGTTTCAAAATGGGTTGTTGATAAATTGGGAACAAACCGAGCTGTATTAGCAATCGTTGCAGCATGTGCAATTTTAACTTATGGAGGCGTAAGTTTATTTGTTGTAGCCTTTTCCGTTTATCCGATGGCTGTGAGTCTTTTTAAACAAGCAAACTTGCCTAGACGTTTTATACCGGCAGCATTAGCTTTCGGTTCCGTTACCTTTACAATGACTTCTGCGGGTTCGCCTGAGATTCAAAACTGGATTCCAATTGAATACTTAGGAACGAGTCCATATGCAGGTTGGGAAGTAAGTTTAATTGTTGCATTATTTATGATGTTTTTTGGCTACTTTTGGCTCACTAAAATGATTCAAAAAGCGGTTGAGCGAGGAGAAAAATTTGAGGAAAGAGAAGACGATCCAGCATCTTCAAATGACTTGTTACCGAATCCATTTTTATCAATGGTTCCTCTTGTTGTTGTATTAATTTTTTCATACGTTTTTCATGATAGCTTAAAGCAATCAGCTCTTATCATTGCTCTATTAGGTGGAGTAATTACAGCATACTTAGTTAATCGTAAGTATTTCAAATCCTTTTGGGGAGCTGTTTCTGCGGGGACAATTGGAGCGCTTATTGCAATTGGAAATACAGCAGCAGTAGTTGGTTTTGGGGGAGTTGCCAAAGCTGTACCAGCATTCCAAACAGCTGTTGATGCTATGACAAGTATACCTGGTAGTCCATTAATTGGTGGGGCGATTGCTGTCAGTGTGATAGCAGGATTAACAGGTTCTGCTTCAGGAGGTCAAGCCATTGCTTTACCAATATTAGCACCACATTATTTAGATCTTGGTGTAAACCCAGAAGCACTACACCGAGTTGTCTCCATTTCATCAGGAGCATTAGATTCTTTACCTCATAATGGATATGTTGTAACAACGATTCGGGCTATATGTGGTGAAACCCATCAAGATGCTTATAATGCTGTCGGTGCGTTAACTGTTATTGTTCCATTAATCGGTGTCATTATTGCCATTATTTTATTTTCACTTGGTTTAGGAATATAAAATGGAAGACTTATCATAAAAAGGGGGATATAGAAATGGTAGAAAACCGTGTTGCTATTATTACAGGTGCAGCACAGGGTATTGGTCTTGAAATAGCTAAAACACTTGTAAAAAAAGGGGCTAAAGTCGTTTTATCCGATTTACAAGAAGACAAATTAAAAAAGGAAAGAGATAAACTATTGTCTGAAAATTACGAAATAAGTGCCATTGCATGTGACGTGACGAATGAGTCCGACATTATTTATTTAGTAAAGGAAGTTCATAAGACATATGGGCAAATTGATATTCTTATTAATAATGCAGGATTACAGCATGTCGCATACATAGAGGATTTTCCGACTGAGAAATTTGAGCAATTAATAAAAGTAATGCTTGTTGGAACCTTTACGTTTATGAAGCATGTAATTCCTATCATGAAAAAACAGCAATATGGGAGAATTTTAAATGTTGCTTCCATTAATGGATTAGTAGGATTTGCCGGTAAGTCAGCTTATAATAGTGCAAAACATGGTGTTATCGGATTAACAAAAGTAGCAGCATTAGAGGGGGCGGAGCATGGAATTACCGTGAATGCTCTTTGCCCAGGATATGTTGATACACCACTTGTCCGAAATCAATTAAAGGACTTAGCAGAAACGAGAAATGTAGAGATTGAAAAAGTTCTAGAAGATGTCATTTATCCACTTGTGCCACAAAAGCGTTTATTATCTGTTCAAGAAATTGCAGACTATGCTCTTTATTTAGTTAGTGAAAAAGCAACAGGAATAACAGGACAGGCAGCAGTTATTGACGGGGGATATACAGCTCAATAAAACAGTAGGAATTAAAAATTATAAATATGCAATGGCTTATTGCCTTGCTTTTTTTTTGTCGTTACAGAAAGTTTAAGTTCAAGTAAAGTGTTAAAGTGCTTTCTTTGAAGGTATTTTGGTGTCTAGCTCCAAGCGCCAGCGGCTTGGGTCGCATCGGCACCGCTGTGGCGGCTCAGGTCCTCCTCGCGGGTCCTCCAGGGCCCTTCGCCGATAGGCAGGCATTTTGCGCTTTTACTGTCTATATTTACTGAATATTAGAATTAGTGTTCAATTATATTTTTAGTGACTTACTACAGGGATTTTGGATCTTATCCACAGTCTAGAATCTATTATTCGCAGTTTTGTAAAATCAATCTCCAACCATAGACAAAGGTAACCCAAAAAATGATAAATTTTCGACATTTACTTGCGCAGACCTCTAAAATTTCTTAAAATGATAGAAGAAAATTTGATATTTCATGAACTATGAAAAGGACAAGTAGTGAATGGAACACGTTAAGAGAGTTGACGGTTGGTGCGAGTCAATCGATGTTCGTTCATGAACTCCCCTTTGAGTTACAGGTGTGAAATGCATATGCAGAGTAATACCTTGTCGTTGATTCCACGTTACGGAAAAGAGCGGGCGCATTAGCGCTAAATTGGGTGGTACCGCGGGAAGATATAATCCTCTCGTCCCTTTTTAGGGATGGGAGTTTTTTATTTTTACTTATTTTTTACAAACATAACTGAATCATATGCAAGAAATGGCCTTAATTTTCGAAAAAACTGTTTATACTGTTAACATCACGTACTAAGGAGGAGGAAGAATGAGTTATAATCATCATGAAATCGAGAAAAAATGGCAGAAGTACTGGTTAGAAAACAAAACATTTAAAACAAAAGATGATTCAGATAAACCGAAGTTTTATGCGCTTGATATGTTCCCATATCCATCAGGAGCGGGTTTACACGTAGGACATCCTGAAGGATATACAGCAACGGATATCCTATCTCGTATGAAGCGCATGCAAGGATATAATGTTTTACACCCAATGGGATGGGATGCGTTTGGTTTACCAGCTGAACAATATGCCCTTGATACAGGAAATGACCCAGCAGAATTTACGAAAAAAAATATTGATAATTTCCGCAGGCAAATTCAATCTCTTGGTTTTTCTTATGACTGGGATCGTGAAGTAAATACAACGGACCCAAACTATTATAAATGGACACAATGGATATTTTTAAAGTTATATGAAAAAGGTTTAGCTTATATTGATGAAGTACCAGTCAACTGGTGTCCGGCACTTGGTACCGTTTTAGCTAATGAAGAAGTTATTGACGGGAAAAGTGAACGTGGAGGACATCCTGTTGAAAGACGTCCTATGAAGCAGTGGGTATTAAAAATTACAGAATATGCGGACCGTCTATTAGAAGATTTAGAGGAATTAGACTGGCCTGAAAGCATTAAAGAAATGCAACGAAATTGGATTGGACGTTCAGAAGGTGCTGAAGTTATTTTTACTGTGGAAGGTCTTGACGAAACGTTTAAAGTCTTCACAACTCGACCAGATACACTATTTGGTGCCACATATGCTGTATTAGCTCCAGAACATCCACTTGTTGAAAAAATTACAGCAAGTGAACAAAAAGAAGCGGTTGAATCCTATATTAATCAAGTAAAAAATAAAAGTGATCTTGAACGTACGGACTTAGCAAAAGAAAAAACAGGCGTCTTCACAGGAGCTTATGCTGTAAATCCTGTTAACGGAGAGAAAATGCCGATTTGGATTGCAGATTATGTTCTTATGAGTTATGGAACAGGAGCTATTATGGCAGTTCCAGCGCATGATGAGCGTGATTATGAATTTGCGAAAAAGTTTGATTTACCTATTAAAGAGGTTGTAGCTGGTGGAGATATTTCAAAAGAAGCGTACACAGGCGACGGTGAGCATATTAACTCTGATTTCTTAAATGGACTTAATAAAGAAGACGCGATTATTGCCATGATTAAATGGTTAGAGGATAACAAAAAAGGAGAAAAGAAAGTAACATACCGTTTGCGTGATTGGTTATTTAGCCGTCAGCGTTACTGGGGAGAACCAATCCCAATTATCCATTGGGAAGATGGAACAATGACACCTGTGAAGGAAGAGGATCTGCCACTAGAGCTTCCGAAAACAGATCAAATTAAACCATCTGGAACGGGTGAATCTCCACTTGCAAACATTGAAGACTGGGTAAATGTCGTTGATCCTGAAACAGGTAAAAAAGGGCGCCGTGAAACAAACACAATGCCACAATGGGCAGGTAGCTGCTGGTATTATTTACGCTATATTGATCCACATAATCCTGATCAATTAGCAGATCCTGAAAAGCTGAAAAAATGGCTTCCAGTAGATATTTACATTGGTGGAGCTGAACATGCTGTATTGCACTTACTATATGCTCGATTCTGGCATAAAGTACTTTACGATCTTGGAATTGTTCCTACAAAAGAGCCATTCCAAAAGCTATTTAACCAAGGTATGATTCTTGGTGAAAACAATGAAAAGATGAGTAAATCTAAAGGAAATGTGGTTAACCCTGATGAAATTGTGGAAAGCCATGGTGCTGACACATTACGTCTATACGAGATGTTTATGGGACCACTTGAAGCATCTATCGCATGGTCTACGAAAGGACTTGATGGTGCACGCCGTTTCTTAGATCGCGTATGGCGTTTATTTATTGAAGATAATGGACAATTAAATCCAAAAATGACAGATGAGCCTTCACAAGAATTAGAAAAAGTGTATCATCAAACGGTGAAAAAAGTGACTGAAGACTATGAAGGGCTTCGCTTTAACACAGCCATTTCACAATTAATGGTCTTTATTAACGAAGCTTATAAAGCAACAGTTCTTCCAAAAGAATATATGGAAGGCTTTGTAAAGTTACTTTCTCCTGTTGCTCCACATATTTGTGAGGAGCTTTGGGAAAAGCTTGGTCATAATAATACGATTGCTTATGAAGCATGGCCGACATATGATGAATCCAAGCTTGTCGACAATGAAGTAGAAATTGTTGTTCAAGTAAATGGTAAAGTACGTGCGAAGCTTAATGTACCTAGAGATGCTTCAAAAGAACAAATGGAAGAAATCGCTCTAAATCATGAAAAAATTAAAGAGCAAATCGAAGGTAAAACCATTCGCAAAGTCATCGCAGTACCAGGTAAGCTTGTAAATATAGTGGCAAATTAATAAAAAAAGGTTGTTAAGAAAACCTTGATTCAAAAAGGGTTGGTTAGGAAAATAATTAATTTTCCTAATCAGCCTTTTGTTTTTTAAAGTAAATTGTGGAATTGGACATAATTATGAATTCTATACTGTTATTTTGAAAGACTTTCAAAAGTGTTCGAATACTGGACAAGTAATCCCTCTTTTTTAATACCTCCTAACCTCACTTTATTCTTTGGAAGAACTGCATAAAAAAATTCCACTATTTTGTAAGAAAATCTACTTGAACACAATGGTAAACGACTGCATTTAAACATTTAACATTGTGTTAAATGATTCTAGTCCCGAATGGACATAAAATATACATAAGATTCCGAATAATGAGAAAAGAATGCATCGGGAGATTAGGGCATTAATTCCAACGAAGGAAATATCTAACATTAAGGGAGGTATTCAATATGGCAGACAAAGTGAAAATTGGCTTAATTCAAGCATCCCATGATATTGATGGGAGCGAACCTGTTGAAGTGCACAAAAAAGCAGCAATTGAGAAGCATGTAAAGCTCGTGGAAGAAGCGAAAAACAAAGATGCGCAAATTATCTGTCTTCAAGAAATTTTTTATGGACCCTATTTTTGTGCAGAACAAAATCCAAAATGGTATGACTCTGCGGAGGAGATACCCGATGGACCAACTACGAAATTATTTCAAGAGATTGCTAGAGATTTAGGAGTTGTACTAGTCGTACCGATTTATGAACGAGAGGGAATTGCTACTTACTATAACACAGCTGCTGTTATTGATGCAGATGGTACTTATTTAGGAAAATATCGAAAACAACATATTCCACATGTTGGTGTCGGAAACGAAGGGTGTGGATTTTGGGAAAAATACTACTTTAAACCTGGCAATCTAGGCTATCCAGTATTTGATACGGAGTTTGCAAAAGTAGGAGTATATATTTGCTATGATCGTCACTTCCCTGAGGGGGCTCGCCTTTTAGGATTAAATGGTGCAGAAATTGTTCTGAATCCTTCTGCAACAGTTGCTGGTTTATCTGAATATTTATGGAAGTTAGAACAGCCTGCACATGCAGTCGCAAATGGTTATTATGTAGGAGCGATTAACAGAGTCGGCTATGAAGGTCCTTGGAACATGGGTGAGTTCTATGGTCAATCTTACCTAGTAGACCCTCGTGGTAACTTTGTTGCAATGGGTAGTCGGGATAAGGATGAGGTCGTAATTGGAGAAATGGATAAAAAATTAATTCGTGAAGTACGTGATACTTGGCAATTTTATCGAGACAGACGTCCTGAAACGTATGGAGAAATGACGTCACTCGTACCATAAAATGTGACACGATCGATTGATAAATATTATTCATCGGTCATTTTCATACCAAAGAGGGGAGAAGGGGGTATACCAATTGACAAGCGGGGTTATAAAAAAAGATTTAAAGAAAAATTTTCAAGAGGTAAATCCAGGGTTAAATGATCGAGAAGCTTTAGAAGAAGCATATCGATGTTTGTACTGTTATGATGCTCCTTGTATTAAAGCTTGTCCAACGGGAATTGAAATTCCTACATTTATTAAACGAATAGCTACAGGGAATTTAAAAGGGGCCGCCCAAACAATCATGTCTGCTAATCCGGTTGGAGCAAGCTGTGCACGTGTTTGCCCAACAGAAGAGTTATGTGAAGGAGCGTGTGTGTTAAATCACTCCACCAAACCGATTATGATTGGTAATTTACAACGCTATGCAACCGATTGGGCAATGAAAAATGAACAAGCTCTTTTCCAAGCTGGTAAAAAGAACGGAAAAAAAGTAGCAGTTGTCGGGGGAGGACCAGCTGGGTTATCAGCTGCTAGAGAACTCGCTTTATTTGGATATGAAGTCACTATTTTTGAGGCGGAAAGTGAAGCTGGTGGATTAAATACTTATGGAATTGTCTCATTTCGATTACCAAAGGTCATCTCATATTGGGAAGTACAACAAGTAAAAAGCCTAAACGTCAACATTCAAACTAATACAAAAGTCGGTAAAGACATAACGAAAGATGAACTAATGAAGCAATTTGATGCAGTGGTGTTAGCTGTCGGAATGGGAAAGGTACCTTCTTTAAACATAGAAGGAGAACAATTAAAAGGGGTTTATGATGCCATTGAATTTGTAAAGGATACGAAAACGAAAGAACTAACAAATGAACTAGTTGGAAAGAAAGTAGTCGTAATTGGTGCTGGGAATACAGCGATAGACGCGGCTACATGCTCTATCAGGCTAGGTGCAGAGAATGTCAAAATTTTATACCGACGAACAAAAGAAGAAATGACAGCCTATGATTTTGAGTATGAATTTGCAAAACAAGATGGTGTTGAGTTTCGCTGGCTAACACAACCAAAACGAATTATAGGAGATAAGAATGGTCAAGTCACTGCCATTGAGTGTATTCGAATGAAGCTTAGTGAAAAGGATACAGATGGAAGAAGAAAGCCTGTACCAGTTGAAGGGTCAGAATTTACTTTACCAGTAGATGCTGTGATTAAAGCAATCGGTCAAATGAGACATCTGTCATTAATTGAGCATTTTAATTTAGAACATAAAAATGGTGTCGTACAGGTTAACTCAAAAACATATGAAACTTCCATTCCGAATGTATTTGCATGTGGTGACGTAATTTTCGGTAAAGGTAAAGGGGAAGCGATGGTTGTGACAGCAGCTCAACAAGGAAAGGAAGCAGCCTATGCCTTGCATCAGAAATTATTTGAGAGAGTAAAAAGTAAAAACTAGCAAAAAAAGGGGGAATAGTGAGATGGCCGATTTACAAACGAATTTAGCAGGTATAAAGTCTCCAAACCCATTTTGGCTGGCATCAGCTCCACCTACAAACTCCGGGTATCAAGTTCAAAGGGCATTTGAAGCGGGATGGGGTGGAGCAGTATGGAAAACATTAGGTGATCCAATTTTAAATGTCTCTTCTCGCTTTGCTGCTTTAAGCTATAACGGAAATCGAGTCGCTGGCTTTAACAATATTGAGCTTATTACCGATCGACCTTTAGATGTGAATTTACAAGAAATATATGAAACAAAAAAGAAATTTCCAGATCGAGCGGTAGTTGCATCTTTAATGGTGGAGCCAAAAAGAGAAAAGTGGCATGAAATTGTCAAGCGAGTGGAAGATGTAGGTGTCGACGGATTAGAGTTAAATTTCGGATGTCCGCATGGGATGGCAGAAAGGGGAATGGGTTCTGCCTCGGGGCAAGTTCCAGAATTAGTTGAAAAGCAAACCTATTGGGTGAAAGAAGTTGCCCAAACACCTGTAATTGTTAAGCTAACACCTAATATCACAGATATTACAGTAACGGCAGAGGCTGCGGTTCAAGGTGGTGCTGATGCAGTTAGTATGATTAATACGATTAATAGTTTAATGGGTGTGGACTTAAATACTTGGAATCCAATTCCTCATGTAGGAGGAAAAGGAGCACATGGTGGGTATTGTGGCCCTGCGGTGAAACCAATTGCTCTTAATATGGTCGGAGAATGTGCACGTAATCCACGAATCACCGTTCCGATTTCAGGTATGGGAGGAGTTTCAGATTGGCGAAACGCCGTGGAGTTTATGTTAATGGGGGCTACGAATGTCCAAGTTTGTACGGCTGTTATGCACCACGGTTTTAGAATTGTTCAAGATATGATTGATGGAGTAAATAACTATTTAGATGAAAGAGGAATTGAATCTGTATCAGATATCATTGGAAAATCAGTTCCAAAGTATTCTGACTGGGGAGATTTAGACTTAAATTATAAAGTTGTTGCACGGATTAACCCGGATATTTGTATCAATTGCAATAAATGTCATATTGCCTGTGAAGATACTTCTCATCAATGTATTGATATCCTAAATGAAAACGGTAAAGAGATTTTAAAAGTACGGGAGGAAGATTGTGTAGGATGTAACTTATGTTCTATTGTTTGTCCTGTTGATGGTGCTATAGAAATGGTTGAGGTTCCGAGTGAATTTGAACCGATGACTTGGAATGAGAGACAAATGCTTATTGGTGCTCATACTGATTGCAAAGTTGATGTAACGAAATAAGCGATAAACAAAGGGGAGGATATTCTATGAAAAAACTAATTAAAAATGGAATCATTGTTACAGCAACTGATACGTTTGAAGCCGAGATTTTAATTGAAAATGAAAAAATAATTGCAATTGGACAAAAGCTGGATGATGGTGGAGCCGAAGTAATTGATGCAAAGGGATGCTACATTTTTCCTGGGGGAATTGATCCACACACTCACTTAGAAATGCCATTTGGAGGAACGGTATCCAAAGATGATTTTGAAACTGGAACAATTGCGGCAGCTTTTGGAGGGACAACAACCGTCATTGATTTCTGCTTAACAAACAAAGGGGAACCACTCCATAAAGCCATCTCCACTTGGCATGCCAAATCAAAAGAGAAAGCCGTTATCGACTATAGCTTCCACTTAATGGTTGGTGAAATAAATGATGAAGTGCTAAATGAATTACCAAAAGTAATTAATGAAGAGGGAATAACATCGTTTAAGGTCTTTATGGCTTATAAAAATGTGTTTCAAGCAGATGATGAAACCCTTTTTAGAACACTTGTAGCCGCAAAAGAGTTGGGAGCTCTTGTCATGGTTCATGCAGAAAATGGAGATGTCATTGATTACTTAACGAAAAAAGCATTAGCTGAAGGAAAAACGGATCCAATTTATCATGCGCTCACTCGACCTCCTGAAGTAGAGGGGGAAGCAACGGGTAGAGCTGCTGAATTAACAGGATTAGCTCAATCACAATTATATGTCGTTCATGTATCCTGTGCTGAAGCCGTTGAAAAAATTGCACAAGCTCGAAATCGTGGATTTGATGTTTGGGGAGAAACGTGCCCACAATATTTAGTATTAGACCAATCTTATTTAGAAAAGCCTGATTTTGAAGGAGCTAAATATGTATGGTCACCTCCATTAAGAGAAAAATGGCATCAAGACATTCTCTGGAACGCGCTTAAAAATGGCCAACTGCAAACATTAGGTTCGGATCAATGTTCTTTTGATTTTAAAGGACAAAAAGAGCTTGGTAGAGGAGACTTTACAAAAATACCTAATGGAGGTCCATTTATTGAAGACCGTGTAACTGTACTGTTCTCTGAAGGTGTGAAAAAAGGAAGAATTTCGATCAATCAATTTGTCGATATCATGTCAACAAGGATCGCTAAACTGTTTGGTTTATTCCCGAAAAAAGGAACAATTGCTGTAGGATTTGATGCAGACCTAGTTATTTTTGATCCGAACGTTGAACGAACCATTTCTGCCTCTACTCACCATATGGCAGTAGACTATAATGCTCTTGAAGGAATGAAGGTAACAGGTGAGCCTGTTTCTGTACTATGTCGAGGGGAATTTGTCATTCGAGATAAACAATTTGTTGGAAAGTTAGGTTACGGTAAATATTTAAAACGTGCGAAATACGGTCAGATGCTTAAAGAGGATGTTAAACAAACAACATGAAACAAAAACCGTTGCTTGATTTCTAACAGTCAGGCAACGGTTTTAAAAAAGACTTACGTTACGAGGGGAGATGCAAATGAAAAAAGAAATTAATTATTTAAAGTCACCGGATTTATTACCTATCCCACAAAATGAACGAAAAATCACGACACTCGGCTTTTCTTTTATGTGGGTTGGGATGGTCGTTGTTTTAGCGACATTTGCAATTGGTGGAGCAGGTGTACAATCATTACCTCTTCCACTTGTCTTATTAGGAACTTTAATTGGCTCTCTTGCCATCGGCTTTTTCATTTCACTCACAGCAGATATTGGCATAGAACATGGTCTTTCTTTTCCTGTTTATATGAGAGCACCTTTTGGAACAATCGGAACGCATATTCCATCTATTGTCCGTGGATTAGCTGCTTCCATGTGGTTTGGTATTAACACTTATTTTGGATCAACTGCTATGAATGGTATTTTAAATTTACTTTGGGGATTTGATAATTGGTTTTTATGCTTCCTTTTGTTTGCATTTGTTCAATTATTAAATACAGCGCTTGGAATTAAAGCTGTTGAACGATTTGCTGATTTAGCCGCACCTGTTATTATCCTCATTTCTTGCTGGATGTATGTCTCACTCTCGGAAAAAGCCTCTTTACAAGGAAGAGATGTTTGGAGCTGGGCTGAAAATCCAGCAACTGGAGCTGCCGCTTTCACCGCCTTTTTAGTCGTAATCTTTAGTAATATGGGCTTTTGGTCTACATTATCTGCTGATATTCCTTCCATTTCTCGTTATATTAAAGCACCAAAACATGAACGAAATTGGTTTAAAAGAAATAAAGGAGCACTAATTGGAAGTTTAGTCGCTTTACCGTTAACACAAGCATTTATGGTTGTAATTGGTGGAGTTGCGTATGTAGCAGTCAACAATTATGACCCAGTTATTGCGCTACAAGAGGCTGCTTCTGGATTTGTTTTAGGAGTGCTTTTACTGATGATTGTGTTAGCCCAATGGTCAACAAATATTTCTGCAAACATTGTACCAGCAGCGACGATATTCTCTAATGTTGGTGGTCCAAAGTTTCCGTTTTGGGCAGGAGTTATAGCAGCAGGAATTACAGGTACAATTGTTCAACCGTGGAATTTGTTTGGGGTTATTATTCCCATTCTTCTCATTGTTGGAGGTATTCTTTCTGCAATTGTAGGAATTTTAGTCTCTGACTACTATTTTATTCGAAAAAGACGGGTGAACGTACACGATTTATATAAGCATGATGGTCAATTTCGATATATGAATGGTATTAATTTAGCCGGTTTTATTTCTTGGATTGTTGGTGGAGTAGTATCTTACTTCTTCCCTAGCTATTCCTTCCTCGTTGGTTTTGTTGTTGGTGGTGGCTGTTATTACGTTTTAGGAAAGAATTGGTGGTTTAAAAAATATAAACAAGCTGAATTAGAAGATCCAAGTGATGAAAAATACCTTGGAATCACAGTAGGTAGAGATTGGGAGATTCCATTAGAGGATGAAGTAAGTATTTCAGGTCCTAAAGATGTATTTACAATGGATCCAAGTCAATCGACATAAGGAGGATTTGATATGAGTGATTATATTATGTATGAAAAAGAACGAGCAGAAATGGATTACTTATTAAGTAAGGGATATATTATTACAAAAGTGAACGAGCATTTAAATGGAGCAATTGTTGAATTTGAAGATCCAGAAGGTACATTACCGAAGGAAGTGTTAAACATTACAAATGCAGATGCACGAAAATACTTTTCGTGCATCATTCGAAATCAAAGGTTAAAGAGTAAGTAAACTTCATCAATGTATAGAAAGGGTCTACCTGATAAGTCTCTAAAATAAAGTGTTTGTCTAATAAGTCCATAAAATTGGTACAAACGGAGAAAAATGGTTTTTTTCTTCTTGCTTTTTTGTTAATTTTATTTTTTGGAAATTAACTGACAATGAAATAATAATAGGACTTGTAACGAGTACGAAAATGAAGTAAAAAAGATCGAGGTGGTGGCTATCCTTTAGGGAACAGCGAGCCAGGCGAGACCCCACAGTGCGTTAGCACGAGGAGGCTCGCGGTTCGCCCGCTGAAAGCGTCCGCCACCGATATGGAAATTAACCAAATCTAATTTGCTATGAAAGGGGCTGTACTTTTTGCGCAGCCCTCCATTTATTTTAAAAAAAGTATATAAAAATTGTCGAAACCTAAAATCTACCGACTAGTATTGTCTTGTTTTGTAGATTTGAATATACTTGGACCTTTCCCGCGATATAATGAATTTAGATGGATTTTTCAAGGGGGGAATGCGATGCAGGATGTTGCCTGTCTTACTGTTCAGGACATATTAAAAAGAAATTACTTTGAACATGCGGAAGTTGTTGCAGGAGAAAACGGATTAAATAGAAAAGTTAAATGGGTTCATATCGTCGACGTTCCAAAAATACAAAATCTATTAAATGGACAAGAGCTTATTTTGTCAACAGGTGTTGGCTGGAAAGAAGATGAAGAGCTATTTCTTCATTTTATAAATGACCTCATCCGAAGTAATGCCTCTGGTTTATGTATTGAAATGGGGACCTATACAACCGCTATTCCTTCAAGTGTTCTCTCTTTAGCAAATCAACACCATTTTCCAATCATCATTTTCCACAAAGAGGTCCCATTTGTAAACATTACCCAAGATATTCATACTTACATAATTAATCAGCAATATTTTATTTTACAAAAGCTAGAAGCCTATTCCCAGCAGTTAAATACACGGATTTTAAATGTTCACCATTTTAAAGAAATTCTCGGACTACTACATTACTACACTGGTTATAAAGTTATTTTAAAGCTAGAAAACAATGATGAATATGTGTTACCAGATGGAGAAGATGACATTTCTATTTCACCCCAAAATAATTCCAATAATGTTGCAACAAAAGAAATTGAAGTTTTAAATAAAACATTTGGAACACTTTCCATTATTTCCCAAAAGGAGAAAATAAGTGAAATTGATGTACTTATTTTAAATCGAACAGCAATGGCATTAGCCCAGCATTTTTTACGCGAAATGTTTGTTGAAGAAAAAAAACGAGGAAAACAATCGGAATGGATTGTTACTTGGTTAGAAGGAAAAGATTTAGATAAAGGCGAAAGGTATATCAAATCATCATTTCATAAAGAGATTTATGGTGGTGTCGTTTGTTTCATAAGAACAAAAGATGTGAATAGTGAACATGATAGTACGTATTTTCATCTATATGCCAGAACAGTATTTGAACAATTAGGATTTTATGTTCTTATAGCAGATAATTCAGGAGATCATATTTTTGTATTGTTCAATCTTCGGCAAAATCAACATTGGAAAGAGAGATTAAGGCGTGGGCTAGATAAAATTATGAAAATGCCAGAAACATATAAAAGAAGCGTTCACATTTCAACTATTGGGATCGGAAAATACGTACATCAACTGTCTGATTTCTGTACAAGTTTTCAAACTGCCAAAGAAGCTTTACAGATCTACCGAATTATCCCTCAATCTAGCAATCTTTATTTTTATGATGAATTACACATGTATCGTATAATAGGACTTTTACAAGAAAGCACTAATTTACAGGAGATTATCGCGGAATATTTACAGCCTTTAATTGATTATGATCGAAAGCATCATGGAAACTTGCTTGAAACATTAAAGGTGTTTTTACAATGTAATGGCTCCAAAAAAGAAACAGCTAGAAAGCTTTATATTGTGAGACAAACACTTTATCATCGATTGTCCAAAATTGAACAACTGTTAGGTGAGGATTTTTTAAAACCTGATAAACGTTTAGCAATTGAATTAATGATTTATGCTTATGAGTTTTTACAGCAAAAACAGTCGGTACATTCAACTATTTCTATTGATAAAGCACGATAATCATATTGTGTAATCAATGGGTAAGAACATTTAACATTATGTCTAATGAAAGGATTTTGACCATCAATAATAATAAAAATAGGAAAGATTTTGCTAATAGGGAGGATGGGAGAAATGGAAACGACTAAGAAAAATACAAAAATTGTTGAAAATTTCATTAATGGTGAATGGGTAAAGTCAAAAGGAACAAAGGTATTAGATGTACCGAATCCAGCAACAGGAGATGTGATCGGCCGAGTGCCTTTATCTACGAAAGAAGATGTTGAAGAAGCTGTAAAGGTAGCAAAAGATGCGTTTCAAACTTGGAAAAAAACACCTGTACCAAAGCGAGCTCGCATTATGTTTAAATTCCATACATTACTTGTTGAGCATCATGAGGAACTAGCAAAGCTGGTTGTACAAGAAAATGGAAAAGCTTATAAAGAAGCCTATGGAGAAATTCAAAGAGGAATTGAGTGTGTTGAATTTGCGGCAGGGGCTCCAACGTTATTAATGGGAGAATCTTTAAGTAATATTGCAGAAGATATTGATTCAGAAATGTTTCGTTACCCGCTAGGAGTGGTTGGAGGAATTACACCATTTAATTTTCCGATGATGGTACCGCTATGGATGTTCCCGTTAGCAATTGTTTGTGGAAATACATTTGTACTTAAACCTTCTGAGCGAACACCTTTACTAGCTAATCGATTAGCTGAGTTATTTACCGAAGCAGGAGCACCAAAAGGAGTTCTAAATATTGTACATGGTGCACATGATGTAGTAAATGGACTATTGGAGCACCAAGATATAGCAGCTATCTCATTTGTAGGATCACAGCCTGTAGCTAAGTACGTTTACGAACGAGCAGCTGCAAATGGAAAACGAGTACAAGCTTTATCTGGAGCGAAAAATCATCATATACTCATGCCAGATGCAGATATAGATAAAGCGTTGCATCATATAATGAGCTCGACATTTGGAAGTGCAGGACAGAGATGTATGGCATGTAGTGTAGTTGTTTTAGTTGGGGACAATGATCAGTTTATCAATGAATTGAAAAAGAATGCAGATCAATTGCCTATCGGAAATGGAATGGATGAAGATGTTCTTTTAACCCCTGTTATACGTGAGGAACATCGTCAGAAAGTTTTAGGCTATATTCAAAAAGGAATTGAAGAAGGAGCAGAACTGATAAGAGATGGTCGAAGAGAGATGTCATTATTCGAAAAAGGCAACTTTTTAGGACCAACTATTTTTGATCATGTGACACCAGAGATGACCATTGCGAAAGAAGAAATTTTTGCTCCTGTTTTAAGTGTCATTCGTGCAAAAGATTTAGATGAAGCACTTGAATATATTCGAAAATCTAGATATGGGAACGGTGCAACGATTTATACAAAAGATGCAAAAGCCGTTCGAAAGTTTCGTGAAGAAGCCGATGCAGGAATGCTTGGAGTGAATGTCGGTGTACCGGCAACAATGGCATTTTTCCCATTCTCTGGATGGAAAGATTCGTTTTATGGGGATTTACATGTAAACGGTAAAGATGGTGTGAACTTTTATACGAAAAAGAAAATGATTACTTCACGTTTTGACTTTTAATTAGGGACGAATTTTTTAAAGGGGGAGTCCATGATGCCGGTAAGTGAACGAAATGATTTATTGAAAAAAGATGATTCCTACATTTGGCATTCGATGAAACCATATAATCCAAATGCAACGATGGTGGTAGACCGTGCTGAAGGTGTGTGGATTACGGATATCGATGGAAATAAGTATTTAGATGCTATGTCTGGATTATGGTGCGTTAATGTCGGATACGGTCGTAAAGAATTAGCCGAAGCAGCTTATAATCAAATGAAACAGCTTTCTTACGTTCCTTTAACCCAAAGTCATGAATCCGCAATTAAATTAGGTGAAAAATTAAATAAGTGGCTTGGAGATGAGTATGTTATCTTTTTCTCCAATAGTGGTTCTGAAGCGAATGAAACAGCTTTTAAAATCGCTCGTCAATATCATCAGCAAAAAGGAGAATACAATCGGTATAAAATTATTTCCAGATATAGGGCCTATCATGGTAATTCAATGGCTTCGTTAGCAGCAACAGGTCAGGCACAACGAAAATTTAAATATGAACCACTTGCACCAGGCTTTATACACGTATCACCTCCTGATACGTATCGAATGACAGATGTTAACGAAAAAAATCCTCATAATATGGCATGTGTAAAAGAAGTAGATCAAGTGATGACATGGGAATTAAGTGAAACAATTGCAGCCATGATCATGGAACCCATCATAACAGGTGGAGGAATTTTAATACCTCCAGAAGGGTACATGAAGGCTGTTAAGGAAGTTTGTGAAAAGCATGGTGCATTGTTAATTGTGGATGAAGTAATTTGTGGATTCGGTCGAACAGGAAAATTATTTGGTTTTATGCATTATGGGGTAAAGCCAGACATTATCACGATGGCAAAAGGAATTACAAGCGCATACCTGCCTCTTTCTGCCACAGCTGTTCGAAAAGAAATTTATGAAGCATTTAAAGGAAACGGAGAATATGATTTCTTCCGACACATAAATACATTTGGTGGAAACCCAGCAGCATGTGCACTTGCTCTGAAAAATTTAGATATTATGGAAGAGGAGAAGCTTCCAGAACGTTCACTAGAGGTAGGAGAACGATTAAAAAATGACTTGCAAAACCTCATGCAAAATCACCCTTATGTAGGGGATGTACGTGGAAAAGGGTTGTTAATTGGAATTGAACTTGTAAAAGATAAATCTTCAAAAGAGCCGCTTGAAGTAGAAAAAGTAAATCTAGTCATCAGTAAATGTAAAGATGATGGAGTTATTATTGGAAAAAATGGATACACTGTAGCTGGATATAACAATGTTTTAACAATTGCTCCTCCACTCATTATTAATGATGAAGAAGTTACTTTCTTAACACAAACTCTGAAAAAAGCTTTAGATTCTATCATTTAATTTTATAGGTTTCATATCTAATTTTGTTATAATAGCCATAGCAATTTTATAAGGAGTGAAAGCGATGCTTGAAATAAAAGAAATTACACCTGATGAACTAAAAAAGAAACTAGAAAAAGGAGAAAAGCTTGAACTCATTGATGTAAGAGAAGAAGAAGAAGTACAAGAAGGAATGATTAAAGAAGCTAAGCATATTCCAATGGGTGAAATTCCAAATTATGTCGATCAATTCGACAAAGATAAAGAATACATTTTTATTTGTCGCTCTGGAAGAAGAAGTGAAAACGTATGTATGTACCTTCAAGAACAAGGCTATAAAGTTGTGAATATGATTGGCGGAATGCTTGAGTGGAAAGGAGAAACTGTTCCAAAGAGTGATTTGGAACAATAAGAATTTAGTATAATCTATTAAGTTGAAAAATAAAAAATATATGTAAAAAGCTGTGCATTAGGCACAGCTTTTTTTATCGAATCAAGGGTCCAAAAGATTTTAAAATGCTTATCTGGGGTTATTTACTTCCTATCCGCAGTTTATCTCCTTTCTCCAATATTTGAGACTCATAAATATGGTTTTATCCGCGATTTCCCGAACAATATAAATTCAATTTTTTGAAAGCGTTATCATATAAATTCTAACTTTTCAATACATTATGTTAAGGAGGGGGAATATGGTGAAGTACCTTAAGTTAGACGTAACAGATCCAATTCAAATAAAAATTGATGGAGAGGATTTAATACTGCTTGACGGAAGAAGTTGTATAGGAAAACTTGTCATAAATGAAGGTGAAAAACAATACGATTTAGTAGAAGGATACGAGCATGAAAATCACCGAATCTATCGCTTATTTCTTCGCGATGATTTCTGTCAATCCTATACGAAAGACTGTGATTTAGGGTGGTGTTAAAACGTGTTTCAAGTAGCTATTTTCGATGAAGAGCATGAAAAAGATTTAGAAATGGAAGTAAATGATTTTTTATCATCCTTATCAGAAGAACAGTTTATCGATATTCAATATCGAGTTGCTGCTACGTGTGACCAAAAGGGTGACCAAATTTACTGTTTTTCAGCTATGATTATATATAAATCATAAGGTATGAAGGCTTAACAGGTTTTACCTAGTTAAGCTTTTTTATTTATTTAATGGTATTATACTTTTATATATTAAACCTTATAAAATTTATCATTCAATAAGGAGTATAAAATGGTTCAAAGAAGAATTGTCATTGCTGGAACTGAAAGTGGTGTTGGGAAAACGACTGTAACCATAGGACTTATGTCTGCTTTTTCTCAAAATGGATATATCGTACAAGGATTTAAATGTGGTCCAGATTATATTGACCCTACTTATCATACAGCCGTAACAAATCGACCTTCAAGAAATTTAGATAGTTGGATGTTAAAGGAACATGTCCTAAAAGAAATTTTATGGAATGGTAGTAAGGGAGCAGACCTTTCTATTATAGAAGGTGTTATGGGCTTTTACGATGGTTATAATGCTCATTCAAATAAAGGAAGTACAGCAGAATTAAGCATGATAACACAAAGTCCTGTTCTTTTAGTTATAAATGGTGAAGGACTTGCGAGAAGTGCGGCTGCTATTATTAAAGGATTTCAAGTTTTTGAAAAAGAAGTTAATATAGTAGGAGTCATTGTCAATCGTGTTGGAAGTAAAGGACATTATCAATTGCTAAAAGAAGCTATTGAATCAGAGTGTCAAATTCCGGTTGTTGGATATATGAAATGTCATGACAATTTGAAAATTCCAGAGCGTCATTTAGGTCTTATTCCGTCGATTGAAAGAGGAGAGCTTAATTCGTTTTTTGAAAAGCTTGGACAAGTTATTGCTGAAACAGTTAACTTAGAAAAAATATATGAATTATCGGAAGCTCCTTCAATCGAACTTCCATCCCATTCTATTTTTCAACAGAAAAGTTCACCAAAGGTTAAAATAGCTATTGCCAAAGACGAAGCATTTCATTTTTATTATCCAGAAAATTTGGAGTTATTAAAATTAAATGGAGCTGAGCTCATCTATTTTTCACCATTAAATGGGGAAACCATACCGAATGATGTTTGTGGATTATACATAGGTGGTGGATTTCCGGAAGAGTTTTCTGAACAATTAGCGAAGAATGAGGATGTAAAAGTTTCTATTAAAAGTGCAATCTTGAAAGGAATTCCAACGTTAGCCGAGTGTGGAGGATTTATGTATTTAACAAAATCCATTCAAACAACAGATGGAAATGAGCACAAAATGGTTGGAGTCATACCAGGTAAGGTGAAAATGCATAACAGTTTAATGACTATAGGTTATCGCGAAATTGAAGGAGAAATTGGAAACTTTTTATTACCTAAAGGATGGAAAGCAAGAGGACATGAGTATCATTATTCTACTTTTGAAACAGAAGACAAAATTAAATATGCCTATCGTACGAAAGGATATCAAAAAGAGGAAAACGAAGGATATTTAAACGGAAATTTAATTGCAGGATATACACATATTCATTTTGCTTCATGCACAGAAATGGTCAAAAACTGGATACAACAATGTATTTTATGGAAAGAGGGTGTCCTTTATGAATAATCTATTTATCCCACCATTAGATCGAAAAATTGGACAAAAAGTTAGCTCTTATATCGATACGTTAACAAAACCTAAAGGAAGCCTTGGAAAATTAGAAGATATTGCATTGACTTTGTCAAAAATGACAGGAGAACCTTTTCCAATTGTTACGCCTCCAGGTGTTATTGTTTTTGCAGCTGATCATGGAATCGTAGAAGAAGGAGTTTCTTCTTATCCAAAAGAAGTTACCACACAAATGGTCATGAACTTTGTAAATGGTGGTGCTGCTATTAACGTTTTCTCTAGACAGATTGGGGCGATGTTCAAAATTGTTGATATTGGAGTGGATGGCGAAATAAATCATGAAAACATTCACTCTAAAAAAATACGATATGGAACAAAGAATTTTCTTTATGAGCCTGCTATGACTAGAAAAGAGGCGGAAAAAGCTGTACAGGTCGGCTTTGAAGAAGCTGAAGCATTTATCCAAAAAGGAGTTAAATGTTTAATTTTAGGAGAAATGGGAATCGGTAATACGACATCATCAAGTGCTTTATTAGCACTTATTACGAATTCTTCAGTAGAAAATGTCGTTGGATATGGCACAGGAATTTCCGATGATCAAAAGAAGAAGAAAGAAGAGATTATTCAAAAAGCCATTGAGAAGCATCAGATAGATAACATTAATGATGGGTACGAAATTCTATCAAAAGTAGGGGGATTTGAAATTGCCGGAATGGCTGGTGCTATGTTAGCTGCAGCAAAAAATCGAATTCCTATTTTGTTAGATGGATTTATTTGTACTGTCGCTGCATGTATAGCCAAATTGATTCATCCAAACGTATGTGATTATATGATTGCAACCCATCGCTCTGTCGAACAAGGACATTCTATTGCACTAGGTTTTATACAAAAAGACCCACTAATTGATCTCAATTTACGTCTTGGAGAAGGAAGTGGAGCTGCAGTGGCCTATCCAATGATTCTTTCTGCTAGTTTAATGTTAAAGGAAATGGCAACTTTTACAGATGCAGGAGTATCGGAGAAACAAGGAGATTAAACGATGCATTATCCAGCAATTCTCAACATAAAAGAAAAACATGTAGTCGTTGTAGGCGGAGGCAAAATTGCCACTAGAAAGGTTACTTCGTTAGTTGAAGCTAAAGCTATTGTAACGGTAATTAGCCCACAAATAACAAATGAACTATACTTATTTTTTAAAGAACAAAAAATTCAATGGAAACAAAAAACATTTGAACCGATTGATGTAAAAGAAGCCTTCCTTATTATCGCAGCTACAGATGACAGAGAAGTTAATGAAAAGGTCTATCAATCTAAAAAGGAATATCAGCTTATAAATATGGTGGATCAACCAGAAAAGAGTGATTTTATTGTTCCATCTGTGTTAAAAAGAGGAAAGCTCATTATTTCGATTTCAACTTCTGGAGCTTTTCCAGGTTTAGCTAAAAACATTAAACAAGATTTATGTGACCAATTTGATACACGTTATGAATCCTATTTATCGTTTCTTGAAGAATGTCGAATATACATAATAAACACGATAAAGAATGAACAGGAAAAAAGAGTTCTTTTAAAAGAATTATTAAATCCTGCTTTGTTAGATTTATCGGAAGAAGAAAGAGAAAGAATGTTTCAGCAATTAATCGAGCAAAGAAGGGAAATGAAATGAAAAAAGGTAAAGTGTATATTGTTGGAGCAGGACCAGGTAATCCAAAGCTTATTACGGTTTATGGTCTTGAGTGCATTCAAAAAGCCGATGTCATTCTTTATGACCGATTAGTTCATCAAGAGCTTCTTAAGTACGCTAAAAACGATGCAGAACTGATTTATTGTGGGAAGGACCCAGGAAAGCATGGGACGATTCAAGAACAAATCCATAACCTTTTAGTGGAAAATGCTTTGGCAGGAAAAATTGTAACTCGTTTAAAAGGTGGGGATCCATTTGTCTTTGGGCGAGGAGCGGAAGAAGCAGAAGTTTTACGCAAACAAAATATTTCATATGAAATTGTTCCAGGGATTACAGCTGGTATTGCAGCACCATTGTATGCTGGGATACCTGTAACACATCGTGAATTAGCTAACTCGTTTGCCATTGTAACAGGACATGGACGGGAATATAAAGGAGAAGATCAGGTTAATTGGTCCTCGTTAGCTAAAGGAATGGATACAATTGCTTTTTATATGGGAGTCGGTAATCTTTCGTATATTTGTAAAAAGCTAATAGAGCATGGGAAGGATCCTCAAACACCAGTTGCAGTTATTCAGTGGGCTACTTACGACAAGCAAAAAACCGTTACAGGAAATTTAACTTCCATTGAGAAACATGTTAAACAAGAAAACATAACACATCCAGCCATTATTCTAGTTGGAGAGGTTGTCAAAATCCGAGATAAAATTAAATGGTTTGAAGATCATTATCTAAAAATATAAATGTAAGGGATATGATAATGGAGCAAAATCGGAAAGGGAAAGTTCTTGTTTATATAGGAGATGGAAAAGGGAAACCCCCGAAGAGCACCGGAAGGCTCTAAAGGGAGCTTGGCCATTGACAAAGGAAAAAGTATACTATGGAGAATATGATTTGGTTATTTTAGTTGAGTTAAATAACGCATTAAGCATTAAAAATTTTCATGTTGATGTTACCAATAAAGGAGGTACTTCATTTAATAGATCATAAACCACAACATTTACATGTTGTTATGACAGGAAGAAATGCCAAAGAAGAAATCAAACAAAAGGCTGATTTAGTAACAGAGATGCCCCTTGTAAAGCATTATTATCTGGAAGGGACAAAAGCGATAAAAGGGATTGAATTTTAAAGGGCCAGTCTCAAAACTAAAGGATCAGGCCCCACAACTTAATAAATAGGAATTAATAAAGTGATAAAAACTATATATTGGTTTAGATATGTGGGGTTTAGATATGTGGGGTCAGACCCTTATGTAACTGCCCCTTTTACATATAAAGCAGCATTTTTTCCAGCTAGTCGTCCTGTCACTAATGCAGCTGTGATATTATAGCCACCTGTATAGCCGTGAATGTCTAAAATTTCTCCGCAAAAATAGAGTCCATTCATGATTTTAGAAGCCATTGTTTTGGGATGAATCTCTTTTACAGATACTCCACCACCAGTTACAAAGGCTTTCTCTATAGGAAGTGTTCCATGAACTTCAAATTGAAATTGTTTTATGTTCTTAATTAATTTTCTTAACGCTTCATTAGAAATATTTGGACCTGGAGTTAGCGGATCAATGGATGAATATTCCATTAAAAATAATAAGTAGCGTTCAGGTAAAAGCCCTTTTAATACATTTTTTATTGCTTTTTTTGGTTCATTCTTAAGAATTTTGTTAATGGATTGAAATAACTGCTCCTCATGTTGATCAGGTAAGGAATCAATGGACATTGTAACGGCATTTTTTTTCGATTTTTTCAGCTGTTTTACGACAAATTGACTGCAACGTAAGGCAGCAGGTCCAGAAATACCAAAATGTGTAAAAATCATATCCATTCGATGAGTAATAATATTTTTTCCCTTCTCGTTCAGTACACTTAAGTGAATATCACGTAAAGATAGTCCTTGTAAAATTTTTTCTTTAATAAAAGGCTCTTTTGATGTTAAAGGAACTTCTGTTGGAAATAGCTCAGTAATCGTATGTCCTGCTTTTTTTGCCCATCCATAACCGTCACCTGTTGACCCTGTATGCGGGACAGATTTTCCACCAACTGCCACCACAACTGCTTTCGCCTGAATAAACTCTCCGGTTTTTAATGTAATACCCTTTGATTTTTCTCCTTCGTATTCTACTGTTTCAACAGGTTCATTTACACGAATATCTACCTGTAATCGTTTCAACTTAGATAAAAGAGCATCTACAACATCTTGGGCTCGATTGGATACAGGGAACATTCGCCCATGGTCTTCTTCTTTTAGTTCCACCCCTAAATTTTCAAAAAAACGAATAATGTCCTCATTGTTAAATTCGGAAAAAGCACTGTATAAAAAACGGCCATTTCCAGGAATATGCTTAATGATTTCCTCAACGGAAAGTCGGTTCGTGACATTACAACGTCCTCCACCGGAAATGGCAAGCTTTCTTCCAAGCTTATTCCCTTTATCAACTAAAAGAACTTTAGCGCCATGTTCTCCAGCACTAATTGCTGCCATGAGCCCTGAAGGACCGCCACCAATGACAATAACATCATAGTTCATGCTTTCACGACCTTTAAGTAAATTTTCAATTTTACATTATAGCGAAACAAGAAAAAGGGAACAACTTTAAAAATAGTGATATGTAGTTGTATCTCATATATTTATCTTGTGTTAAAATAGAAAAGTTGAGAATGAAAACAACAGTATGGTGAGTGGAATATGTCAAATAAATTACTAAGAGGAACATTAATATTAACACTTGGTACATATATTTCACGTTTTTTAGGAATCATTTATGTTATTCCTTTCTTTGCATTAGTCGATGAAACAGGAGGAGCGTTATTTCAATACGGATATGTTCAATATACCGTCTTTTTAAGTATTGCAACGATGGGCTTTCCGTTAGCTGTCTCCAAATTTGTATCAAAGTATAACTCGATCGGTGATTATAAAACAAGTCGGATTATGTTTAAGTCCGGTTTACTCGTTATGTTTATAACGGGACTTCTGGCATTTATCATTTTATATTTGCTTGCTCCGTTTTTGGCAAAGCAAGCTCTCGTAGAACAAGAATTAAATGGTGTGACAATAGAAGATGTCGTCTTTGTCATTCGAATGGTGAGCATAGCGCTCATTATTGTTCCCGTTATGAGTTTAATTCGTGGATTTTTTCAAGGGCACCAATCAATGGCGCCTACAGCTGTTTCACAAGTGGTCGAACAAATTGTTCGAATCGTATTTTTGCTGACATCTACTTATCTCATTTTAAATGTTTGGAATGGCGATTTAGTCATGGCAGTTGGTTATGCTACCTTTGCTGCTTTTGTAGGAGCAGTTGGTAGTTTACTCGTGTTAATGGTGTATTGGTTAAGAAGGAAACATAAGCTCTTAGCGCTTCAAAAAAATAAAGTTCCTCCATCTAATATACCGATAAAACATATGTTTTTAGAATTGTTTCGTTATGCAGGTCCATTTGTATTTGTTGGATTAGCAATACCTTTATATCAATATATTGATACAAATACCTTTAATAAAGCAATGATTGAAATAGGAAAAGAGGAAACGACGCAAGAATTATTTTCTATTGTGAACTTCTGGGTAAATAAAATTGTTATGATACCTGTTTCTTTAGCGACTGCTTTTGGATTAACGCTTGTTCCAACGATTACAAAATCATTTACAGAAAGAAATTTTGCTTTGTTAAATCATCAAATTAATCAAACTTTTCAAGTTTTAATGTTTCTCGTTTTACCATCAGCTGTCGGGTTATCTATATTGTCTCAACCTATTTATATGCTCTTTTATAACCATAATGAAGTTGGTGGTAATATTTTAGCTGCTTATGCTCCAATTGCGTTATTGTTTTCATTTTTTACGGTAACAGCTGCTATTTTACAGGGAATCAATAAACAAAAGCTTGCGGTCATTAGTTTAGTTTTCGGCTTATTGATTAAGCTAAGTGTAAATATTCCTCTAATTATGACCTTTGAAGCTTATGGATCCATTTTAGCGACGGCATTAGGATTTAGTGGATCATTATTATATAGTTTTGCTATGATAAAACGACACGCGAGTTATAAATATAAACAATTTATGAAGCGTTCGATTTTAATGAGTATTTTTACAATCTGTATGGTTATTGTTATATTAGCGGTTTATTCGGTTCTATCGCTCTTTATTGATTACACAGAGGGAAAGGTTCAAGCAGCAATTTTATTAGCTATTAGTATTGGTTCTGGGGCTGGAACATACTTGTACTTAGCGTATTACTCAGGGTTATTGCCATTATTATTCGGTTCACGCTTCGAAAAATGGAAGCAAAAAGCGGTGTAAAAGGGAGGGAAGATTTTGAGAATTGATAAACTGCTTGCAAATGTCGGATTTGGAAGCAGAAAAGAAGTCAAAAAACTTCTTAAATCTGGCGTTATTAAAGTAGATGGAAAAGTGATAACGGATTCGAAAGTCCATGTAGATCCAGATAAGCAAGAAATAACTGTTAATGGAGAATTAATAGAATATAAAGAATACATTTATTTGATGATGAATAAGCCTTCAGGATATTTATCAGCAACGGAGGATGTACTTCAAAAAACGGTATTAGATTTATTAGAGTATGAAGATGTTATTTATCAACCATTTCCAGTTGGAAGGCTTGATAAGGATACAGAAGGTTTGCTTCTATTAACAAATGATGGACAATTAGCTCATCAGCTTACCTCTCCAAAAAAGCATATTCCAAAAACGTATTATGCAACTATTTTAGGAGAGGTAACCGAAGAAGATATGCTCACCTTTCAAAATGGTGTTGAATTAGATGATGGATATGTCACAAAACCAGCAAAGCTAGAAGTCGTTGAAGCTGGACCAAATTCAACGATATATGTCACCATTACAGAAGGAAAATACCATCAAGTAAAACGAATGTTTGAAGCAGTAGGAAAAAGAGTGACTTATTTAAAACGTGTCAAAATGGGGCCAATTCCATTAGATGAGGATTTACGTGTAGGAGAATATCGAGAATTAACAGATGAAGAAGTCGAACAATTAAAAAATGCAAAACCTATTGATTTATAGAGATTTTCCGTATATATTAATAGAGCGGTAAGGAGTGGTAAAAAAATTAGGAACCGAAATATGGTTCCTAATATGTAATATATATAAAGGGTTATCATTTTCTATTTTTACATAAGACTTTAAGATGACATCTTTACTTTCTTATTTGTTGTTGTCCATTTACCTCTTGAAGGGCTATGCACCAAATCGTTATATGCTAACACATTTAAATCTCGTTGAACGGTTCTTGGTGTAATACCAAACTCGTCAACAAGTTCTTGCGTTGTAACAGTTCCTTTTTCCTGAATGAACATGTAGACGGATTTGATACGGGTTAGCATACGGTTTGTTGAAGGTTTCAAAAAACCACTCCTTATCATTTAATGCAGCCTAGAGCATACAACCTTGATGACTAGTCATAAGATGTCACTTTACTGTATTAAGCTGTTAAGAAGTTACACTACTATTGTACACGAAAAATAGGTCAACATTCTAGTGAAACACTCAATTTTACATAATATTAACATCAAATATAAATAAATGAACGTTTTTATTAACATATATGAAATATTTTACTAATTATGATTTTATAAAAAATAAAGCGTTGTGCCGTTTGGTACAACGCTTTTGTTTATTTATGAAATTTCAAATTAGTGTCCACCTAAGAAGAAAAGTTGATAGAAAAATAGAATAGCAAAGATGTATAAGAATGGATGAATTTGTTTACCTTTTCCTTTTACAAGCTTTAATATTGGATAGGAAATAAATCCTAACGCTATACCTGTAGCAATACTTGATGTAAGTGGCATACTTAAAATAACTAAGAATGAAGGAAATGCTTCATCAAGCTCTTTCCAATTGATTTCACTTATAGCTCCCATCATTAAACTTCCAACAATAATTAGAGCAGGAGCTGTAATCGCTGCTACACTTGATACCGATCCAACAGTCGGACTAAAAAAGGCTGTTAGAGAGAATAATAGAGCGACGACTACTGCGGTTAAACCAGTTCTTCCTCCTGCAGCAACACCTGAAGATGATTCAATATAAGCACTAGTTGGAGAAGTTCCAAACATCGCTCCCACGGTAGCCGCAATGGAATCAGATAAAAGAGCTTTTTTTGCGCGCGGCATTTTATTACCTTTTAATAATCCAGCCTGTTTCGCAACACCTATCATCGTACCAGTTGTATCAAAGATTGTAACGAGTAAAAAGGAAAAGACCACAGTATATAAACTATATTGAATAACATCCGAAATAGCACTTAGTGGATTAAATACAATAATTCCTTCAGGTAGCTTTGGTAATGATGTAAAGCCATTTTCAAAGGATAATTGTCCAGTTAAGTAAGCAATAAATCCTGTTACAATCATTCCAATAAATAATGCACCATGTACATTTAGTGACATTAGAATTAAAGTAATGATTAATCCAGTTAAGGCTAATAGAACAGATGGGGAATGTAAATCACCTAGCGTCACAAGATTAGTAGGGTGGTCTGAAATAATCCCTGTTAATCGTAATCCAATGAATGCTATGAATAAACCTATCCCTGCTGTTATTCCATTTTTTAAACTAGAAGGAATAGCTTCAATTAATTGTTTACGAAATGATGTTAAGGAAAGAATAATGAATATAATACCAGCAATAAATACAGCCGAAAAAGCAGCTGAATAAGGTATGTCTCCGTTTGCTCCAACTACTGAATAAGCAAAATAAGCGTTCAGTCCCATTCCTGGAGCAATAGCAATTGGATAATTAGCTGAAAGAGCCATCCACAATGTGCCGATTACAGTAGCAATAATTGTTGCGGTAAATACTTGGTCAAATGGTACTCCAGCATCTGATAAAATAATCGGGTTTACGACGACTATGTAGACCATTGTTAAAAAGGTTGTCATTCCTGCTAGTACTTCGGTTTTGACACTTGTTTGATTTTCTTTCAGATTAAACATAAAGAACCTCCTGTAATCACGAACATTTAAACAAAACATTTATAATAATATTCGTTTTTGTGGTAGATTGCAAGTCAAAATTTATATTAAATAAGATTTCATGTTATGATGTTAGATGAAAAGCTTTACAATTTGATGGAAAGGAATATCGCCATGAATTGGATAAAAGAAGTTGAAAAACAAAAAGAACAACTTATCTTGGATACACAAAAATTTCTACAATTCAAAAGTGTATTAGATGAATCAACGAAAGGTCCGGATGCTCCATTTGGGGCAGGAATTCAAGAAGCTCTACATTATTTACTTGAAAAAGGGAAAAAGGATGGCTTTAATGTTCGGAATCTAGATGGTTATGCAGCCCATATTGAAATGGGAGAAGGTGAGGAGATTGTTGGTATCCTTTGTCATATTGATGTAGTCCCAGAAGGAGATGGTTGGTCTTCTGATCCATTTGGTGCTGAAATAAGAGATGGTAAAATTTATGCTCGCGGTGCATTAGATGATAAAGGCCCAACAATGTCTATTTATTATGCAATGAAAATCATAAAAGAATTAGAACTTCCATTAAATAAACGTGTTCGAATGATTATTGGAACAGATGAAGAAAGTAATTGGCAATGTGTAGATCATTATTTTAAACATGAAGAAATGCCTACAATTGGATTTGCTCCAGATGCTGATTTCCCGATTATTAATGCTGAAAAAGGAATTATTGATACAAAACTATCGCTACAGTTATCGAACCAAGAAAAAACAACCAACATGTTTCTCGTAACATTTCAATCAGGTCGTCGATTTAATATGGTTCCAGATTTTGCAAAGGCTACATTAAAGGTAGAAAAAAAGTCAAATATTGAACAAATGTATAAACAATATCTAGAAAATGAACAGCTAAATGGAAAGATATATGAAGAAAACGGTGACCTTGTATTAGAGCTTGAAGGAGTTTCTGCACATGCAATGGAGCCAAACAATGGTCGAAATGCCGGAATCTTATTAGCTCAGTTTTTATCCAAAATGGAACTAGATCAAAATGGAAGACAATTTATTGATTGGATTGTTACTTATTTTCATGACGATACTCGTGGCCACAAACTAGGAATTGCATGTCAAGATGACATTAGTGGAGAATTAACAGTAAACCTTGGAATCATTCGATATATTGCAAATGGTGATAATGAATTGGGAATTAATATACGATACCCTGTTACGAAACAGGCAGATGCTGTCAAGACAAAGCTTCAAACTTTCAAGGAAATCACGATTTGTGAATTTTCGAATTCAAACCCACATTACATAGAAGAAAAGCATCCACTCATTCAAACGTTAAAGCGTGTATATGAAGAACAAACGGGAGAAAATGCAAAACTTATTTCAATTGGTGGCGGTACATATGCACGTGCATTGAAGGCTGGAGTTGCATTTGGACCATTGTTCCCTGGAAGAGAAGATGTTGTTCATCAAAAGGATGAATATATTTATATTGAAGATTTAATCAAAGCAACAGCTATTTATACGCAGGCAATATATGAATTAGCAAAATAATTTAAAAAGTGAGTTGTTTATGGTACGATGAATTCGTTAACCGCTTCCTTAAAATGGGAGCGGTTTTTCAAGTGAAATATAATTTGAGAGAAGGGAAAATAATGGAATATTCTTTAGATCGTGATAGCGGGGAAACAAAAGTTCACTTTTATATGTTTTATTTTTTTATATTTTTTGGTTTCGGGTCTCTATTTCCTTTACTTTCTGTATATTTAAAGGATCATATAGGGTTAACAGGAAGTCAAATTGGAATTGTTATGTCAATAAGTCCTGTTGTCATGATTATCGTTCAACCCATATGGGGAATAATTAGTGATTCAACGAAAAAACCAATTACAATATTAACGATTGCCTTAATTTTTGGTAGTATGTTTGGCTTTCTATATTCATTTATCGAAAACTATTATTTTATTATTCTCATCGCTACTTTACTGGCTATCATGCAAAGTGCAATTGTTCCTTTATCTGATAGTGTTGCCATGACTTATGTACAGCGGACTAATGTTCAATATGGTTCCATACGACTATGGGGAGCATTAGGTTTTGCTATATCCGCCCTTATTGTTGGATGGTTAGCTGAAATCATTCATTTAAAGGTTATTTTTTATTCGTTTACAATTGTTTTATGTATTGCTGTTATATTCGTATTAAAGCTTCCACAAGAAAGTGATTCATTTAATGTTAGTATTCGCAAAGGATTAAATCAGCTAAAAAGTATTCCACAATATTTTATCTTTTTAACCTGTACCTTTTTAATATTGGGACCAATTTTAGCCAATAATATTTATTTTGGTATTTTTATAGATGAATTAGGTGGTGGCCTTATTGGAGTGGGGCTAGCTTTTTTATTAGGAGCTGGAAGTGAAGCTCCGTTTATGAAAGTGGTCGGTAGATTTAATGAAAAGCTTGGAATACAAAATGTATTAATTTTAGCAGCTATCGTATCTGCATTAAGATGGGGACTTTATGTTTTAGAACCCCCTCTTTGGATTGTGTATGCAACGATTATTATGCAGGGATTTTCGATTGGATTATTTATTCCAGCTGCACTACAGTATATTAGAGAAATAACTCCGAAGAGTATAGGGGCAACCGCCATTTCCATTTATTCAGCAATTGGTAACGGCCTAGGAAATTGGTTTTGTACATTTATTGGAGGAATCATATTTGAGGTGTTCTTTATTAAAGGAGTGTATCTCTTTTTTGCTGGATTAACAGCAGTTGGGTTATGTTTATTGCTTTTCATGAGAAAGGTAGAGAGTATTGAATAATGTTCTGACACAATTATTGAATACCTGAGGATAAAAGGTTAACTTCTTAACAAACGAAGAGGTTGATTGGAAAAAAAATCATTTTTTCCAATCAACCTCTTTTTATTAAGGGACTTTTAACGGTTTTTTATTCAAAACTAAATAAATCACTTGATAGGTAGCGCTCTCCTGTATCTGCTGTCATGCAAACAACGACTTCTTCTTTTGAAAGTCTTTTTGCTACTTCAATTGCTGCAAAAACAGCGGCACCAGAGGAAGGGCCAACAAATATTCCTTCTTCTCGTGCAAGCTTTCTTGTAATGTCATACGCTTGTTCATCTTCAACTTTAAAAATTTCATCATATACGTCGGTATTTAAGATTGGTGGGATGAACCCAGGGCTTGTTCCTACAAGTTTATGCTTACCAGGCTTTCCACCAGATAAAACTGGTGAACCCGCTGGCTCTACAACATGAACGGTTAATCCTTCATAATATTTTTTTAATTCCTCCCCTGTGCCTGTTATCGTTCCTCCTGTCCCGGCTGTTGCAACAAATGCCGATAGAGGCTTTCCTATTTCTTTCATTGCTTCAATAATTTCAATTGCTGTTGAGGTTCGATGGGCATCAGGATTAGATTGGTTTTCAAATTGCATTGGAATAAAGCTGTCCGGGATTTCTTTTGCTAGTTCATGTGCTTTTTTAATGGCTCCAGGCATTTTCTCATCTCCTGGTGTTAACACAACTTCAGCACCATATGCTTTTAATAAATTAATTCTTTCTTGTGTCATTGTATCTGGCATAACAAGAATGGCTTTATATCCTCGGGCTGCTGCATTCATAGCAAGACCAATTCCCGTATTTCCACTTGTCGGTTCAATAATGGTAGAGCCAGGTTTTAATTTGCCTTCTTTTTCTGCTTGAACAATCATATTGTATGCAGCACGGTCTTTAACACTTCGACTTGGATTAAAATATTCTAGCTTAACATATATCGTTGCACCATTTTCAGGAGCAATACGGTTTAATTTGATTAAAGGGGTTTGACCAATTAAGTCAGCCATATTTTCTACAACGCGCATGTTCACACTTCCTTTCTCCATGCCTAACGTTATCATATCATAAAATAATACCTAATCACATTTCCATACTTTGCTTTTCATTTTTATTTTATATACCAAATAATCTTTTAGTTTGTTACAATATTTTCAAGTAAAAATCTTAGGAGATGCTTAATATGAATCCACATTATTTTATTGCGATTGATATTCCGGATGAAATTACCGATATCATACATGAATGGACAGAAAAAATGCAAAAGGATTGGGAATTTAAAAGTTGGGTACACCGGCAAGATTACCATATTACGTTAGCATTTTTAGGGTTTATAGAAGACGAGCAACGCTTAGAGCTTTTATGTGAAAAGCTTCAGCATATAGGCAACAATTCTTCTCCTTTTTCTTTGAAGGTTTCACATATAGGTACCTTTGGTAGAGAGCAATTTCCACGTATTTTATGGTTTGGAGTTGAAGAAAATAATTCCTTACATCTATTAAGAAATCAAGTATATGATGCGTGTAAACAATGTGAATTTTCACTAGATCCCCGTCCTTTTCACCCACATATTACCGTTGCGAAAAAATGGAAAGGAGAAGGTCCAATTCAATTGGAACAAGGGGTGGAATTATTTACAGATAAAAAAGAATTTCAAGTTAAGAGCTTCAAACTTTTTCAAACTCATTTATTACGTACACCGAAATATAAAAAAATATATCATTTTCCTTTTTCGGGGGATTTAGGATGAGTAGTTTTTTAAAAATATTTGTTCAAGTGATGATTTTATATATTCTGTATTATATAGGGGTTCTGATTCAAGAGTTTTTTCACCTTATGGTACCAGGAAGTATTATTGGCATGCTTCTACTTTTTACACTTCTACATTTTAAACCTTTTCAAAAAGAATGGGTAAAAGACGGAAGTTTATTTCTTGTAAGATATTTACCTCTTTTATTTATTCCCGCAACTGTCGGTGTGATGGAATACTTTACGCTTTTTACTTCCAAAAATATTTTAACAGTCATCATTGTTCTTGTTAGTACCGCAATGGTTATGGCTTTTACAGCTGTTATTAGTCAGAAGCTAACCGATAGAAATGAAGAAAAAATGGATTCAAAAGAAAGGAAGCAAAGTGTATGAACATTTTGTTTGCTATATTGATGTTTGTATTTACCATTGTCGTTTATTTAGGAATGTGTAAAGTATATGAAAAAATTCGTTATCCTTTACTGGTTCCAATTGCTACTTCTACCTTCGTAATTATTGCCTTTTTATCAATTTTTCATTTTTCGTATGAAACGTATATGTTGGGGGGGAAATGGATTGATGAATTATTAGGTCCAGCTGTTGTCGCACTTGCATATCCTTTATATGAAAATCGAAAAAAGCTTAAAGAGCATTTTTTATCTATAATAATTAGTGTTTTATCAGGTACAATTATTGGACTTTTATCAGGAATTTATTTATCTCTTTTATTAGGGGTTGACGAAAAATTATTACTTTCATTGGCTCCAAAATCAGTTACTTCACCTGTCGCAATGGATATTTCATCTATTATAGGAGGTATTCCGACGTTAGCAGCTGTTTATGTGATGATTGCAGGTATTAGTGGAGCGATGTTTGGACCATATTTATTAAAAGCTTTTAATATTAATAGTCCAATAGCAATTGGGATTGGTTTTGGTGCAGCATCTCATGGAATTGGTACCGCGAAAGCTTATGAGTTTGGTAGTTTACAAGGAGCCATTAGTTCTATTTCGATGACTTTAAGTGCTGTCTTATCTGCTTTAATCTGCCCTTTTATCATTTACTTATTTGTTTAATTTAGAGGAGTGAAAAAAATGGCTCAGGTGATTAAAATAGAGGACTACATATCAAGATATGAAATTGATCCTTATCGTTATACAAACCAATTCATACGTTATAAAAAGCTACAATGGGAAGAATTAAAAAATAAAAGTGAATCTGATCATTTAGAACAAATGAAAAAACAATTTTTAGATAAAATTTTCCAAAATCAAATCATTTGGGCAAGTTCAACTGTTCGATCACAATCATTTGTTGATGAAAAATATTATTCAGATTCAACCTTAAAATATTTTGCACAACGATTCCCTGATCAATATCTTTTCATGTATTATCCGGTCTTTTCTATAAAAAAAGCACCTATGCAAGCAGAAATAATTATCCTATGTCCAACCGAAATTTTGTGTATATCGTTTTTAGAAGGAGAAAAAGATGAAGTCATTATAGCGACGGACGATCATTTTTGGATACAAAGAGGTACAAAGGGCGAACAAAAAATTCTTTCTCCTATAACGGGTTTAAAAAGAACGGAAGGAATAATAAAAAGTAGTATTAAAGATTTACATATAGAAATGCCAATAAAGAAGCTTTTAATTTATTCAGATGGATATATTCATGCACCTGATTTACCATTGGATTATAAGATAGTCGATAAAAGAGAGTATGAAGAATGGTTTTATCGAATGAGGCAAAATCCATCTCCAATTAAACATAATCAATTAAAAGTAGCCAAAACATTATTATCAAATTGTTTATCAACTTCATATGATCGTTTTGATTTTTAAAAGTGGGACATAAAATACGCCCGCTTTTTTACTTTTTTAAATGTTAAAAACATATACATAGACAAACGCACATTTTATTTTTTATTCATAAATATATTTTGAGGAAATTATCATTTTGTCGTGAAATTTGTAAGCGGTTTATATATAATCAAAAATTTAAAGAGAAAATAAATTAATTATTCAAAAAACTTGTTAAATGAAAACAATAAATAAGATAATGGAATTATAGAATAGTGTGAAAGAATAAAAACTTGGGAATAAAGGTAATAAAAGAAGATAAATGATTGTACTTTAAATGTAAACTCTTTTTTATTCTGGAATGGTTTAGAAATCGTTTTTTTCGTTCATGTTACATATATCTCGATAAATAAACCATTACATGTTGAAATTCACAAGCCACCAGTGGGAAAAGTGAGCCGGAGATACCCCTTAGTACGTTAGTATGAGGAGGCAACTCGAAAAGTGTAGGCGACTACACAGTGTCGTACGAACGTGAGACTCTCCTGTACTGAGATAAAACGCGCCGCGAAGAACGACGGATGTCGACTTGTCGGAGGGAAAGGAGAGGATCCGTTTCGCTAGACGCTAGGAACTGGGAGCTAGACAATGACCGTCCGCTGAAAGCGAGCTTTAATTGTAATATTTTAAATCAATACTTTTGTTTTACAGACCATTAATAACAAAGACTTTAAAGGAGGTGACGGGTCTTTGCTATCAATGAAAAGAGATTACGATGCCTACTTAGATGACATGAACATCGTGACCATTTTAATCCCAAAAGAATCTTACCATGGAGAGGATAAATCGTTTTATTTTAAGCTTGATGGTGATTTAGAACAATTAGAAATATTAGATTCTTATTCGATTGATCACCATCAAAAATATGTATGCAGATTGACATATTTAATTGAGTTCGGTAAAACGTACTATATTTACGATGAAAAAGGTGTTAAAACAGATCTTCAAATTGGGGCTGTTATTCGATCACAAAAATTTGATGAAATGTTTTATTATAATGGGAATGATCTAGGAATAACATTTTATAAAAACGAAATTCTTTTTAAAGTCTGGGCACCAAGCGCATCTGAAGTGAAATTAAAGTTGACCAATCCTATCAATTTTGAAGTACATGAATTTCCGCTAAAAAGAGAGGACCGTGGCGTTTGGTCACTTACACTTAATCGATGTTTTGAAGAGTTTCATTACACTTATTTAGTTTGTGTTAACTTAGTTTGGCATGAATTAGTCGATCCATATGCAAAAGCGGTATCCGTTAATGGAGAGCATGGGGTTATCATCGATTTAAATAAAACAAAGATCGAAAAAATAAACGTCGATCCAATTAAACAACCGACAGATGCCATTATATATGAAATTCATATTCGAGATTTTACTATTCACCCAAAAAGTGGTGTGGAATATAAAGGTAAATATTTGGGGCTATCGGAGCAAAATACGAGAACAAAAAATGGATATACGACTTGTTTGGCGTATTTAAAGGATTTGGGTATTACACATGTAGAGCTCTTACCGTTTAATGATTTTGCTGGAGTTGATGAAGAAAAACCTGAGGCGTCCTATAATTGGGGGTATAATCCGTTACATTACAATGCTCCTGAAGGGAGCTATGCAACTGATCCACATGACCCTTACTCAAGAATTATTGAATTAAAGCAAATGATACAAGCATTTCATTCTTGTGGGCTAAAAGTAATTATGGATGTTGTTTACAATCATGTATATATTCGAGAAACATCTAACTTTGAAAAATTAGTTCCAGGTTACTTTTTTCGACATGATCAATATGGGATTCCATCAAATGGAACTGGTGTTGGAAATGATATTGCTTCAGAACGGAAAATGGTTCGGAAATTTATACTTGATTCCGTTCAATTTTGGTTAGATGAATATGATGTTGATGGATTTAGAGTAGACTTAATGGGAATTTTAGATGTGGAAACAATGAATCAAGTAAGAGAAGAAACAATGAAACGGAAAAAAGATGCCATTATTTTAGGGGAAGGATGGGATTTGCAAACTCCCCTGTCCTATAACCAAAAAGCAACGATTGCAAATGCGGTTAAAATGCCAGGGATATCTTTTTTCAATGATCATTTTCGAGATACGGTAAAAGGAAGTACATTTGACCTTCATGAAAAAGGGTTTGCTCTAGGAAATACTCATAAAATATCAGGAATGATGGAATCCGTTACAGGTTCAATTCCATTTAATCATCATCTAAGAGGATTATTTCAACAGCCTATTCAGTCTATTAATTATGTTGAGTCTCATGATAATCACACTTTTTGGGATAAAATGAATGTTAGCTTAGATGATGAAAGCAAGGAAAAGAGAAGAATGCGACAACGATTAGCAACCGCCATTGTTTTACTTTCTCAAGGTATTCCATTTCTGCATAGTGGACAGGAATTTTACCGAACGAAAAAAGGAGAAGGAAATAGTTACAATCTTCCAGATCATATTAATCAAATTGATTGGTCAGCTAGAGAATTATTTGCAGAAGATATAGAATATGTTCGACAATTAATAAATCTCAGAAAGCTCCATGGAGCCTTCCGATTTTCTCAAGCAGACTTAGTGAAAAAACACTGTTTATTTTGGGAACCGCACGAAGGGATTATTGCATATGAAATAAGAAATGTTCGTTCGTTCGGTCCTTGGGATCATTTATTAATTATACATTCAAATCATCAGCGAAATAACATGATTTCAATCGAACATAAGGGGAGTTGGCACTTAATCTGTACACCAGATATGTGCCGTCCATATAAACCATTCAAAGTTGTGCAGGATAAATTAGAAATTCAAAATATTGGAACATATGTGTTATACCAAAAGTAACATTCACTTTTTCTTGACTTGAATTATAGGATAACGATAAAATTTAGAAGGATAGCTATTGTAACATTTTTTCTACTCAATAGCTGTCTTTTTTATTTCTTTAAAAAAATATAATGGAAGAAATGCACTTATGGTCGATATATTAATTAAAGAAACAAATCATAAGAAAAAACTAAAACGAAATGTGGGCTTGAAATTGAAAGAGAATTGGTTGGAATATGTATTAGGTAACGGATGGAGAATATCACCAGCAGGCGGTGCAACTGGAGATGCATTTTATGCTGAAAAAGATGATAAACGACTGTTCTTAAAAAGAAATTCATCCCCATTTTTAGCTGTTTTATCTGCTGAAGGGATAGTCCCTAAGTTAGTTTGGACAAAAAGGATGGAAAACGGGGATGTCATCACCGCTCAGCACTGGTTAAATGGAAGAGAATTAAAACCGAAGGATATGAATAGTGAACAGGTAGCAGAACTCCTTTATAAAATTCATCATTCTAATGAATTGTTAGATATGTTAAAAAGGCTAGGAAAGCAACCATTAACGCCTGAGGATTTACTGCAGGATATAAAAAACACCATTGACACAGAATTAAAGATACTACCCGTTATACAACAAGCCATTTTAATCCTAGAAGAACGACTTCCAAATGTTCAAACACAGGAAAAGGTTGTTTGTCATTGTGATATCAATCATAACAATTGGTTGCTTTCTGATGAAAATCAATTGTATTTAATTGACTGGGATGGAGCAATGATAGCAGACCCAGCAATCGATTTAGGGATGCTTTTATATTCTTATATAGAAGAAAATCAATGGGAGTTCTGGTTAAGCAAATATGGAGTTCCATTAACAGAAGATTTACGTATTCGAATGAATTGGTATGTTCTTGCACAATTAATCATTTCAGTTGCTTGGTTTAAAACGAAAAATGATAAGAAAGAAATGCAAAAGCGGCTTGAAGAATTACATTTTTTTATCACGAATACGTATTAAGGTTCTGAATCCAATTTTCCATGTCTTGTTTATGTGTTTCAATATGCTGTTCTACATCAAAGCAATTTTTACCTTTTTCACAGTATTTTGACATGCTTTGAAGTGTCGTTTTTAAATTTTCATTTACTGCTTCATTCGTAAGTAGGGAATGTATTAATCTTTCCATCTGTTCATATTCCGATTCTGTTCCACAACATTCACTATGCTGTTCAGATAAAATATCGTTTAAAAGCATTAATTGATGCTCATGATTTAAATGCATATTTTAATCACCCCCTAGTATTGTTAGGATGTGCAAGCCTTTCATTCAATATACAAAGGGTCAGCCAAGTGACTGACCCTTTTTAGTTTTTTAAACAGTATTTCGTAAGTAACGATAGAAATATCTTTATTTCAATCAAGTTCTTGCTTTGGTATTACATTCATGATATCTTTTACTTCGATTAATAATACTATATAGAGGTGTAAAAATGCGTTTACGGAATAAACCATGGGCAAGCGAATTTATTGCACAACATCCTGATTTAGTAATTCGTGATCCGAAGCAACAAAAAGGAAATTGGCATAAAATTTTTAATAATGATAATCCCATTCATATTGAAGTTGGAACAGGTAAAGGTCAATTTATTATAGGGATGGCAAAACAAAACCCTCATATTAATTATGTTGGGATAGAATTGTACCAAAGTGTTATTGTTTCCGCATTAAAAAAATTGGTGGAAGAACCGCTACCAAATGTGAAATTAATAAATATAAATGCAAATGATCTAATGGATGTGTTCGAGAAAAATGAAGTAGAGCGTATATATTTAAACTTCTCTGACCCTTGGCCAAAAAATCGACATGAAAAGCGCCGTCTAACCTATAAGGCTTTTCTTGACATTTATAAAAACATCCTAGTTGATGGAGGAGAAATTCATTTTAAAACAGACAACCAAGGGCTATTTGAATATTCATTAAAAAGCTTTTCCGAATATGGTTTATTGCTTACATTTGTGAGTCTTGATTTACACAACAGTGATTTCGAAGGAAATATAATGACAGAATATGAAGAAAAATTCTCAAAAAAAGGACAGCGAATTTATCGAGCTGAGGTCAAATATAGAACGTAAAAGATAGTAAGGCTCTCCCTTTTTAATATCCCTCTAGGGATATGGGATGGCCTTTTTTTTTTATAAATTAGAAATTCTTATTCTGAACCAATAATAAATCCCTTAATAATCTATTCAATCCAAAAGGCTAATTAGTTTAGGAACGGCAAGTGTTTTAATTTCTAATGTAATGTTTAACCTTATGGAGACAATAAGTGTTAAGATGAAAAAGGGGGGATTTAATAATGGAAACTTTAAATATTGGAAAGTGTAAATTAACATGGTTAAACGGTGGGGTTGTTCATTTAGACGGTGGAGCTATGTTTGGGGTTGTACCAAAGCCATTATGGCAAAAAAAATATCCTGTAAATGAACATAATCAGGTAAGACTTCATTGCGACCCCATTTTAGTTCAAAAAGACGGCTACAATCTTTTAATTGAATCAGGAATTGGAATTAATAAAATGAGTGGAAAACAAAAGCGAAATTTTGGTGTAACAGAAGAATCTAGTATTGAACAATCACTTCAAATGGTTGGTTTAACGACTCAGGATATTCACTATATTCTCATGACACATCTTCATTTTGATCATGCATCAGGATTGACGAAGTGGGAAAATGGAGAGCTTGTTTCCACTTTTCCAAAAGCCAAAATTATTACATCAAAAAGAGAATGGCATGAAATGAAAGAGCCAAATATCCGATCAAAAAATACATATTGGAAGGAAAATTGGGTGCCTATTCAATCACAAGTTGAACCATTTGAAGAGTCAGTTGAAGTTATTAGTGGTGTGAAAATGGTGTATACTGGTGGCCATAGTGACGGCCATAGCATTGTATTAATTGAGGATAGTGGAGAAGAGATTGTCCATTTAGCAGATATATTACCTACTCACGCCCATCAAAATGTTTTATGGGTAATGGCATATGATGATTATCCAATGGATTCGATAAAGCAAAAACAAAAATGGATATCATATGCAATTGAAAATGAAGCATGGTTTACATTCTACCATGATGCATATTATCGAGCGATTAAGTGGAATTCAGAAGGAGAAATAATCGATCAAATCCGAATTGAAAAGGAGTAAAATTTTACAAAGGAAGGTGTCAAAATTGTTTCAAAACATTTTTGACACCTCTTTTTCTGTTTTACGCAAGGTGTTTTTGCTAAAAGTCTAAACTTGCTTTTAAAATTTAAGGGTTGTTGCTAGAGAGCTAATCATAAAAGTTAGGTTAACTAAATTTAGGGAGTTATTTTTTGGATATTCAAAATAGTTCCAGTTTGTGCATCAATGATTACTTCTAATTGCTCATTAGTTTCTCCAGTTGACCTTGAAATCCCTACTTTGTACACTTTATATGTTAAACCATTTGATTCATAATCCTGAGGAATTGTATATATCCAGGAACCATCAATCTTACCGGTTTCTTTTAAATGGTTTTTAACTATTTTTAATGCTTTGTCAGATGAAATAAATTCTTTTTTGTATTCATTTTTTATAAGATATCCGATGAAAAAACCGACTGCGGCGCCAGTTAAAAAATTTTTCCATTTCATTCATGTTCACTCCCATTCTTTTGGATATTATTAGTATAACTTGTTCAAGAGAAATAGTTAAACTTTTGAAAAGATTTCATGATGAAATGTTTTCCTCTTCAAAGTGGAAAGGGATTGAAACTTTCTGTAAAATGAAAGCGTACAACATATGAATACATGTTTGAACTCTGCTATAGGCCCTCATTTGTTACTTCACTATGGGGGGGCTCTTCTTGTCACTTTAACAGTAGGAGTCTCGCGAATTTCACTTCTATAAATTGATGTAAATTAACTGTAAAGCTACAACAAATCCAAAATTTAAATGAAGAAAAGGAGTATCAAATCGATGAATGTTGAAACTTTGGAACTTTTTCGAACGTTAACGGAATTACCTGGAGCACCAGGAAATGAGCATGCTGTTCGTAAATTTATGCGGACACAGCTTCAAAAATATGCGGATGAAGTTATTCAAGATAAGCTTGGGAGTATTTTTGGTGTTAAACATGGAGAAAGTGGACCAGTTGTGATGGTTGCTGGTCATATGGATGAAGTTGGGTTTATGGTGACTTCCATTAAAGATAATGGAATGATTCGTTTCCAACCACTTGGAGGTTGGTGGAGTCAAGTACTTTTAGCCCAGCGTGTTCAAATCATAACAGAACAAGGACCTGTAATTGGTGTCATCGGTTCTATTCCACCTCATTTATTAGACGAGAAAAAGCGAGAGCGTCCAATGGAAATGAAAAATATGTTGATTGATATTGGTGCAGACAGTCGGGAAGATGCTGAAGAAATTGGAATTAAGCCTGGACAACAAATTGTTCCGATTTGCCCGTTTACACCGATGGCAAACTCCAAAAAAATCATGGCCAAAGCTTGGGATAATCGTTATGGATGTGGATTATCGATTGAGCTTTTAAAAGAACTAAAAGATGAAGCATTACCAAACACTCTATATTCAGGGGCAACCGTTCAAGAGGAAGTGGGTTTAAGAGGTGCTCAAACAGCTGCCAATATGATTAAGCCTGATATATTCTTTGCGCTTGATGCAAGTCCTGCTAATGATATGAGTGGGGATAAAAATGAGTTTGGTCAGCTTGGAAAAGGAGCTTTATTACGTATTTTAGACCGTTCTATGGTTACACACCGTGGAATGAAAGAATTTGTACTTGATATGGCGGAGTCCAACAATATTCCATATCAATATTTTGTCTCCCAAGGTGGGACAGATGCAGGGAGAGTACATATTTCGAATGAAGGAGTCCCTTCAGCCGTTATAGGTATTTGTTCACGTTATATTCATACACATGCATCTATTATTCATATTGATGATTATGCTGCAGCAAAAGAATTGTTAGTTAAACTCGTAAAAGCGTGTGATAAATCGACAGTAGCTTCAATTAAAAATAATGCTTAAACGTATTAATAGTGTGGTGACGAAAATGAAAGTGGCAATCGGAACAAAAAATCCTGCAAAAATAAACGCTGTCATGGAAGCATTTAGTGGCTATGATGACATAGATTTTGTACCAACTGATGTGTCCTCTGAGGTTTCTAGTCAGCCATTCTCTGATGATGAAACAATTGAAGGAGCTTTAAACAGAGCAAAAAATGCTTTAATAAAAGAAAAAGCAGACTTAGGTATTGGGCTCGAAGGAGGAGTCATTGAAGCTGATAGTGGGTGCTTTCTATGTAATTGGGGAGCTTTAATTGATCAAAATTTTGAACCGATTATAGCAGGTGGAGCAAGAATTCCTTTACCTAAAGAAATTTATGAAAGACTGAAAAAAGGAATAGAATTAGGAGAGATTATGGACGAATTTGCTCAAAAACAAAATGTCCGTCAACAAGAAGGAGCAATCGGAATCTTTACTAATGGTCTTGTTGATCGGAAAGAAATGTTTGTTCATGTGACAAAATTGTTAGTAGGACAATGGAGTTATTATCGGTCTGTAAATTTTAAAAAATAAAAAGGTGGTTTATATACCACCTTTTTATTTTTCAAATATGTAAGTTAAAACTTTAAGCGCCTGGTTAATCGTTTCTACCGTTACATTGGCTTTATTTGATAATTCTTTTAACGGGTGATGAAGGGATTCTGGTCTAATTAGTATTAGTGGTTTATTTAAAGCAACAGCCATACTTGCATCCATTGCTGTATTCCATTGACGGTATTTCTCTCCAAATAAAGCGATTACTAAATCAGCTTTTTGCATTAAAACTGTTGTCCGAAGGTTATTAATTTTTGATGCAGCTTCATCTTTAAAAATGGCATTAGGCTGCTCACCTAATATTTCTTCCCCAATATTATCAGAACGTTCGTGGTCTTCCATTGGACCAACAAATTGAATAGGAAGTTGTAGAGATTGCGCTTTATCTTTTATTTCCTCTCTCCAATTACTATGAATTTCTCCAGCGAGATAAACAGTTAATTCCATGTTTACAGCCTCCTCATTTTTATTAAACAAAGTTGATTTTCCCTTGAATGATAATGATAATTCAAAATAATAAAGGTTATTTTTATTTTAACATGAATTTGGAAAATGAAACCTAATTATATACAAGTATTCTATAAGTCTTGTCAACTCTTTTTTGATATGGTTATTATAAATATTGAGTCCTAGGAATAAAGGAGGAAGCATGAAGTGAGGTGGAAAATTTCTTTTTTACTTAGTTTTACAATCTTTTTGTTATTTGGGTGTTCACTTTCAACCCAAGAAGTAAAAGAAGCAACATTAGATGTAATTGAAAAAGCTTTTCAGGAAGAACCTATTAAAAGCAATCAAACAATAGACAATATTTCATTTTATTTACCTAAATCTATTGAAATTGAGTCCTCTTCTGGAAACAATATTATTTTATCAGAGGGGAATCAGCAATACATTTTATTTATAAATAAAAATGAAGAGAAAACTAGTGATCTTTTATATCAAAAAGGGCTTGATAGTTCCGTTGAGATTATTATTGATGAAACGAAAGTGACAGAAAATGAGTATAAATATACAATTGTAAACAAGCTAAGTGACGATACTTATGAAGTGATTGCTGGATTAGGTGGTGCTAAAATAACTACACTTGTGGAAAGCCAAGATGTTGCGGAAAGTGTGCAAAAAATGATAGATATTATACAATCTGTACAATACTAAAGATACCCGCGGTAAATGCCGGGGGTTTTTCTTTCAATAGGAGGAATGTTTAGGTGAAGGACTTTCTGAAGAAAAAAGGAGTATCTTTATCTACGAAGGTTTATTTTATTGATGCATTAAGCTATATGGCTCTTGGGCTATTTTCTTCTCTTATTATAGGTCTTATTATTAAAACGATTGGCCAGCAATTACACTTTGAGCCATTTGTTGAAATGGGAACGCTAGCAATGGGATTGATGGGGCCTGCAATTGGTGGTGCCATTGCTTATGGTCTTCAAGCCCCACCACTTGTGTTATTTTCTAGTATTATTTGTGGAGCTGCTGGTGCACAATTAGGTGGTCCTGCTGGTAGTTATGTTGCATCTATATTAGCAACAGAAATCGGAAAGCTTGTCAGTAAGGAAACGAAGGTAGACATAATCGTTACACCTTTTGTTACAATATGTACTGGTTATCTTGTTGCAACTTTTATTGGTCCATATATAGATGGTTTTATGAAAGGCTTTGGAAATATGGTGATGTGGGCAACCGAACAACGCCCTTTTATCATGGGGATTTTAGTTGCTGTTTTAATGGGACTTGCCTTAACAGCCCCAATTTCTAGTGCTGCTATTGCATTAATGCTTGACCTTCATGGTCTTGCTGCTGGAGCTGCTACAATTGGTTGTTGTGCTCAAATGATTGGATTTGCTGTTAGTAGCTATCGTGAAAACGGAATTGGAGGATTTTTTGCACAAGGACTTGGAACATCGATGCTACAAGTTCCAAATATTATTAAAAATCCTCTTGTTCTTATACCGCCAACGGTCGCTGGAGCAATGCTAGCACCAATTGGAACAATGATTTTCAATATGACCAATAATGCAGCAGGTGCAGGAATGGGAACAAGTGGACTTGTTGGGCAAATTATGACGTTTACGGCAATGGGATTTTCAATGGACATTCTATGGAAGGTTATTTTATTGCATTTTATTGGCCCTGCTGTTATTAGTTTGATATTATCCAATTGGATGAGAAAAATGGGATGGATTAAACAAGGCGATTTAAAAATTAATACTGGAGAGTGATTTTTGGTGAAATCGTTACAATCGATAGAACAATTTGAAACATTAAAAAATGAACAGAATGTTATTTTTATGTTTTCAGCTGATTGGTGTCCTGACTGTCGAGTAATAGAGCCTGTTCTTCCGGAACTTGAAAAAGAAAATAATCAGTTTACATTTTATTATGTTGATCGAGATCAGTTCATTGATTTATGTAGTGAGCTTAACGTTTTTGGTATCCCAAGCTTTATTGCTTATGACAAAGGAAAAGAAATTGGACGCTTCGTGAGTAAAGAACGAAAAACAAAAGAAGAGATTCAACAATTTATTAATAAGATAAATGGTTAAGAGTAAAAATCGAAGTGAAAGGAGGGAGGAGATCCTCCACCTTTTATGAAAATAACCTCTCAAAAAATGGTTGAGTTTATAAAGGAAAAACTAAAGAATGAGGACTTTTCTTATCATTTTGATCGAAAAAAGGATACACTTCGGATAGAGGATCAAAAAGTAAATAAAGGTGTGACGATTTCGTTACCAAGTATTATTGCAAAATACCAAGAAAAAAAAGATGAGGCATTGAATGAATTCGTTTATTATATTGCAGAATCTTTTCAAGCAATGAAGGAAGACCAACAGCTTTCTGGAAAAGAAAAAAACATTTTTCCTGTTATTCGTTCAACCTCCTTTCCAGATAAAACAAGTGATGAAGTGCCACTTATATATGATGAACATACAGCTGAAACTAGAATATATTACGCCCTAGATCTTGGGAAAACGTACCGCTTAATTGATCAAAATTTAATGGATAAAGAAAAATGGTCAAAGCAGCAAATTAAAGAAATGGCCCATTTTAATTTACGGTCATTAAAAACGGTTGTTAAAAAAGACCATGTTGCAGGAAATGATTTTTATTTTATTCGGGCCAATGATGGCTATGATGCTAGCCGAATATTAAATGAATCATTATTGCATGAGTTTGAACAAAAAATTCAAGGAGATATGGTTGTTGCCGTTCCGCATCAAGATGTACTTATTATAGCCGATATTCAAAACGAAACAGGTTATGATGTCATGGCACAGCTGACAATGAGCTTTTTCTCAAATGGACGAGTTCCAATTACAGCTTTATCTTTTATTTATGATAATAAGGAATTAGAACCAATCTTTATTCTTGGAAAAAATCGACGTAAAGAGTAGAAAGGGTTGAAAGATATGAACGTTTTTTACAATCGTGAAGGAATAGGAGATACGTTACTTATTCAGTTAAAAGATATTTCAAATGAAAATAAGACATATGAGCGAAAAGGAGATGTTGTTCGTATTTTTGATGAAAAAACGAATGAAACAGCTGGATTTAATATTTTTAATGTATCCACCTATCATTCATTTGAGGGAAATGGAACGGTAAATTTAACAGAGGAACTCCTTGTTAAAATTAATGAAATTATTGAAAAGAATGGATTTGATAAAAAAATTGAAGCCGACCTTTCTCCAAAATTTGTTGTTGGTCATGTTCTGAAAAAAGATAAGCATCCAAATGCTGATAAATTAAGTATTTGCCAAGTAGATGTAGGGACAGAAACGTTACAAATTGTATGTGGTGCACCAAATGTTGAAGCTGGTCAAAAAGTTGTTGTTGCAAAAGTTGGTGCTGTTATGCCAAGTGGAATGATTATTAAGGATGCCGAGCTACGTGGAATTGCTTCTAGTGGGATGATTTGTTCTGCTAAAGAATTAGATTTACCAAATGCTCCTCAAGAAAAAGGTATTCTTGTTTTAGAAAACGATCGTGAAGTTGGAACTCCATTCTTTGAATAATAAGAATAAATATTTATGATGATGGTCCTTTTTTAAGGGCCATTTTTATTTCCGTAGGCTAACTTTAATAAAAAATGAGTCATTATTAGTTAAATAGGAAAAACTCTTCATTCTCATAAAAAAATGTAGGAATTTCAATCCTTTCAAAATCTATTTTTATTGATACAATGAATTAGGAGACGTTACATCAAAGGTGAAAGAGTGGTAATTATGAGTTGGTTATCCAATTTTATAAAGAAACTAATTGGAGAAGATGAACCAAAACATCATGTAAAAGAAATGAAGCAAACATCTTCTAATCACGAAAAGAGAAAGAATTCGAAAGGTGATACGTCAAAATCAGAAATTCAAGCGAAAGTTATATATCAATATCCAAAAGGAAATTTTCGCTTTCCAGTTATTCCGGATGAACAAAGTAAACCTAAAAGTAAAAGGCCTAGAAAAAATGATTCTATTCATAAAAAGAAATTTAACAATCATTTTAGACACAAGGAAAATGACAAAAAAAGCGATTTTAAACCAAACTCAGGAGGTTTTCGACCAACTGAAATACCATCACCTATTTTCGGGTTTGGGCCTCGAAATGATTTAGAGAATTCATATAAAGAGATTGCTAATTATGTAGATGAATCAACGGAACATCAATATGAATCTCATTTAATTCCGCCATTAAATACAGAAATGATTCAAGAATATAATGAAAAATCTTTTAATACTTATCAAAATGCAGGGATTGAACTGGATGAACAAATTGTTGAGTTTGAAAAAGTAGAAATAGATAATAAACATGATTTAGAAATATTTAAAGAAGACGCGGCATCATATGAACAAAATGTAAAAAAAGCTTTCGATTTTGATCATACAACTAGAGTAGAGCAGGAAAAAGAAGACGAAGATAAAGAAATAAATGAATTTATCAACGATGTTCTTAGTAGTGACCTAACCGAACAAGAAGAGAAAAAAGTTCCGAATGAGCCTTTAATGGAAAGAGAAGAAATCGATAACCTATCAGATATCCATGATCAAAAGCAAGAAGAAGTGATCACTCATGAGGAACACAAAAGTTACGACGAGGAAGAAATCGAAATAAGTGACGTAAATCATGTAAATACCGACAAAGCTGAAGAACCTAAAACAGCCCTAAGAGACTCTTTAGAAGGCAGAAAAGAAGAAAATACATCTCAAATACATATAAAAGAAAAACGGACGACAACGGTTCCATATAATGTGTTAATGTTTGGGCGCGATAAACGGATATTAAAACAAAAAGAGGAGGGGTATAAATATCCATCTCTTTCTCTATTAAATGAACCACCTATTGAGCAGTTAGACGATAAAGAATGGATTCATGAACAAAAAGAATTGCTAGATTTAACATTGAAAAACTTTAATGTTAGGGCAAGAGTCGTCAATGTGACGCAAGGACCTTCCGTAACAAGGTTGGAGGTTCAGCCAGAACCTGGAGTAAAAGTTAGTAAAATTACCAATTTAACCGATGATATTAAACTTAGTTTATCAGCAAGAGATATCCGGATTGAAGCACCAATACCAGGGAAAAATACAATTGGAATTGAAGTTCCGAATAAAAAAAGCAAGATGGTGTTCATAAAAGAAATTATTAACTCAACACCATTTCTTCATAACACTTCTCCATTAACGGTTGCGCTTGGACTTGATATATCTGGACAACCAATTGTGACAGATATTAAAAAAATGCCGCATGGGTTGATTGCAGGAGCAACAGGATCTGGGAAAAGTGTTTGTATTAATACAATTCTGGTTAGCTTATTATATAAAGCCTTTCCTCAAGATGTAAAACTATTGCTCATTGATCCGAAAATGGTAGAGCTTGCGCCTTATAATAATATACCTCATCTTGTAGCTCCAGTTATTACGGATGTAAAAGCGGCTACAGCGTCATTAAAATGGGCAGTAGAGGAGATGGAAAGAAGATACGAATTATTTGCTCATACAGGTGTAAGAGATATAACGAAGTATAATGAAAATGTTAAACGCTACAATCAAGGAGAAAAGCTCCCATATATCGTTATTGTTATTGATGAATTAGCAGATTTAATGATGGTTGCACCAGGTGATGTTGAGGAAGCTATTTGCCGAATTGCCCAAAAGGCTAGGGCCTGTGGTATTCACTTATTAATTGCAACACAGAGACCTTCTGTTGATGTCATTACAGGTTTAATTAAGGCTAATATTCCAACACGTATAGCTTTTTCAGTATCTTCACAAGTGGATTCTCGAACGATTATAGATACCTCTGGTGCAGAAAGATTGTTAGGTAAAGGAGACATGCTGTTCCTTGAAAATGGATCATCTAAGCCTGTTCGTGTTCAAGGAAATTTTGTTTCAGATGAGGAAATTGAACGTGTTGTTGGACATGTAAGAAAACAGGGTAAGCCAAAATATTTATTTAAGCAGGAAGAGCTACTAAAAAAAGCGAATGTTCAATCTGAAGATGATGAGTTGTTTTATGAAGCATGTGAATTTGTTATTGAACAAGGCGGAGCTTCAACGTCAAGTCTGCAACGACGATTTAGAATTGGTTATAATCGTGCAGCTAGACTGATGGATCTCATGGAGGAGCATGGGATTATTTCCGAACCTAAAGGAAGTAAGCCGAGAGATGTTTTAGTCACTGAAGAGGATATTGAAGCATTAAAAGAAAATGGATCGAATATATAATGATGAACATGAATTGACAGTTATGTAGATTCCTTTATGATGTAATACAGGGGGTAAAATATAATCAATAAAAAAGTAGAAAGATTAGGGAGTATCCAATGATACCGCCTTAGTTTTTCGATGGAATATTATAGTGAAAAGGGAGCAAAAGTGGATGAAGGAATTCGAATTAAAAATGCAAGGGAAAATTAAGCGATTAACAAATAAAACATTTAAATTTGATGAACGAGTTAAAGATGGCTGGTTTTCCGCCGTCTACTTTTTGAAAACAAGAGAAATTGTTAAAGAATTTCGTCCAGATAACATTGTAACGATGCAATTTTTCCAAAAAAGTCATGCAGTACTTTGTGGAACAGATGAAGTGATTGCACTTGTGAAAACATTTGCTGATAACCCAGATGAACTAGAGATTTACTCATTAAAAGATGGCGATAAAATAAGCCCATTTGAAACGGTATTAACGATAACAGGACCTTATCAAAATTTCGGATTCCTTGAAGGGATTATTGATGGCATTTTAGCTCGTCGTACTTCTGTTGCTACAAATGTTTATAACGTTGTGAAAGCTGCTGGATTATCTGGTAAACAAAAGCCTGTTATCTTTATGGGAGATCGCGATGATCACTTTACTCAGCAAGCTGGAGATGGATATGCATCCTATATTGGAGGATCAACAGCACAAGCTACCCATGCGATGAATGAATGGTGGGGTAAGAAAGGTATGGGAACAATGCCTCATGCACTCATTCAGCTATTTAATGGTGATGTTGTTGAAGCTGCAAAAGCATATCACAAAAAGTTTCCAGAAGATGATTTAATCGTTCTTGTTGATTATAACAATGACTGTATTACAGACGCATTAAGAGTAGCAAGGGAATTTGGAGATAAACTGAAAGGAGTTCGTGTTGATACGTCACGAACAATGATAGACCAATACTTTGTTCGAAATCCTGACGTTCTTGGAACCTTTGATCCTCGTGGTGTCAATGCTCCGCTCATTTTTGCACTTCGAGAAGCCTTAGACCGCGAAGGATTTGAACATGTGAAAATCGTCGTAAGTGGTGGCTTTAACGAACAACGAATAAAAGAATTTGAAGAACAAAATGTCCCTGTTGATATTTATGGAGTAGGTAGTAGCTTATTAAAAATTAATATTGGTTTTACCGGTGATAATGTACTATTAAATGGTAAACCACAAGCGAAAGCTGGTAGAAGATATCGTCCAAACCCACGCTTAGAAAAGGTAGATTAACGAAAATAAGTTTAAACAGGTGATAAATCTACGCTATACTACAAGTGTAAAATGGGAAAACTGAAGAAAAAGTACAGTTTTCCCATTACTATGTCGTTATAAAATAGAACTATTTATTTAGTAAATATTAAAGTTGATTCTCTTCGTTTAAATAGAAGTGGTATCTACTTAGTTTTTATCATTATGCTATAATGATTTAACGTGAAAATGAAACATGAATATTCTTAGTTGCAAAACAACTAACGTGTCATATACTGTCTTACAGATAGACAATTGTTGGAGGTTCTTATATGACTGTTTATCATTTTGTTGGAATAAAAGGAACTGGTATGAGTCCACTTGCTCAAATCCTTCATGATATGAATTATAAAGTTCAAGGTTCAGATATAGAAAAAGAGCTTTTTACGCAAAAAGCGTTGGAAGAACGGAACATTTCTATTCTTCCGTTTTCTAAAGAAAACATTCATACAGGATTAACGGTTATAGCAGGTAATGCCTTTCCGAATTCTCATGAAGAAATAGAGGAAGCTCATAGTCAAGGTATACCAGTTTATCGTTACCATCATTTTTTAGGGGAATTTATGAGCAAATTTATAAGTATAGCTGTTACTGGAGCACATGGAAAGACTTCAACAACTGGTTTGTTAGCACACGTTATGCAAGGTGCAGAACCTACTTCCTACTTAATTGGTGATGGAACTGGAAAAGGAGTGAAAGATAGTAAATATTTTGTCTTTGAGGCGTGTGAATACCGAAGACATTTTCTTTCCTATCATCCGGATTATGCCATAATGACCAATATTGACTTTGATCATCCTGATTATTTTCAAGATATTCATGATGTTTTTGATGCATTTCAACAAATGGCACTCCAAGTGAAAAAAGGAATCATTGCCTGTGGAGACGATGAATATTTACAGCAAATTCAAGCGAAGGTACCTGTCTTATATTATGGATTTAATGAGGAAAATGATTTTCAAGCAAGAAATATAGAAAAAAGAACAAATGGAACAAAATTTGATGTATTTGTAAGGAATAATTTTTATGGTACTTTTGAAATACCATCGTTCGGCAATCATAATATTTTAAATTCATTAGCTGTTATTGCCCTATGTCATTATGAAAACATTGATATTTCAATTATACAAGAAAGACTAAAGTCGTTTCAGGGGGTGAAACGTCGATTTAATGAAAAAGTGGTTGGCTCACAAGTCATAATAGATGATTATGCGCATCATCCGACCGAAATTAAAGCGACAATAGAAGCAGCTAGACAGAAATACCCACATCGAGATATTGTTGCTGTTTTTCAACCACATACATTTACACGGACACAATCGTTCTTAAATGAATTTGCCGAAAGCTTAAGAAAAGCAGACCAAGTATATTTGTGTGAAATTTTTGGTTCAGCAAGAGAGAAAGTAGGTAATTTATCTATACATGATTTGCAAGAAAAAATACCTAATTCAGTTATCATCGATGAAAAAGATCCTTCGGTATTAAAAAAGCATATGAATAGTGTATTAGTATTCATGGGTGCAGGGGATATACAAAAATATCAAAAGGCATATGAAAAATTAGTTGTATAAAAGGTGAAGGATGACTGAAAAGTTCTAATAAGAAAAGGTTGATTAGGAAACGAGTTGATTTTCCTTATCAACCTTTTTTTTGAAGGAAATCGTAGGAGGTAGATACAAAAATGAATTCTGGATTGTAAATGAATAATAGGGGCGGCGATTCCAGCGAGAAAAGCGTCCGCCCCTGTAACTTAAATCGTGAAATGAGGTGTCCCAAAATCGTATCAGAACCATTTTTGAAACACCTCCCTACCTTTTATTTTAAATTTTCAGGGTTTAATTTTTCTAATTCAGGGATAACGAAACGTCCATCTTTGCGAATTAATACATCGTCAAAATAAATTTCCCCGCCACCATATTCTGGTCTTTGAATCATAACGATATCCCAGTGAATATTTGAATGATTTCCATTAAAGGCATCGTCATAGCATTGACCAGGAGTAAAGTGAAAACTACCGTCAATTTTCTCATCAAACAAGATGTCTTGCATTGGATGTTGAATATATGGATTGACTCCAATTGCAAATTCTCCGATATATCTAGCACCTTCATCAGTATCAAAAATTTTGTTAATTCTTTCTGTATCATTGGCTTTAGCATCAATAATTTTTCCATCTTTAAAAGTCAACTGAATATTTTCGAACGTAAAGCCTTGGTATGGTGAAGGTGTATTGTATGTAATGGTCCCAATGACAGAATCTTTAACTGGTGCTGTATATACTTCTCCATCTGGAATATTCATTTGACCTGAACATTTAATAGCAGGAATATCTTTTATTGAGAAGGTTAAATCCGTACCTGGGCCCGTTATTCTTACTTTATCAGTTTTGTTCATTAAATCGACTAATGCGTCCATTGCTTTATCCATTTTTCCATAGTCAAGTGTACAAACATCAAAATAAAAATCTTCAAAGGCTTCTGTACTCATTTTCGCTAACTGGGCCATAGAAGCATTTGGGTAACGAAGGACTACCCATTTTGTTTTAGGAACGCGAATTTCTCGATGTACTTTTTGTCCAATTGTTTTCCCATGAAGTTTCATTTTGTCATCTGGGATGTCTGCAAACTCGTTGATGTTATCTCCCGAGCGAAGGCCAATATATGCATCCATTTCATTCATCACATTGGCTTCAAAAGCAGCCATCATTTCAAATTGCTCATCTTGACCTCCAAGAAGAAGAGCTCGATCTACTTGATGGTCTTTAATGGAAACAAACGGATGTCCTCCAGCTTTATAAGCTTCTTTAACAAGTGCTATAACTAGTTCTCTTTGTAAACCAAAGTTCTCAATTAAAACTTTTTCCCCTTTTTTTAAACGAATAGAATAATGAATTAACGTTTTGGCTAGTTTTTCAATTCTTGGATCTTTCAATGTGAATCCTCCTATGTATTAGTTTTTACATAGTTATTGTAACTCTATTAGATTTCTTTTAAAACAAATTTACTTTTTGTTATTTTATTAAAGGGATTTGTTTCATAATTGTAGAAGTCTCATTATAATAATTATGTCTACTAAATCATATTGGGGAAATTTACGGAGGTGCAGATGTGATTAATATCTTGTATTTCAGCGCAGCAATATTCGCCATTGCTTTTTTTGTATTAGTAATCTTTTTATCTAAAACATTAATGTCATTACAAAAAACGTTAGACAGTGTTGCCAGTACTCTCACAAAATTAGAAAAGCAAGTTGAGGGAATAACACGTGAAACGACAGATTTATTACATAAAACCAATTTGCTAGCAGATGACATACAAGAAAAAACAAAAAAGCTAAATACTGTTGTCGATGCTGTTCAAGAGGTTGGACACTCTATTCAGCAGTTTAACTCCTCCGTTCAAAAGGTTTCAGCTACTTTATCTAACAAAGTGGATGAAGGTGAAAATAAACTATCTCAGGCTGTTCAATGGGGAAAGGCCGTTATGGAGATTATTGATCGAATAAAAGAATACAAAAAAAAGTAATAAATATAGAATGTATAGCATTTTATGGAAAATAAATGCTTCCAACGTGTTTTTTGAGACTGTATAACTAATTAAAAATATGACCTTTCTAACTTAAAATCTTGTTTGATATAGAGGTCAAAATTTTATGAGGCAGTCTCATTTTAATAAAAGGCTCTGTAAATTTTAGTTGATATTATAGATATGAAATTTGTGAGACTCCTGCAAGAAAACGAACGAATTTCAAATGTATCAACAATATCACAAAACAGAGCATTAAATTAAAGGAGGGGCTTTAAATTATGGATCAGGATGGAATCAACAGTAAAGATTTTATTATTGGAGCATTAATTGGGGGAATTGTTGGAGCGACGACAGCATTGTTTTTAGCACCAAAATCAGGACGTGAACTTCGTGAGGGATTAACGCAACAGGCTAATGCAGTGAAGGATAAAACAACAAAATTAACCAATGATGCATACGAAAAAGGTACACAATTTATTAGTATAGCAAAAGAAAAAACAGCGTCAGCATCTCAAGCTATTTCTGAACAGTCTGCTCAAATTATCGATAAAGTTAAAGAAATTAGTGGAAGCTCCTCAGAAGAACTTACAGAACAACAATTAGAAGTAAGAGAAGAAGAAGTAAGTGATCATCAAGCGGTTATGGAAGGCACAGAATTAAATAAAGAAGAATCGATTAAAGATTTGGAAGAAAATATTGTTAAATCTAACGCCTAAATTTACAAAATCCATCGGTAAATTTTTGCCGATGGATTTTTGTTATTATACAATATTCCCATAAATCTTTTTCCATAATGAGGTGAATGAAATGCAAAAAATTGATACAATAGAACAATTTCAAAAGCTTACAAATGATTTGGATAAATTTATTTTCTTTAAAAATAGTATGACTTGTCCAATTAGCACAAGTGCTTTTTCTCAATTTGAGCAATTTACTCAAGAGTATCCTAATGTACCTACTTATTATTTAAATGTCCAACAATCACGTGAACTATCTAACTATATTGCAGAGAAATTTGGAGTAAAGCATGAATCTCCTCAAATTCTACTTTTTCAAGACAAACAAATTGTATGGCATACGTCTCATTGGAGCATTACTAAGGAAGAAATTGAAAAGCAAGCTTTATAAAAATCACATTTTACTTTAAAATGAATATTATACTTTATTACTTAAAAGCGTTTAACGAATAAAGAATTTTTTGATGACATTTAACTTATAATGGTTTATAATATACCCTAATTAAAATAAATTAAATTCATAATATTAGAATAATTGGAAGGGTGAAACTAATATGAGCAATGCTGAGTTAGAGCAACTAAGGCAGAGAGTAGACGAGATCAATCTACAAATCTTAAAATTGATTAACGAGCGTGGAAAGCTTGTTCAAGAGATCGGAAAAGCAAAGGAAGCTCAAGGGGTTAATCGTTATGACCCTGTACGTGAACGTAAAATGTTAGATATGATTAAAGAACATAATGATGGTCCATTTGAAGATTCTACGTTACAACATATTTTTAAAGAAATTTTTAAAGCTGCTTTAGAGCTTCAGGAAGATGATCATAGAAAAGCATTACTTGTTTCAAGGAAGAAAAAACCTGAGGATACGATTGTAGATGTAAAGGGAGAAAAAATTGGTGACGGAAGCCAATACTTTATTGTAGGGCCATGTGCTGTTGAAAGCTATGAGCAAGTTGCTACAGTAGCAGAGGCAGCTAAAAAGCAAGGACTAAAACTTTTAAGAGGTGGTGCGTTCAAACCTCGAACTTCACCTTATGATTTCCAAGGTCTTGGATTAGAAGGTCTAAAGATTTTAAAACAGGTAGCTGATGAATATGATATGGCAGTTATTAGTGAGATTGTTAATCCAGCAGACATCGAAACAGCCCTTGATTACATTGATGTAATTCAAATTGGTGCAAGAAATATGCAAAACTTTGAATTATTAAAAGCTGCAGGTTCAGTTCGTAAACCTGTTCTACTTAAACGAGGATTAGCTGCAACTCTATCTGAATTTATGAATGCAGCTGAATATATTATTTCTCGTGGAAATGATCAAATTATTTTATGTGAACGTGGTATTCGTACTTATGAACGTGCTACACGTAACACACTCGATATTTCAGCCGTCCCAATTTTAAAACAGGAAACACACCTTCCAGTATTTGTTGATGTAACGCATTCAACTGGGCGTCGTGATTTATTGTTACCAGCGGCTAAAGCAGCACTTGCTATCGGAGCAGATGGTATCATGGCGGAGGTTCACCCTGATCCAGCAGTTGCCTTATCAGATTCTGCACAGCAAATGGATATTGATCAATTTAACCATTTTATTCAAGAGCTAAAACCTTTAGCAAATGTTAATGCATAAAAAAGGAGCCGAATCGGCTCCTTTTTTATATATCAGAATTTATATCATTTTACGGTGGAGTTAATCTATACATATTGTCATTTGATGTTTAGCTCCAAGCGCCATCGTCTTGGATCGCTTCGGCCCTGCTGTGTCGACGGAAGCCTCCTTGCAGATCCTCCAGCGCCCTTCGCCGATAGGTGGGCGCTTTGCACTTTTTTTATGCTAATAATGATTGGTTACTAATAAATGGATATCAAGGTTTATATTTTTTTAATACATATATTGTATTGCTGGTTTAAAGTTAAAATTTAAGATAATATATACGTAGGAAAATATAAATCGAACAAATTATTGAATGATATGTTAAAACATTGTTAAGTTCATTGCGGAACCAAGCATTGTGTCGTATGATATTGATTATAAAGTGAAATTTCTCACAAACGAGCGCAAGTGTTCGATCTATATAGATCTGAAATGTAGAAAAGGAGTGTTGCAAATGAACGTTACAATTTATGATGTTGCGCGTGAAGCAAACGTATCGATGGCAACAGTATCTCGTGTTGTAAATGGTAACCCTAACGTAAAACCTACAACAAGAAAAAAAGTTTTAGAAGCTATTGAACGTTTAGGATACCGTCCTAATGCTGTTGCACGTGGCTTAGCAAGTAAAAAAACAACAACAGTTGGTGTTGTTATTCCGGATGTTTCCAGTACATTTTATTCAGAACTTGCAAGAGGTATAGAAGATATTGCGACAATGTACAAATATAATATTATTTTAAGTAACTCTGACCAAAATAAAGATAAAGAACTACATTTACTAAATACACTACTTGGTAAACAAGTAGATGGAATCGTATTTATGAGCGGAAATATTACAGACGAGCACGTTGAGGAATTTAAACGTTCTCCCGTACCAATTGTGTTAGCGGCTTCATTTGATAAGAATGATAAAATTCCTTCCGTAAATATTAATTATGAACAAGGTGCTTATGATGCGGTTAAATATTTGGTGGACAAAGGTCATCAACACATCGCATATGTAACGGGGCCAATGGAAGAGCCTGTGAATAAAGAAAGAAAATTAGCAGGCTATCGTCGTGCGCTTGAGGAAGCAAGTATTCCATTTAATGAAGAGTTCGTTATTGAAGGAGATTATACGTATGATTCTGGAATTGAAGCATTTGAAAAAATAATGGAACTATCTCCTCGTCCAACAGCTATTTTTGTTGGAACAGATGAAATGGCATTAGGTGTTATTCACGGTGCTCAAGATGAAGGCTTCAATATTCCAAATGATTTTGAAGTCGTTGGTTTTGACAATACACGCTTAGCAACAATGGTACGTCCACAGCTAACAACAGTTGTTCAACCTACTTATGATATTGGTGCTGTTGCAATGCGTCTATTAACAAAATTAATGAACAAAGAAACAGTGGATAATCATGTAGTAGAATTACCACATCGCATTGAAATTCGTCAATCAACTAAATAACCTGGGAAAAAGGGACTGTTTAATGACAGTCCCTTTAATGAAAAACTTAACAGCTTTCATTTGCATTCGAATGATTTTTGCGAATAAATTGAAGCGCTTTCTTTAACGTTATCAAATTTTTTTCCTCTATCTCTTGTTTTCGTGGGATTGGCTGATATAGGTTAGACGGGTCCTCCCATTCTTTTATAAGCTGAACAGGAGCCTTATGTTGCCAACGATTAATCCATTCTTCTGGGAGTGATCCTGAAACTTTATGATTTTTCATTTCAAGCCAAATATGAGCCCATGCTCGAGGTACTACCCGCCAAACGTCATATCCTCCTCCACCAACAGCAATCCATCTACCATTTGTGTATTGATGAGCTAATTCATGCGCTAACTTCGGTATCTCTCGATAGATTTTCATTGTTGCGCATAAATGGGTAAGTGGATCAAAAAAATGAGAGTCTGCACCATTTTGAGTTATAATAACATCTGGTTTAAAAAAGTCTGCTACCTCTTGAAATGATTTTCTATAGGCAATTAACCAAGAATCATCTTCCGTAAACGCGTCTAATGGGATATTAAATGAAAAACCGTATCCGGCACCTTGTCCACGTTCTGTAATATCTCCTGTTCCAGGAAACAAATATCTACCTGTTTCATGAATCGATAATGTACAAACATTTGGCTCATCATAAAAAGCCCATTGAACTCCATCTCCGTGATGCGCATCTGTATCAACATATAAAACTCTAGCTCCATATTTTTCAAGAATATATTTAATAGCTACAGCACTATCATTGTAAATACAGAAGCCTGATGCTTTTCCTCTAAAACCGTGATGTAATCCTCCACCAAGATTTAAAGCGTGTTTTGCTTTTTTAGTCATGACATAATCAACAGCTGTTAAAGTCCCACCAACTAATAGAGCACTCGCTTCATGCATTTTAGGGAAAATGGGTGTATCTTCCGTTCCTAAACCGTAGTTTAGTGCCTCGTCGGAATTTAACTTTCCTTCACCTGCTAATTTCACTGCTTGAATATATTGACGGTCGTGTACTAGTGCAAGTTCATCATCTGAAGCCACTCGTGGGTATACAATATCTTCTTCTGAAATTGCATTTAGTGATTTCAATAAATCTAATGTTAACTCGACTCTAAGCTGGTTAAATGGGTGTTCATCGTGGAATTTATACTTTTGAAATAAAGGTGAATAAATAAATATACTATCCCTCATGTTAACATCCCCGGTATATTCGGCCACAATACCGTATAGCCATTTTCTTGTAATTCTTTCACAACACCCATCGGATTCATTGTTTGAACACGATAAACTAATATTTTATATTGTTCATCTTTGTCTGGATAAACAAGGACACTTGAAATATTGACGGATTTTTTATGAAAGATTGCAGAGACTTCAGAAAGCATTCCAGCTTTATTTGGGACTCGTACTTCAATACGAGAGCTTGGTTGATGAACACCTGTCAATTGTACAAAAGTATAAAGAACATCTGATTCCGTTATGATTCCTACTAATTTTCCATGCTTAATGACAGGTAAACAACCTATCTTTTTTTCGTAAAAAATAGCGGCAGCCTCTTCTACAAAATTAAGAGGGTGAACAGTTATGACTTCCGTCTTCATAATATCTTTCAGCTGTTTTTGAAAAATAGATGATTCATACGGTTCTGATAATAATGAAGAAGGCATTGCATCTCTTATATCACGGTCAGAAACAATTCCGACTAGAATCCGATTTTTAGTCGTGATAGGAATGTGTCTAATTTTGTTCTGTTTTAGAATATTTAAAGCTGTTGAAATGGAATCCTCAGGGGTTAATGATAATACATTTTTTTCCATGATTTGTTCAATAATCATGAAATCACTCCCTAGTTAAAATTTAATACATAAATCGATTCATAAAGCGTAGTCGGTCAAATTTTTGTATCGATTCTTGATCCACTCTTTTTCCGATTCTGACCATTAAGCAATTAGCAGGATGTGAACTAATTTCTGGATCATCTGTTGCAAACCATACAAGACCTCCTGCATTCATCATTTTTTCCATAACTTTACGGTATTCCCAAACATTTAATCCTGTTCCTTTTAAGTCCCAGTGCCAATAATATTCTGTCGTAATAATAATATATTCCTCCATAGCATCATCCATCATGGACACCTTTAATAAATTTTTTCCAATGGAAAATCCTCTAAATTTTGGAATGACTTCTATAGCACCTAATTCGATTAAATTTTCCATATTTCCTTCTGACCAACGTTCTAACGGATCTGGATATAAATAAGTAACATAACCAATAATCGTGTTGTTTTCACGGGCAATAATAATTCGCCCTTCAGAAAGATTCGAAATTTCAATTAATGCTTTATGTTGTTGTTTTGCTTGGCGAAATGACGTTAAATCTTCATGAAATTCTAAACGTGATAATTTTTCCGGCGAGATAGGTCCTTCGATAATAATCTCACCATGTGGTGTCTTTAATTGTCTTGCATTGTATGTCTTTTTATGTTCCATCACTATCACCGCCTATAAATTATGTACACAATTCTATTATACTAGAATTTGGATTTAATAAATCGTTTTCAATTAAATTTGTTTATATTTTTTAAAAAATTGAGAAAAAACAAAAAGTATAATATAATAAAATTGGAAAATATAAACTTTACATAAGGGGGAGTAATGGGATGAAAGTGGAAGCGCTGTCAGTAACAAAAGGGGACTATAATTTGCAAAACTATGAAGAAACCTATCAAAACTTTAATTGGGAGGAAGTTGAAAAGAATTTTACATGGCATAAAACAGGAAAAATAAATGCAGCCTATGAAGCCATTGATCGCCATGTTGAGGGACCTCGCAAAAATAAAGTCGCTCTTTATTACCGAGATGAAAAACGCGAAGAAAAGTATACATTTAAAGAAATGAAAGAGCTTTCGAACAAAGCAGGGAATGTGTTAAAGCAGTTTGCTGATGTACAAAAAGGTGATCGAGTATTTGTCTTTATGCCTCGTACTCCAGAATTATATTTTGTAGCTTTAGGAGCGATTAAGTTAGGGGCCATTGTAGGACCATTGTTTGAAGCATTTATGGAAGGTGCTGTTCGCGACAGGCTCGAAGATAGTGAGGCAAAAGTTCTTGTTACAACTCCAGAATTACTTGAGCGTGTACCAGTAAAAGAGCTTCCTTCACTTAAACATGTTGTCATTGTTGGTGATTATGACGGAGAGTATATCAATTTACTCGAAAAAATGAAAGATGCTAGCAAAGATTTAGGAGTTGAATGGGTTGACCAAAAAGATGGGTTATTGCTTCATTATACATCAGGTTCAACTGGGAAACCTAAAGGTGTATTACATGTACACAATGCGATGATTCAACATTATCAAACAGGTGAATGGGTACTGGATTTAAAAGAAGATGATGTTTATTGGTGTACAGCTGATCCAGGTTGGGTAACTGGAACTGTTTATGGTATTTTTGCCCCTTGGCTGAACGGAGCATCCAATGTCATTGTAGGTGGTCGTTTTAGCCCAGATTATTGGTATGAAACGATTGAAAAATATGGAGTTACAGTATGGTATAGTGCACCAACTGCATTCCGTATGTTAATGGGAGCAGGAGATGAATTAGTTAAGCGATTTGATTTAAGTTCACTTCGTCATATTTTAAGTGTTGGAGAACCTTTAAACCCTGAAGTTATTCGTTGGGGACTTAAAGTCTTTCATAATCGAATTCATGATACATGGTGGATGACAGAAACTGGTGGACAGCTCATTTGTAACTATCCTTGTATGGAGATGAAACCAGGTTCAATGGGTAAACCAATACCAGGTGTAAAAGCAGCGATTATTGATGATCAAGGTAATGAATTACCTCCATATCGTATGGGGAATCTTGCTATTAAAAAAGGATGGCCGTCTATGATGCATACGATCTGGAATAATCCTGAAAAATATGAATCTTACTTTATTGGTGACTGGTATGTATCCGGCGACTCAGCTTATATGGACGAAGATGGATACTTCTGGTTCCAAGGAAGAGTTGATGATGTCATTATGACATCTGGAGAACGTGTAGGTCCTTTTGAAGTAGAAAGTAAGCTAGTAGAGCATCCAGCGATCGCTGAAGCCGGCGTCATTGGAAAACCAGATCCAGTACGTGGTGAAATTATTAAAGCCTTTGTAGCATTACGTGATGGATATGAAGCATCTGATGAATTAAAAGAAGAAATTCGTCAGTTTGTGAAAAAAGGATTAGCTGCTCACGCTGCTCCAAGAGAAATTGAATTCCGCGATAAACTTCCTAAAACTCGAAGCGGAAAGATTATGAGACGTGTTTTAAAAGCATGGGAGCTTAACTTACCAACTGGTGACCTTTCAACAATGGAAGATTAATTTACAAAAAAAAGCCGTAGCCCTTCTAAATTGGCTACGGCTTGATTTATTACTAGTTGTCTTCATTGTTTGTTCCACTATCGTTGTTTTGTTCATTAGATGGTGACGAGTCAGTGTTGTCATTTTGATTATCGTTACCGTTTTGATTGTTATTTTGGTTCTCATCAGTTTTTGGTTCTTCAGGTTGTGGTTCCTCTGGTTTTGGCTCCTCAGGCTTTTCTTCTAAATAATCTCCAACTTTAACAATAGAAGAAGGTGCAGATTCTTTTCCGGCAACATCAACTGCTACAACATAATATGCTGATACACTACTGTCGATTGCGATCGAGAGGACCTCATTTGCCGGTACACTTTTGATTTTTTGAAAGTTATTTGAGAAATTGTTTGCTCTATACACTCGATAACCGATGACATCATTATCTTTATTTGCGTTCCATGTAAGCTTATTTCCACTTACTTTAACACCAGAAACAGTGCTTGGATTTGAACCGTTATCTTCAATTTTCTTATCTTGAGTAACTATTAAGTCTTTTAATTTTTCATTATCTTTTAGTATTTTCATTAACTGAGAAGCATCTTGTACTCCTAGCTCTTTTAATGCTTCTTCTTTTAGCATCGGGCCTTCTTGTACAAATTCACTAGGTGCTGTTTCTGGCACTTGATAAGCTTCCTCTTTAATGTAAACAAATTTTCCGTAAGTTAAGCTATCATCCACTTCATTTGGAACGAATTTTGCGTTAAAGATATCCGTTGCTACAAGCCCAGCTTCTTTACATAAATCAGAAGGGAGCTTACCAGAAATTGTACAGTAAGATCTCGAAACAATTCCACCAGGGGCTTTAAATGTTTGATTTGGATCAATTAATTCAGGTCGAACCTCATAGGCTGCATTCATGAGCTTTGCCCATAATAATAGGTTTCGTTGACTATAGGATAAGCCTTTGTACCTAATTTCCAAACGTTTTGGTGTATCATAACCAATCCAAGTACCAAACGATACATTTGGATTTGTTGCTACAAACCATGCATCTTTATAATCTTGACCAGTACCAGTTTTACCTGCCCAGTCTGATCTAAACCTCAAATAACTATTAAGAGATGTAGCTGTACCACTTCGAATAACATCTCGCATCATATCAATCGTTAAATAAGCGGTTTGTGGTGAGAATACTTGACGCTTAACAGGCTCATGCTCATAAATAGTTTTGCCATCCTTTGTTTCAATCTTTTCAATTAAATAGGCATCAACAAATTCTCCGCCGTTAGCAAATGTAGCATAAGCATTGACGTTTTCTTCAACTGTTACTCCGTATGTCATTCCACCTAATGCAAGGGAAAGTGCTCCATAATCCTCTTGAACAAGGGAGGTAAATCCCATTTTTTCTAAATAAGTAATAGGATTCTGAGAAATAGCTTTTGCATATGTTTTTACAGCTGGAATATTATAAGATTTTTTTAGTGCTTCACGAATACTTACTAATCCGTGATATCCACCACCGTAGTTTTTCGGACTGTATCTACCAATTGAGAATGGCATATCCGCCACAACTGTACCAGGCTGAACAATTCCAAGCTCCATTGCTGGTGCATAAACTAATATTGGCTTCATCGTTGAACCATTAGGTCTTTTAGCATCAGTAGCATGGTTCGTTTGTTCACGATTATAATCCCGTCCGCCAACAAAGCTTATGATTTTACCTGTTTTATTTTCAATTAAGACAGCACCAACTTCAACAGGTTCCATTATCGTGACTGTCTCACCAGTTTCTGGATCTGTAGTCTTTTCTGGTTTATCATTACCGTAATATTGGTATTCTTTTACGACCTTCTGGAATTGGTCATAAATTTCTTTATCAATGGTTGTATGAATCACATAACCATCGTATCGTAAGCTTTGGTCGGCTTTAAAATAATATTTATTATATAAATCATCATCCTTTGCTAAATCCTCTTCCGTATATCCATCTTTTTCGGCTAATATTTTCATTAATATATCTCGGGCTCTTTTTTCTACTTCAAAAGTTAAATAAGGATATGTGTCGATAGTAGAAGGTATTTTATCCGTTAGATTAGCTCGTAAGTCAAATTTAAGTGCTTCTTCATATTCTTCCTTCGTTATATAGCCTGCATCATACATACGGCTTAATACCGTTTTCATTCGGTTGATTCCAGGTTCTATATTTTCTTTCACTGTTCCGATATTTGTAAACGGTGTGTAGCCAAAAGGACTTTGTGGAAGTCCTGCAATAAATGCAGCTTGTGGAAGAGTTAGGTCTTTAGCATCAACTCCAAAAATTCCTTGAGCTGCTGCCTGGACACCAGCGATATTTCGCCCTGAACTATTACGACCAAATGTTGCGACATTCATATAAGCTTCTAAAATCTCTTCTTTTTTAAAGAACTTTTCCAAACGCATAGCAAGTAAAATTTCTTTTGCTTTTCGCTCAAAAGAAACTTCACTTGATAAGATTTGGTTTTTAATTAATTGCTGTGTAAGCGTACTTCCACCCGTTCTTACGGAAGAGTTTGTAAACTCTTGGAAAATAGCTCGCATGATGGCCTTTGGCACAACTCCATTATGCTCATAAAAATATTCATCTTCTGTGGCAATAATCGCATTAATTAAATGCTCTGAAACATTTTCTAGTTCAATTTCTTCACGCACGATATCTGAACGCATTTTACCAAGATAAACATTGTTCGCAAAATAAACTTCAGTCGACTCAGAATAGTCATATATTTTTTGTTCCATTTCTTCATATGACCGAATGGGCTCGTCTTTTACAAGTGCAGCAAAATACCCTGCCCCAACTCCACCTGCAAAAGAAATCCCAATTAGACCGAAAATGAGAAATAGAAGGATTAAATTCCAAGTGACACCGTACGTAATTCGAATTTTTTTAGCATGTTTATTATAAAAATCTTTTATTCGCCTCAGCCATTCTTGTAACTGCTCCATAGAACATCTCCCCCTAAAATCCTATATATTATAGCATATTTCTACAAATTATTTATACACTTTTAACTATTTAAATATTTTCCCTGATATACTTTAAGATGAAAAGTTGACAATGACATTACTTTTATGATAAATATGCATTATCGACAAAGCAAATAGTCAATGCCATGATTGGATTTAGTAGTGAACACTTCCCTGTTAAAGAGAGCTGATGGTTGGTGCAAATCAGTACAAAGGTGGATATCACGAATTACATCCAGGAGCATTCTTTGTGAACGGGTTTTCCTCATTAGCAAAGAACGGGTTGATCCCGTTATCATTTCATGAGTGAAGAGTTTTTTATGCTCTTAAGTAGGGTGGTACCGCGTAAGTTCTACGTCCCTTCGTATGAAGGGACGTTTTTTATTTTTTGAAAAAATAGTCTCTGGAAGGAGAGAGGTTTATGAATCAGTTAATTGAGGATTTAAAGTTTCGTGGTTTAATTAATCAAATGACAGATGAAGAAGGTTTAGAAAAGGTACTGTCTGATGAAAAAATCAAGCTATACTGTGGATTTGACCCAACAGCAGATAGCCTTCACATCGGTCACTTATTACCAATTCTTATGTTGAAAAGGTTCCAAGAAGCAGGACATCATCCTATTGCTTTAGTTGGTGGTGCAACAGGCTTAATCGGTGACCCAAGTGGAAAAAAAGCTGAGCGATCACTAAATGAAAAAGAAGTTGTACAAAATTGGGCTGATCGTATTAAAGAACAGCTTTCTCGCTTTTTAGATTTTGAGCGTGAAGAAAACCCAGCTGTTATCGCCAACAACTATGAATGGATTGGATCATTAGATGTCGTTTCTTTTTTACGTGATATCGGAAAAAGCTTTGGACTGAACTATATGCTTGCAAAAGAAACAGTCCAATCTCGAATTGAAACAGGAATCTCGTTTACAGAGTTTAGTTACATGATTTTACAATCATATGACTTTTTAAAGCTTTACCAAACACAAAACTGTAAACTGCAAATTGGTGGTAGCGACCAATGGGGGAACATCACAGCTGGATTAGAATTAATTCGTAAAACAGAGGAAGATGCAAAGGCATTCGGCTTAACTCTTCCATTAGTAACAAAAGCAGATGGAACTAAGTTTGGAAAAACAGAAGGTGGAGCTGTATGGCTAGATAAAGAAAAAACATCTCCATATGAATTCTACCAATTCTGGATTAACACTGATGATCGTGATGTTATTAAATACTTAAAATACTTCACATTCTTATCTAAAGAAGAAATTGAGGAATTAGAAAAGCAAGTTGAAACAGCCCCTGAAAAACGTGAAGCACAAAGACGTTTAGCGGAAGAAGTAACGAAGCTTGTACACGGGCAAGAGGCTTTAGAGCAGGCACAAAAAATTTCTCAAGCATTATTTAGTGGAAGTATTCAAGATTTATCAGCAGATGAAATTAAACAAGGATTTAAAGATGTTCCATCTTTTGAACTAAATGAAAAGGAAATAGGCATAGTTGACTTATTAGTCCAAGCGAAAATTTCACCTTCCAAGCGTCAAGCACGTGAGGATATTTCCAATGGTGCGATTTATATCAATGGTGAGCGTAAGCAAGAACTAGATTATGTCGTTTCTGAAGAAGATAAAATAGAGGGGCAATTTACAGTTATTCGTAGAGGTAAGAAAAAATACTTCCTAATAAAACATGTATAAAAAAATCCCGTTGGCAAAACCAACGGGATTTTTTATATATAAAGAGATTAACGAGAATAGAACTCAACGATTAATGCTTCGTTGATTTCAGCAGGCAACTCAGAGCGTTCAGGTAAACGGTTGAAAGTACCTTCAAGCTTTTCAGCGTCAAAAGTTAAGTACTCAGGTACAAAGTTGTTTACTTCGATCGCTTCTTTAATAATTTGAAGGTTACGAGATTTTTCACGTACAGAGATTGTTTGACCAGGTTTAACTTGGTATGATGGAATGTCAACGCGGCTTCCATCAACTAAAATGTGACCATGGTTTACTAATTGACGAGCTTGACGGCGTGTACGAGCTAATCCAAGACGGTAAACAAGGTTATCAAGACGAGATTCTAAAAGAATCATGAAGTTATCACCGTGCTTACCAGCCATTTTACCAGCTTTTACGAATGTGTTACGGAACTGACGCTCATTTACACCGTACATATGACGAAGCTTTTGCTTTTCTTGTAATTGTAAACCATACTCAGAAAGCTTTTTGCGTTGACCAGGACCATGTTGACCTGGAGCATAAGGACGCTTTTCAAGCTCTTTACCTGTACCGCTTAAGGAGATGCCTAAACGACGAGAAATTTTCCAAGATGGACCTGTATAACGAGCCATTTTGCTCCTCCTTTGTATTTTATAGTTGTAAAATACAAACAGACTGATTCACGCACATTATGCACATTTTGTTTTCATGTATCCTCGCTCTAGCAGCTGAGAGTTACACGATACACCTCTCTATGATAGAGGAACAAAATGAAAATCATAAGTGCTGAACCAATAGGCTGCAATATTTTACACAAAGACCATTATATGATTTTTAAAATATAAAGTCAACTATCCTAGAAAAAATAAAATCATAAAGTTAAAATAAAATTAGCACCTATATTTTTCGATACTTTTAAAGGTTATCCTACAATTTTCTTATTTGAAATGTGCGAAATTTGTAGGAAATTCACTTTAGTATTTCTTTTCAATGTATGCTATAATGCAAAATGTTGAAGTATTAGGTCATTTTAGCTATTTTAGGTGATCGATATGTCTGAAATTTCAATATTAACTAAATTAAAAGGTTTATTTTTTGATTACTTTTCTACGAATCAGAAGGTTAAGGACTTTCATGTTTTTATGGCCGATTTTATGAAAATTTTAAATGAAGAATTACATTTAGATCGGATTATTGCTTGGAAAAGAATCGGAAAGGATACATATATACTCCAAAATTCTACTAATCGAAGCGCGCAAAAATTGACCATTCATCATATATTCAACCCAGAAGCGTTTACTATAAATGAAAAGGAAAACAAAGCCTTTTTGTTTCATACACAGAATCCAAACTATCCAATTGTCATTGAACTTCAAGGTATTCATCACATATCTAGTTATTCGAATATATGGAAAGAGGAATTGTCTCGCATTTGTTTTTCCTTCATTGAAAGCGCATGGGTTCAACATCTACAATATATGCACAAGCATCGTTTTAAGAAATTATTTTTACTCACAGAAAAGCTTCATTCTTCCATGGATAAAAACGAAGTATTAAAAAGGCTTTATGAAATTTTACACGAAATGTTTCCGCATTTAAAATATACATTCTTTTTATCCCATGATTATGATGTAGAACATGAAATTCCCGTGAAAGATTTAGAGCAAGAATTAAATACGAACGAAGAGGCAATGGCAGCATTTTTATCAGGAACTGTGCAACAAAAAAATGTAGGAAGTAGTCAGCATTACTATGTTCCGATTAGTGGAATGCAAGGTGTGTATGGAATTATCCAGTTGTTAATCCCAATTGAGGATTTAATGGTAGAAGAAGATATAATGTTTGTAGAATTAACCTCCAAAGCAGGGGGAAAGGCTTTGGAAAATGCTAAATTGTATGAGCAATCAAAAAGACTTGTTAATGACCTGCAGCTGATTAATGAAACAACTCAAAAGATAAATAAAAAGTTAAGAATATCTGATACGATGGAATACATGGTTCATCAAATTATGCAATCATTTTCAGCAGATGAAGCTGCTTTTGTTTATTTGTCAAAAGATGATGAAATCTCTTTATTACCTGGATTTACATCGTTCTTTAATGAATTAAGCTCAAAGTTTTATATTCATTATGTTCTTAATCGAATGAAAGAAGATAAAGAAGGGCTTTTTATCGGGAATTTATCCAATCATTTAACTCATAGTGCTCCATATCAATCCTTAATGGCAGTCCCAATGATGGATAGTGAAAATTTAAAAGGCTTTGCAATAGTTTTACATAAAGAGCAGTATGCTTTTACATTTGATATGTATAAATTAATGCAATCTTTAATCTCTCATTCAACTCTTGCTTTTATCAATTCAATGCTTCGTGAGGAATTAGAGAAATTAGTGATTACAGATCAATTAACAAAATTATATTCAAGAAAATATTTAGATGAAGCTATACTAAAATCGATGAATAAAGATGGAAAAGGTGTTTTCATTTTAGTGGATATCGATAATTTTAAGAGAATTAATGATACATTTGGACATCAAGTTGGAGATGAAGTAATTAAACAGGTTGCAGATGTGATTAAATCCAACATTCGTGAAGGGGATATTGCTGCAAGATGGGGTGGAGAAGAGTTAGCTGTATATTTACCTAATACGGATTTAGATTCTGGTATATTAGTAGCAAATCGATTAGTTTCATGTGTTGAACAGTCAACTAAGCCTAGAGCGACTATTTCTTGTGGGGTATCATGTTGGGATTGTACAAATAATGATACATTCACAATTTTATTTAAACGTGCAGACGCAGCATTATATTTGGCTAAAAATAATGGTAAAAACATTGTTTATTCTGAAAAAGATTTAACAAATGTATAAAAACGAAAATAGAAAGCTGTCCTAGCTATATGTCTGATATCAAACTTATACTCTTTTAATGTATGAGGTCAGACAAAAAATGTAAGGACAGCTTTTTGTTGTTACAGAAATATTAAGTTCGTTAAAGTGTTAAAGTGACTTGATTGTAGGTGTTGGTGACTAGCTTTAAGCGCAATCGGCTTGGGGCACTTCGGCACTGCTGAGACGGCGAAAGCCTCCTCACAGGTTCTCCATCGCCCTTCGCCGATAGGCGGGCGCTTTTCTTATACAATCACAATTTTTAGAAAACGCTTTCAAAAACAGACTTTTTCACATAAAATGGAATTGGAAAAGAAAGGAGAGGGGATTTTGCGAAAATACCAATTTGAAACAGAAGTTATTCACGGTCATACTACTACAAACGATCCGTACAATAGTTTAACTCCTCCAATTTATCAAACTTCAACTTTTGTGTTTGATAGTGCTGAGCAAGGACAGGCACGTTTTTCAGGAGAAGAAGGCGGTTATATTTATTCAAGACTGTCCAATCCGACGGTTCAGCAACTAGAAGAAAAAGTTGCTTATCTTGAAAGGGGGGAGGCTGCGTTAGCTTTTAGTTCCGGTATGGGAGCAGTATCAGCTGTTTTATATTCCCTAACAAAAGGAAATGATCATATATTATGTTCAAAAGGAGTATATGGTTGTACGTTTGGACTATTAGAAATGATGAAGGAAAAGTATCAAATCGATTATTCCTTCCATGATTTATTAGATGAAAAAGAAATCGAACAACAAATTAAATCGAATACTGTCTGCATTTATGTTGAAACACCAATTAATCCGACAATGGAGATTGTGAATTTAGAAGGAGTTGTCAATGTAGCGAAAAAATATCGCATACCCGTGGTTGTTGATAATACATTTAGCTCATTTTATTTACAAAATCCAATATCATTTGGATGTGACATTGTTATTCATAGTGCAACTAAATATATTGGTGGACACGGTGATGTTATTGCTGGTCTTGTTGTCGGTAAAAAAAGCTATATTGATGAAGTTGCTAACACAACTCGTAAAGATATCGGAGCAGTATTGTCCCCATTTGATGCTTGGCTTTTACTAAGAGGTTTAAAGACTTTGCCTATTCGAATGGATCGGCATTGTGATAATGCAATGAACATTGCAGAAAAATTGATACAATGTCCTTATGTTGAAGATGTTTATTATCCATTTTTACCAACACATCCTCAATACGAATTAGCAAAAAAACAGATGAAAAAAGGTGGAGGGTTAATTACCTTTAAACTGAAGAACTCAAATCAAAAAGCGACACAACAATTTTTAAATGAACTTGAGTTGATAAAAATTTCAGTTAGTTTAGGTGATGCTGAAACACTCATTCAACATCCAGCAACAATGACACATGCAGTCGTTTCAGAAGAAGAAAAGCGAAAAATGGGGATCACCGATAATATGGTTCGACTTTCTGTTGGACTTGAGGCATGGGAGGATATTTGGTTTGATTTAGAGCAAGCATTAAAAAAAGTAAATAATTAAGTAAAAAGGCTGTCCCAAGCAATTATTTCACTCCTCATTATAGAGAAGTTGATAAAAGGGACAGCCTCAACTCATTTCATTAAGATATTTATAAATATTCAATTAGGGTTTGAACAAATTTTTCTAAATACTTCTCATCCATTTCGTCAAAGCGATTCTTTATTGGGCTATCAATATCTAATACTCCGATAACTTTTTCATTTTTCATCATTGGTACGACAATTTCTGATTGGGAGGCAGCATCACATGCGATATGCCCTGGAAACTGATTTACATCTGGAACTCTTTCAGTTTTTTTATTCTGTGCAGCTGTTCCACATACTCCTTTTCCAAATGGAATTCTTACACACGCTGGTAGCCCTTGAAACGGCCCTAAAACTAGTTCCTCTTTGTCTTTTTCCTTTAAATAAAAGCCGACCCAATTAACTTCATCTAGAAATTGGTTTAATAGTGCTGAAGCATTTGCTAAATTAGCAATTTGATTTGTTTCACCTTCAAGTAATGCTTTCAGTTGTTTAATGACAAGCTCATAATTTTCTTCTTTTGTACCGTTATAATTTTCGACATGAAACATAACAATCCTCCATTATTTTTAATGTATTCCCCTTATTTATAAAATTTTGTCGATAAGTTAAAGAAGGATATAGATTTAATATATGGAAATTATCAATATACCTTCAAGATAAAGGGGTGAGAACAGTGGCTAATAACTCGAATTTAACGAAGCAGCGAATCGTTGATGCTGCGATATCGTTGTTTAATACAAAAGGTTTTGCTGGGACTTCTGTTAGAGAAATTGCCAAAAAAGCAAAGGTTAACAGTGCCCATATTTCCTACTATTTTAAAGGGAAAAATGGACTCTTGGAATATTTGGTTTCAGAATTCTATGAAGGTTACCTTGCAATAATTAACAGTATTTATAATCAATTGTCTAGTGAAAAGGCGAAAACATGCCTAGAGCACATGATATGGGATATATTAAAATACCAGCATAAAAACCGTCAATTATCTCGATTTGTGTATCGAGAATTAACGATGGACACTGTTTTAATTCGTGAAGTCATGACAACATATTTAGCAAAAGAAAAATATTTTTTCAGTTCAATTTTAGAAAAAGGCATACAAGATGGAGAATTTCGTCGTATTTCCATCCCAAGAATGATTATGCAGCTTAAAAGCCTATTAAACATGCCTTTTTTACAATCACAATACATGTTAGAAGTATTGCATGTAAATTTATATGAAGACTATTTTATTAAACAATATTACCACGATATCATTTCGTCATTAGAGCAAAGCTTGTTTACTTCAAATGTCGAGAAGGTCGCATTATAACACGTGTTGTTCAAATTCTATATAATTAGCCCCAACATCCTTCGCACTATGGGCATCTGACCCATAGACTAGAGGGATTTTTTGTTGTTTAGCCATTTCAACAACAATTTTTGAAGGGTAAATTTCTCCACAATATTCCTTTCTCAATCCAGCAACATTTACGTCTAGTTCCATTTTACGTTTAGCCATTTCTTTTAATATTCGTTCAATCCATTTGATGTGATGATTTTTTTCGGGGAATAGTTTTTGGAACTTACGTATTAACGTTATATGACCAACTCGCTTTGGTTTATAGGGACCTAGATCACTCAAAATAGATTGAAGGACCATTTCGTAATATAGTTCATAAACGTTTGAAATACCACTTTTTAACTGAATTAGTTTTTGGAATGTGTGGTGATCAAAGTCAAGACAATAGTATTTGTTATCAACTTTTAAAAAATGAACAGACAATATACTATCATCGAGTTCTGGACCATATTGGTTTAAAAATTCTTTCGTTTGACTTTCATAACCGATAATAAAGTCAACTTCTAATCCAACATTAATCATAATGTCTTTGGAATATTCTTTTTTTAATGATTTTAAACGATGAATATAATCTTCAATATTTTGAAGAGCCATTGCACTGTCTTTTTGAGGTGTTGGGTCTATAAATCCATTTGGAAGAGGGGCGTGTTCTGTAAAGGAAATTTCATGAAACCCCTTCTCTATCGCCTTTTCAATATAATTAACAAAATCATCATTTGTACCATGTGGGCAAAATGGTGAGTGGACATGTCCCTCTTTTTTTATCATTTAAATCACCCCTTTATAGATTTGTTGCATAACCCGATATAAAAAAGGTAAGAAAAGTATCAAATATTGTCGATATTTTATTTGAAAAAATGAAAAATTTTGGTCAAAAATTGTCGTTTACATGGTATCATAATAGCATTGATAGGAACATTTTTTTCGACTACATAATGTGTTTTCTCATCAATTTATGAGAAAATATTTTATAATAGAAAAAGAAACAAATTTTTTCGACATGATGATAAAACACAAGAATGATTTCATTCCCTGTAAGAATGTCAAGAATGGTGAAACAGAGCAAGGGGGCTCATTATGGAAGTTGTAATTGCCTTTATTATAATTCTTTTTTGTGCTTTTGGAACGGGTTATTATTTAAAGCGAAAAATTTATAAAGAAGTAGATCGGCTAGAAGCATGGAAAATTGATATAATGAATCAATCGATTATTAATGAACTAGCCAAATTGAAAAAGTTAAAAATGATTGGTCAAACAGAGGAACTGTTTGAACGATGGCGTAAAGAATGGGATGAAATTATTACAAGTCAACTGCCGGAAGTAGAGGAGTTGCTTTTTGATGCAGAAGATTATGCTGATAAATATCGTTTTCGGAAAGCAAAGGCTACTCTAATACATATTGAATCTATTTTAAAAGAAACGGAGTTACAAATAGAGCATATTATCAATGAAATTAATCATTTAATTTCCTCGGAAAAAGATAATTCACAAGAAGCAGAAGAGGCCAAACAGTTATTTAAAAAAATGAAAAAAGGTCTAATAGCTCATGCACATGTTTATGGAAAAGCTCAGCCGAGGCTAGAAGAAGAGTTGAACTCTATTTTAGAAGGGTTAAAGCAATTTGATGTTGAAACAGAATCTGGGAATTATTTAATTGCTCGTGATATTTTAAGTGAACAAAAAGATAGGTTAAGTAGTCTTCAAAAGAAAATGGAAGAAATACCAAAGCTTTTAAGTAAATGCCAAACGATTATTCCACAGCAAATTCAGGAATTGCGTCAGGGCTATTTAGAAATGAAGGAAAAAGGCTATCCTTTAAACCATATTGAATTTGATCATGAATTAAAAAATATGAATGAAAAGCTTATTCAATGTAAAAAGCAGATAGAAGAAGGAAAAACTGAAGGGATTAAAGAAGGGTTAGAAGAAATAAATGAAATGGTCGAAACTCTCTACGATATGTTAGAAAAAGAAGTATATGCTAGCCACTTCGTGAAATCTGAAATTGTTAGTTCTGGTGAAAAATTAAATATGCTATTAGAGCAAAAAAAGGAAACAGAAGAAGAAACAATGCTTGTCAAACAAACTTATCAGCTATCTGAATCAGAAATTGAGAACTTAAGAGAAATTGAAAAGAAACTCAATCAGCTAAAGAAGCAATATGAGCACATTGTTTCTAGTCTTGAGCAAGCACATGTCGCTCATACTGTTTTAAAGGAAGAATTAGAGGAGTTTCTTAATCAACTAGAATCGACAAGATTACAGCATGAAAAATACCGAGAAATGCTACATACATTAAGAAAAGATGAATTAGAAGCAAGGGACAAAGTAAAAGAGCTTAAACGGATTATGTTAGATATAAAACGAACAATTCAAAAGAGCAATGTACCTGGTGTTCCTGTTCAGTTTTTAGATAAAGTTGATGATGCTCAAAATTCTCTTGAAAAAGTGATACAAAAGCTAGAGGAAATACCACTAGATATGCAAGCAGTTCAGCACAATTTAGATCATGCTGTAATGGCAATAGAAAATTTAAAATCCGAAACAGAAGAGATGATTGAACAAGTATATTTAATCGAAAAGGTTATTCAATATGGTAATCGATATCGTAGCCGTAATAAACTTTTAGCAAGCAAATTAACAGAAGCGGAAAAACTATTTAGAAATTATGAATATACTCAATCACTTGAACAAGCGGCAGCTGCAATTGAAGAAATTGAACCAGGTGCGATTGAGCGAATCCAAAAAATAATTGAAGAGGACTTAAAGAACAAAGAATAAACTAAAGCGCTCGTAAAATCGAGCGCCCTTTTTTATTTTAAAATATATTTAGTTTTAGGAAACCTTTTTTAATTCATTAGTAGGTTCAGATTTATTAAATGAAATAATAAATCCAATAATTGCTCCTACAATAGCTGGAACAAACCAACCAACACCTAATTCAAATAAAGGTAATTTTGAAAACAGTTGATTGATTCCCTCAATTTGAATATTTGCCGCTTTTAAACCATCGACAATACTTACAATACCAGTGAATAATAAACTAAATGCATAAACTTCAGAACGACCTTTAAACATATTGTGTAAGAAAGATAATGCGATTAATACAATAGCTAAAGGATAAATAGCAACTAAAATAGGAATTGAAAATTTAATTAATTCAGTTAACCCTTTATTCGCAATAAATGCACTAAAAATTGATAAGATTAAGACAGATGTTTTATAAGATAAAGGCAATACTTTTTCAAAGAATGATGCACAGGATGAAACGAGACCGACACTTGTTGTTAAACATGCAAATGTGATAGCAAGAGCTAAGACAACATTACCAAAAGTACCGTATAAATAGTATGCGGCACTTGTGAGAAGCTCTCCACCATTATCAGCTGGACCAATTGCATCAATACTTGTTGCACCTAAATAACCTAATGATAAGTAAACAAGTGCTAATCCAAGAGCAGCAACAAAACCAGCTTTAGTTGCCGTTTTAGCAATTTCAGTACGATTCGTAACACCTTTTTCTTTAATTGCATTGATAATCACAATGCCGAATACTAATGCTGCAATCGTATCCATTGTTAAATAACCTTCTAAGAATCCTTTAAAGAATGGTCCATCTACATAATCACCTTGTGCAGCCTGAGGAGTACCCATTGGGTTAATAATCGCTTTAATTAATAGCATTCCTAACACAACAATGAGCATTGGTGTTAATAATTTACCAATTCTGTCAACTAGTTTACTTGGATTCAATGATAACCAGTAAGTAATACCAAAAAATACAATTGTATAAATCACTAATCCAGCACTACTTCCAGCCATTGCTTCTGGTAAGAATGGTGTTGCACCAATTTCGTATGCAACTGTTCCTGTTCTTGGAATACCAAATAAAGGACCGATTGCTAAATACATAACAAACGTAAAGATTATACTAAATGTAGGATGCACACGGTTTGCAAAGCCTTGTAAGTCATTACCGGATAATCCAACTGCTACTACACCTAAAAGTGGTAAACCAACACCAGTAATAAGGAATCCGATAATAGCAGGCCATAAATGATCACCAGCTGCTTGCCCTAAGGCAGGTGGGAAAATTAAGTTTCCTGCACCTAAAAATAATGCAAAAAGCATTAAACCAATAACAAGTACATCTTTTGTTGAAAGTTTACCTGGTTTCATACAAAATCCTCCCAATGTATCAAAAATAAGAAATAGTCTGAAAAGTATACGATGAATCCGTTTACAATCCTAACATATTTGTATCGAGATTTGTCGAAAAAAAACAAAGTTTAAATTTTAAATAAATTCTGATATAAAAGTATATTTGAATTTTGATTCTACCTTTCTCATTCGATTATCTTATGTTAATATATTTGATTGCATAGTGTTGAAATTATAATGAAGGGGCTACGCACATGCTATACCTAGATAACAGCGCGACAACGAAGCCGTATTCTGAAGTGATTGAAACGTTTAAACAAGTTTCTGAAAAGTTTTTTGGCAATCCTTCATCTATTCATCAAATTGGAGTTCAAGCTGAACAATTGCTAACTAAAGCTCGAAATCAAGTTGCTTCCATTCTTGGGGTAAAGTCGGAAGAGGTCGTTTTTACATCTGGGGCCACTGAAGGAAATAACACGGCGATTAAAGGTGTTGCATTTGCTTTAAGAGAAAAAGGAAAGCATATTATAACAACAACAATTGAACACCCTTCCGTAAGTGAGACAATGAAACAGCTTGAAGAGCAGTTCGGTTTTTCAGTCACCTATGTTCCAGTTGATGAAAACGGTTTTGTTTCGGTTAACGACATAGAAAATGCGATAAAAGAAGATACGATACTAATTTCAATTATGCACGTTAACAATGAAGTTGGAGCAATTCAACCTATTGAAGAAATCGGCCAAATGCTAAAAAAATATCCAAATATTATATATCATGTGGATCATGTTCAAGGGGTATGTAAAGTCCCTTTAAATATCTACAGTTCTAATATTGATTTATGTACGATATCTGGTCATAAATTCCATGCATTAAATGGAACGGGTGTATTGTTTGTTCGCGAGAAAACGCCTTTAGTTCCTTTACTTTCAGGTGGTTCACAAGAAAATGAATTAAGGCCCGGGACAGAAAGCTTAGCAGGTGCTGTTGCCTTAGCAAAAGGTTTAAGAATTGCCACAAAGGATTATCAAGAACATATTAAACGTATAAACCAAATAAAAGAATTTTTAATTAATGAATTGAACAATCTCGATGGAATCATTGTAAATACTCCTAATAAACATTCAGCACCACATATCGTTAATTTTTCTGTGCCTGGAATAAAAGCAGAGGTTCTAGTGCACATGTTAGAAGAGGAAGAGATTTATGTATCAACGACATCTGCTTGCTCTTCAAGAAAGAAGTCAACAAGTAAAACGCTCTTAGCAATGGGGCGTCCTAAACAAGTTGCAGAAAGCGCTATTCGTGTTAGTCTATCATATGAAAATGAATTGGACGATATTAAGTATTTTTTATCGGTATTGGAAAAATCTATAATAAAACTAAAAAAAGTAATGGGGTTATAAAAAATGCAATATGATCACATTTTAATAAGGTATGGAGAATTATCATTAAAAGGAAGAAATCGAAAGCAATTTGTTGATCAATTAAAACGAAATGTCAAACAGATGCTTCAAGACTTTAAAAATTTAGAGTATAGAGCACATCATGATCGTTTCTTTATTAAGCTAAATGGTGAAAATGAAATGGAGGTAGCGAAAAAGCTACAATTAGTATTCGGTATTCAATCCTTTAGTTTAGCTCTAAAGACAAAAAGTGAGATTGAAGCGATTAAAGAAACAGCTTTAGAAGCCGTTAAGCAGTTATATAAAGATGGAGATACGTTTAAAGTTTCAGCAAAACGTGCAGATAAAACCTTTCCACTAACATCTGATCAATTAAATTATGAAATTGGCCGTCATATTTTAATAAATACAGAAAATTTAACAGTTAATGTTCATGAACCAACAATTAATGTACGAGTAGAAGTTCGAAAAAATGCGACATATATCATGTGTAAAGACTTTAAAGGAGCTGGAGGACTTCCAGTAGGGTCAAGTGGAAAGGCGATGTTAATGATTTCAGGTGGAATTGACAGCCCTGTTGCAGGCTATTTATCAATGAAACGTGGATTAAAAATTGAGGCTGTTCATTTCTTTAGTCCACCTTATACAAATGAACGTGCAAAGCAAAAAGTTATTGATCTTGTGTCAAAACTAACCGAATATGGTGGGAAAATTACTTTACACATTGTTCCATTTACGAAAATTCAAGAAACCATTCAAAAGAATATATTAGAAAATTATACGATGACATCCACAAGAAGAATGATGTTAAGAATTACAGATGAATTAAGAAAAAAAAGTAACTCTCTAGCCATCGTAACAGGAGAAAGTCTTGGACAGGTTGCAAGTCAAACATTAGAGAGTATGTTTGCGATAAATGAGGTAACATCCACTCCAATTTTAAGACCATTAGTATCAATGGATAAAAATGAAATTATTGATAGAGCCAAACAAATAGATACATTTGAAATTTCAAATCGTCCATATGAGGATTGCTGTACAATTTTTACTCCAACTATGCCTAAAACAAAACCTAAAGCTGAAAAAGTTAAAAAATATGAAAGTAATGTAGATTTTGAGTCGTTAATTAAAGAAGCAGTAGAAAGTACAATTTCGATTACTTTACCAGAAAAGAAATCATCTCTTGAACAAGAAATGGATGAATTACTATAATAATAATATTTTAAGAATAATTACCACCTATAAATCTGTATTATGCCATGTGTTTTTTCACAATCTAAACACACAAGGAGGTGAAAACACATGGCTCAACAAAATCGTTCAAACTCTTCTAATCAATTGCTTGTAGCTGGTGCACAACAAGCGATTGATCAAATGAAAAATGAGATTGCCTCTGAGTTTGGGGTTAACTTAGGACCTGAAACAACTTCTCGTGCTAACGGTTCAGTTGGTGGTGAAATTACAAAGCGCTTAGTTGCTTTAGCCCAACAACAAATGGGAGGACAATATCCACAACAATAAATAATGATGGCTAAAAGCGGGGACTACTTGTCCCCGCTATTTTCATTTATTTTTTGTTAAATAATTTATCTATTTTAAATTTGTATTTGAGGAGGACTGAAAATGAGACATCAAAAATTTGACGAAAATATGTTTGAAAGTGAACAAGACCAAGGCTTACAAAAATCGAAAAAACAAGGAAGAAAGCGACGAAATGAACCAAAAAATGCTCAAAAATCAAATGAGCAAAGTTGAAGAAAATTATTCAAAAATTTGAAAATTTTTTATATAATTAAAATGTAATGAATTTCAAGGGGGAGGAGAAATAAATGGGACAAGAGTTAATTGCACCTGAACGCTACAATTTAGTAGAAGAAATTGAGCAATTTTCCAAAATGAATCCAGAAAAAGAGGCATTAGTTTGGGAGAATGAAAAAGGGGACAATGAGGTAATTACATACGGGGAATTAATGAAAAAAGCGAACAAAATTGGAAGCGCTTTATTATCTGAAGGTCTCAAACAAGGGGATAAAGTTCTAGTAATGATTCCTCGTTTTATTGATGCATATGCTTCATATATTGGTGCGTTAAAAGCTGGTATTGTTGTTATTCCAAGTTCGGAAATGCTAAGAACAAAGGACTTACAATACCGAATAACTCATGGAGATGTAAAAGGTGTTATAAGCTATGTAGATTATACAGAACAATTTGAACCAATAAATGAATTTGATCAATTAATCAAGTTTACTATTGGTGGCCAAGCTGAAGGATGGATTTCGTTAAAAGATAAAATCGAAGATATGAGCGATGAATTAGAAATTGCAAATAATGAAAGAGATAGTTATGCCTTTTTATCTTATACATCAGGAACAACTGGAAATCCAAAGGGAGTTGTTCATACACACGGTTGGGCTTATGCTCATCTCCGTACGGCAGCAAAAAACTGGTTATGCATTAGTGAGAATGATAAAGTATGGGCAACAGCTGGACCAGGATGGCAAAAGTGGATTTGGAGTCCGTTTTTATCTGTTTTAGGTTCTGGAGCCACTGGATTTGTTTACCATGGTCGCTTTGAGCCAAAAAAATATTTAGAGCTATTAGAACGTCAACAAATTAATGTTCTTTGCTGTACACCGACTGAGTACCGCTTAATGGCAAAAGTTGACGGTTTATCAAATTATAATTTATCTGCTCTCCATAGTGCAGTTTCTGCTGGCGAGCCTTTAAATCGTGAGGTAATTGACACGTTCCGTAAATATTTTAATGTGGAAGTTCGTGACGGATATGGACAAACAGAAAATACTTTACTTGTTGGTGTTTTAAAAGGAATGGAAATCAAACCAGGATCTATGGGTAAACCAACTCCAGGTAACCGAGTAGAAATCATTGATGAGGATGGAAATCCATGTAATCCTGGTGAAGTTGGAGATATTGCTGTTCATGTTTCAACACCTGCTTTATTCAAAGAATATTATAAAGATCCAGAACGTACAGCTATGCAATTTAGAGGAGAATATTATATTACAGGAGACCGTGCAAGAAAAGATGAGGATGGATATTTCTGGTTTGAAGGTCGTGGAGATGATATCATCATTAGCTCAGGTTATACGATTGGACCGTTTGAAGTTGAGGATGCACTAGTGAAACATCCAGCTGTTAAAGAATGTGCGGTTGTTGCAAGTCCTGATGAAGTAAGAGGTCATGTCGTAAAAGCGTATATTGTATTAAAAGAAGGAGTAAATAAAGAGGATCCAAACCTTATTCCAGAATTACAGGAGCATGTAAAACAGTTAACCGCCCCATATAAATATCCACGTAAGGTTGAATTTGTTGATGATTTACCAAAAACAACATCAGGAAAAATTAGACGTGTCGAACTACGTCAGCGGGAACTTGAAAAAGCAAGAGTGTAACTTTTAGATGAAAATCATAAAAGGTTGATTGGGAAAATAACAATTTCCTAATCAACCTTTTCTTTTTTAGAACTTTTTAAATAGTCCGCTTGTTATGTACACGTTATAAAAATGTTCGTTTTACTTTTTCCCAGAATGAATTATCTTTTAGCTTAACCGTTTTAATTTTTTTGTTACCTAAAGAAATTTCGATTTTTTCAACATGACGAATGCTTAAGGCTTCATTATCCATTCCAATGACTGGATAATCATTACCATCTTGAACAACCTTTAATGTAAGTTTTCTTTCACCACTTAAAATAAAAGACGAACCAAGTGTTCGATATTGGTTATTGTTTAAGGAAGCAAGCTCACTTACTTGAAGGCTTTCAAGCTTAGGGTCAACAACAGAACCATTGACTGATTTGTTATAAGCTGTACTTCCAGTAGGTGTAGCGATAATCATTCCGTCACCACGGAACGTTTCAAAGTGTAAATCATCAATAAATACGTCTAAGACAAATGTTTTGATGATACTAGATTTAACAGAACATTCATTTAAACAGTTAAAATGTGTATTTCCATCTACTGTAACATCAATGATTGGATAACGACGAACTTCAATTTGTTCTAACTTCATGGCTTCGACCATTTTTTCTTTTTGATCAATATGAAAATCACAATATAAGCTGACAGCGTTTTCAGTTGCGATTCCAACATATAGGCAGTCATCTCTAAAGTTTGTTTTTCGAACTGCTTGTAAAAACATTCCATCTCCGCCAACACTAACAATAATATTTGCTTTTTTATAATCTTCAACTACAGTAAATTCATTTTCTTTTGCCAGTTTATATAATTCAGAAATTTTCGGTTGTAAATCTTCTTGTTCTTTGTAAAAGAAGAAAACGTTGCGGCGATTATCCATAAATGGCCCTCCTTGTTAAGATGGAAAGATTCTCCACAAATATTTAGATAAGTGGTACAATACATTATGTTGTTTCTATTTTAACATTATTTCATTCCCTTGTTTAGAATGTAATGAGGAGGTATGACTGTGAACGGGAAAAGATGGGCTGCATTAGGAATTGCAGCAGCTTTATTTGTATTTTCAATTGTTATTAGTTTTACCACTTCCTTTGTAAATAGTGAGGCGAAAATTTCTGATTCGTGGTTTAATGGCACCTTTTCAGAAGAAATAATTGAAGAAGGGATGCCAACAGAGAAAATTGTCGTATTAGAAGTAAATGGAGTTATTCAGGATACAGGTGAAGATGTAACGTCCTTTTTTGAAAGTGTTGGATATCAACATCAAAAGTTTTTACAGATGATTGAAGAAGCTGGAGAGGATGATACAGTTAAAGGAATTATATTAAGAGTAAATTCCCCAGGTGGTGGAGTGGTAGAGAGTGCTGAAATTCATAAAAAGCTAACAGAGTTAAAGGAAAAATACGATAAACCGATTTATGTTTCAATGGGTACGGTTGCTGCATCAGGAGGATATTATATATCAACTCCGGCAACAAAAATTTTTGCTGCTCCTGATACATTAACTGGTTCATTAGGTGTGATTATTCAAGGTATTAACTATAGTGAATTAGCTGAAAAATATGGGGTGAAGTTTGAAACAATTAAAAGTGGACCTTATAAAGATATAATGTCTCCAACACGAGAAATATCAGAAGAAGAACGGGAAATTTTGCAATCAATGGTTGATAATGCATATGAAGGCTTTGTGGATGTCATTGCAAATGGAAGAAATATGTCCGAGGCAGAAGTCCGTGAAATTGCTGATGGACGTATTTATGATGGTCGTCAAGCGAAAGAATTAAATCTTGTAGATGACTTAGCATATTTTGATGATGTCATTCATCTTATGAAAAAGGATTTAAATATTAAAAACGCTCAAGTCATCAAATATAAATCTGATGTAGGATTTGAATCATTATTCCAAATGAGTGTAAGTAAACTCTTTACAGAAGATATTGAAACAACGCTTCTATATAAGTTTATCAGTCAACCAAACTCACCACGTTTAATGTACTTATATGCCAAATAGGAGGTGATGAGAATGGATGCTACTTTTGAAGATATAAAGGAATCGGAAAGTGTAGATAATCCCTCACATATTAAAGAGCAATATTCTTTTGCAGGATTTTGGATGAGGTTTTGGGCATACCTACTAGATTTAATTGTTATTGGAAGTATTTATCGTCTTTTAATTGATCCATTCTATACACTGCTAGATATACAAAAAAGTTCATTTATCTTTTCATCAAATCAAATATTAAGTGCGGTCGTTTTCTTTTCTTATTTTATACTAATGACAAAATATTTAGGTCAGACTTTAGGGAAAATGGTATTTGGCTTAGAGGTCATCTCACTAAAAAAAGAAAAGTTAACGTGGGGAGATGTATTGTTTCGTGAGCTAATAGGTAGATATATTTCCAAAACTATATGGATTGGCTACCTTATTGTTGCCTTTACGCGAAAAAAGCAAGGATTACATGATTTGTTTTGTGATACATCAGTAATTCATGTGAAAGAAAAATAATATTTTTTGGACGCTTGCATTGACGGATACATTATTTATTTATTAAAAGGTATCCTTAATGACAAGCGTTTTTTTGTCTTTTTGAAGGGTTTATTTCTTCATGAAGGGGGTGATAATGTTCACTGAAAGGGTGTGAAACATATGATTTGGCTCGTTTGGTCATTAATCGTTCTCTTTCTAATAATTCTAATTGTTGTGACGGTAAAAGTGACTATAAAAATAGAAATGCTACATGATGGAGATAATGATCATTATAAAATTCACATTAAAACTTTATATGGACTAATTCGACATACAATTGATATTCCACTTATAAAAGTAAATAAACAAAAACCAGAAGTTGTTATAAAACAAAAAACGAAGAATTCTTCTACCAACAATCAGAAAAAAAAGAGAAAGAAAATAACCCCAAAGGATGTGTTAAACAGTTTACATAACATACAAGAGCTAACAAAGCATATTGTCGGTTTAAGAACCATTGTCCGTAAATTTTTGCAACGAATTCATATACAGGAGTTTGAATGGCATACATATTTAGGTATTGGTGATGCCGCTCATACTGGAATATTAAGTGGTATTGCCTGGTCTTTTAAATCTTTCGTACTCCAGCTTCTTTCTAAAAATATGAAATTAATGAACCCTCCTCAAATAACCATAACTCCTGATTTCAATCATCTTGTTTCAAAAACGAGCCTTAAATGTATGATTCACTTCCGTTTAGGTTATGCTATATTAGCGGGATTACGTTTCGTCAAATATTGGATAGGTGGAAAACCAAACCTAAAAGGTTCTATTCCTTCGTTAATGAAAAATGATAACAATGACCAGTCTGCATAAGGGAGGCAGAAAAGCTATGAGTGAACATCCAATTCAAGGTCTGATGAAGACAGCAATGGAAAATTTACAGGAAATGATTGATGTCAACACAATTATTGGTGATCCAGTTGAGACTCCAGATGGAAGTGTCATTTTAACAGTTTCAAAAGTCGGATTCGGTTTTGCTGCAGGTGGTACGGAGTTTTATTCACCATCTCCAGAAAAAAAGAGTAGCAGCCAGTATGGAGGTAGTACTACAAGCTTAAAAGATGATTTGCCATTTGGCGGAGGTAGTGGTGGAGGAGTTTCCATAACTCCGATTGCTTTTTTAGTTGTAGGCACAAATGGTATTAAAATGCTTCATTTAGATGAAAGCACACATCTTTATGAAAAAATTCTTGATTTAGCTCCAAACACAATTGAAAAAATTCAAGCACTTTTTAAGAAAAATGACAATAATAATGAAAACACTAATTCAAAACAAGAGGACTTGAACTTTTAGTTAACTTTTCAACTTCATTTCATATTGAGTATAAACATAAAAGGCTGTCCAAATAAATTTTATCTGTCTAGACCACATTTAGTAAGGCAGATTCTTTTAAGGACAGCTTTTATAATTAAAAATGCCAAATTGAGGTGTTTTTGTCTTGTATAGTAGTGTATAGTTAAAGTAAACCAATATGAATAAGGAGGCTATCCAAATGGCATCTGTAACTTTTAAAGGAAAACCAGTAACTTTAATTGGAAGTGAAGTAAAAGTTGGAGACAAGGCACCTGATTTTAAAGTATTAGCAAATGATTTATCAGAAGTTTCACTTTCTGATTCAAAAGGGCAAGTTCGAATCATTTCTGTTGTTCCATCTATTGATACAGGCGTTTGTGACGCACAAACTCGTCGTTTTAATGAAGAAGCAGCATCATTAGATAATATTCAAGTATTGACTATAAGTGTTGATCTTCCTTTTGCGCAAAAGCGTTGGTGTGCAGCCAATGGCATTGAAAATGTCCAAGTGCTTTCTGACCACCGTGATCTTTCTTTTGGAGAAGCATATGGAGTATTAATTCAAGAATTACGTTTATTAACTCGTGCTGTATTTGTCATTGATAGTAATGATGAAGTTACATATGTTGAGTATGTAAGTGAAGCAACCAACCATCCTAACTACGAAGCAGCAATTGAAGCAGCCAAAGCAGCAAACTAATTATAAATTTATAGAAGGCCGTATAGGCCTTTTTTTCAATATATCAGAATTTATATCATTTTTACGAAGGAATAAATCTATACATATTGTCATTTGATGTCTAGCTCCAAGCACCATCGTCTCGGGTCGCTTCGGCCCTGCTGTGGTGGCAAAAGCCTCCTCGCAGGTCCTCCAGCGCTTCGCCGATAGGCGGGCGTTTTCTTATTTTAATCACTTGCACCATTTACTAAATAAAACTAAAATGTAAGGATGGGATGTTAATTGAAGGAGGATTATCCATGAACGCTGTAACCAATGTTGAAAAACTGTTTACAGTTATTAATGAGACAGCGGAAATTTTAAAAAAAGAATTAGGTTGTACATACATTGAAGCAGTAGCAGAAACAGGAGAAAATTTATTTCATAATGATGTTATACAGGAAACTGTTAGTGAATTAAGTAAGAAAAAGCTAATGGATTGTTATAAAAATATTCATTTAGATTCTTATGCAAATGAAGAGATAAGAAAAGCTTACCAATTAGCAGTCTTAAAAGGGCTTAAGGAAGCAAGCCACCCTAATCATCAGATGACACCAGATACAATCGGCCTATTTTTAAGCTATTTAATTAATAAGTTTTTAGAAGGTCAAAAAAATATAAGGTTATTAGATCCAGCCGTTGGTACGGGGAACTTATTAACAACCGTATTGAATCAATTAAATGATAAGAAAATAGAGGCCTCAGGTGTTGATATCGATGATCTTTTATTAAAATTAGCTTGTGTTAGTGCAAATATACAGCAGCATCCAATTGAATTTTTTAGACAGGATGGTTTAAAGTCGCTTTTCATTAATCCAGTGGATGTAGTAATTTGTGACTTGCCAGTTGGATATTATCCTGATGATTTAAATGCTAAACAATTTGAATTAAAAGCAGATAAGGGTCATTCTTATTCTCATCACTTATTTATTGAACAATGTATGAAATATACAAAGCCTGGAGGTTATTTATTCTTTTTAATCCCAAATAATCTATTTGAAACAACTGAAGCTCCAAAGCTAAATACTTTTATTAAAAAACATGCTTTTATTCAAGGATTACTTCAGTTACCTCTTTCATTATTTAAAAAAGATGAATTTGCGAAAAGTATTTTTATCTTGCAAAAAAAATCAGATGCTGTAAAACCTCCAAAACATGCCCTTCTCGCTGAACTCCCGAAATTTTCGAACAAACAGGCTATGACATCAATCATGGCCCAAATTGAGGAATGGTTTCAAAATAATAAGAACGAGTAAAGCCGCATACTACAGAGTGTGCGGTTTTTTAAATGTACAATACCCAATGCAATCCTCATTTTATAATCAGAATTTAATGACTAATCTAAAAAAATAATCTTTTTAGTGTTAGCGTTTACAATTGATTCTGCTACTTGAAATGTACTATGTACGGTGTTTAAATGAAAAAAGTGAGAAATTAATATCGATTCCATAGCCAAAAATAAAGTTAAGAATTCACCTGAAAATAAAAGGAGCGTAACATCATGTCTAAAATATTAGCCATTAATGCAGGAAGTTCATCCTTTAAGTTCCAACTTTTTAATATGCCAAGTGAAGAGGTTTTAACAAAGGGTCTTGTTGAACGAATTGGAATGGACAATTCAGTTTTTAATATTACAGTGAACGGTGAGAAGAAAAAAGAAGTAATCGACATTCCAGATCATTCTGTAGCAGTAGAGCTTCTTCTTGAAAAGCTTACACAATATAACATTATTGAATCATTAGATGAAATCGAAGGAATTGGTCACCGTGTAGTACATGGTGGAGAAATATTTAGTGATTCTTCTTTAATCACAAATGATACGTTAGAGAAAATTGAATCTTTATCTGATTTAGCACCACTTCATAACCCAGCAAATGTTATCGGAATTAAAGCTTTCCAAAAAGTTTTACCAAATGTACCGGCTGTTGCAGTTTTTGATACGGCATTCCATCAAACGATGCCAGAAGAATCTTATTTATACAGTTTACCATATGATTACTATGAAAATTATGGCATTCGTAAATATGGTTTCCACGGTACTTCCCATAAATATGTAACAGAACGTGCTGCTGAATTGTTAGGACGTCCAATCGAAGAGCTCCGTCTTATTTCATGTCATTTAGGAAACGGTGCAAGTATTGCTGCAGTTGAAGGTGGAAAATCAATTGATACTTCTATGGGATTCACTCCGTTAGAAGGAGTGGCGATGGGGACACGTTCTGGTAGTATTGACCCTGCATTAATTCCATATATTATGAATAAAACAGGTCAAGATGCAGATGAAGTTATTAATGTATTGAACAAGAAAAGTGGTTTATTAGGTTTATCTGGATTCTCTAGTGATTTACGTGATATTGAAGCCGAAGCGGAAAATGGTCATAAACGTGCACAACTTGCATTACAAGTGTTTGCAGATCGAATTCATAAATATATCGGATCTTATGCTGCTCGTATGTGTGGGGTTGACGCTATCATCTTTACAGCGGGAATTGGTGAAAATAGTGATGTTGTTCGTGAACGTGTATTACGTGGTTTAGAATTTATGGGTGTATATTGGGACCCAGCATTAAATAAAGTTCGTGGTAAAGAAGCATTTATCAACTATCCTCATTCCCCAGTAAAAGTTCTTGTTATTCCAACAAATGAAGAAGTTATGATTGCACGTGATGTAGTACGTGTTGCCGGTATATAAGAACTGATAAAAAGCAACTTTCCATAGTTAATGGGAGGTTGCTTTTTACTTTATCGTTTTAAAGTGACTTAATTGTAGAATTAGTGTCTAGATCCATGCTCATCGGCTTGGGTTGCTTTGACCCTGCTTTGGCGGCGGAAGCCTTTTCGTAGGTCCTCCAGCGCCTTTCGTCGATAGGTGGGTGATTTGCGCTTTATAAAAACATGTAGATAGCTTGAAGTTTGTTTTTCTTCTATTATGAGGGACATGTTATAATAATAACAATATTTGGTTTTGTTGTTGGAAGGAGCGTGCTTAGAGCTTGCTTACAAATCGTGAACAGAAGATCTTGGAGGAGCTGTTAATTTGGGAAAAAGAATTATCATTAGATGAACGGTCAGATTTCAAAAGAACATATGATTATTGGATAGAAAAAAATTTTCGTCAAATACCAGATTTAGTTCGAAAAAAAATATTATCAAAGCTTGATCAAATATTTTTTTATTTTCATTCAATTATTCAAAATTCAAATTGGCAGGCTGAGTCAAGAGAAAAAGTATTAAGTACAGCACGTATGCTTGATGAAACCATTATATCAGTAAATGACATGAAAAGATTAACCATTGATCAAATGCATTACATAGCAGAATTAGAAATTTCTAAACATCGTCTAACTTCCTTTGTTCAAGGATTGTTAACTGGAACAGGTGGAATCTTCCTTCTAGGAATTGATTTTCCACTACAGCTTGCTATAAATTTAAGAGCTGTTCAAATGGTAGCATTGAGCTATGGAAATGAGGTTATGATTCCATATGAAATGATGCTTTCACTAAAAGTATTTCATGCCTCCCTTATGCCAGAGCATTTAAAATATAAAGAATGGAATCGATTAAAAGAAGAATTGTATGAACATTCGGATAATCCATACTTTTATAATGGAAGTGATCAGCTAGCGACTGAACAAACATTGAAACATATAACTGAACAATTAATAAAACTATTTATTATTCAGTTTTTTAAAAGAAAAACGATTCAAAATATACCTGCCATTGGAATGGCTGTCGGGGCAGGGAGCAATTATCAAATGACGAAAAAATGTACATCTTTTGCACAAAAATTTTATCAATACCGTTTATTATTGGAGCGAAGAGGAGAGCTACAATGAGTATAAACGAACATAAACGAAATGCACCGAAACAGGTTAAAGTAAAGATCATTACAATTAGTGATACAAGAACGAAGGAAACGGATAAAAGTGGTTTGTTAATGAAGGAGATACTATTAAATGCAGGACATCAAGTTTTAGATTATGAAATAGTAAAAGATGAACCAGCTTTAATTCGGAGTGCTGTATTAAGTGGATGTGAAAATGATGAAATTGATGTTGTGTTAACAAATGGTGGAACGGGAATTTCAAAACGAGATCAAACGGTTGAAGCAATTCAAACAATTTTAGAAAAAGAAATAACAGGATTTGGTGAGTTATTTCGTTTTATTAGTTATCAAGAGGATATTGGATCAAGTGCCATATTAAGCAGAGCTGTTGCTGGGGTTGCCCTTGAAACTGCTATTTTTGCAGTTCCAGGTTCACCAAAAGCAGTAAAATTAGCAATGGAAAAGCTGATAATACCTGAATTAGGTCATGTTGTTCGTGAGATACGTAAATAAACGTTGAGGTTGTCCAAATAACTTAATGACCTTTGGACAGCCTCCGCATTCTTCAATAATATTTGCTTCGATTACTTTAAAATGAGTTTTCAATTACTTAGTTTCTGTTACTCGGTACCATATCCAAAGATCATTGATAATAGAAGCTAGTTCTGCAATTTCTGTATTTAACTTACATGTAATATCAAAGTTTTCTTCTTCTTCAAGCTGGTTTTGTTTTTCCATTATTTGTTTTTCTAACTGTTTTATACGGTCAGGTATTGTACCTCGAATTTGCTCCCATTTGAATAACATTTCCTCTTGTATACATACATCATATTGATCTAATGGTTTATCAAGGTTTGGTAATAATAATTTTAACCGCTCATCATAAACAAAAAAACTCATAAAAAATCCCCCGTAACGCTGACATTTAAAGTCATTCTACTATAGTGTGTATAAAATATCCATGTTTTTAAAAAAAACGGTTGAAAAAAGACTGTAAAGCTGTTACATTGTTTATAAATGAAATTGCATTTTTATAAATCGAAATTAATTTTTATGCAAAGTTTATATACAACAGAGAGGGGAATGGAAATGTCAAATCCAAAAGTTGTGTTAGCCTATTCAGGAGGTTTAGATACATCCGTTGCTATTAAATGGCTTCAAGAAAAAGGATATGATGTTGTTGCGGTTTGTTTAGATGTTGGTGAAGGAAAAGATCTACAATTTGTTAAGGAAAAAGCTTTAAAGGTAGGAGCCGTACAATCTTATGTAATTGATGCGAAAAAGGAATATGCAGAGGAATATGCACTTATCGCCCTACAGTCCCATGCATTGTATGAAGGAAAATATCCACTAGTATCGGCTCTTTCAAGACCGCTTATTTCGAAAAAGCTAGTCGAGATTGCTGAAGCAACAGGAGCGGTTGCTGTAGCGCATGGATGTACAGGAAAAGGAAATGATCAAGTACGCTTTGAGGTTTCCATTAAAGCATTAAATCCTGAATTAGAAGTTCTTGCACCAGTAAGAGATTGGAAATGGTCACGTGAAGAAGAAATTGAATATGCGAAAAAGCACGATATTCCGATTCCGATTAATTTAGATAGTCCGTATTCCATCGACCAAAATTTATGGGGAAGAAGTAATGAGTGTGGAATTTTAGAGGATCCATGGGCAGCTCCGCCAGAAGATGCTTATGAGTTAACTGCACCAATTGAGCTTACTCCAGATACTCCTGAAGTAATTGAAATTGAGTTTGATAAAGGAGTACCAGTAGCTTTAAATGGAGAGCAATTACCTTTAGCTGAATTAATTTTAAAACTGAATGAGATCGCTGGAAAACATGGTGTTGGACGTATTGACCATGTAGAAAACCGCCTAGTTGGTATTAAGTCACGTGAGGTTTATGAATGTCCTGCAGCAATTACATTAATTAAAGCTCATAAAGAGCTTGAGGATTTAACACTTGTTAAAGAAGTAGCACATTTTAAACCAATTATCGAGCAAAAAATGGCTGAATTAATTTATAACGGTCTTTGGTTCTCACCATTAAAGCAAGCACTTGAAGCGTTTTTACAAGAAACACAAAAATATGTAACAGGAATAACACGAGTTAAATTATTTAAAGGTCATGCTATTGTTGAGGGAAGAAAATCAGAGTATTCACTTTATGATGAAAAATTAGCTACTTATACATCTGATGATGCGTTTGATCATGATGCAGCAGTCGGATTTATTTCTTTATGGGGCTTACCTACAAAAGTCAACAGTATCGTTAAAAATAAGAAGGTGAAGGTATGAGTAAGCTTTGGGGGGGCCGATTTCAAAAAACTCCAGAAAAGTGGGTCGATGAGTTTAATGCATCGATCCCTTTTGATCAAGAATTAGTAGAAGAAGACATTCAGGGTAGTTTAGCCCATGTCCAAATGCTAAAGGACAGTAAAATTATTCATGAAGGTGAAGCAGAAGCAATACAAAAAGGGCTTCTTATATTATTAGAAAAAGCAAAAAAAGGAGAATTGTCTTTTTCTGTTGAATATGAGGACATTCACTTAAATATTGAAAAGCTTTTAATTGATGAAATTGGTTCAGTTGGTGGTAAGCTACATACAGCAAGAAGCCGAAATGATCAAGTAGCTACTGATATGCATCTTTACTTGAAAAAGCATGTGCAATTGATTATTGAAAAGATTCAATCCCTCCAAAAAGCTTTTATAGATAAAGCAGAAGAGCATGTAGAAACTATTATTCCGGGTTATACTCATCTTCAACGTGCTCAGCCTATATCGTTTGCTCACCATTTACTTGCTTATTTTTGGATGCTTGAGCGTGATAAAGAAAGATATACGGAATCCTTAAAGCGGATTAATATAAGTCCATTAGGTAGTGCTGCACTAGCTGGAACTACATTTCCAATTAATCGTAAACAAACAGCAGAAATATTAGGATTTGAAGGTTTTTATCCGAATAGTTTAGATGCAGTTAGTGATCGAGACTTTATTGTAGAATTTTTAAGTAACAGTTCCTTATTAATGGTGCATTTGTCAAGATTTTGCGAGGAATTAATTCTTTGGTGTTCACAGGAATTTCAATTTATTGAAATGGATGATACGTATTCAACTGGAAGCAGTATAATGCCACAAAAGAAAAATCCAGACATGGCAGAGCTTATTCGTGGTAAATCTGGTCGTGTCATCGGTAATTTAGTTTCCCTGTTAACAGTTCTTAAAGGCTTACCTCTTGCTTATAATAAAGACCTTCAAGAAGATAAAGAAGGAATGTTTGATACGGTTAAAACGATTGAAGGTTGTTTAGAAATTATGACAGGTATGGTACAGACTTTAATTGTGAAAAAAGAAATAATGGAGAAAGCAGTAAAAGAAGACTTTTCAAATGCAACGGAACTTGCAGATTATTTAGCTAAAAAGGGCTTACCATTTAGAAAAGCGCATGAAGTTGTCGGAAAACTAGTTCTTTTATGCATTGAAAAGGGGATTTATTTAAAAGATCTTTCTCTTGGGCAATTAAAAGAAGCAAGTGATTTATTTGAAAAGGATGTATACGATGCTTTAGACCCTTATCATGCAGTGAATAAACGTAATAGTGAAGGTGGAACTGGCTTCCAAGAGGTTAGAAAGCAATTAGAAAAAGCAAAAAATCTCATAAATTGCTAAAGAAACGATTGTATAAGGTTGGTTTTTAGCTAAAAACTAAAGGTGTTCATACAAAAACCTGTTGTATTTAAGGAGTTGAACACCATTGAAAAAAGAAAGAGAAAACAATAAAAAAGAAACCTTTTTTTACAATGACGAGGGTATTTTAGAAACAACACAGCAAATTACGAATTCTTATTTAAGTGGAATTTTAGATGAGGATTTAAAAGATAATTATTTAGAGGGAAAGAACCATTAAAAACAAGAAACTTAAATGAAGCTATAACGATACGCTTTTTAGACGTATCGTTATTTTTTTTAAATCTATTATTAAACGGTATTATACGCTTTTCATTTTGATTCAAATCTATTTATTGTAAAATGAATATAAGAACTATTTTTCCAATCTGTTTTTAATTACAGGGAGGAGTCCGATGTGCGACATGCGATTATTACTGCAGGTTCAAAAGGACTAGGAAGAAAAGTAACGGAAACGTTTTTACAAAATGGCTACAACGTTACAGTATTGTATCGAAGTGATGTGGAAGCGGTTGAAAATATGAAAAAAATGTTTTCACATTTAAAAGATCGAATGTTATTTGTTCAAGGGGATGTAACGAAAAAAAATGATTTGATCAGGCTTGTCAAAGAAAGCTATGAACACTTTGGCCGAATTGATTGCTTAATTAATAATGCAGGTCCCTATATCTTTGAAAGAAAGAAACTTACTGAATATACGGACGAAGAATGGTACGAAATGATTGAAGGAAATTTAAGCTCTGTTTTTCATTTAATTAAACAAGTCATTCCGATTATGAGAGAACAACGCTACGGTCGAATTATAACTTATGGATTTCAAGGGGCCAATGATGCTTCAGGGTGGCTACATCGCTCTGCTTTTAGTGCTGCTAAAGTTGGACTTGTTTCTTTAACGAAAACGATTGCCATTGAAGAAGCGGAATATGGAATTACTGCAAATATGGTTTGTCCTGGGAATATAATTGGGGAAATGAAAGAAGCGACTATTTATTATTCTAAGCAAAAGTACGATTCAAATACCCCAATTGGGCGTTCTGGAACGGGAGAAGATATTGCACGAATTATTTCGTTTTTATGTGAAGAAAAATCGGATTTTATTACAGGTGCCATCATTGAAGCTACAGGAGGAGCTAATGTAATCAATCGTTTTCATGCATAATATTCCCTTGAATTTTGGAATAAATAAGGTAAAACCTCCTAATGTTATAAAAGTAAGTTACTTTTTGTGTTAGGATTTTTAAAAATCATATATTGGAGGACTTTATATGAAAATCGGAATTCCAAAAGAAATTAAAAACAATGAAAATCGAGTTGCGATGACACCAGCTGGAATTGTCCATTTAATTAATTCAGGCCATGAAGTTTATATTGAAAAAGGGGCTGGAGAAGGTTCTGGCTTTACTGATGAGCAATATGTGAAAGCCGGTGCAAAAATTGTTAATACTGCAGATGATGCCTGGTCAATGGATATGGTGATGAAAGTAAAAGAGCCACTTAAAGAAGAATATAAATATTTTCGCGAAGGATTAATTCTTTTTACATATTTACATCTTGCGGCAGAAAAAGAATTAACCAAGGCGTTAATTGATCATAAAGTTGTAGGAATTGCTTACGAAACTGTTCAATTTCCTAATGGCTCTTTACCACTTTTAACTCCAATGAGTGAAGTAGCTGGTAGAATGTCTACTCAAATAGGTGCTCAATTTTTAGAAAAAACAAAGGGAGGAAAAGGAATTTTATTAGGCGGTGTACCTGGTGTAAAACGAGGAAAAGTGACCATTATTGGCGGTGGTGTAGCGGGTACAAATGCTGCAAAAATAGCCATTGGGTTTGGTGCGGATGTTACAATACTTGATGTTAATCCAGATAGACTTAGACAGCTTGATGATATTTTTAAGCAAGATGTACAAACCTTAATGTCTAATCCATATAATATTATGACATCTGTTAAGGAATCAGATTTAGTCATTGGTGCTGTATTAATTCCTGGAGCCCGAGCACCCAAATTAGTAACAAAAGAAATGATTCAATCCATGAGTGAAGGTTCTGTTGTAGTAGACATTGCTATTGACCAAGGAGGTATTTTTGAAACAACAGACCGAATTACAACGCATGATAATCCAACATATGAAAAGTACAGGGTATTGCACTATGCTGTTGCTAACATGCCGGGGGCTGTTCCAAGAACATCAACGATTGCTTTAACAAATGTTACAGTACCTTATGCTGTTCAAATTGCCAATAAGGGCTATGAAAAAGCTATTCTTGAAAATGAACCATTAAAAAAAGGGGTTAATACGTTAGATGGGTATGTCACATATGAAGCTGTAGCAGATGCGCACCAACTATCTTATTTGGCGGTTGAGGATATTCTAAAATAAACTCGAAATAATAAAATTAGTGAATTTTTTAAATTAACAAAATAATCATTTAAAATTTATTGGTTGTCTTATGGTATACTTTTGATATGATGGAAAAAACGGGAATTTTAGTTTTTATTTAACCCAGGAGTGAGTTTTGTGGAAGTATTCGTTGCTAGACAACCAATTTTTAACAAAAAGGAAGAAACAATCGCCTATGAATTGTTATACCGCGATAAACACGACTCATATTATCCAAATATAGACGGTGATGAAGCAACAACTGATGTAATTATTAATAGCTTTTTAAATATAGGGTTAGAAACTCTCTCGTGTGGAAAACCGTGTTTTATAAACTTTACAGAAAATTTACTCAAATTAGAAATCCCTTCATACTTTCACCCAAATGATATTGTTGTAGAAATATTAGAAAATGTACCTCCTTCATTATCTATTATGCAGTACTGTCAGCGTTTAAAGGAGCAAGGATATAAAATTGCTCTTGATGATTTTGCCTTAGAAGCTCATGAAAAGCTATTGCCATATGCTGATATTATAAAGGTTGATTTTTTAAATACATCGAAGAAAAAAAGAGTGGCTATCGAACAGATAGCAAATCGTTTATCTATTCATTTGCTAGCGGAAAAAATAGAAACAAGAGAGGAATTTGAAGAGGCAAAAAAATCAGGATATGTATATTTTCAAGGTTTTTTCTTTAGCAAGCCAACTGTCATCTCATCTCATGATGTTCCTACTTATCTTCATTCCTATTTTCGTATCATTCAGCAATTAAGTAAACCAGAACCCGATATAGAAGAAATAAGTCATTTGATTGAGCAGGACTTATCGCTATCTTATAAACTTTTGAAGTTAGCGAATTCTAATGTTTTTAGAGCTCAACAAAAAATTCAATCCATACGTCATGCTATAATGATCTTGGGGTTAAAGGAAATAAAAAAATGGATGTACATATTAGCTATTCGAGAAGGTAAACAAAAGATTAGCAAAACAAATGATGAAGTGTACAAGATTAGTTTAGTTCGTGCAAAAATGTGTGAATGGATTGCAGAAAAAAATAGAAGAGATATTTCTGCAAGTGCTTTTTTGACTGGAATGTTTTCTTTGATGGACTCAATACTAGGGATCCCTATGGATAAAGTGTTAAACAGCTTATCCCTTGATGAAAAAATATCTGATGCACTAAGAGGAAAAGATAATGAATTAAAAAGCTATTTAAATTTAGTTGTTGCTATGGAAAGAGCAGAATGGGATCAAGTAATAGAATATGCAAAAACGATCAGTATTCCAGATAAAGATTTGCCGATTCTTTATAGTAAAGCATGTATGTGGGCAGAGAATATTTTTAAACAAGAATTACAATCACGTAAAACATCTTAATACTTGGTAAGTCAATTTATGACCAATAAAGAATAATATGGAGGAGATAAAATGAAGCTTTCCTATCATGGTCATTCCGTTGTACAAATTGAAACAAATGGGAAAAAGATTATCATTGATCCTTTTATTAACGGAAATGATTTAACAGACTTGAAAGTAGAAGATGTCAAAGTTGATGCCATCTTATTGACACATGGACATAATGATCACGTTGGAGATACAGTTGAAATTGCTAAGCGAAATGACGCTCTTGTCATTGCTCCATTTGAATTAGCTACATATATTGGATCTAAAGGAGTTCAAACACATCCAATGCACATAGGTGGTGCCCATGAATTTGACTTCGGTCAAGTGAAATTAACTCAAGCTTTTCACGGTTCAAGCTATCAGGATGAGAATGGACAAATAATTTATACAGGAATGCCAGCGGGGATTTTATTTTCATCTGAAGGAAAAACCATTTATCACGCAGGGGATACCGCATTATTTTCAGATATGAAAATGATTGGAGAAAGAAATGACATCGATGTCGCCTTTTTACCAATTGGAGATAATTTTACGATGGGACCTGAAGATGCAGTCGATGCTGCAAAATGGTTAAAAGCAAAAAAAGTGGTGCCAATCCATTACAATACATTCCCAGTTATCGAACAAAATCCTCATCAATTTGTTGAAGGGCTTCCTGATGGAGTAGGAATTGTTTTATCTCCAGGAGAAACGATGAATTTATAAAAGGGTTTGTCCGATAAGTCGCTAAAATAAAGAGGGAGGGATAAAAACACTCGTTTTTTTGAAATACTTACAGGATCTGTAATGGTGATTGGTTGATTAAAGTGAAGGTGGCGGCGACTCCTGCGGGAACAGCACGAGCCGAAGACCCCGCAGACGAGCTAGCGAGTCGAGGAGGCTGAGGCCGTGCCCGCGGAAAGCGTCCGCCACCGAAAAAAATCACCCGAATTTAGTTTACAAAGAAAGGGGCTGTACTTTTTTGGACAGATCCTTTTATTTTGTATTTTTAAGCATTTATAAGCATAAGAAATAAAATAAGCATGTCTATAAGAAAGGGGGTCAAAAATGAAGAGGTTATTATATTTATTAACAAGTGTAGGGCTTTTATTTTATGCTCTTCCATCTCTTTCTGTTACACACTCTATTGAACAAACGATTTTTTCATTAGCTTGGCTTTTTTTTGCACTATGTGTAATAGGAGGAAATTTATATGCCTTTTTATATCTAAATGAAAAGAACAAAGCTTCGCATGTAAAGAAAAAAGAAGTGACCTATCAAAGGCAGCGCTCACTGCTACATTGATATTAAGCCTTTTCACCTATATAATAAAAGTGTTTGAAGATTTTGTCACATTTAACGTAAAGTCTGAATAAACAAAGGGTGAAAAGGATTGGCAACAAAGCATGAACAAATTTTACAATATATTGATCAATTGCCAGTAGGTGAGAAAATTTCAGTTCGTCAAATAGCAAAAGTAATGAATGTAAGTGAAGGTACGGCATACAGAGCAATTAAAGATGCTGAAAATAAAGGATATGTAAGTACGATTGAGAGAGTAGGAACAATCCGAATTGAGCAAAAAAAGAAAGAAAACATTGAAAAACTCACATATGCTGAGGTTGTAAATATTGTCGATGGACAGGTTTTAGGCGGAAAAGCTGGTCTTCACAAAACATTAAATAAGTTTGTTATTGGTGCTATGAAACTTGATGCAATGATGCGTTATACAGGAGCTGGGAATTTATTGATTGTTGGAAACCGCACCAAAGCTCAACAATCTGCATTAGAAGCTGGAGCTGCTGTTTTAATTACTGGAGGCTTTGATACAGAGGAATATAATAAAAAATTAGCTGATGAACTAGAGCTTCCAATTATCTCGACAAGCTATGATACGTTTACGGTTGCAACAATGATTAACCGAGCTATTTATGACCAATTAATTAAAAAGGAAATTGTGTTAGTCGAAGACATTTTAACACCTGTTGAAAAGACAATTTCATTAAAGCCAGAAGATAAAGCTGAGGTTTGGTATGAATATAATCAGAAGACTGGACACGGTCGCTTTCCTGTCATTGATTCAAATGCGAAAGTAGTTGGAATGGTTACATCAAAGGATATTATGGGACATGATAAAAATACCTTAATTGAAAAAGTAATGACGAAAAATCCAATCACAGTATCTGGTAAAACATCGGTTGCTTCTGTTGCTCAAATGATGGTTTGGGAAGGTATTGAAGTTCTTCCTGTTGTAGATTCACAAGGACGAATAGAAGGAATTATTAGCAGACAGGATGTATTAAAAGCTCTACAATCGATACAACGCCAACCACATACTGGTGAAAAAATTGATGATATTATTAAAAGGCAAATTGTTAATTTGTCTCATGATGCAAAGGAAACGAACATTTTCCGTTTTGAAGTAACACCTCAATTGACCAATCAATTCGGAACTATATCCTATGGAGCGTTTACAACTTTAATAACAGAAGTGGCCAATTATCATTTGCGTCAAGAAAAGAAAAGCGAATTAGTCGTTGAAAATATGACGATTTATTTTCTTAAACCAGTACAGATGGAAAGTGTTATTGAAATTCATCCGAAGATATTAGATGTCGGACGGAAGTTTGGAAAAATTGATGTGGAAGTCTTTCAAAATGATTTTGTCGTTGGAAAAGCCATGTTAATGGTACAGTTAATTGACCGTCACTAAAGAGGCTGTCACATGAAAGGGGTCAGACCCAAAATAACAATATATAGCACTTAATTAGAAGTAAATCGACTATATTTAGATATTTGTGAGGTCAGACCCTTATGAGACAGCCTATTAATTTGATTCCTTTATTTCTTTCATAACTAAAGGCAGATAGTGTCTGTATGCTTTATACCCCGCCCATGAGCTTAAAGCTCCAATAATAACAAATATAATTCCCACAATGATGGAAACAGTTGAACGTAACATAAAAATTTGATTCAAACCAAAGAAGAAGACGAATAATCCAAGTGATATGCTTGATTTAGATGAAATCCATTGTTTTTCCATCGGCTTTTTTGTTTTAAAAAATTTTATTTTATAAAATACATAAAAAGAAAGCGATAGGATAATAAGTATAACAAATATTGGCATAAAATAACCTCCAACTAAAAAATCCAACTCTATTGTAAAACTTTTTTATGTATTTTACCAATAACTATTCATCTATTTTTTCTACTTATGGTTTAATAATATAAAAATAATAAAGGATATGAAGGAGAATGTTATGAAAAAGGAAATTTTAGGGAAAATCCAGCTGTACGACAAGATTATCATTCATAGGCATGTCCGTCCAGATCCTGATGCTTATGGTTCTCAATGTGGTTTAGCTGAACTATTAAAAGCTTCTTTTCCACATAAACAAATTTTTGTGGTTGGAGAGGATGAGCCATCACTAGAGTTCTTATATAAAATGGATAAAATTGAAGATGAAACGTATAACGGTTCTCTTGTTATTGTTTGTGATACAGCAAATGAAGAGCGTATTTGTGATCAGAGATATAAAAATGGTGATTATTTAATTAAAATTGATCATCACCCAAATGAAGACCCTTATGGTGACTTACTTTGGGTTGATACAAGTGCTAGCTCTGTTAGTGAAATGATATATGAATTTTATTTATATGGAAAAGATCAAGGGCTTACGATGACTGAAAAAGCTGCATCTTTAATTTATGCTGGTATTGTTGGAGACACTGGGAGGTTTTTATTCCCAAGTACGACGAAAAAAACATTTAAGTATGCAAGTGAATTAATAGATTATGGTTTTTCTTATACAGATATTTATAATGAAATGTATAAAACAAAGCTGAATGTTGCTAAATTAAGTGGTCATGTTTTACAAAATTTTACGATGTTACCTTCCGGAGCTGCTTATATAAAAATTAATAAAGAATTATTAAAAGAATTTGATGTTGTAGTGTCTGATGCATCTCAGCTTGTGGGGCTACTTGGAAATATTGATGGAATCAAAGCATGGGTCTTTTTTGTGGAAGAAGAGGAACAGATTCGCGTTCGTCTTCGTTCAAAAGGTCCAATTATTAATGAGCTTGCTAAAGAATTTAATGGAGGAGGTCACCCGCTGGCTGCAGGAGCTACGATAGATAATTGGGGTCAAGCAGATGAAGTTATTCAAAAACTTGCTAGCATTTGTCAGACTTCATAATGAAAGAGGGCACTTGCCCTCTTAGACTATTTTCATTTCATGTCATAGGTTTAATCCCTTTCCTTTTTAATTTTGTTTAACACAAAAATCGTTCATTATGTTTTGAGAATACATTTTAGAGATTTCGTTAAAGGAGTTTGTTTCATTTGGAGGCATGAATAGAGGTATTTTAATTTGCATCCTCTTGTAAAGGAATAAACCAACATCCGAACTCTGTTTTATCTTCATACACTTTTAAATTTTTATGCTTTAACTCTTTTTTAATTAATTGAACGAGATCAGCAGACTCAGCATAGGCAGATTTTCCGTTAAGAATTTGATTCACTTTGTCTTTGGCCATTTGTCTATGGTCAATAATGTACATACTAAACGCCTCCTTCCATTAACTTTATTTTAATTGTATCCTAAAGTAATAAAAAATGCGATAAAATTTAAAAATATTCAAAAAACTTTCATCTTTTTGGAACAAAATGTTCAAAATTCTTGGATTTAGTAACTAGCCATTTAGTTCAATCACCACTTCAATAATAATAGTTGTTGTAATGACTAATTGAGATACCTCAGCTTTATAAATTTGATCCTCTACCTTAAAGTTTCTATTTTCAATAGCTCTCGTAATGAGATGTCTAGTGTTTATTACACTTTGAATATCTTTAGCTTTTAAGTTTGATAAGTCTTCTTCGATTTGTTTTTGGATGGAATATTCTAAAAATTTGTCGTCATAACGCTCTTTATTTTGAATGATGACTTTGATACTTTGAACCTTTAATAATTGTTCATTTTCATCATTTAGCTCCTGTATATCTTCTTTCCAAATTTTGATTTCTTTATTCAATTCATTTATAGTGTTTTTTTGTTTTGTAATTATTTCGATATTTTTTTCTTGTAAGACTCCATATGAATACAAAAAAAATCCCCAGCTAATTAATGCACCAACAACCATTCCGGCAAAAAAACGTTGCCAAGAAGGCTTTTGATAATACGGTGGAATTCTCATGATGATGGACTCTCCTGAGTTAACCAAAAAATAATGAGCCAAGCACTTTGCGCACCGCCCATTGCTGAAATGATGAGAAGCATTTGCTTGACAATATCCTTCGTAGCACCTTCAAATATCCCTCTTTCAAAATTACTGAAGGCATCAAATGTACCTCCAATGGCTGCAACAAGTGCCCAAATTTTTAGTTTATTAGCTAACCGAAAAATGGTAGTTAATGGGGGATCACCGGATAAATAAGCTCCAATCCCTCCAACGATTGCACCGCCAAATAAAACGCCAAAGGCGATAAAATACACTTTAATAAATGTTGGCATAAATGCTTCTGTACTCATCTACATCATCCTTTCATTACCATATATATATGGACAAACTAAAAAAAGTATCCCTTAAAGAATGATCGTGTAATCATTTGTCTTGTTTAATGAAATGAGTCTATAATGTAGACATAGTATAACGAAAAGGTGGGAGTTTGATTGTCATTCGTTCACCTTCAAGTAAAAAGTGCATATAGCTTGTTAAAAAGTGCAGCTAGCATACATAAACTTGTTGAACGAGCAAAATTAGAAGGATTTTCAGCACTTGCTTTAACTGATGAAAATGTCATGTATGGAGCTATTCAGTTTTATAAATTGTGTACAAAACATAATATTAAGCCAATAATCGGCTTAACTGCATCTATCAATATTCGAGATGAAGTGTATTCATTTATCCTTTTAGCCAAAAATGAAAATGGCTATAAAAATTTATTAAAACTAAGTAGCTTTCTTCAAACAAAATATAAGAAGGGCATTCCTATTTCCCTTTTAAAAACATATATTTCAAATTTGATTGTTGTATCACCATGTCAAAATGGTTTAATAGAAAAACTGTTATTAAATGATAAAAAAGAAGAGGCTTATAAAGTAGCCAAATACTTTAATGAAATGGTAGAAAAGGATTCTTTTTATTTATCCATTCAACGTCACGGATTAAAACATGAACAAATAATCAATGAACAAATAATTCAGCTTAGTAAGGATTTGAGTATTCCAATCGTAGCAACGAATAATGTTTTATATGTGGAAAAAGAGGATTCTTTTGCTTATCACTGTTTGCTTGCGATTCAAAGTGGAACTCAATTAGATGAAGACGATATTGATGAGATCTCCTCTTATTATTTAAAATCTGAAAACGAAATGTTAGATCTTTTTCATGATTATCCTGAAGCTATACATAATACGAAAAAGATCGCTGATCAGTGTGAATTACATTTAGAATTAGGAAAAACACACCTACCTAACTTTCCTGTACCTGATGGAATAGATAAGGATCAATATTTTGAACAACTATGCTATAGCGGATTAAAAAATCGAATACAAAATCCGAGTGATGAATATTATAACCGACTGGTGTATGAAATAGATGTCATCCAAAAAATGAAGTTTAGTGATTATTTTTTAATCGTTTGGGACTTTATGAAATATGCACATGAAAATGGAATTGTTACCGGTCCAGGAAGAGGTTCTGCTGCTGGATCATTAGTTGCCTATGTATTAAATATTACAGATGTGGACCCAATTAAATATAATTTGCTTTTTGAAAGGTTTTTAAACCCAGAACGTATTACAATGCCAGATATTGATATTGATTTTCCTGATACACGTAGGGATGAAATCATTGCTTATGTTGCTAAAAGATACGGAAAAGGCCATGTTGCACAAATTATTACATTTGGTACATTAGCAGCTAAGGCGGCAATTCGAGATATTGCCAAAGTATTAGGAGCTTCACAAAAGGAAGCAGATACATTATCAAAGCTTATCCCATCCAAACCTGGTATTACTTTAAAGGAAGCCTATGAAGAATCTGCTCTATTACGAGAGAAAATTTCTCAATCCAAATTAGCAAAAAAAATATTTGAAACAGCAACAAAAGTAGAAGGTCTGCCTAGACATACTTCTACACATGCTGCGGGGGTTGTCATAAGCGATAAACCATTAACAGATGTAATCCCTATCCAGGAAGGGCATGACGATATCTATTTAACACAGTTTTCTATGGATTATTTAGAAGATGTCGGATTATTAAAAATGGACTTTTTAGGTCTCCGTAATTTATCACTAATTGAAAATATTAAAGAGCTTATTTTCAAAAATGAAGGAAAAAAAATTTCTTTTGATCAAATTGGTTATGAGGACTCGTTAACTTTTGATCTACTTTCTAGAGGAGAAACAACAGGTGTTTTTCAGTTAGAATCTGAAGGAATGCGTCATGTGTTAAAACGATTAAAGCCATCTTTTCTTGAAGATATTGTTGCTGTAAACGCTTTATACCGTCCGGGGCCAATGGAAAATATACCTATATTTATTGATCGAAAACACGGAAGGATTCCTGTGCAATATCCACACAGTGATTTGAAAGAAATTTTACAAAACACATATGGAGTGATTGTATATCAAGAGCAAATTATGGAAATTGCAGCGAAAATGGCTGGCTTTACACTAGGTGAAGCAGATATACTGAGACGTGCGGTTGGTAAAAAAATTAAAGAAATACTAGATCAAATGAGAGAACGTTTTGTTGATGGATGTTTAAAAAAGGGGTATGAAAAAGAAGTAGCGAATCATATTTATGATTTAATCGTAAAGTTCGCTAATTATGGATTTAATAGAAGTCATGCTGTTGCTTATAGTATGATTGCCTTTCAATTAGCTTATTTAAAAGCTCATTACCCTCTATATTTTATGGCCGCGCTTTTAACTAGTGTTAGTGGGAATGAAAATAAAATTGCTCAGTATATACGTGAATGTAAGCAAATAGGAATAACGTTATTACCTCCATCTATTCATAAAAGTGGGTATACTTTTCTTGTTGAAAAGGGAGCTATTCGCTATAGCTTATCATCCATCAAAAATGTTGGTGTGTCAGCGATAAAAGAAATATTTAAAGAAAGAAAAAAAAGGCCTTTTGCTGATTTATTTGATTTCTGTGTCCGTGTTTCCTCTAAAGCTGTGAATCGTCGAACTGTTGAAGCGCTAATCTTTTCGGGAGCAATGGATGAGTTTGGAGAGGACAGAGCTACACTCTTAGCATCTATTGATGTTGCTTTAGATCATGCTGAGCTTCTAAAACCTGAAGATGGAGATCAAATTGATTTTTTTGATGATGAAGAATTAAATATTAAACCAAAGTATATTCAAGTTGAACCTGTAAAAATTGAAGAAAAGCTCCAGTTTGAAAAAGAAGCATTAGGATTTTATTTATCAAGTCACCCAGTTGATCAGTATGAAAATCTTTTTAAAGCAGAAGGAGCCATTCAAATTGAAGATTGTTTACAATTGAATCAAGAAAAAGTTAAGATTGGAGCTTACTTAACCAGTTTAAAAACGATAAGAACGAAAAAAGGTGAAACGATGGCTTTTGCCTCTATTAGTGATAGCAGTGGTGAAATGGAAGCAGTTATTTTTCCAAATTACTACAAAAAATATATGGATAAATTAAATAGTGAAAAAATAATACTTTTTTCGGGAAAAGTAGAAAAACGTCAACAACAGACTCAATTGATTGTTCATGCCGTTTTTTCTCTACAACAGTTAAAAGAAAAGTTTAATGTTGATGCACTTTTTCTTAAAGTGGAAGGAAATGAACCAAATAAGGAGAATTTACAACAAGTAAAAAATATATTAAAACGTTACTCGGGAAATGTATCCGTTTATGTTTACTATGAACATTTAAAAAAGACAATTAAACTTCCATTTGAATTTTCGGTAGAACCTACTTCAAAATGTTTGAACGAGTTAAAAGATATACTCGGAGAAAAAAATGTTGTATTCAAAAAGGTTACTTAAGTTTGTCTTTACTTTCAAAATAAATATGATATATTGGAGAGGTGGTTTAGTGGTCAGACCACCTCTAGAACATATGATGTTCCTAAGGAGTGATTTTTATGTCTTTAAGAGAAGAAGCACTACATATGCATCGTATCAATAAAGGAAAGTTAGAATCAAAATCCAAAGTTCCTGTACGGAATGCAAAAGATTTAAGTTTAGCATATTCACCAGGGGTGGCTGAACCATGTAAAGCGATTTATGATGATAAAAGTAGAGTATATGAATATACAATGAAGGGAAACATGGTTGCTGTTGTTTCCGACGGAACAGCAGTATTAGGCTTAGGAAATATCGGTCCTGAAGCTGCATTACCAGTAATGGAGGGAAAAGCAGTACTATTTAAAAGCTTTGCTGGTGTAGATGCGTTTCCAATCTGTTTAAATACAACAGATGTTGACCGAATTGTGGAAACGGTTAAATTGTTGGAGCCAACATTTGGTGGTATTAATTTAGAAGACATTGCTGCACCTAATTGCTTTGAAATTGAAGAGCGTCTTAAAAAAGAAACAAATATTCCTATATTCCATGATGACCAGCATGGTACGGCCATTGTAACAGTTGCAGGCTTAATCAATGCGTTAAAACTAGTAGGAAAAGATATGTCCAATATTAAAGTTGTTGCGAACGGAGCAGGAGCAGCAGGGATTGCTATTATTAAATTATTGTACCGTTATGGTGTTCGTGATATTATCATGTGTGATTCGAAAGGTGCCATTTTCGAAGGACGTACATACGGAATGAATAGCGTGAAAGAAGAAGTAGCAAAATTTACAAATAGAGAACGATTGGAAGGGTCGTTAGGTGATGTCATTTCAGGTGCAGATGTATTTATTGGTGTATCCGTTGAAGGTGCTTTAACGAAGGAAATGATTCAAACGATGGCTAAAGATCCTATTATTTTTGCTATGGCAAATCCAGTACCAGAAATTATGCCTGCGGAAGCAAAGGAAGCAGGAGCAAAAGTCATTGGTACAGGACGGTCCGACTTCCCTAACCAAGTGAATAACGTTTTAGCATTCCCAGGAATCTTTAGAGGGGCATTAGATGTACGCGCCACTCATATAAACGAACAAATGAAAATGGCAGCAGCGGAGGCGATTGCTTCACTCATAAAAGAGGAGGAATTACGTCCAGATTACGTTATTCCAGCACCTTTTGATCCAAGAGTAGCTCCTGCAGTTGCGGCAGCAGTGGCAAAAGCAGCAATGGAGACAGGAGTAGCTCGATATCAAGTGGACCCAAAAGAAATTGAGGAGAAGACAAGAAAGCTTGCGATTATTGAGTAAAGTGAGTGATTCAATCGTGACACCTTCTCATTCGAAGGTTTTTATTAATACTTTAGAAAAAATAAGAGAGATAATCCAAAATGATGGATTAGTTGCTGGAGATAAAATTCCTTCCGAACGGGAATTAGCTGATCGACTTTCTGTTGGTCGTTCTTCCGTACGGGAGGCTTTAAGAGCGCTTGAATTATTAGGAATTATTGAAACGAGAAGAGGGGAAGGAACTTATATAAAAGATGTACGTGAACATCAGCTTATCCCCTTATTAGGAACATTTATAATGCAAGATACGAAGGCAAAAGAAGATATATTAGAAATGAATGAAATGTTAGAAAAAAATGCACTTATGTTAATAATAAATAAAAGAGATAAAAGCGCTCTATTCGAGATGAGAAATCAGATAAAAGAGTATGACAGATTCTCTATCATGGATCAGTTTATGATGTTATCTGATAATTATTTGCTTTATCGTATATGGTCTGTATTGCATCAATATACGAAAACACTTTTTCCGAAATCCTCAGATTTGAAACAGGATCAAATAGAAAAATTATTAAATTGTTTACTAGAAGAAGATGAAGAAGGGGTATTAGAAGCCTATCGTCATTTATTTACCAATAGTTTTTAGCCATAATCCCTGCTTTATTGTATCTTCTTAAAGGGAGGTTTCAAGTTGATAAAGAACATTTTTACAAAGAAAAAGAAATATGCAACAATCCCTTCTGAACAAGCAAAGCAAGAAATTCCAGAGGGGATTATGACAAAGTGTCCAAACTGTAAGAAAATCATGTACACAAAGGAATTAAATAAGAACTTATGTGTTTGTATGAATTGCGGTTATCATCATCAAATGGGAGCAAGAGATCGCATTAACAGTTTACTTGATGAAAATAGCTTTGTAGAATTTGACGTCAATTTAAGATCACAAAATCCACTCAATTTCCCTGGATATTTAGATAAACTTGAAAAAGACCGAGCTAAAACAAACATGAATGAAGCGGTAGTTACAGGGGAAGGGAAAATTGAAGGCCTTCCTGTAGTAATCGCAGTTATGGATGCACGCTTTCGGATGGGAAGTATGGGCTCAGTTGTTGGTGAAAAAATTACAAGAGCCATTGAAAAGGCAAATGAAAAGAATGTTCCGTTTATTATTTTCACTGCTTCAGGCGGAGCAAGAATGCAAGAAGGAGTTTTAAGCCTTATGCAAATGGCGAAAACAAGTTCAGCGCTAAAAGCTTTTAGTGATAATGGAGGCCTTATTATTTCGGTTATGACACACCCAACAACTGGAGGAGTTTCAGCAAGCTTCGCTTCTCTAGGAGATTATAATTTTGCTGAACCGGGAGCATTAATTGGCTTTGCCGGAAGAAGAATTATTGAACAAACCATTCGGGAAGAATTACCGGAAGACTTCCAAACAGCTGAATTTTTACTGAAACACGGACAGTTAGATGCTGTTATTCATCGTCATGAAATGAAGGAAACGTTAGTTAAGATTCTAGATATCCATCAGGAAGGGAGGGATATTGAATGGTTGGAGAATTAGATTTTGAAAGGCCAGTTATTGAGCTTCGCGAAAAAATACGTGAATTAAAAGAATTTACGAAACAATCTGATGTTGATTTATCATCGGAAATCGAAAAACTAGAAGCACGACTTCAAAAGCTAGAGAATGAAATTTATCATAATTTATCACCATGGAATCGCGTTCAAATTGCAAGACATCCTAATAGACCGACAACACTAGACTATATTGAACGTTTATTTGACCAATTTGTTGAATGCCATGGGGATCGTTTTTTTGGAGATGATGAGGCTATCGTCGGTGGAATAGCCAAGTTTCATAATCTTCCTGTGACAATCATTGGCCATCAACGTGGAAAGGATACGAAGGAAAATTTACGTCGAAACTTTGGAATGCCACATCCAGAAGGATACCGAAAAGCATTACGATTAATGAAGCAGGCTGATAAGTTTAAACGACCAATTATTTGTTTTATCGATACAAAAGGAGCATATCCTGGGAAAGCTGCTGAAGAAAGAGGACAAAGTGAAGCAATTGCAAAGAACTTGTTTGAAATGGCAGGTTTAAGAGTACCTGTTATTTGTATCGTAATCGGTGAAGGAGGAAGCGGTGGAGCGTTAGCTTTAGGAGTTGGAAACCATATTCATATGCTAGAAAACTCCACTTATTCTGTTATATCACCAGAAGGTGCTGCAGCCCTATTATGGAAGGATTCAACTCTAGCGAAAAAAGCTGCTGAAACGATGAAAATTACAGCACCAGACTTAAAAGAGCTTGGCGTTATCGATGAAATTATTCCGGAAGTAAAAGGAGGAGCTCATCGAGATATTGATGAGCAAGCGAAATATATTGAAAAGACATTAATCCAATCTTTAAAAGAGCTTATGAAGATGTCAGAGGAAGAACTAATAGAACATCGTTATCAAAAATTTAAGCAAATTGGTGAAGTTTCGGCTGATGAAGAATTCATTACAACTTAAATTTTATTTGAAAAGCCAATTCAAATCCTTTATGATGAATAAGCGTGTCCTCTCTAATGAGAGGCACGTTTTCTTTTTCAATTCTTGAAGTTTGGTTGATGTGAAATTCTTCTCTTACACCAGCTATTATTTTGTGTATAATAGTAAAGGGTTAAAGTGTTTCAGTTATAAAAAGTAATAGTTGTCGCGTTGTTCATTACATGGTATGTTTAAATCAAGTCTAAGAGGTGAACAAAATGAAAAGAATTGGTGTATTAACAAGCGGTGGAGATTCACCTGGGATGAATGCTGCAATACGTGCAGTTGTACGTAAAGCAATGTTTCATGGGTTAGAAGTTTACGGTATTTATAATGGCTATGCTGGTTTAATTTCAGGTAAAATTGAAAAGCTTGAATTAGGTTCTGTTGGTGATATTATTCACCGTGGGGGAACAATGCTATATACAGCACGTTGTGAAGAATTTAAAACAGTTGAAGGACAGAAAAAAGGAATTGAGCAACTAAAAAAACATGGAATTGAAGGTCTCGTTGTTATTGGTGGAGATGGATCTTTCATGGGAGCGAAAAAGCTAACAGAGCATGGTTTCCCATGTGTTGGAGTTCCAGGTACAATCGATAATGACATACCAGGAACGGATTTTACGATTGGCTTTGACACAGCTTTAAATACTGTTATTGATGCTATTGATAAAATTCGTGATACTGCAACATCACATGAACGTACATATGTTATTGAAGTTATGGGAAGACATGCTGGTGATATTGCATTATGGTCAGGATTAGCTGGAGGAGCAGAATCCATTTTAATACCTGAAGCAAATTTTGAAATGGACGATATTATTGCACGCTTAAAACGTGGGCATGAGCGTGGTAAGAAACATAGTATTATTATTGTTGCTGAAGGTGTAGGAAGTGGAGTAGAAATTGGTAGAAAAATTGAAGAGATGACTCAATTTGAAACACGAGTATCTGTTTTAGGACATATTCAACGTGGTGGATCTCCAACTGCATTTGATAGAGTGTTAGCAAGCAGATTAGGAGCTTATGCTGTTGAGCTATTACTTAATGGACAAGGTGGACGCTGTGTAGGAATTCAAAATAATAAGCTAGTTCACCATGATATTCTAGAAATATTAGAACAAAAGCATACAATTGAAGAAAAAATGTATCAGCTATCTCAAGAATTATCTATTTAATTGGGGATTATTTTCTGACTGGAATCGTTTTCATATTTCAATAGGAGGTTTTATATAGAATGCGTAAAACAAAAATTGTTTGTACAATTGGTCCTGCTAGTGAAAGTGTTGAAATGTTAGAGAAATTAATTGAAGCAGGAATGAATGTCGCTCGTCTTAATTTTTCTCATGGTGACTATGAAGAGCATGGAGCTCGTATTCGAAACATCCGTACTGCTGCTGAAAAGTTAGGGAAAAATGTTGCAATTTTACTTGATACGAAAGGGCCTGAAATTCGAACACATACAATGGAAAACGGTGCAATTGAATTACAGGCAGGGTCTGAATTAATTGTTTCCATGCAAGAGGTTATTGGAACACCTGAAAAAATTTCAATTACGTACCCTGGCTTAATTGATGATATTAATGTCGGTTCAACCATTTTATTAGATGATGGGTTAATTGGATTAGAAGTAGTTGACGTTGACAAAGAAAAACAAGAAATTAAAACAATTGTACGAAATAGCGGCACATTAAAAAATAAAAAAGGTGTAAACGTTCCTGGAGTGAGTGTAAAATTACCAGGTATTACGGAAAAAGATGCAAAGGATATCGTTTTTGGTATTGAGCAAGGTGTCGATTTTATTGCTGCATCTTTTGTACGCCGTGCTTCTGATGTACTAGAAATTCGTGAGCTTTTAGAAGAACATAATGCGACACATATTCAAGTTATCCCGAAAATTGAAAACCAAGAGGGTGTCGATAATATCGATGAAATTTTAGAGGTATCAGATGGATTGATGGTTGCTCGTGGTGATTTAGGTGTTGAAATACCAGCAGAGGAAGTACCCCTAGTTCAAAAAGAGCTTATTCGTAAGTGTAATCAATTAGGTAAACCAGTTATAACGGCTACACAAATGCTTGATTCCATGCAACGTAATCCTCGTCCAACTCGAGCTGAAGCAAGTGACGTTGCAAATGCTATTTTTGATGGAACAGATGCGATTATGCTCTCAGGGGAAACAGCTGCAGGAAGCTATCCTGTAGAAGCGGTACAAACGATGCACAATATTGCTTCTCGTGTAGAAAAAGCTTTAGATTATCCATTAATTCTGTCAAAGAAAAGTAAAAGTGCTAGTATGACCATTACCGACTCAATTGGACAATCTGTAGCACATACAGCATTAAACTTAAATGTTGCTGCAATCGTTACACCAACTGTTAGCGGTTATACAGCAAAAATGATTTCAAAATATCGCCCAAAAGCACCAATTGTTGCCGTTACTTCTGATGACAAGGTATGCCGTAAATTAGCGCTTGTTTGGGGTGTTTATTCACGTAAAGGTGAAATTGCAACGACAACCGACGAAATGCTAGATATTGCAGTACGTGAATCACTGAACACAGGAATTGTTAAACACGGTGATCGTGTTATTATTACAGCAGGTGTACCTGTTGGAGAAACTGGCTCTACAAACTTAATGAAAGTTCATGTAGTTGGTGACATCGTAGGGAAAGGACAAGGTATTGGTCGCAAGTCTGCATTTGGTAAAGCAGTAGTTGCTAATACAGCAGAAGAAGCAAGAAAGAAAATGGTGGAAGGAGCAATTCTTGTTACAAAAGGAACTGACCGTGACATGATGGGCTCTATTGAAAAAGCAGCTGCAATTGTTGCTGAAGAAGGTGGATTAACTAGCCACTCTGCAGTTGTTGGTTTAAGCTTAGGAATCCCCGTTATTGTTGGAGTAGAAAATGCAACTTCAATGATTACAGATGGGCTAGAGATTACAGTAGATGCTGTACAAGGAATGATTTATAAAGGACATGCAAGTGTACTATAATATCATGTCAATGAGAGAAGGGGTATCCCTTCTCTTTTCATGTTATGATCTTTTTGACATAGGTCTCAATCGAGAATATAAGAGTAAAACCGTGAAATTCATTCATAATATCCGTAAGAAAAGTGTTGAATGTCAAAAAATAAGTGTCAAACCGTGAAATTGTGCCCGAAATTTAAAAGGAAAGTGCTAAAACACAAAATGAAATCAAACCACGAAAAAACGATTCTGATACGAAAAAAATATCCCAAAAGGCAAGAAGACAATGACCCAAAACGATAATGGAGGCCATTAAACTGCTTATAATATTTCACATACACTTATGACAAGTGTTAATATTAAAAAAGAGAGCTTCTTTTTATAAAAATGAGGTGTATAAAATGCGTTGGTTTGTCCTAGCTTTAATCGTTTTACCAGCACTTGAAATTGGGTTGCTTCTTTTTTCTGGTAAGACGCTTGGTGTGATTCCAACTGTTTTATTGATTATCGCAACAGGTGTTTTAGGGGCATACCTTGCAAAACAACAAGGTTTAGATACATGGAGACGTATGCAGCATGACATGCGCTATGGAAGATTACCGGGTGATGCTATTTTAGATGGTCTTTGTATTCTAGTTGGTGGTGTTGTTTTATTAACACCAGGTTTTATCACTGACACAATTGGATTTTTATTATTATTTCCTATAACTAGAAGCAGAATTAAACCTATTATTCAAAAAGTAATTCGTCATTTAATAGATCAAAATCGAATAACAATAATAAGATGATTTACATGATTAAAATAACAAACGCTTGTGTCAATTTGAATCACAAGCGTTTGTTTTGTTCTTTATTTTGCCAATCTATCAATACTATGTTGTCTTCCCGTGAACAATAAAGTGCCATATATCTGTTAAAATTCCAGAATTATAAAAAGCTTTTAATATAACTAATACGATTGGACCTATAATTAGACCTAAAAAGCCAAAAAGTTTAAATCCTACAAAAAGTGATATTAAAGTAGGAAGCGGATCTAACCCTATATTTGAGGATAAAACTTTTGGTTCCATAAATTGACGTTGAAGCAATACGATGATATACAAAACGCCAATCCCTATAGCTAAAGGTAAATTTCCGCTGAAGGCTAGATATATAATCCATGGTACAAATACTAAACCTGTTCCTAGGTAAGGGAGAAGATCAACAAGTCCAATTAATAAAGCTACCGTTATGGCATACTCAATCTGTAAAATGATAAGACCTATAAGTACAATAATCGTTGTTATAGAGATAAGTGTTAATTGAGCTTTTATAAATCCAAAAAGGGCATGTTTTAATTCAAGAAATATAGCTTGGCCACTTGATTTAGCTTTTTTCGGTAAAAATCGTTTAAATAGCTCTTTTAATTTATACCAATCTTTACTGATGAAAAAGGTTGCTAATAAAGAAAAGATCATGACTGATGCGACATTTGGTAACCAACCTATTAAGACAGGAATTTTTTCTAAAAACTCTCTTATAAAATCACCTACACTTGTGGCAATTTGTTCACTGACATTTTCAATATTAGATAAAATTGTTTCTTGTTGATTGATTTCTAAAGAGTAAAACATCTTCGTTAGGCTATGGTAAAGAGGTAGAATTTGATCAGCGAAAAATACTTGGACATATGAAATTAGACGTTTAAAATGGTGAGGTACGACATTTGCTAAATAAGTTGATCCAGATACAATTTCTGCAATAAGCAGGGTAAGAAGTCCAGCGAATGAACCAAATAAAATGACAATCGTAATAAAAACTGATAAACCACGTGGAATTTTTAATTTGTTTTCAAAAAAATCCACGATAGGATTCATTAAAAAGGCTAGAATTAATGAAATAATAAATGGATACGTGATAGTTGAGAGAAAGTAAAGTAAATATCCTCCACCAATCAAAATAATTAAAATAAATAATAATCTAAAAATTAAATGAACGTACTGATAGTTCAAAAGAAAATCCTCCCCTTGCCATTACAATTATTTCATTTAATAAAATAACGATTAATAATGAGATGAGTTTCAGGTATTGGAAAATTACATCTTAATTTATATATATTTTAAGTAAGTGAGGGTGTAGTACATGCTTAGTCAACCAATTTTATTTTTGTTATTATTGCTTATTATCGGTTATTTAGCAAATAATAAATCTTTAATGATTGCAGTAGCATTTTTATTAATTGTAAAATTAATCGGGATAGACGACAAAATTTTTCATTCGCTAAAAAAAAACGGTATACATTGGGGAGTTACGGTCATAACAATAGCTGTATTAGTTCCGATTGCAACAGGAGATATAGGATTTAAGCAATTTTTTGAAAGCATCCGTTCTCCATATGCTTGGATCGCTCTCATATCTGGCATTTCAGTAGCCTTAATCGCTAAATATGGCCTTAATTTATTAACAAATGATCCACATATTACAACTTCTTTGGTTCTTGGTACCATTTTAGCAGTAGCTTTATTTAAAGGTGTTGCAGTAGGACCTTTGATTGGAGCAGGGATAGCATATATTGCAATGAAAATAGTAAAACTTATTTTTTAAATTTTAAAGGAGCAATTATTCGTATTGCTCTTTTTTTATAAATTTATAAAAATAATTGATTTTATTATGTTAATATAAGTAAATCTTATTTCGTTTTATAAGTTATTATTATTAAAAAAATGATATTCGTAAAAAATATCTTATTTAATGGATTCACAAAAGTCTGATAATTGTTTATAATAGATATGAATCGGTTTGAGTTTAATAGATAGAGCCATTTATACTTATTTTTTTATTTTAATTTTTAGACTTTTTGAAAAAGGAAATGTAAGCATTTTCTTATTGTTTAAATGGCTAATTACTTACTTAATCTGAGCATGCGTTCGATTCTATAAAGTTTTAAAAAATAATTTTTTAAAACTTTTATGGGGAATACTATATAGAAAAGGAGAGATGGATATGACAGCAACTCGCGGTCTTGAAGGGGTAGTTGCGACTACTTCATCTATAAGTTCTATTATTGACGACACTTTAACATATGTCGGTTATAACATCGATGATCTCGCTGAAAATGCAAGTTTTGAAGAAGTTATTTATTTACTGTGGCATCGCAAGCTTCCTAATGCGAAAGAGCTTGCTGAATTAAAGGAGCAACTTGCAGAAAATAGTAAAATTCCTCAAGAAGTTATTGAACATATCAAATCATATCCTGTAAATAGCGTTCACCCTATGGCAGCTCTCCGTTCAGCTGTATCGTTCCTCGGATTGTTTGATGAAGAGGCAGATGAAATGTCTAAAGAAGCAAACTATAATAAGGCAATTCGTCTTCAAGCAAAAATATCCACCATTGTAACCGCTTTTGCCCGCATTCGCAAAGGTCTTGAACCAGTTGAACCGAGAAAGGATTTAAGTTTTGCAGCAAATTTCTTATACATGCTTAAAGGAAAAGAACCAGAAGCAATTGCTGTTGAAGCATTTAATAAAGCACTTGTTCTTCATGCGGACCATGAATTAAATGCTTCTACGTTTACAGCAAGAGTATGTGTGGCAACATTATCTGATGTTTACTCTGGCATTACGTCAGCGATTAGTGCATTAAAAGGTCCACTTCATGGTGGGGCTAATGAGCGTGTTATGAAAATGCTTACTGAAATTGGTGAGATTGAAAATGTAGAACCTTATATTCGTGAAAAATTAGCTAGAAAAGAAAAAATTATGGGCTTTGGTCACCGTGTGTATCGAAAAGGAGACCCTCGTGCAAAACACTTAAAAGAAATGTCTCGTAAATTAACAACAATAACTGGTGAAACAAAGTGGTATGAGATGTCAACAAAAATCGAAGAGATTGTAACTAGTGAGAAAGCACTACCACCAAATGTTGACTTCTACTCTGCATCTGTTTATCACAGCTTAGGAATTGAGCATGATTTATTTACACCAATTTTTGCGGTGAGCCGTGTATCCGGATGGTTAGCTCATATTTTAGAGCAATATGATAACAATCGATTAATTCGTCCACGTGCAGAATATGTTGGACCACAAAAACAAGCATATATTCCAATTGAGCAAAGAGGTTAATACCTAGAGGAGAGGATTTATACACCTCTTCTCTGTTCATTACTTTTGTTAAAAAATTAATTACATATATTCTGGGAGGTAATATTCGTGGCAGAAGGTCAAAAAATTACTGTAACAAATGGTGTACTTAATGTTCCAAACGATCCAATTATTCCATTTATCGAAGGTGATGGAACAGGTCCAGATATTTGGAGAGCAGCATCCCGTGTATTAGAAGCATCTGTTGAAAAAGCGTATAACGGTGAAAAGAAAATTGTTTGGAAAGAGGTTTTAGCTGGAGAAAAAGCATTTAAACAAACAGGTGAATGGTTACCTTCTGAAACATTAGATATTGTTCGCGAATACATGATTGCGATCAAAGGTCCTCTTACTACTCCAGTAGGTGGAGGAATTCGTTCTTTAAATGTTGCACTTCGTCAAGAGCTTGATTTATTTGTATGCTTACGTCCTGTACGTTATTTTGAAGGGGTTCCATCTCCAGTTAAGCGTCCTGAAGATACAGATATGGTTATTTTCCGTGAAAATACAGAAGATATTTATGCAGGAATTGAATATGCAAAAGGAACAGACGAAGTTAAGAAGGTAATTGATTTCCTTCAAAATGAAATGGGTGTTCATAAAATTCGCTTCCCTGAAACTTCAGGAATTGGAATTAAACCAGTATCTGAAGAAGGTACTAAACGTTTAGTACGTGCTGCAATTAATTATGCTATTGAACATGGCCGTAAATCTGTAACACTTGTTCATAAAGGGAACATCATGAAGTTTACAGAAGGTGCCTTTAAAAACTGGGGTTACGAATTAGCTGAACAAGAGTTTGGTGATAAAGTATTTACATGGGCTGAATACGACCGAATCGTTGAAAAAGAAGGAAAAGAAGCTGCAAACAAAGCACAGGAAGAAGCGATTAATGCTGGAAAAATTATTATTAAAGATGCAATTGCTGATATCTTCTTACAACAAATTTTAACTCGACCACGTGAATTTGATGTTGTAGCAACTATGAACTTAAATGGTGACTACATTTCTGATGCATTAGCAGCACAGGTTGGTGGTATTGGTATTGCACCTGGTGCGAATATTAACTATGAAACAGGTCACGCTATTTTTGAAGCAACTCATGGTACTGCTCCAAAATACGCCGGCTTAGATAAAGTTAATCCTTCTTCTGTTATTTTATCGGGTGTATTAATGCTTGAGCATTTAGGCTGGTATGAAGCAGCTAAACTGATCATTAATGCAATGGAAAAAACAATTTCCTCAAAAGTTGTAACATATGACTTTGCTCGTTTAATGGAAGGTGCTACTGAAGTAAAATGTTCTGAATTTGCTAATGCATTAATTGAAAATATGGAATAATAACAATGGAAGCTGCTTTTGGCAGCTTCCTGTTTATAGACAAAGTCTATCTAGTTTGATTTAACAGACTGAATGATAATGCTTGACATGGGGCACGTGCCTAATGAAGGGCGGAGTTACCTTCGTAGATGATGAAGCGTGATTCGAACGAAGTAAAAAAGATTGGCAAGAGTTTGTCAACAGTCTGGAAAATGCTTTTAGCAGCTTCTTCTCACCACCTTATTTTTATGTGAGTAAATCACTGTGTTCAATATACATATAAAAGGGGTGTATTAAATGTTAAAGCGTAAAAAGATTTCGGTTATTGGTGCTGGCTTTACAGGTGCAACAACAGCATTTTTACTTGCTCAAAAAGAATTAGGTGATGTCGTATTAGTGGATATCCCACAAATGGAAAACCCCACGAAAGGAAAAGCATTAGACATGCTTGAAGCAAGTCCTGTCCAAGGATTTGATGCCAATATTATTGGTACATCTAATTATGAAGACACAGCTGATTCTGATATTGTTGTTATTACAGCTGGAATTGCCCGAAAGCCAGGAATGAGTCGTGATGACTTAGTACAAACAAATCAAAAAATAATGAAAAGTGTAACGAAAGAAGTTGTTAAGTACTCCCCTAATAGTATTATCATCGTTTTAACAAATCCAGTTGACGCAATGACATATACTGTATTTAAAGAATCTGGTTTTCCAAAGCATCGAGTAATTGGTCAATCAGGTGTTTTAGATACAGCAAGATTCCGTACATTTGTTGCACAAGAGTTAAACATATCCGTAAAAGATATTACTGGTTTTGTTTTAGGTGGACACGGTGATGACATGGTTCCTCTTGTTCGTTACTCTTATGCTGGAGGAATTCCTCTTGAAAAATTAATTTCAAAGGATCGATTAAATGCAATTGTAGAAAGAACGAGAAAAGGTGGCGGAGAAATCGTCAACTTACTTGGAAATGGAAGTGCCTACTACGCACCTGCAGCTTCATTAGTAGAAATGGTTGAAGCAATTGTGAAAGACCAGCGTCGTGTGTTACCTGCTATTGCTTATTTAGAAGGTGAGTATGGTTTTAATGGCATTTATTTAGGTGTCCCTACAATTTTAGGCGGAAACGGACTTGAGAAAGTCATTGAACTTGACTTAACAGAAGAAGAAAAAGCAGCACTGGAAAAATCAGCTGAATCTGTCCGAAATGTTATGAAAGTTCTTACTTAAAAGAATATAAAAAGGCATATGCTTTCATATGCCTCTTTCTAAAACAAAGTTTGTAAGCGATTACAACTATAAGGTGGTGACTTAAATGCTTTTAGGTAAAAAGCGTAAATTAGGAAGACAAATCGAAGAAATAAGTGTAGGAGAGAAACTTACATTAACGGAGAAAATAGAAGATAAAGATATATTACTATATTTAGGATTAACAAATGATGCAAATCCGCTATTTATTCAACATGATTATGCATCACAAACAATTTATCAAAAACCTGTTGTTCCAACCATTATGTTATCCGGAATTATTACGTCAGCAATTTCTAAATATTTCCCTGGTCCGGGTAGTTATATTGAATCACAATCTTTAACGTATCTTTTACCTGTTTATCACTATAGTGTTGTTCATTTCTTATTTGAAGTAAAAGAAGTAATGAAGAAGGAAAACAAAATTGTTATAGAAGTTATAGCCAAAAATGAACAAGAAGAAAATGTAATTAGAGGGACATTAACTGTATGTCCACCGAAAAAAATAAATACAATGAATGGTAGTGCACTAGAAAACTTTTAAAAAAGCTGCTGGTTATACCAGTAGTTTTTTTGTAGTTACAGAAAGTATTTCGTTAAAGTGTTAAAGTAGCTTGATTCGTAGATGTTATTATTGTCTAGCTCCAAGCGCCATCTGTTTGACTCACTTCGACCAAGCTGTAGTGGAGGAATCCTCCTTCCAGTTACTCCAGCCTTTGGCCGATAGGTGAGCGGTTTGCGCTTTTTTTATATAAAATGTGGTTCCTTTAAAATCAAAGGAAATAATTGCTTCATAACAGACATGGCTAATATTGTCGAATAGTGCTTTTATTCGTTAAAATAAATATGGAGTATATTTTGGTTCTATTAAAAACATTTTTATAATGGATGATAGCTCTTGGACGAAGGGAATAAATATGAAAGTTGGGGGCTTATATGAGTAAAAAAATTTTAGTTGTCGATGATGAACAATCAATTATTACACTACTACAATATAATTTGGAGCAAGCAGGCTTTGAAATACTAACATCTATGGATGGACAAGAAGGATACGAAAAAGCTTTGTCAGAAAAGCCTGATTTAATGATTCTTGATTTAATGCTTCCAAGTATGGATGGAATTGAAGTTTGTAAACAACTCAGACAACAAAAGTTGATGACACCAATTTTAATGCTAACAGCAAAAGATGATGAATTTGATAAAGTTCTTGGACTTGAATTAGGTGCAGATGACTATATGACTAAGCCATTTAGTCCAAGAGAGGTTGTGGCTAGAGTTAAAGCTATTTTACGTCGTGTTCAAACAAATCAACAGCCAGAACCTCAAACAGTGGAAGATAAAAGTCAAATGATTATTGGAGAATTAAAAGTAATGCCAGAGCATTATGAAGCTTATTATAGGGATGAAAGACTTGATTTAACTCCAAAGGAATTTGAACTTCTCGTGTATTTAGCAAAGCATAAAGGAAGAGTATTAACACGAGATCAGCTTTTAAGTGCTGTATGGAATTATGACTTTGCGGGTGATACGAGAATAGTTGACGTTCATATTAGTCATTTACGAGAAAAAATAGAACGAAATACGAAAAAACCAGTTTATATTAAAACGATACGTGGATTAGGTTATAAGCTGGAGGATCCAAAAGTAGATGGTTAAGTTTCGCTCAAGACTTCTTTTGGCTTTAACAGCATTAGTAATAGCAGTATTTTTAGCACTCGGGTTAATACTTGGTCAACTATTTAATTCTTTTTATTTACGATATTTTGAAGATCGATATCAAAAAGAAATAAAATTAATTGAGACTTTAATCACTAGTACTACGGAGTTTTCTACTGATGAAAAGCTATTAAATGATATTAGTGAAACATTAAATTCATCTATTTTAATTTTAGATTCAAATGGTTCAATTGAATACTTTAAAGAAATTGAAAATAAGACAGAAAAACCTGAGCAGATTGCCGAAATTATCATTGCGAACCATCGTAATGATACAAAAGTCTTTCAGATTATAAAGGAAGAAAGCCAATTTATTTATTACGGATTACCTGTTATAGAAAATGGTCACCGCAAGGGATTTATAGTATTAGGAACTCCAATGAAAGAATTAAAATCTGTTAGTCAAGAAGGATGGTTTTTAATTATTTCTAGTTTAAGTTTAGCCTTCTTAGTTATTATGATTTTAGGATTACGGATTACTAGAGAGTATACCAAGCCGATTGAATCTGCCACAAAGGTAGCAATTGAATTAGCTAAAGGTAACTACAAGGCTCGAACATTTGAAGATCATTTAGATGAAACAGGGATGCTCTCCCAAGCGATTAATATACTAGCAAGAAATTTACAAGATATGATGAGAGCACAAGAAATGCAGGCAGATCGTTTGCATACTTTAATTGAAAATATGGGTAGTGGTCTTATTTTAATTGATGGTAGGGGTTATATTAATTTAGTAAACAAAGCTTATAAAGAAATATTTAACATCGAACCGGAAGATTTTCTTTATAAGCTTTATTATGATGCCTTCTCTCATAAAGAAATCATACAAATTGTAGAAGAAGTTTTCTTGACAGAAACAAAAGTGCGTAAACATTTAATGATTTCAATTGGAATAGACAGAAGACATTTTGAAGTATACGGAGCTCCAATAATTGGTCATAACGAAGAATGGAAAGGAATAGTTCTTGTATTTCATGATATTACTGAGCTGAAAAAGTTAGAACAAATGAGAAAAGACTTTGTGGCAAATGTATCTCATGAATTGAAAACACCTATTACTTCTATTAAAGGGTTTTCTGAAACCTTGCTTGATGGAGCTATGAAAGATGAAAAAACATTAGAATCATTTTTATCTATTATTTTAAAAGAAAGTGAAAGACTTCAATCATTAATCCAAGACTTATTAGATTTATCTAAAATTGAACAACAAGGGTTTAAACTAAATATCCAAAACTGCAATTTAAATCATTTATTAGATGAAATCTATACACTATTAGAAGGGAAAGCAAAAGATAAAAACATTTACTTTAATTTAGAGAAACCAGAGGAAGAAGTGTGTATTGAAGGGGATATTTACCGTTTAAAGCAAATTTTTATTAATGTTATTAACAATGCCTTAACATATACGAAAGCAGATGGATCTGTTACGATACAACTTGAATCAGACCATAACCATGCTGTCGTCTATGTAAAAGACACTGGTATTGGTATAAAAAAAGAAGAAATTCCTCGTATTTTTGAGAGATTTTATCGAATTGATAAAGCAAGAAGTCGGAACTCTGGTGGTACAGGTCTTGGGCTAGCAATCGTTAAGCACTTAATAGAAGCTCATAAAGCCGAAATTGCAGTGGATAGTGAAGTTGGAAAGGGTACAACATTTAAACTAACTTTCAAAAAAAATTATATTCAAAAATAGTTTACATTATATTTACAACTAATTTAATCTAATTTAATAATACGCTGTTAATATAATAAGTGAAAACCCCTTCATCCAAGGAGCCAATCGTTTTAGCGAGAACAGTTTTGTTCTCGCTAATTTTTTTATTCGGAATATTTTGAAGGACTCTGAACGTTGTACATCTATACTTTCCCCTCAATGATTGATAACATTTCCAAATGTAAGTAGTAAAGCTATAGCTTTTCATTTTTTGATAATTGAACTTTGATATAAGGAAGTAAAATCCGTGAGACTCCTGCGGGAGAAAGAAAGCTAGATGAGACCCCGCAGTCGATAGCACGAGGAGGCCCGCGGAAAGCGAGAGAATTTTACGGAAATTAACAATATTATACCAACATTTCTTGATCAAGAATTCAAATATTACGAATTACTTGAAACTTTCAAAGAACTAAAACGTAGTAATTAATAAAAAAAGAGAAATGGGGGATACGATGCCTAGTTTAAAAAGAGTGTATACCATTATATTTTTATCAATTGGAATTGTTATTATCGGTCTTTTTGCTTTTACAACATGGTATACCGTAGATGAATCAGAGCAAGCCGTCATTATAACATTTGGAAAAGCAGAAGAAGAGATTAATCAAGCTGGTCTTCATTTTAAATGGCCTTGGCCCATTCAATCAGTTGAAAAGCTTTCAAAGGAAACATTCAGTTTACAATTTGGTTATAAAGAAAACGAAGATGGAGAGATTACAGCTTTCCCTAAAGAAACGAAAATGATTACAGGAGATGAAAATATTGTTTTGGCTGATATGGTTGTTCAATGGAAGATTACAGAACCAGCTAAATATTTATATAATGCAGATAATCCAGAGGAAATTTTACATGATGCGACTTCATCTTCTTTAAGAAGTATTATCGGAAGCTCAAAAATTGATGATGCCTTAACATCAGGAAAAGTCGAAATTGAAGCAGATGTTCATGAGCTCCTTTCATCTCTTATGGAAAAATACGATGTAGGCATTTCGATTTTAGCAGTAAAGCTTCAAGACGTTGATCTTCCAAACGATGAAGTTCGAAAAGCCTTTACAAATGTAACAGATGCTAGGGAAACAATGAATACGAAAATAAATGAAGCAAACAAATATAAAAATAAACGAACAAAAGAAGCAGAAGGTGAAAGAGATGCTATGATTTCACAAGCTCTTGGAGATAAAGCTGCAAGAATTGAAGCGGCCAAAGGTGATGTCGCATTATTTAATGCTCTTTATAACGAGTATAAAAATGCTCCCCAAATTACAAAAAAACGTTTAATTTTAGAGACAATTGATGAGGTATTACCAAATGCAAAAATCTATATTATGAAAGATGATGGAAATACATTAAAATACTTCCCAATAACACAAATACAACAAGGAAGCACGACGCCAATCGTTCCGTCGGAAGGAAGTGATACAAATGGCAAACAATAATGTGATTGATATAGAAAAATCAAAAGATAAATTTCATTGGAAGAAATATGTTCGGACAGGAATTGGATTTATTGTTTTTTTGATTATTGCTATCTTTTTACTCAATAATATTTTTATCGTTAAGGAAAATGAATATAAAGTCATTAGACAATTTGGTGAGGTAGTAAGAATTATTGAGGAGCCTGGATTAAATTATAAAATTCCTTTTATCCAATCGGTTGAAACATTACCAAAGAATCAAATGACATATGATGTAGAAGAAGCAGAAATTAATACAAGGGATAAAAAGCGTATCTTAATTGATAACTATGCCATTTGGCGAATTGAAGATCCAAAAAAAATGATTTCAAATGCTCGTACCGTTATTAATGCAGAAGCGAAAATGTCCGAATTTATTTTCTCAACCATTCGTTCTGAGCTTGGTAAATTAAATTATGATGAAATTATTAATGATGAAAAATCTTCAAGAGGAAGTTTAAATGATAAAGTGACAGAAATCGTAAATGAATTACTAGAAAAGAACAACTATGGAATTGTTGTAACTGATGTAAGAATTAAGCGAACTGATTTACCAGAGGCAAATGAAAAATCTGTATTTACGAGAATGATTTCAGAAAGGGAATCTAAAGCACAAGAGTACTTATCAATGGGGGATGCGGAAAAAAATCGAATAATCGCAGAAACGGATCGTCAAGTAAAAGAAATGCTTGCAATTGCGTATGCAAAAGCACAAGCAATTCGCGGAGAAGGTGAACAAGAAGCAGCCAAAATCTACAATGAAGCCTATACAAAGGATCCGAATTTTTATAGTCTTTTCCGTACACTTGAATCATATAAAAAGACAATTAATGACGAGACCGTCTTAATATTACCTTTTGATTCACCATACGCTGAAATATTAATGGGTGAAGAATAGGAACATCATGAGCCATGTTTTAATTTCTATTCTAAGACATGATAGAATAGAAAAAGAACATGGCTTAATTTTTATAGATTTTCACATGTTAAGTACATAAAAAATAAGTTAGTTGTTAATGTACATAAAGGAGGAGCCATTGTGAAGAAAAAACTTATATTAATAGATGGAAATAGTATTGCTTATCGAGCATTTTTTGCATTGCCTTTACTAAATAACGAGAAAGGGATTCATACAAATGCGATTTACGGATTTACGAATATTTTAATGAAAATTTTAAATGAAGAACAACCAACTCATATTCTTGTTGCATTTGATGCGGGTAAAACAACGTTTAGACATGAAACCTATCAAGAATATAAAGGTGGAAGACAAAAAACTCCACCTGAATTATCAGAGCAGTTTCCGTTTATTCGGGAATTATTAGATGCATATAATATTGCACGTTATGAACTGGAAAACTTCGAAGCAGATGATATTATTGGTACACTGGCAAAAAAAGCTGAAAATGAAGGCTTTCAAGTGAAAATTATTTCAGGGGACAAAGATTTAACACAGCTAGCAACAGATAAAGTGACAGTAGCCATCACAAGAAAAGGAATTACAGATGTAGATGATTACACACCACAAACAATACAAGAAAAATATGGACTTACACCTCAGCAAATTATTGATATGAAAGGATTAATGGGTGATAGCTCGGATAATATACCAGGTGTTCCAGGTGTAGGAGAAAAAACGGCCATTAAGTTGTTAAAGCAATTTGATTCCATTGAAAAGTTGTATGGAAGCCTAGAGGAAGTTAGTGGAAAAAAATTAAAAGAAAAGCTTTCTGAGCATAAAGATCAAGCTATTATGAGTAAACAGCTTGCAACAATACAATGTAATGCACCTATTAATATAAAATTAGAAGATATTTTATATAACGGCTACGACACGAAAAAAGTCATAAAAATATTTAAAGAGCTAGGCTTTAATTCACTGTTAGACAAAATGGGTGAAGAAGTTCATTCAACTGAATCAATTCATGATATTCAATATAAAGCAGTTGAGTCCTTAGATCGTGAAGTTTTAACTGATGATGCTGCTTTTATTGTTGAAATGCTTGATGAAAATTATCATACTGGAAATATTATTGGATTTGGAATTGCTAATGAAAATGGAAACTACTATATTCCAACAGATGTTGCTATAAAATCAGATGCTTTTCACAATTGGGTAAAAGATCCATCCAAACGAAAAATTGTTTTTGATGGAAAAAAATCAATTGTTTCACTAAGATGGAGGGATATTGAGTTAAATGGGATTGAATTTGATGTTCTTCTTTCTTCCTATTTACTAAATCCATCCCAATCATCAGCGGATTTATCCGCTATCGCAGAGCAATATCAATTAAATCTAGTTCAATCAGATGAAGCAGTTTATGGAAAAGGAGTAAAACGGGGTATTCCTGCTGAGTCTCAATTAGCTGAACATATTGCTCGAAAAGCACATGTTGTTTACAAATTAAAAGATAAGCTCGAAGAAGGTTTACGTAAAAATGAACAATATGAATTATTTAGTGAACTTGAAATGCCTCTTTCAGAAATTTTAGCTGACATGGAAGCAACTGGTGTAAAAGTTGATGTTAATCGTCTAGAAGAAATGGGGAAAGAACTTGATGCACAGCTTGAAGATTTAGAAAAGCAAATATATGAGCTTGCAGGTGAAAAATTTAATATTAATTCACCTAAACAGCTTGGAGTTGTATTGTTTGAAAAGCTTAAACTTCCTGTCATCAAAAAAACAAAAACAGGTTACTCAACTTCAGCAGATGTGTTAGAAAAATTAGGTGATAAACATGAAATCATCGGATTAATCCTCCATTACCGACAGTTAGGTAAATTAAAGTCAACTTATATTGAAGGGTTATTAAAGGTTGTTCATAAGGACACCGACAAAGTTCATACACGGTTTAATCAAGCATTAACACAAACAGGACGCTTGAGCTCAACAGACCCAAATCTCCAAAACATTCCGATTCGCTTGGAGGAAGGAAGAAAAATTCGTGAAGCGTTTGTTCCTTCTAAAGAAGGATGGGTTATTTTTGCTGCTGATTATTCTCAAATAGAATTACGTGTTCTTGCTCATATTTCTGGTGATAAAAATTTAATTGAAGCATTTAACAATAATTTGGACATTCATACGAAAACAGCAATGGATGTTTTTCATGTCGATGAAGAAGAAGTTACTAGTCAAATGCGTAGGCAAGCAAAAGCTGTTAACTTTGGGATTGTATATGGAATAAGTGATTATGGCTTATCTCAAAACTTAGGTATTTCAAGAAAAGAAGCAGGAGAATTTATTAAACGATACTTTAACAGCTTTAACGGTGTGAAAGAGTACATGGAAGATATTGTTCAAGAAGCAAAGCAAAAAGGGTATGTAACAACTCTTATGCATCGTAGAAGATACATCCCTGAAATTACAAGCAGAAATTTCAATGTAAGAAGCTTTGCTGAAAGAACAGCAATGAATACTCCAATTCAAGGAAGTGCTGCAGATATTATTAAAAAAGCAATGATTAATATGGCAAAGGAATTGAAAAATAAAGGGTTAAAAACCAAGCTGTTACTCCAAGTTCACGATGAATTAATTTTCGAAGCACCTAATGAAGAAATTGACATATTAAAAGAGCTCGTTCCTAAAGTGATGGAAAAAGCACTAGAATTAAAAGTACCATTAAAAGTAGATTTTGCATTTGGTCCATCATGGTATGAAGCTAAATAAATGCGGGGCCAGGCCCCGCTTTAATAAAAGGAAGTGTATATCATGCCAGAACTACCAGAAGTTGAAACCATTCGCAAAACATTGCTGCATTTAGTCAAAGGAAAAACGATTGAAGAAGTTGAAGTATATTGGCCCAAAATGATTAAAAAGCCGGATGATGTTAAACAATTTTGTAATGTATTAAAGGGTCAAACGATTCGAGACATTGGAAGGAGAGGAAAATACTTAAAATTTTACTTAGATGATTATATACTCGTTTCTCATCTTCGTATGGAAGGAAAGTATGGTTTATATAAAAAGAATAATCCTCTCGAGAAGCATACACATGTAATATTTAAATTCACAGATGAATCGGAATTACGTTATAAAGATGTTCGCAAATTTGGAACGATGCACTTGTTTGAAAAAGGAGAAGAAGAAAAGCACTTACCATTATCACAATTAGGACCAGAGCCTTTTTCAGAGCTATTTACAGTTCAATTTTTGGGCGAAAAGCTTTTATCAAGCTCCCGAAAAATAAAACAAGTTTTATTAGACCAAACGGTTTTAGCTGGACTAGGAAATATTTATGTGGATGAAGCATTATTTCGATCAAATATTCATCCTGAACGATTAGCAAAAGACATAAAAAAGAATGAACTAAAGATTTTACATAATGAAATAATTGAAACTTTACAAGAAGCTGTTGAAAAAGGTGGAAGTACGGTACGTTCCTATGTCAATACTCAAGGCCAAATAGGTATGTTCCAATTGAGTCTATATGTTTACGGCCGTGCAGAACAACCGTGTAAAGTCTGTGGCAGTCCCATCTATAAAATAAAAGTTGGTGGACGAGGAACCCACTATTGCAAAAAATGTCAAAAATAAATAAAAATAAGCTCCTTTCATGTCCAATTAACATAAATTTTGTCGTCGTTAATATACTATGTTAGATAATTGGATGAAAGGGGCGAATTTGATATTCAGTATACGTCTCTTTTTCTGTTGGCGTTTGCTGTAAGCTTAGACAGTTTTTCTGTTGGAATTACTTACGGGTTAAGGAAATTGAAAATTCCGATAAAATCGATTGTTGTCATAGCTTGTTGCTCGGCTACCACCTTATTAGCTGCTATGATGGTTGGACAGCTACTTCAAACAATCTTACCTCCTGTGATAACTGAACATATTGGTGGTTTTATTCTTATATCCATTGGAGCTTGGGTGTTATATCAATTTTTTCGTCCTAACGAGCAGCAAGAAGAACAGAACGACCATAAGAAAACATTATTAAACGTTGAAATTAAATCATTAGGAATTGTCATTCAAATTTTACGAAAACCAACAACAGCTGATATGGATAAATCAGGTACCATAACAGGTGTTGAGGCATTACTATTAGGTGTTGCCTTATCACTAGATGCATTTGGTGCAGGAATTGGGGCTGCTTTATTAGGTTTTTCTCCTTTTTTAATGGCTATACTAGTTGCTACGATGAGTTCTTTATTTGTATTAGCGGGCATAAAGATGGGACATTTCTTCTCTAAAATGGTAGTGATTGATAAAATTTTATGGCTACCAGGATTTTTACTTATATTAATTGGCATTTTAAAGATGTAAGAGAGGAGAAAGAGAAACAATGTCATTAATCGTAGGGTTAACTGGAGGAATTGCGAGTGGCAAAAGTACTGTTTCAAATATGCTCCGTGATTATGGAATTCCAGTTATTTGTGCTGATCAAATTGCAAGAGAAGTTGTGAATGTTGGAACGAAAGCTTATAAACAAATAGTCCATCAATTTGGAAAGCAAATATTAAATGAAGATCAGACAATTAATCGTGCTAAGCTTGGATCAATTGTTTTTCAAAATGAAACGAAAAGAAAACAGTTAAATGAAATTGTTCACCCAGCTGTTCGTGAAGAAATGAGAAAACAGCAGAGCTATTTTACACAACAAGGTGAACCGATTGTTGTTTTAGATATCCCACTTCTTTTTGAAAGTAACCTTACACATTTGGTGGATAAAGTTATAGTTGTCTATGTAAATGAACAAACACAATTGGAGCGTTTAATGAAGAGGAATGATTTTACAAAAGAAGAAGCATTAGCAAGAATTAATGCTCAAATGCCTTTAAAAGAAAAAGTAAACAAGGCAGATGAGATGATAGATAATAATGGGACAATAGAAGAAACAAAGAATCAACTCGAAAAAATTTTATTAAAATGGGAATTTAAACAACTGTAAGGTAAAGTAAGATTGTCTGAAAAGGTCTGTCTCATAAGGGTCTGATTCCACATACCTAAACCTATATATAGCTATTAACCACTTGATTAATATATATATATTGGGTTGATTGTGGAGTTTGATCCTTTAGTTTTGAGACAGGCATTTTTTGTTTTCACGTAATAATCGTAACAGAATATTAAGGAAAGTAAAAATAAATGTGGAATATAGAAAAAAATATACAAATTAATCATTCCATTATCGGATAAATGTGATATACTGATTAATAGAAAACGGTTTAAAAAGTATAACACATTCTTTTGGAAGGTGAATGATCATGAAAGCTAAGGTAGCGATAAATGGTTTTGGACGTATTGGAAGAATGGTATTCCGTAATGCAATTTTAGAAAATGATTTAAATATTGTAGCAATTAATGCGAGCTATCCTGCTGAAACGTTAGCACATTTAATTAAGTATGACACAAATCATGGGAAATTTGATGGGGAAGTTATCCCTGCTGAAGATCATCTAATTGTTAATGGACATAAAGTATTATTATTAAATAATCGAAATCCACTTGAACTTCCGTGGAAAGAATTAGATATCGATATTGTGATTGAAGCTACTGGAAAGTTTAACTCACGTGATAAAGCTATGATGCATGTTGAGGCTGGTGCTAAAAAAGTTATTTTAACAGCTCCTGGTAAAAATGAAGATGTTACAATTGTGATGGGAGTTAATGACGAAAGCTATGACCCAGAAAATCATGTTATTATTTCCAACGCATCTTGTACTACAAACTGCTTAGCTCCTGTTGCCAAAGTATTGGATGAAGAATTCGGAATTGAAAACGGTTTAATGACAACAGTACATGCATATACGAACGATCAAAAAAATATTGATAACCCTCATAAAGATTTACGTCGTGCTAGAGCGTGCGCTCAATCGATTATTCCAACAACGACAGGAGCAGCAAAGGCTTTATCATTAGTTCTACCTCAATTAAAAGGTAAGCTTCATGGACTAGCATTACGTGTACCAACAACAAATGTTTCCTTAGTGGATCTTGTTGTTGATTTAAAAAGAGAAGTAACAGCTGAAGAAGTAAATGAAGCATTTATAAAAGCTTCTCAAGGAGAATTAAAAGGTATACTAGATTTCTCGATGGAGCCTTTAGTATCCATTGACTATAACACAAATTCTTATTCAGCAACGATCGATGGCTTAACAACAATGGTTATGGGTGAAAGAAAAGTAAAAGTATTAGCATGGTACGATAATGAATGGGGATACTCATGCCGTGTTGTTGATTTAACAAAGATGGTTGCATCTAAAATGAAAAACTTAACAACTGTTTGAAATAGAAAAGACTGAAAGGATGACCAATCAAGGTCATCCTTTCTATTTGTACAAAATATTTAACGTTCAAACAATAAATGGATATATATAGAAAATAACCTATTTGGATATATCTCTTGATATAACAAATAGTAATATTGCATGGCCCTTTATTTAACAGATAAAATCTTTTAATATTTCTGTTGAGGTTAAAACAATTATTGAGGTGAAATTTACAGGTTCCTTTTAGGTTAGTAAATTTCACTATAATTAAAAACAATAACGAGCCAAATAGAAAAAAATTTAAAAAAAGTGTGTTGCAAAAACAAAATAAACCATATATACTATTTTTCGTGAACTTCTTAAACGCAAAGGTAATGTGACTACTTAAAGGGTTAGGACCTCTTTGGACTAACTTTCCCCCGTGGTAGTTAAACATACCAAAATGCGAAGAATTCATAAAAAATAATGTTAAAGGGGGACCATGAAGATGGAAACAATGGGACGTCACGTTATCTCTGAGTTATGGGGATGCGATTTTGATAAGCTAAACGATATGGAATTTATTGAAAAAACTTTTGTGAATGCAGCTTTAAAATCAGGAGCAGAAATCCGTGAGGTTGCTTTTCATAAGTTTGCACCTCAAGGAGTAAGTGGTGTAGTTATTATTTCTGAATCACACCTTACAATTCACAGTTTTCCTGAGCATGGTTATGCAAGTATTGATGTGTACACTTGTGGTGATTTAAATCCTAATATTGCAGCTGATTACATCGCAGAAGCTCTTGGTGCTGAAACACGTGAAAATATTGAAATTCCTCGTGGAATGGGCCCTGTACAAGTGAAACAAGGGCAAGTAAAAGCTTTATAATTTTGAGACGATTATATTGAATTTTAAGAGGTGCAAGATAATAACTGCACCTCTTTTTATTATATAGTATGATATAGATAGTGATGGAATGAAGGTTAGGGGGAAGTCAATTGAGCTTTTTAACAAGGGTACAAGCTTTTTTTACAACAAATCAAGAAACAAAAGAAAACCACGATGATCCATTATTAAGAAGCAGATATTATAAAGTAAATAAACAAACAGCTCTTTCCTCAGTTCAAACTGTATTATCTAAACAACAAGGCTTTTCTGTTTCATCTGTATCAGAGGAGCGGGGAGAAATTAGTGTTCATATTAAAAGTCGAAAAAAAGCATTTATGGTTGTAACGGTCGTAACGGTTCGTCCATTTGAAACCGCTATTGATTTTACCGTTTCAACAGAAACTCCATTACCTTTTGATTTCGGTTTTAGCCGTCAAATTATTATTGAATTATATAAAGAGTTAGATAAAAACTTACCTGTTATTAAAAAATAAACTTTTACCTAAGCTTAAATAATAAGGAAATAGATGGTGGTTGTTTCTTGTTAAGGTTTTTAATATGATGAATATTGGTTATGAAGGCTGTCTGACTTTTTGAGAATGGGGTTGATTATATGAAGTGTCCTTCCTGTTACCATCTTGGGACTAGAGTTTTAGATTCTCGTCCTGTCGATGAGGGAAGATCCATACGTAGACGAAGAGAATGTGAAAGCTGTCAATACCGTTTTACAACATTTGAAAAGGTAGAGGAAAATCCTTTAATTGTTGTGAAAAAAGAAGGAACTAGAGAAGAATTTAGCCGTGATAAAATGTTAAGAGGAATGATTAAAGCCTGTGAAAAAAGACCAGTCGCACTTAAGCAGCTTGAAGACATAGCTGAAGAAATTGAGAAAGAATTGCGAAACCAAGGCGTTTCTGAAATTAAAAGTGAAGCAGTTGGAGAAATGGTAATGGATCGCCTTGCAAAAATTGATGAAGTAGCATATGTTCGTTTTGCATCTGTATATAGACAATTTAAAGATATCAATGTATTTATTGATGAACTAAAAGAACTAATTAAAAAAGGAAATGGCAGTGAAAAGAGCTTATAAATGACTTAAGCTCTTTTTTTTGAAGTTAGACAGTAACATGTGAAATTAGTCTTTTAGAGAGGTTTGAATTCATAATGAATTATCATTGGAAAGAATTGGTCCCAGTCGATCGTTATGTCGTACGATCAAATGGTTTGCTTCATGAATACAATCGTAAAATACTTACTTTATTATATCAACCATTAATAGGTGCAAGAGCATTTAGTTTTTATATGACCCTATGGAGTGAACTAGAACAAAATCGCTTATGGGGGAAAGAATCAACACATCATTTTTTAATGACCATTATGCAAATGCCTTTAAGTGAAATTTATCAAGAACGGCTAAAACTAGAAGGGATTGGGCTCCTTAATACTTTTATCATGGAAAAAGAGGATCCGAAAAAATTTATATATGAGCTCCAACCACCACTTTCACCGAAAAGCTTTTTTGATGATGGAGTATTAAATGTTTACTTATACAATCGTGTTGGGAAAAAGAGATATCAATATTTAAAAGATTTCTTTTTAGATGAGAAATTAAGTGAAGATGCTAAAGATATCACAAGATCCTTTAATGAAGTTTTTCAGTCATTGCATATGTCAGAGCTTATTTCAAATACTCCTCATGATGAGGAAAATCCAGCTTTAGAAGTTGTTGAGATTGTTGAACCGTCATCTGTTCAAATACAGGAAAAAGAATTTGATTTTGAACTTTTTTTTGCCGGGTTATCTGAAAATCTTGTTCCTAAAAAATCAATTACTTCACAAGTAAAAGATGCTATTAAAAAACTAGCCTATATATATGGAATTGACCCAATTGAAATGAAAAACATAGTAATTGATGCAATGGATGTAAATGAAACAATTAATATTGAAGAGCTTAGAAAAAGTGCACGAGATTGGTACCAAATTGAGTATGGAAATGAACTTCCAACATTGGCTGAAAAGGTTCAACCTCTACCATATCGATCTACAAAATTAGACGATATGGATGAAAAGGAAAAGCAGCTAATTAAACAATTAGAATCTCTTTCCCCTCTTCAATTTTTAATCGATATATCTGGTGGAATAGAGCCAACTGTTCAAGATTTGAAAATAATAGAAGATGTCATGTTCAAGCAAAAGCTATTGCCTGGTGTAGTTAATGTATTAATCTATTATGTTATGTTAAAAACAGATATGAAGCTATCAAAGGGATATGTTGAAAAAATTGCTAGCCACTGGGCTAGAAAAGGGATTAAAACGGTAAGGACAGCTATGGATTTAGCAAAAAAAGAACATCGTCAATATCAAGAATGGGCGAAAGGAAAAGAAACAAAACCAGCTCCTAAAAGGATTGTACGACAAGAAAAGCTACCTGAATGGTTAAAAGATTATGAACAGCAGCAAGAGGAAGAGAAAGTAGACATCCAAGATTTTGAATTAGAGAAAAGGAAACTGGAAGAACGAATTAGAAAATATAAAAATAAACAATCATAACAGAAGCAAAATAGGGAAGGGGGAACCCTTTTGGATTCTATTCAAAATTCATTTAAAAGCCTGATAGGTCGAAAGGAATTTCAACAACGTTTAAATCAATTAAAAAGAGCCGTTTTACAAGACCCTGATGTTCAAACATTTATTCAAAATCATAAAGAAGAAATAGATCAAGAAATGATTGATCGAAGCCTGGGCAAGCTTTATGAATTTATTAATCAAAGTAAAGGTTGTAAGCAATGTAAGAGTTTAGAGGAATGTAAAAATATCATTAAAGGGTATCATCCATCACTCGCTATTCAAGGAAAAACGATAGATGTTAAGTATGATAAATGTCCAAAAAAAGAGGAATATGATCAAAGGAAAAGCCGAGAATCTCTAGTAAAAAGCATGTATATCCCAAAGGAAATTCTCCATGCACAAATTGTGGATATTGCTTTAGATGATGAGAGTCGTATAAAAATTGTTTCCTTTGCGCAGGATTTTATCGAACAATACAGTGTAAATAAACGAATGAAGGGATTATATATTTATGGTCCATTTGGGGTTGGAAAAACGTTTGTATTAGGGGCTATTGCAAATGAGTTGAAGGAAAAAGGTATATCGTCTATGCTTGTTTATGTACCAGAGTTTATGAGGGAGCTAAAAAGCGCCATTCACGACCAATCATTAAATGAAAAATTAGAGACTGTAAAAAAAGTTCCTGTTTTAATGCTCGATGACTTAGGAGCTGAATCTATGACTAGTTGGATGAGAGATGATATATTAGGAACGATTTTGCAGTTTCGGATGCTTGAAAATTTACCAACTTTCTTTACATCTAATTTAAGCTTGGATGAACTTAAGCATCATCTTACGTATTCACAAAGAGGAGAAGTAGAAGAACTAAAAGCAGTAAGGGTTTTAGAACGAATTAAATATTTAGCAACTCCTGTCAAGATGAAAGGGAAAAATAGAAGAATGTAGTTGTTAAGGTCGTCCCAAAAGAAAAAAAGGGGGGCCTTTCTTCTTTTTTTTGTATTTAATTATAGATGGGCAAATTCGTGAGACTATGAATGAAAGTTAACGAATTTCAAAATATAATTAATTTTTATTCCAAATTGATTTCAATAAAACTTTCATCTTAAATTTAAATATTCCTTCTACTTCTAAAAACTCCTTGTCCCCCATATATATAGAAACAGGTGTTGGTAAAGGGGGGAGAGTTTGTGATCCAAATTATTTTTACGACAAAAAAAGAAGCAGACTGTATGTTATATTTACTTTGTGAATGTGGTCAAAAAAAACGTGACACCATCTTTCTTGAAAGGGAAACGATGATAACTTGCTATAGTAATGAGTGGCCTCGTTTTATTCATGATATACTTATTCCAAGTTTAATTCAGTTTTTTGCTCAAATAAAAGAGCCCCAGCTGCTCTTATCGATTATAAAAGAAAAATTTTATTTTACAGATGAAGACGAACAGCAACAGATTTTACATATTGCTCAATCCATTATTGAAGGGGAGAGAGATGAAATTCCAAAGGTTAAATCATTTGAGCCGAGAGATGAATTTTTATACTCTGCCTTTAATAGTTTTCTTCATCCAGATTTATCGTTTAATATGGATTCATTTATTATTTTTCGTTTAAGTAAGTATTTGAAACGATTAACAGAGTATGCGGAAATTTCAATTGAAGAATACAAATTAGAGCAAGAATACCAAAATTTTATTCAAAGTCTTAGAGATTATGTTATGCAAAATACCCCAAAGCATAAAACATTGCATATCCTTCATGATTACTCTTATTTTTTTATCTTTAATGAAGAGTGGAGAAAAATGTCTTATAGTGAGTTAAAAAAATACATTGACCGAGATTTTATTTATCGACACCCCATGTACATTGATTCACAGCTGCTTGCACCACTTGTTTCAATTGCCCCTCTTAAAATTTTTCTGTATACAGATCAGCAAGATGAGGGAATGATCCAAACAATTATCAATATCTTTCAAGAAAGAGTAACCATTTATTCTAAAGATGTTTTTGACGATCAAAAAGTTTCCTTTTAGGTGAACTTGATTTTCGTAACAAATAATTCTATAATACGGGTAAAATGAAAAATCGTAAAAAGTTATGATGAGGACATGGGAGTGTTATGACGGTTCCCAGAGAGGGAAGGCATTGGCTGAAACCTTCCTAACACGTATAATACTCTTACCACCTCTAAACTTCAGTTGTGAACAGCATTCGCTCAGTAATAGCTGACGCTTCACACCCGTTAACGTGTCTTGAGCCATGCTATTATGTTTTTTATTTTTTTAGCATGGGAACAAGGGTGGAACCACGGGAATGGTATACATAACACTCGTCCCTTATTTAGAGGGACGAGTTTTTATTTTTTTCAAAATTAAAAAATGGGAGTGAAAAATGATGGCAGAACAAATCCAAATTACTTTTCCTGATGGAGCCGTAAAGGAGTTTCCTAAAGGAATTACGACTGAAGAAATTGCAGCTTCCATTAGCCCTGGGTTAAAGAAAAAAGCTATTGCAGGGAAAATCAATGGTCAGCATATTGATTTAAAAACGCCAATTGAAACAGATGGAAGCATTGAAATATTAACACCTGGGAATAATGAAACGTTAGAAATTTTAAGACATAGTACAGCTCATTTGATGGCTCAAGCAATTAAACGTTTGTATAAAAATGTTAAATTAGGAGTAGGACCAGTTATTGAAAATGGCTTCTACTATGATATTGATATGGAAGAAACGATTACTCCTGAAGATTTACCGAAAATCGAAAAAGAAATGAAAAAAATTATTGGGGAAAATTTAGAAATTGTCCGCAAAGAAATGAGTCGTGAAGAAGTAAAGCGACTTTATGAAGAAATTGGAGATAACTTAAAGCTAGAATTAATTGACGATATTCCGGAAGGTGAGAAAATTTCGGTTTACGAGCAAGGTGAGTTCTTTGACTTATGTCGAGGCGTTCACGTGCCGTCTACAGGAAAAATTAAAGAGTTTAAGCTATTAAGTGTTGCTGGAGCTTATTGGCGTGGAGATAGCAACAATAAAATGTTACAGCGAATTTACGGTACAGCATTTTTTACAAAAGAAGAATTAAAAGAGCACCTACGCTTATTAGAGGAAGCAAAAGAGCGTGACCATCGTAAGCTTGGTAAAGAATTAAGTTTATTTACAACTTCTCAAAAAGTAGGTCAAGGATTACCACTTTGGTTGCCGAAAGGAGCAACAATTCGTCGTACAATTGAACGATATATTGTCGATAAAGAGGTTCAGCTTGGATATCAACATGTCTATACACCTGTTTTAGGAAGTGTTGATTTATATAAAACGTCTGGCCACTGGGATCATTATCAAGAGGACATGTTCCCGAAAATGGAAATGGATAACGAAGATTTAGTGCTTCGTCCAATGAACTGTCCACATCATATGATGATTTATAAAAACGATATTCACAGTTATCGTGAATTGCCTATTCGTATTGCAGAGCTTGGAACAATGCATCGATATGAAATGTCAGGAGCATTAACTGGTCTTCAACGTGTTCGCGGAATGACATTAAATGATGCCCATATTTTCGTACGTCCTGACCAAATTAAAGAAGAGTTTATTCGAGTCGTTCGCTTAATAGAAGAAGTTTATAAAGATTTTGGTATTAATGATTACTCCTTCCGTTTATCCTATCGTGATCCGGAAGATAAAGAAAAATACTATGATGATGATGCGATGTGGGAAAAAGCACAAAGCATGCTGAAAGAAGCGATGGATGAACTTGGCCTTAACTATTATGAAGCTGAAGGAGAAGCGGCATTCTATGGACCAAAATTAGACGTTCAAGTTCGAACAGCATTAGGTAAAGATGAAACATTATCCACTGTACAGCTTGACTTCTTATTACCAGAACGCTTTGATTTAACATATGTAGGTGAAGATGGAAAACAGCATCGTCCGGTCGTTATTCATCGCGGTGTTGTATCAACGATGGAACGATTTGTCGCTTTCCTAATTGAGGAGTATAAAGGGGCATTCCCAACATGGCTAGCACCTACTCAAGTTCAAGTCATTCCAGTTTCACCAGCTGTTCATTTAGATTATGCGAAAAAAGTACAAGAAAGATTACAGAAAGAAGGTATTCGTGTTGAGCTAGATGCTCGTGACGAAAAAATCGGCTACAAAATCCGTGAAGCGCAAATTCAAAAAATCCCATATATGCTTGTAGTGGGAGATAACGAGATAAAAGAAGAAGCTGTAAATGTTCGTAAATATGGGGAAAAAGATTCTGAAACAGTATCTTTAGAGAGCTTTGTTCAAGCTATTGTAAAAGAAGCGAAAAAATAATAGTTGCATTTCAATAAACCAAATAGTATAATACACATTGTTGTTTTCCTGATGGTTTGTTGACATTGATTTGTCATCTGTGATATAATCTTCAAGGTATTACTGGAAATTGAATAGTGAAATTTATTAAACAAGCAGAAGCACCCGCTTCTCACCTGATTGACGCAACGTTTGGCTGTTGGCAGGTTTATGCATATAGATGACAGGATACTTGTATGCAAACGTGTGGGTGCCGTATGCGCTCACACGTTTTTTGTTGTGCGAAATAAACCTGTAACTGCAAATAACGGCGGCGCTATTCAGTTAATAAACCTTGGAGGTGGCTCATTATTAGCAAAGACATGTTAGTAAACGAGGGCATCCGCGCTCGTGAAGTACGTCTAATCAATCAAAACGGTGAACAACTTGGTATTAAATCACGTCAAGAAGCACTAGAAATTGCAGCTCGCGCCAACTTGGATTTAGTGCTTGTTGCACCAAATGCCAAACCACCAGTTGCCCGTATTATGGACTACGGAAAATTCCGTTTTGAGCAGCAGAAAAAAGAAAAAGAAGCGCGTAAAAAGCAAAAGACGATTAATGTCAAAGAAATTCGCCTTAGCCCAACAATTGAGGAGCATGATTTCAACACGAAATTACGTAATGCTCGTAAGTTCCTTGAAAAAGGCGATAAAGTGAAAGCTACAATTCGCTTCAAAGGAAGAGCAATTACTCATAAGGAAATTGGTCAACGAGTTCTTGATCGTTTCTCTGAAGCATGCTCAGATATTAGCTCAATTGAATCAAAACCGAAAATGGATGGACGTAGCATGTTTTTGGTGCTAGCACCGAAAAACGAGAAGAAATAAAAAGGAGGAAACTCTTATGCCTAAAATGAAAACTCATCGCGGCTCAGCTAAACGTTTCAAAAAGACTGGATCTGGTAAATTAAAACGTTCTCATGCATATACAAGCCACTTATTTGCTAACAAAACACAAAAGCAAAAGCGTAAACTTCGTAAATCTACTCTTGTAAGCAAAGGTGACTTCAAACGTATTCACCAAATGTTAGATAACCTAAAATAATTTGTAATACGGATTAGGAGGGAATTATTATGCCACGTGTAAAAGGCGGAACTGTTACTCGTAGACGTCGTAAAAAAATTATTAAATTAGCAAAAGGTTATTTCGGTTCTAAACATCGTTTATATAAAGTTGCTAACCAGCAAGTAATGAAATCTTTAATGTATGCTTACCGTGACCGTCGTCAAAGAAAACGTGATTTCCGTAAGCTTTGGATCACACGTATCAATGCTGCTGCACGTATGAACGGTCTTTCTTACAGCCGTTTAATGCACGGTTTAAAATTAGCTGGTATCGAAGTTAACCGTAAAATGCTTGCTGATTTAGCTGTAAGTGATGAAAAAGCATTTGCTCAGTTAGCTGAAGCAGCAAAAGCTCAACTAAATAAATAATAAAATAGGCTGTCCAATAAAGTCTTTCCTGTACGTTTATTGTAGGAAAGACAATCATGGTGGGCAGCCTTTTTTTGGCTATAGAGTTGAAAGGAAAATGGCGATATTAATTTATTATTTTATTTTGAATATGATAGGCTTTATATTCATTTGGAATGACAAAAGAAGGGCAATTTATGGAAAATGGAGGATAAAAGAGAGTACATTATGGTTGATTGCTGTACTTGGTGGCTCTTTATTTATGCAAATTTCTATGTCTCTTTTTAGACATAAAACAAGACATCTTCCCTTCCGTGTTGGGATGCCACTTATTTCTCTAATTCATATATTGATTATCTTTTTCTTATTTTTTATTAACTGAAAAAAGGAGGCTGTCTCTAGGGTCTATCTTTACATATCAAAAACAATATACAGCTATTCTAACTGAATTAGTAGTTATTTATTGGGATGTGAAGTATTATATTTAAGTTTTTAGACAGCCCCATCTGAAATAATGTCAGATCTTATTTTCCTTCTTGTAAAAACTCTTTTACTGGGCTTTTCCATTCAATTTTTGCATAGGGATAGCTGCTTTTAATTTTTTGTTCAATATATTCAAAATCACCTTTTGACAACCCTTTTAGGTTATCAGGAGTTTTGGTCCAAATTAATATTGAAATGACTTCAAAGGAATCTTTGGTAGTTCCAAGATATTTTTCTCCTTCAAAAAGAACCCCTTTATATGTGATAAAAAAATTTTTTCGTACATTTTCACGATCATCTAAAAAGAAAAACTTTTTCTGGTTATGGGCTAATTCTAGTTTGCGCTTTGGACTTAACAAATATTGAATGAGTGTATATATTAGAAAAATGAACAATACAAACAGTAGGAGACGTAAAACTATGATTACCATGGAAGATGCCCTCCCCATCATTTTTACTTTATATTTACGAATTACCCCTTCGAAAGGTTTCATCAAAATATTTATTTGATATAATTTTTTTGTAGGAAAGCTGTTACAGGAGTGAATAAGATGAATCTGCAAAAACTATTTCAAATGCAAAAAGAATTAGACCAACGTATTGAATCGAAGCACCAATTGGAAAATGAACGTTTAATAGAACGGAAAATTTTAGCATTACTCGTGGAAATCGGTGAGCTAGCAAATGAAACACGCTGCTTTAAATTTTGGAGTATTAAACCACCATCAAAGGATGAAATCATATTAGAAGAATATGTTGATGGATTACACTTTCTTTTATCAATTGGACTTGAGTTACATATGTCAGATTTGAATGAAATGAAGCCGAAAAAATCAAATGAAAATCTAACGGACCAATTTCTAACGATTTTTCATGAAGCTTCTCTATTAAAAAAGAAATTTTCCATTGATACTTATTTGCATTTATTCCAGCATTATTTAAACTTAGGGCTATCACTCGGATTTACAATGGATGAAATTTATGAGGCGTATATTTCGAAAAACGAAATTAATCATGAACGTCAAAACCAAGGGTACTAAAGCGGTTTCTTTGAAGAAAAGTAGCGATTATTTGTATAATAGATTCGTATACAAAAAGGAGGATATACATGGCGAAGTTAGATGAAACATTAACGATGCTTAAAGATTTAACAGATGCAAAAGGCATTCCTGGTAATGAACGTGAAGTAAGAGAGGTTATGAAAAAATACATAACTCCATATGCTGACGAAGTAACAACAGACGGACTAGGAAGTTTAATTGCTAAAAAAGTTGGTAATGAAGAAGGTCCTAAAATTATGGTTGCAGGCCACTTAGATGAAGTCGGATTTATGGTTACTCAAATTGATGATAAAGGCTTCATTCGCTTTCAACCAGTTGGTGGTTGGTGGTCACAGGTTATGCTTGCACAAAGAGTAACAATTGTAACAAGTAAAGGTGATGTAACGGGTGTAATCGGTTCTAAACCACCACACATTCTTCCACCAGAGCTTCGTAAAAAGCCTGTTGAAATTAAAGATATGTTTATTGACATTGGTGCTTCTAGTCGTGAAGAAGCGATGGAATTTGGAGTAAGACCAGGTGACCAAATCGTACCTTATTTTGAATTTACAGTGCTTAAAAATGAAAAAATGCTGTTAGCTAAAGCTTGGGATAACCGTATTGGTTGTGCTATTGCTATTGATGTATTAAAAAATTTAAAGGATGTAGAACATCCAAATGTCGTCTATGGTGTTGGTACGGTACAGGAAGAAGTAGGACTTCGAGGTGCACGTACATCCTCGCACCTTATTGAACCGGACATTGCTTTTGGGGTTGATGTAGGAATTGCAGGAGACACACCAGGTGTAAGTGAAAAAGAAGCTCAAGGAAAGATGGGGAAAGGCCCGCAAATTATTTTATATGATGCAACAATGGTTTCACATAAAGGACTTCGTGATTTTGTAACAAATGTTGCCGATGAGTTAAATATTCCATATCAATTTGATGCAATTCCAGGTGGCGGAACAGATTCAGGTGCTATCCATTTAACGGCTAATGGGGTTCCTGCTTTATCAATTACAATTGCGACTCGTTATATTCATTCTCATGCTGCTTTACTTCATCGTGATGATTATGAAAATACAGTAAAACTGATTACAGAAGTCATTAAGCGCTTAGATAAAGAAACTGTTCATAAAATAACGTTTGAATAAACTGTAAGGGGCTGTCCAAAAAGTCAGCCCCTTTCTTTGTAAACTAAATTCGGTTGATTTTATTTCGGTGGCGGACGCTTTCCGCGGGCACGGCCTGTCTAGCTACGGCTCCTAGCGTCTATCGAACGAGTCTCTCCCTCCCCTACGATAAGTCGATAT